>Ga0228664_1000007_pt1 | contig 326912 bp, 286 predicted proteins | sample 78DmetaG_FD_183029 | JGI IMG/M metagenome (GOLD analysis project Ga0228664, IMG submission 183029) | Seawater microbial communities from Monterey Bay, California, United States - 78D | ecosystem: Environmental > Aquatic > Marine > Coastal | place: USA: California | collected 2016-09-26 | reverse complement strand
ACTATCAATGGAATAAGAAGAAATCCACACATAGTTTAGGTCTCAATATTCAAAATGTAACGAATAGGCTTAATAAAACTGTTCCTGATTATTTTTATGATGATGCAACAAATAAGATTACAAAAACCACGACAGAGCTTAATGGACTATTACCAGTCTTAAAATATAGTATAAATTTCTAAAAATTACTTTCTATGAAAATTTTAATAATTGATAATAAATTAGTCCTTAAAAATACTACCTTAAAAAAATTAAAAAACTCTAAAAAAGTTGAAATTTGGCTTTACAAAAATTATAATCTAATACTACATGATAATACTTTAACGAATGTAAAATTTGATGTTGTAATTTTTAATGCAAGCACGCCTATGATTGCGCTTTTATCTCTTCTTAATGGGATTTCTTACAAAACTATTTTTTATATAACCTTAGATTTAAAAAGTTCTTCTTCCTTTAAAAAACTAAATGAATTTAATACTCAATTTAATATACATTTTTTACCCTTTCATCTCAATGAATCTCTAATAAAAAAAATTATTCTAGATTACTATAGTCTTAAACCAGTAAAAACTTTTACCATATATGTAGACAAAGAATTAAAAGTTTTGGATGTAGATGCTATTATTTACATTAAAGCTGAAGGAGATTATGTAAATATCATTACCAACTACAAAAAATATCTCATCTATTCAAGGTTAAAAGAAATACTCAATCGTATCAAATATAGATTTGTGCAGTCGAATAGATCGTATTTAATAAATGTAATACATATCGATAAAGTAGGAGTAAAAGATGTTTTATTGAGTAATGGAGATGTAATTCCATTATCAAAAAATATGAGAAAAAGAGTTATTTTTGAAACTGAACTTCATCATTTGTAATTAAGAGCTCAATTCTTGTTTTATAAATTTACTATAATAAACTCTATTTATTAAATAAATAGAGATATATCCCTTTACTTTAATAATAGCATCATAATTTACCCATTTTTCATTTTTGGTTGATTTTGCTTTGAATTTTTAAAATTTGTGGGGAGAATCTTGTTCTACAAATTTTTTTAATTTAACATGTATTGTATTGTTCATTCATCTAAAAAAATAGCCGTGTTTGTCTAAAATCATTAAGTAATAAAGTTTAATTGCTCTTAATTTCGATAAAAAATTAATTACTCAAGTTATGTTTAAAACAATAAAATCAGTATTTCTTTTAAATTGTTTGTTTATTTCTTTTTCACTTTTTTCTCAAAAACTTTACATTGGTTCAAGTGCAAGAGTTAGTGTAAGTCCAGGACATTATTTATATGTAGATGATGATGTAGATATTGATCCCTCCGGAAATCTAATTGCCCAATCTAATGCTTCAAGTAGTTCTTCTTTATTGGTGTCTGGCAGTGTTACAGGGAAAATTACTTACAAAAGATATATTCCTGATACCAATTGGCATTTAGTAGCACCTCCTGTATCTGGGCAAAATATTCCTGCATTTGTAGGAGAATCTGCAAATGAGGTTACTGTGCATTCTTCCAATGGAAGTTTTGCTGTTGCGTATTACCAAAATACCAACAGCGCTGGAGAGCGATGGACTTATCATAACACATCTCCTTCATCAGCGAACCAAGAAACACTTACAGATTTTGTAAATGGGCAGGGCTACAGTACCAATAGAACATCTGCAGGAGAATTTACTTTTAAAGGGGGTATGCTTACAGCAAACGTAAATGTAGCTCTAACCACTGCAAGTGGTTCTCATTATTGGAGCAGTATAGGAAACCCTTATCCAGCGTATTTGCCGGCAAATTCTAATGCTGAGGGAACCAACGTATTAGGGCAAAACATAGATGCATTAGATGATACTTATGCAGGTCTTTATTTTTGGGATGGTGCTTCTTACCAAGTAATAAACCAATCTTCAGGGGCTCTACATATTGTACCAGGGCAAGCCTTTATGGTTAGAGCCAAAGACAATAACGAAACCTTTACATTTACAAAGAGTCTTACAAGCCACCAAACAGGTACAGACAGCTTTTACAGAAATGCAAATACAACACCCAATATTGTTGTAAGCTTATTTAACGGTACGCAAACCAAAACTACAGAAATTAAATACTTAGCTAATGCCACCACAGGGTTAGATGTAGGTTATGACGCAGGCGCTTATCAAGATGGCCAACCAGAAATTTCTTTAAATTCTCATTTAATTTCAGATAGCACCGGCACAGACTTTATGCTACAGTGCTTGCCAAACAACAATTACGAAGATTTAGTTGTACCCCTATCTGTAAAAGCCAATGCCAATATACAGCTAAGTTTTACTGCAGCCTCTAGCAACTTACCGCAAGGATTATCTATATACCTAGAAGACAAGGAAAATAATACCCTAGAAGATATTACCTCTAGCCCTTACCAAGTAACCACCACACAGCAGCTAAACGGTATAGGGCGTTTTTATTTGCATACCTCTTTTAGTGTGTTAAGTACAGAAGATTTAGCCTCTTCTTTAAGCAGTATAAATATGTATACAATAGACCAGCATACCCTAAGAATTACGGGTTTAGAAAACCAAGACACATCTACAGTTATTATACACGATATTATAGGGAAACAAGTATTTACACATGCCTTTACTGCCACCAATGTAAAAGACATAGCGCTACCTATATCTCTTAAAACAGGTATTTACTTTGTAAACCTTTCTTCTAAGAAAGGAATAGTTTCAAAAAAAATAATAATAAAGTAATTTAAATAATATGCAACAAAAAGAAGAACAAGACAAAGATATTACTAGAAAAGAGGCCTTGTCTAAAATGGGCAAGTATGGCAAGTATGCCGCCTTAACTGCTTTAGGAACATACATGATCCTTCAACCAAAAAAAGCACAGGCCAATAGCCCAGCAGATGATCCCGGATGGAATAGGATTCAGGGTGGAGGATGGGATTAACCTTAACGATAAAAATATATTTACACAATAAAAGTTTAATTAATAACATAAATTAAAGTTATGAAACAAATAATTACATTTCTAACATCAGTATTATTAGCTGCAACAACCTATGCTCAAGTGGGTATAGGAACTCAAACACCAAACAGTAGCGCAGTCTTAGATATTACATCTACCACCAAAGGGTTTTTACCCCCCAGATTAACACTAGTGCAATTATCAACCCTAGCCCAAACTTCTCCGGCAGAAGGTTTGTTCGTGTATTGTACAGATTGTAATAACAAAGGAATATACGTATATGATGGAGCCACCTTTAAACACTCTTCTTCTGCAGCAACAGCAGTTACAACAACAACGGTTGTAGCTGTTTTAGGAGCCGGTGGTGCTACTTGGATGGATAGAAACTTAGGGGCCTCTAGAGTAGCTACCTCTCTTACAGATTCCTATTCTTACGGAGACTTGTACCAATGGGGTAGGTTTACTGATGGCCATCAATCTAGAACTAGTAGTACTGTTGATACAAATTCTGATATTGATAACCCACCACATGGAGATTGGATCACAGAACCACACAATCCATATGATTGGCGTACTCCACAGAATGATAATTTATGGCAGGGCGTAAATGGGATTAATAATCCATGCCCTATCGGTTATAGATTACCAACGGAAACAGAGTGGATAACAGAATTCCAAGCTTGGAGTTCTCAGGATGCTACTGGTGGTTTTAATAGCCCTTTAAAACTCTCTCTTGGAGGCGAACGCTCTAATAATGATGGTGATCTAATCAATGTGGGTAACACCGGTTATTATTGGACTAGTACGGTAAATGGTAGTTGGGCAAATAGGCTTAACGTTTCCTTTGTTGCTAACATAAATAAATATGGTGCGAGAGGAGGAGGCGCATCTGTACGTTGCATTAAGAATTAACTTTGTATTAATTTGTGCATTATGGCACTTTAACTTGCCATCCCTTTAGGGTGGAAAGTTTTTTTAATACCGCGTAAGCGAACGAAATTTTTTCAAAAACGAAGTGTTTCAAAATGACGATGAAACAAAAAATAGAACTGGCAACACAATCAAACAGACTATACTTTTTTAAAGAGGGTCTATTTTATAAACTGTACAACCAAGGGGTGCTTATACCCAGAATGACTAAAGCCCAGATAACGGCCAATAGCCCAAGAGTAGGGGGGCTAATGGTGTACTGTTCAGATTGCGATATAAAGAGCTTGTATGTATATGATGGCACCAACTATATCAATTTAATCAATGGTGGAGAAACGGTTGCTTATGAGCCCTTTAACAAAGCTGTATCCCCATGGGATAAAAAATATGTTCGTTTGGCCATTGTAACTCTGCCAGAGTATCCGGCAAAGCATGTAGCCATGCGCTTTGGAAAATCCATGCCATAGCAACAAACAAAAGGATCGAAAAAACATGAATATAACACAAATAACCTATAAAATGAAAAAATCATTACTGACCCTATTTTTACTCTTTGCAATGCTTCACGGTTTTGCACAACAAGTAGGAGTAGGAACCGACAATCCAAATCAATCTTCTGCCTTAGATGTAGAAAGTACCACCAAAGGGTTTTTACCCCCCAGATTAACACTAATGCAATTACTAGCCATTGCCTCACCGGCAGAAGGTTTGTTGGTGTATTGTACAGATTGTAATAACAAAGGAATATACGTATATGATGGAGCCACCTTTAAACACTCTTCTTCTGGAGCAACAGCAGGTATAACAACAACGGTTGTAGCTGTTGTAGGAGCCGGTGGTGCTACTTGGATGGATAGAAACTTAGGGGCCTCTAGAGTAGCTACCTCTCAAACAGATTCAGATGCTTACGGAGACTTGTACCAATGGGGTAGGTTTACTGATGGCCATCAGTCTAGAACTAGTAGTACTGTTAATACAAATTCTGATATTGATAACCCACCACATGGAGATTGGATCACAGAACCAAGCAATCCATATGATTGGCGTACTCCACAGAATGATAATTTATGGCAGGGCGTAAATGGGATTAATAATCCATGCCCTATCGGTTATAGATTACCAACGGAAACAGAGTGGATAACAGAATTCCAAGCTTGGAGTTCTCAGGATGCTACTGGTGGTTTTAATAGCCCTTTAAAACTCTCTCTTGGAGGCGAACGCTCTAATAATGATGGTGATCTAATCAATGTGGGTAACACCGGTTATTATTGGACTAGTACGGTAAATGGTAGTTGGGCAAATAGGCTTAACGTTTCCTTTGTTGCTAACATAAATAAATATGGTGCGAGAGGAGGAGGCGCATCTGTACGTTGCATTAAGAATTAACTTTGTATTAATTTGTGCATTATGGCACTTTAACTTGCCATCCCTTTAGGGTGGAAAGTTTTTTTAATACCGCGTAAGCGAACGAAATTTTTTCAAAAACGAAGTGTTTCAAAATGACGATGAAACAAAAAATAGAACTGGCAACACAATCAAACAGACTATACTTTTTTAAAGAGGGTCTATTTTATAAACTGTGCAACCAAAATGCCATGTGGTTTGTAAACCACGTAAAACCTTATAAAGTATCTGTAAAGTTTGTAAAAACAGTAAACTGCATGGCAAAAATATACAGCCAGAGCTAATACATAAACCCTAAAAAACTTAGTATTAGGTGTGCTTTTTTTATCCTAACACAACCCTTATAGTTAGTAAGGTCAGGGTTGCAAAACCAATTAAGGTACAATGGTTTTTGTGTCTTAATTTAAAAGATTGTGTTAAACAAACTGTTGCAGGTAACCGCAACAACAGTAATGGTAGGCTCAACAATGTTGGTAGCAACGGTAACTATTGGTTTAGTACGGTAAGTGGTACTAACGCACGTAACCTCCACTTCAATAGCAGTAATGCCAACATGAACAGTAACAACAGAGCAAACGGCTTTTCTGTACTTTGCATTAAGGAAAAAAGTTTGTTGTGCAGTTAAAAAATAAATAAAAATTAGACTTAAAATGAAAAAAATACTATTCAGCATTCCCTTACTATGGAGTGTAGTGCTAACAGCCGAAACCCTAACAGGCAATCTAAAACACCATGCTGGGCAACACATAAGCCTTACAGGTTTTAATTATTACAATAACTACGAACTGGCAAAAACCACGGTAGATAGTTTAGGTAATTTTACCTTAAACTACCCAAAGGCATATAACGGTATGGCAATTTTAAGCACCCAAGACAACAGTAGTTTGGTGCTTTTGCTTACAGAGCCAAACATACAGCTAACCGGTACGCACTTGCAAGACCCAGATGGTTTGTCTTTTACAAATAGCATTGCCAATACAAACTTTGTACATTATGCCAAAGCCCAAGGATTGCGCAACAACGTTATGTCTGCCTTACAATATTTAGATAATGTATACCAAAAAGAACAACTGTTTACCAAGCGCAAAAAAATAAAAAAGGCCATTAAAGAAGAACAAGCCTACATTATAAAAGAGGATGCTATTTTTGTAGCAAATTTAGATAAAGAAAGTTACTTACGTTGGTTTATACCTTATAGAATACTGGTACAAGACATGCCTACTATAGTAAGAAAGCAAACCCATCGTATACCAGAAGCCATACAACAGTTTAGAGTCACAGATTTTAACCAGCCCAATTTTAAAACCAGCGGCCTTTTTAGAGACATCATTGAAGGACACTATCTTATGTTAGAAAATATGGGACAAGCTATAGATAGTGTATATACACAAATGAATTTGAGTACGGATTACTTAATTGATAACTTGAAGCAAAATGATAGCGTACTCAATAACGTTTCTAAAGAACTCTTTAAACTGTTTGAAAAAAGGAGTTTATTTAAAATAGCAGCACATTTGTCTGAGAAATTACTTAGCAGTGAAGATTGTGCCTGTTTTATAGAACAAGATCTTCAAAAGAAAATGCAAAAATATGTGACACTTAAGGTAGGTAATATTGCTCCAGACATTACACTAACAGCCACCAAAAAATTGAGTCATTTAAAGCAAAATGTGCTTTTGGTATTTGGCTCTAGTACCTGCCCTACCTGTAAAAAAGATGCGCTACAGCTTATGGAATACTATATAAAATGGAAAGAAAATAAAACCCCTTTAGAAGTGGTGTATATAAGTTTAGATACTGATCAGGCAACTTTTAATACAGCTTTCAAAGATGTACCATGGCCCAGCTATTGCGATTTTAAAGGTTGGAATACCCAAGCAGTCAAAGACTATTTTGTAAATGGTACACCTACTTATGTATTATTAGATAAAGATTTAAAAATATTGGTGCATCCCAACTCTATAGCACACGCTAATTCTTGGGTTATAAATAGACTAAAATAAAAACATACAGATTTTAATCTTTTAAAACTATTTATAAATAAATTATAATTTCTACAAAAAACAACAAAAGAGCTATAAACATTTTAGGGTATTTTTTACTGTTTATCTAAATTTTAAGAATTTCATTTGAAACAAATTTAGTCTGTTAACTTTTGTATTCTCCAGCTCTAATTTATAGAGAATAAATAGATCGCTGCAGTTTTTAGTTTCTGAGTGTTAATGACACGATAATTTATAAAGTTGTTATAGCTTACTCTAAAAATTTATTTAATTCACAACTAGAGATGTTAAGTTGGTATGTATTTTTAATCTTATTCCTTTATGAGAAATGGTATAAATGTAACAACGGGAGAGTAAATTTTTATAATCTATTGATAAATCAATATCCATAATTACAGATTACTGAAAATTTAAATTATCCTATTGTTTAATTGATGAGCATTTACCATAAGAAAAGCTGCTTGATAAATATCTCTCTAAGATTTATAAAATAATTTTAAAAATTTACAGAAAAAAATTGGGGTTTTATCTAAATTATTTATCTGTAAAGCCATTTACAGCCTATTTTTATAATCAAATTGTTATGGGCTTGTTCAATAATGTTCATATTTTTAATAAGAGAGTATACTGGCTAAAACACATTTGCTTTTTTAGAAATAATTAAAGATTTACACCCCTCTAAAATTATTTTTCGGCTTAGGTTGGGTGTTGTATATATAATCTACATTATTAGGGGTTATAGTATATTCATAGAGACATCCAGCCGTTCGAAAATTATTTTTACATCAAATTTAAAAAGGTTTACAGAAATGTAAGCCTTTTTTTATTGGCTCTCACTCTCTAATCAGTCTCGAAAAGCCAGAAAGTGGTGTGATTTGGTTAAACTTACTTTTTTAATAAGATTTTTTTATATTAGTATTTATTAACTAAAAAATATTAAAATGAAAAAAGTCATTCTCCTTCTTACAATTACCTTTTTAATAACTAGTTGCCATAATAATGAACCTGCTATAAATAAAAATGTTGGGGAAATTTTAAGCGGAAATAATAAAGGTAGTACTTACTCAATTGGAAGTATGGAGCACGCTCAACTAGCACTAGATTTTTCAAATGCATTTGTGAATCAAGATTGGAATTTTGTAAATGAAGAAAATTATCAAAAAACTGTCTTTTTTTATCCTGAAAAAGGATTGGATAAACTTGAATTTGATTTACCTAGTTTAATTGAACTTGCAAAATCTATGCACGAACCATATGATTCAATTAGAAGAAGTGTTTATGATGTAATTCCTGTAACCCCATCTTATGATGAGAATTTAACTGTTGTAATGTTTCCATTTACTGAAACAAGATATAGAAAGGATGGTGAGATTGAAAAATATAGATTTTTTGAAAGACATTATATCAGAGATGGTAAAATTGAAGGAGTGAGAAAATGGAGTCAAGAAGAATAAAAATCTAACTAAGTGAAAAAACTACTATATATATTTAAAACTTAATTCACACAACTATGAAGAAACTAATCTTTTTACTACTTATACCTATAATCAGTTTTGGTCAAACTTATGAAGATATTGTAAGTATTGATAGTAAAGAACAATTTATTAGAATTGGTATTGAGAATAATTATGAGATTAATTTCAATAAAGATGAAAGAGTTAAAATGATTTTACAGCCATCATATGATGGAGATAAAGCAGTAAAAGGCAGGGCAGAAGCTGAATTTATAAATAATGATAAGGGCTTAGCTGCTATTTTTTCTTTTAATCAAGATAGTGTTCAGGAGAAAAGTAAATATGATGAAATTTTTAGTGTTGTAAAAAGAAACCATAAGTTTAAAGAAATATTGGAGGGAAATTATAATGAAGGGGCTGCCAGTGTTTATATTTTAGACGAAAAGACTGATGTTATATTTTTTATTGAGGATGGGTGGTGTATTGTTACTATTTTAGCTAGAAATTCTTCTGGGGAAATTAATCCGCTTGTAGGGACTTGGGAAGGCGATATGAATGATGCCTCGGGTGACAGTGTGTATGGGATTGTTGTTTTAAAATCTGACAATACTGGGAGTCTCAAAATTCCAACCTCTGAAAATACTTATGAATTGCAAATATTTAACTGGTCGTCAACATCTACTGCATTAAAGCTTTCCTATATTGATGATTTCAATGAAGTTTATAATACAGAATTTATTGATTATGATTTTTATGACAATAACACATTAAAAGTAACTGACAATCAAGGAGTTATTTCTTTTTTTTATAGAGGTGAATAATTTAAGCAAATCTGAAATTTGTAAATTGATGTTATGAAAAAAAGAAAATATATAATTAGAGTAATTATAATTCTGTTTTTATTATACCTATGGGCTGAATTAGGTGTAGGTATTTTTTTTCAAGATAGTTGGGGTGGAGATTAGGTAGAAAGATATAATAGATTAAACTTACGTTTGTTATATTTAAATTATGAAAAAACTACTCTTACTCTCCGCTTTATTAATCTTCTCTTGTAGTAGTAATGAGGAAGTTTTACAAGACAACATAACTCTCAACTCATTTAATAGAAATCCTGCGCCATTGTATATTTTAGATGGAGTGATTACAAGTACTCTTGATTCTGTAACCCCCTCGTCAATTGCAGAAATATATGTCCTTAAAGGAGAAAAGGCAACTGATAAATATGGTCAAAAAGGCAAACACGGAGTTGTTGAAGTTATTACTAAAAAAGCAACAATTAAACCACAGGCATAACTTCTTCTTTTAATTCAGCTATTTCTAAACCTCTTAAAATAGAACATATGTTATTAAAAAAACTTTTAGGTAAAAACAAATCAGTTAATATAAAGTTTATATTAATTGAAATTATTCTTGTCACTATTGGTGTGCTTATGGCAATTGCAGTTAACAACTGGAATACCAATAGATTAATTAAAATTGAAGTTGATAATTATTTATTAGAAATTCAGTCTGAAATTCAAGGTGGAATAAAATATCAAAATAGAAATATAAAGAGGTTTGAGTCTATGTCTAATAATTTGTTAAGAGTAATGAAAATTATTGAAAGAAATGATTTAGACTCTATTCCATATTTAAATAAATTGATATGGCCTATTGGAACTACTTGGCCAATTAGGTATGAATTACCCATTTTAGAGGAATTTATGGATAAAGATTATTTAAATACAATTGAAAATGATTCATTAAAAAAAACATTAAAAATGTATAATAGAATCAAAGAAAGTGCTATTGGAATGGCAGCATTCAATGAAAAACAATACTTAGATAAAGTTGAGTCTTTCATAAATAAGAATATTGAATATCTTGAGATTATGGAAGGAGAAATATGGGAGTCTAATAACATAAATAATCATCCAAGAATTAAAACAAATTTCAAGAAATTGTTTAATGACTTGGAGTTTTGGAATATACTTACTCTTAAAACAGAAACTTTTTTTATAGAACTTAGCCACGTTAAAAGTCATAAAAGAACTTTTTTGTTGATTGAAAAATTTTTGAATCAATATCTGGACAATAAATAATTTCAAATCAAGATAAACCAAAGGCTTAACTTCTTATTTAATTCAGTTATTTGGTATAAAAAATACTATTAACAACAACCCGAGTTAGGATTACAGCTTATACCATTTGCTGTGATACGAACACGAGGCTTTTCTTCCGGGATACCACATTGGTCGGGTGCTAAGCAAGCTGTTTGAGTATTAATAAGTTGAAACACAGCTCCATCAAAAGCTAATTTGTAACGCCCAATGGTATTTTGTTGATATTCGACCTCTACTTCCACATTAGAACAGCCTAACTGTTTTTCGGCCAATTCCAGTATATTCAATAAAGTAGAAGGTTGAAGGCGATGATCTGTGTCAGAAGCGACCCAAAGTTGAAGGTTGAGTTTATTTTCTTGACGTTGCACACCTCCACAATCTATGAAGTTACGTGTTACATTTCCTACCTCTGTGATATGAAAATGTTGAGGCACAAAATGCCCATTAGGAAGTTGAAACTGGAGCAAATCTAGGGCGCCAAGAGTTTGTTTAAAAGCCGAAAGCAACATATTCAAATTTTTTGTAAAGATACAATTGTTTAAAAATATTCGAACCTGCAAAAAATTAAAAAAAAATATAATTCGTATATTCATACGCGAACATAAATTAATTAAAATGAAAAAATTATTATTATTACTTTCTACAATCTTTTTGAGTTGTAGTCAAATTCCAACTGGTGAACTTAGTGGTGTTTTGGATGACAACAGTACTGAAGTTCAAATGACTAAAGAATTAATGGAAAAGTACGCTGAAGGTAAATTCCGTGAAATTGCAGATATGATTTCAGACGATTCTGGAGAATACTATTTTAATAATGTTAAAGTAGATAAAGAAGGGTGGCTTTCAGCAGCTGAAGGGCATCACGATTTATTTGAGAACATTAAAAATGATAGTGAAGAAATAAATCTTACCTCTGCTAAATATAACAATGGAACAACATGGTCCATGGCCTGGTTTCAGTGGTCAGGAAAGGGAAAATATACTGGTGAAGATGTAAAAATTATTGTGCATCATGGCTTCCGTTTTGAAAATGAAAAAATAGTCTCTGCATATCATTTTTTTGATCCAAGTTTAATCGATAGAGAAGTTAAAGCTGCCGAAGGGGTAAACAAAAACTCCCAAAGAGTGCTTGGATTAGCAGAGTTAAAAGTTAATAAAGGATTTTCATCAACTGATGTGGAAGAGTTTTTAAAAAGGTTTAGCAAATTTGTGAGGGAAACAGAACCCGGCACATACGATTTTGGATACTTTATTTCTCCTGATGGGAAAAAAGTTAATCTAGTAGAAAAATATTTCACTTCTTCTGACTTTGTTCATCATTTAAATAACTTTGAAAAGAGCGACTATTCTAAAGAATTTATGACACTATTTACGTTAAATAAGGTAATCATTGCTGGTGATGCCTCAGATGAGCTTAAAGCTAAAGCTAAAGCTTACGGAGCAGAATTAAGACCTCAGATTGGCGGTTGGATTAACTAATCAAAATATTTCAAACAAATATTTAAAAAGGGTTTACATTAATGTAAACCCTTTTTAAATTTGAAATAAAAATAATTTTTATTTTCTATTCTCCTTTGAGTAATTTCTTAAACGCCTCCAAATCAAATTCATTACCATAAAATAATGTACTCATTTTCATAATATCTGCAGCAATTAGAACAGCAGTTTTTATTTCATTTTCTGAAGCTCCTAACCTTTTTAGTTCAGAAATGTGATAAGGAATACAATATTGACATTTAATAGCTGCCGATGTACCTAATGCAACTAAATGAGCTTCTTTTTCAGCTATAGCTCCTTCTTTGTATAAGCCCATTTGAGCTTTAAAATAGGTTGCTGAACTTTTAAGTATTGATTCAGGATAAACATTATTGAATGGACTTTCAGCTAAAATCTGATTCTTCTCATCATTTGTTAGTTTTGAATCTTGAGAAAAGGCGATTGAATTCATCCCTATACATAGTAAAACAAATAGTATTTTTTTCATGATATAAATTATTTAGTTTATGATTAAATCAAATCTAACGAATATTTTTTATACTTGCAAAATACAATTAATATATGTAGAAACTGAAAAACTTTTAACCAGATATTGAATAATAAATTTATTATATTTAGTTTCTAAAAACAATTAATCATGAAAAAAATTATCGTATTACTAGCATTAACATTCTCCACATTAGCATTCACTCAGTCTAAAGAACGAATTAGTTTACACGTATTTGACTTACCTGCTGGAATCACTATCGAAGAATTCCAGAATGATTTAGATAGGGCTAATAAAATTTATGAAAAAAATGGTTTTGGAGCCAACAAGTATAAAGTCTATCAAGTAAGTTCTGATGATGACGCAAAAGAACATCGTTATATGTGGTTAAGTACTTGGGCTAACGACGAGGAATATAACAATGCACATTCTGAAGAAATTGATGATTTTTGGCAAAACTATTTCACAAAGAAATATGAAAAAATGCTAGAGGATCATATCTATAGAAAATTTTTCTCAGTAAAGTAAAACTAAAGTATTAGGCAGTAACTTTAAAAAAAGATTTACAGAAATGTGAGCCTTTTTTTGATGTATAAATAAATTTAGTTTTTATCTTTTTTTTTCAAGAGAACATTAAATCCATAAACTTGGTGAAGTATGGCAGCCATAAACGAAAGTACAATTGACTTTTGAGCGATTACTTGTAGCATGAGATCTGCTTCGCTATATATTTTCCCTGGACCAATCTGAGGGCCAAAAAATATAATTCTCAAATAAACAAACAGTACAACACAAAAGGCTAGATAGCCTATAACATAGGAATTGCTAATAAAGTTAGAATGGTACACTGTAATGCTATGGAGAATACACAGAAAGAAGAGTGTTAGAAAGGCATAATTTGCAAAAAACACATGAGCTTCAAAATGAAGATCATGAGGTACGAGACCAACTCCAGCATAAAAGAATCCTGCCAGTAAGCCTACAAGCATGGTAATTTTAGAATAGAATATGGACTTGCTTGAGTCTTCAATAAAAGCGAATACTTTTTTAAAATTGTAGTAAAATAGCATTAAGGTTGCCCCAATTAAAATTAAACCTCCATTAAATAAGAGCATAGATGGGGTATTATCTTTTTGGATAATTGCAGTGTTTATCTCGTCTGTATTTGTTTTGAGGCTTCCTAATTCACTGAGAAAATTATGGGTAAATGAGTAGTAATCTGATTGATAACCAATAATTTCTTTGTGAGACCCTGGGTAAATTAATGCAGCAATAACACAACAACAAAAGAAAATTGTGATAGTTATAATAGGAAGCCGTACTAGATAAAACCTTATTTTTTTTATCATAATTTCATTTTAGAGTTAAATTCTACTCTTTTTAAAAAATCTAACGTAACAATTCATAATCATTTTACACTATTTTTATTTTTTTCAAATTGATATAGTTCTCTTCCTAAGGCGGCTAAAAAAGGAATCCCTAACTGATCATACTCGTATTGATTATCATTAAAAATTTCATTTTTATTTGTTAAAATTGTTGCTGTTAAAAAAAACTCAATCCCGTTTCTATCTTTTACATAGGCCACATCTGTTGCTGTCCCATAAGCCAAGCCAACCTTATTGTAAATTCTTGTATTCATAGTCATTTCTCCTTTTTTATCTCCATAAATAAAGAATTTACCGTAGCTGTCAAAGAAAGTTTCCCTATCATAAAACGGAATAGCTACTTCATTTGGAGTTCTACTCATCCAATATCTTAAAAAGAAATAATCTTCTGGTTCAATAGTAAATTGTTCATTTTTACTAAAAAGCTTTGGAAAAATTATTCGTTCAAGAATTTGACCTAATGCTACTATTGAAACATAATTTTTTTCTGAAAAATCCATGGGCTCTTCAATTACAGCTCCCTCTTTTACATACCCTTTACCTTTCAAAACTTCATCTAAGTGTGTATTCTTTATTTTTTGGTTAGAGATCATAGGCGCCTGATTGTAAATAGTGTCTCCATTTTGATTGAAAAAAATAAAACGAGGAGTACTGTTCTTATTCTCGGCATCTGAAAACTTATGTGACAAATTAAAATTAGTAATACCAATTTTATGAATGGCATTATTTGCAAAATCTTTACCTATAAAATCAAACAGGTAATTGTATGCAGAATTATCGCTTACTAAAAAAATCTTTTTGATCAAATGAGCAATTGTCAAGTTGTTTTTGGGGTGCGTAGTGTCAGATTTCACAATCACATTTTTACTAGAGAAAACCATAAAAGGTGTTTCTGGTGTGATGGGGATTCCCTGAGATTGAAGTTTTCTTATTTTCTGTAACGCAAGAATGGCTACAGGAAGTTTTACTGTGCTAGCTGGATAAAAATATTGCTTAGCATTTTCTTGAAAAGTATGCCTTTCAAATTTTGGAAGCCCAAGAGAATCTCTGTGAATTCTAGTAAATAAAATCTGTACTTCGTGGCTATCTAGGTCTGAAAGTACTTTTTTAATAATGGGTTCTTTACTTTCCTGTAAAATTTCACGAAGCAAATTACTATTTACAGGCTTAGAGTTACACCCAAAAACAAAACAAAATAAGAATATTGTGATTGATCTAAATGGAAGTTTGACTAAATAAAACCTTGTTTTTTTCATGACAAAATATAATATGAAAAACCGAAAATTCTTCAAGTAGTTAATATAAGAAATTCTTATCAAATTCTTTGTTAACTCGATTAATGAACGGAATTGTTTAGGAGATGTAATCTTTAAATAGACGATAACGCTATAAAGATCATATGTGATAAGGTTAGAAAAACAAAAAAGCACCCAAACGTATTCATGAGTGCTTTTAATATTTTAGGAAGGGTATGTTTTTTTACCAATAGAAAATTTAAATTAACAACTCTTAATTAAAATCTACAAATAATAATAGGCAAACTATGAGGATACACCAAAAAACACCTACTTTTTTAATAAATTATTTTTATCTATATTTAGGCATGCTTAACAAGAAATTATTATCACTATTTTTTTTATTTTTTGGAATATTTAATGGTTTATCAGACAATCCAAAAGTTATTGACACATTAGAAATTCATAACCAAATCAAATTATTTGGTATAAATGAAGAAGTTCTAAATTTTAAAACACATTTTTTTGGCAGTATCGTATTTAAAAATGATTCTACTATTTTCTATAATCCAAATGGAACTCTTCATTTATTTAAAATTCATTAAGGTGATAAACCTAAGGTGTCTAAAATATCAACATCTGTTTATAGCGGGCATAATTTTAATAGACTATTGTTCACTAACAATGACATCATTTACAGTTTTGGAGGAATAGGTTTATTTAACTCATTTCCTGGACTAATTTACTTTGATTTTTCTCTAGGTGAGTGGCTAAAAAAAGAAATAAAAAATTATCCAGATAATGCAAAAAAAATTATAAGTTCTTGGAAAATAGGAAACAAGATTAAGTTTCTTTTTAGTCGTTATTCAGAAGTTAAAGGAAATGACACCAATGAACTTACTGATTTTTCTTTTGGTGAGTTAGACCTTTCAAAATTTGAATATATTGAACTTTTTTCCTTCAAAGATTCATATACACAATTATTATATAATTCAGAATTAGATTTAAGCAGAGGGAGTTACATTTATGATTCAGACTTTTACTCTATTCACGGATATCACAAAGATGATGATAGGGTTGAATACTTAATTTTTGACAAAATTAAGGGAACCTTAAACCGAACTTCAATATTAGATGCCATTGGAAGAGTAAATGGTGTGTCATATCTCTACATCAAGGATTCTTCCATTTATCACAGAGATCTAGATGGTAATATTGAATCCTTTGATATTAATTCAGGATCAATAATACATAGCAGGCCATTATATGAGCTATACAAATCAAAAGTCAATAATACTTTATTCTATTTTATTGTTACCACAACAATAATAATTGTATGCTCATTGTTTTTATTTTTCTTTAGAAGAAAAAAGAAAAAATTATCAAATAGCTCAATACAAAACCTATTAGTTCTAGAAAAAAAGTTTTTAACTATAAAGCCAACTACTATATCAAAAGAAAAATTAGATGACTTAATGGGAATATCACATTACTCTTATGAAACTATAAAAACAAGGAGAAGTTTGATTATAAATCAAATTAACCAAAATGGTAATTTAAAAATAGAGAGAGTCAGAAAAGAGAACGATAAAAGGTTTTTTGATTATAAGATAAGTTAATTACTAGAACAATATTGAATAGGGCCTATCATTAACTTAAATATGATTTAAATAGATCATAACTAAACATAGTTTTACTATTCAAATAAAATACAGTGGCAGCAGATTTGGTAGCCATAACCTATATTATTTATCAATTGAATTTTGAATAACTGATTCAAAAGTTTCATCATAATCTTTTCTCAGCGTTCCCATTATTCTATCCCAAAAAAGTAAATATAATCCATAATTCCCATCAAACTTTTTATGATGTAGATTATGAGCTACGGAGGTATTAATCCATTTACCAAGCCAATGCTTGTGAAATCCTTTCGGATAAATTTCAAACCCCAAATGACCATAGACATTATACAAAATCTGAAAAAGAAAAAACATCCCTAGAGCTGGAGCATATAAAGGGATTGTAAATGCTAAAAAAGGGTGAATGCCTACTTCAATAATTGCTTCAAAAGGATGAAAGGCATAGGCTGTCCAGGGTGATGGATTGGTAGATTTATGATGCACTAAATGAACGTGTTTGAATATTATTGGGTGATGCATAATCCTATGCCACCAATAAAACCAAGTATCGTGAACAATAAGCATCCAAAAAAATGAGAAGATTAAATAAGGGTACCCATATTCATCAATGTCCTTATACGTATTTGTGAGGTGATTAAACTTAACAAACGTAAAAATAATAACAGTTGCAAAGATGGTAATGGTCATTAAAGACCAAAAGACATCTCTTTTATAATCTGTTAATTTTGGAATCTTCTTCTGAATCTTTCTGTACCAAAGTGGTTTTTTTAAGATCACATAAAATAGAAAAAAGCTTACACTCGCAAATGAAAAGTATCTAAACAGTATGGTGGAAGTTATTTTGGTCCAAATTTCAAAAGTGATGTCCATTCAATTGTAATTTATGAGAGTGCGTTATCAACTATCTCTTGAACAACTTCTTGATTTAATAAGGTACTAGTATCTCCCAAATTATCAGTTTCATTACAAGCAATTTTTCTCAAAATTCTCCTCATAATTTTACCCGAACGTGTTTTCGGTAACCCATTTGTGAATTGCATTTTGTCAAGTTTAGCTATAGGACCTATTCGGTCTGTAATTAATTGATTAATTTCTGATCTTAAATTGTCATGATTTCTTGATTCTCCTGTTTCTTTCAGTGTGATATATCCATATAAAGCGCTTCCTTTAATATCGTGTGGAAACCCAACAATAGCTGATTCTGCAACTGCAGGATGTTCATTAATAGCGTCTTCTATGGGTGCAGTTCCAAGGTTATGCCCAGAAACTATAATCACATCATCTACCCTACCTGTTATTCTGTAATACCCTACCTCATCTCTTAGTGCCCCATCTCCAGTGAAATATTTGTCATCAAATGCAGAAAAATAAGTGTCTTTGTATCGCTGATGATTGCCCCATATGGTTCTAGCAATACTAGGCCAAGGAAATTTAATACATAAACGACCCTCTACTTGATTTCCTTTCAATTCATTTCCATTTTCATCCATCAATGCAGGTTGAATGCCAATAAATGGCAAGGTTGCATAGGTTGGCTTCGTTGGAGTTACATATGGGATCGGAGAAATCATTATTCCTCCTGTTTCTGTTTGCCACCAAGAATCGATAATAGGGCTTTTCTTTTTACCAATATTTTCATTGTACCAATGCCAAGCTTCTTCGTTGATAGGTTCCCCTACAGATCCTAAAACTTTTAAGGACGATAAATCATAATGATCAATTACATCTGTTCCTTGTTTGGCTAATGCTCTTATAGCCGTGGGTGCTGTATAAAATTGATTGACTTTATGCTTTTGAACAATGTCCCAAAAGCGTCCATAATCTGGATAGCTTGGAACTCCTTCAAACATCACTGTAGTGGCTCCATTTGCCAATGGACCATATACAATATAACTATGTCCTGTAATCCAACCAATATCAGCGGTACACCAATACACATCATTTTCTTTATACTGAAATGCATTTTTAAAAGTATAAGCAGTGTAGACCATATATCCAGCTGTAGTATGCACCATTCCTTTAGGCATCCCTGTAGACCCAGAGGTATATAGTATAAATAAAGGGTCCTCTGCATTCATGATCTCTGGTGCACAAACATCAGATGCTTCCTCTAATAATGGTGCTAACCAATGATCTCGACCAGCTTTCATGTAGATCTCAGTTTTTATTCTTTTGGCAACTAATACCGTTTCTACACACGAACAACTTTCTAGGGCTTCATCTACAATCCCTTTTAAGTCGATGGTTTTTGAACCTCTGAAAGAGCCGTCAGAGGTAATGACCATTTTACAATCTGAATCATTAATTCTGGTGGCTAAAGCAGCAGCTGAAAAACCTGCAAACACAACAGAATGAATAGCTCCAATTCTAGCACACGCTAACACTGATATTGCTAATTCTGGAATCATGGGAACATAAATACAAACTCTATCTCCTTTTTTTACCCCTTGTTTTTTTAAAACATTCGCAAATTTATTAACGCGTTTATAAAGTTCATTATAGGAGATATGCTCAGCTCCTTCGTCTGGATGATTAGGCTCAAATAAAATAGCCGTTTTATCGCCACGAGTAGTAAGATGCCTATCAATACAATTCTCTGTAATATTTAGTTGAGCACCTTTAAACCAAGAAATTTCTGGTTTTGAAAAGTCCCAATCTAATACAGTATCCCATTTTTTACGCCATAAAAAATGTTCTTCTGCTATTTCCTCCCAAAAACTTTCAGGTTCACGAATAGATTTCCTATACACTTGATAATATTCTTCGAGATGTTTGATGTGATAGTTACTCATGATGTGATTTTAATTTAAACTGTATAATAACTTACTAGTGGTCAATATTACTATGGATATGTTAATGTGATGCTTTTCCAGCACCACTTGGAATTCTAATGTTTACAACTATTTCTTGAACCTCTTTGGGAGGGTCTGGTGTAAATTTAGAGATTACTATAGCTACCGTAAAATTAATAATCATAGCCACAGTTCCAAAACCTTCAGGTGATATTCCAAACCACCAATCTTCCTTTGTTCCACCTCCAAACCAATTAAACTTAAATTTTAGCATATAAAAAAGCATTGCTAAAACACCTACGATCATCCCTGATATAGCCCCTTCTTTGTTCATTTTCTTGGTGAAAATTCCTAAAATAATTGCTGGGAAAAATGAGGCTGCTGCTAGTCCAAAGGCTAATGCTACCGTTGCAGCAACAAAATCAGGTGGGTTAATCCCAAAATATCCAGCAACACAAACAGCTACAACTGCAGACAAACGTGCAGCAACCAATTCTCCTTTTTCTGAAATGTCTGGCTTCATCATTTTCTTTATCAGGTCATGAGATACTGATGCAGAAATAACCAATAACAAACCTGCTGCTGTAGATAATGCTGCTGCCAATCCTCCCGCTGCAACTAAGGCAATAACCCAGTTTGGTAAGCCCGCTATCTCAGGATTGGCCAGCACCATAATATCTTTATCTACGATTAATTCATTTTTTGAAGCATCTGCTAAGTATTGAATTTTTCCATCGTTATTTATATCGTTAAAAGATAACAATCCTGTCTCCTCCCATGTGGTAAACCAACTTGGCATATTTTTATATTCTTTATTATTTACAGTTTCTATCATATTTGTTCGAGAAAAAACTGCAATTGCAGGAGCTGTTGTATATAAAATTGCAATAAATAATAATGCCCAACCTGCAGATTTTCGAGCATCAGACACTTTTTTTACCGTGAAAAATCTAACAATTACATGAGGTAATCCGGCAGTACCAACCATAAGAGCAGCTGTAATAAAAAATACATCTAGTTTAGATTTACTTCCTGAAGTATATTCGGCAAAACCAAGATCTCTATGTAAACCATCTAATTTATCTAACAAGAATACTCCATTGCCATCTTGTCCTCCAAATCCGATTTGTGGAATTGGATTTCCTGTCATCTGAATAGAAATAAAAATTGCAGGAACCATAAAAGCAAAAATGAGAACACAATATTGTGCCACTTGCGTGTAGGTAATTCCTTTCATTCCTCCCAAAACGGCATAAAATAAAACAATAATCATCCCTATGATGACACCTGTATTAATATTTACTTCTAAAAATCTTGAAAAAACTAACCCAACTCCTCTCATTTGACCAGCTACATAAGTGAAAGAAACTATCAAGGCACAAAATACGGCTACAGTTCTAGCAACATTTGAATAATAACGATCCCCAATAAAATCTGGAACCGTAAATTTTCCAAATTTTCTTAAGTATGGGGCTAATAGTAAGGCTAATAATACATAGCCTCCAGTCCAGCCCATTAAATAAACAGATCCATCATATCCGTTGAAAGAGATAATTCCAGCCATTGAAATAAAGGATGCTGCAGACATCCAATCTGCGGCTGTAGCTAACCCATTAGCAAGAGGCGAAACTCCACCTCCAGCTACATAAAAGTCTTTAGTAGATTCTGCTCTTGACCAAATGGCAATCCCTATATACAACGAAAAGGTAATTCCAACTAATATCCAGGTCCAAATTTGTAAATCCATAGTTAACTGTCTAGATTATATTTTGCATCCAACTTATTCATCAATTTTATGTAAACAAAAATTAAAATAGTGAATACATAAATTGAGCCTTGTTGAGCAAACCAAAAACCAAGTTTAAATCCACCTAACCTAATGCTATTTAATTCATCTACGAATACGATACCAAAGCCATAGGAAACAACAAACCAAATCGACAACAAGATTGCCACATACTTTAAGTTTGTTTTCCAGTATTTTTTTTGATCACTTTTTTTCATTGAAATATTTTATTGATTTTCCTAAATATAGAATAGTTAAAATTCTTACATGCTTCAAAATACACAAATAAAGATATAGAAAACATATTAAAGCTTCTTATCCTAACATAATTTTATACCAATGTAAGGGTTCAATTTAAATTTCAAAAAAATTAATTTGTAACTTGTCAAAATATTTTTTAAAAATGGAAACTTACGCAAATGTTTTACTAATAGCATTACCAAGTTTTATGGTATTGATTCTAATAGAAATCATCTATGGAGTTTGGAAAAAAGAGCTCAATTATAACTTGATGGATACTATCTCTAGCTTAAGTGCTGGAACAACCAACATGATCAAAGATCTTTTAGGAATAGGTTTTATCATTATTACCTATCCGTATATTTTAGAAAATATTGCTTTATTTCAACTAGAAGAAAGCATCACCCTTTACATTATAGCGCTTATCTGTATGGATTTTGCTAGTTATTGGAATCATCGCCTAAATCATTCCATTAATGTTTTTTGGAATAGACACGTTGTACATCATAGTAGTGAAGAGTTTAACCTAGCCTGTGCACTACGTCAAAGTATCTCAAAAAATATCATTGGTTTTGGAGCATTGTTTCTTATTCCAGCAGCACTGTTTGGGGTACCACAAAAAATTATAATTATTTTAGCTCCTTTACATTTGTTTGGTCAATTTTGGTATCATACGCGTCATATAGGCAAGTTAGGATGGTTAGAATATTTCTTAGTTACTCCATCTCAGCATCGGGTACATCATGCTATAAATCCAGAATATGTAGATAAAAATCTTTCTGCTATTTTCTGTATATGGGATCGAATGTTTGGTACATTTCAAGAAGAATTAGATGATAAGCCCTGTGTTTATGGAACATTGAAGCCTGTTCAAACCTGGAACCCTATTATTATAAATTTTCAACACAACTGGGGGCTAGCAAAAGATGCATGGCGAGCTAAAAACTGGTTAGATAAATTTAAATTATGGTTTATGCCAACAGGTTGGAGACCAAAAGATGTAGCTGAGCGTTTCCCAATAGCTATTGTTGAAAACGTATATGCCCAAGAAAAATATGCTCCAAAATATTCAACATTACATAAATTTTATGCTATTTTTCAGTTTGTTTGTATCAACATCTTTATTTATGTTTTATTAACCAACTTTGGGACACTCAGTTTCAATTCCCAGCTAAGTTTTGGACTCCTTATCTCTACTACTATTTTTGGCTTTACCTCATTGTTGGATGGTCATAAATGGGCTTTTTTCTTTGAAATTTCAAGGGGTATTTTAGGCTTACTATTTTTACTATATCCTACTGAAATTTTTATGCTAAAAATTAATTTTGCCTTTACCCTATTTTTAAGCATCTATTTCTCAACATCACTTTTAACAACATGTTTAATGTATCAATCACCTCCGAAACGATCAATCCAAGCTGTATAATTATATTGTAACCTCCTTATTCTATTTTAAACTCTTAAAAGAAAGCCAATTTTATATTTACACGTCATTTATACGCCTAAAAAAATTATTTTTGAGAGTTATTTTTTTAACATGAGATTTTTCATTTTCATTTTTTTCTTCTTTTCATGGCAAGGTATTATTGCGCAAGAAACTTATACACCAACTAAAATTCAAGAAAATGAAGTTACTTTAGATGGTATATTATCTGAAAAAATTTGGAAAAATGCTACAAAAATCCCTGTAGATATTGAATTCAGTCCAGCCAATAATTTACAAGCTAAGAAAAAGACTACTGCATACATATCTTACTCTGATACATTTTTATTTATTGCAGTTCATGCAGAAGATGATCCAAAAAATATTCGTGCCTCTATTCGGCCAAGAGATGATTTTAATATCTGGAATGATGATCTTATCCTAGTTCGTTTAGATCCTTTTGCTGATGCAAGAAATAACTTAGGGTTAGCGGTGAATGCGTTAGGGAGTCAATTCGATGTGAAGCAAGTAAATGCCTTATCTGATGAAGATCGATATGACAGTACATTTAACATGAATTTTGAATCTAAAGCTGCCATAATAGATGATGGGTATACTGTAGAAATGAAAATACCTTTTTCTGAAATTCCTTTCCCAAATGGCACAGATCAAGAATGGCACATCAACTTTTACAGACGATACTTCGAAAATGGAAACGAAATTGAAGTGAGTAGCCAACCAAGGGATAGAAATAACAATTGTGTGGTTTGTCAAACTACAGATAATCTAATTTTAGAAGACATTGTTATTGATAAAAGATTAGAAATACTACCCTATGTTTCAAGTAATATTCAGGGATCTAGAAATAGCCCAGATGAAAAAATTACTTATGGGTCTGTAAAAGGAAAAGTAGGTTTAGGGCTTAATTTAGATATCAATAAGAATACTAGTTTTGAATTAACATTAAACCCCGATTTTTCTCAAGTAGAGGCTGATGTGACTCAAATTGATGTAAATTCTTCCTTTTCATTACAATATCCCGAAAGACGACCCTTTTTTAATAGAGGGACAGATCTTGTTAATTTTACTGATGGTGCCTTTTACTCTAGATCAATAGTAAATCCATCCATTGCAACTAAATTATTGAGTCAAGGAAAAAAATCTAGGATATTTTTGCTGAATGCATTGGATCAAAACTCTGTTTACCTTGTAGGTAGTGAAGACAGATCTTACACAGGTCAAGGTGGTAAAAGTTTGGTAAATGTACTTCGCTATCAACATTTATTAAGTCCTAAATCTCGATTTGGTGGGGTGATGATGAATCGATTTTACAAAGGAGGTGGGTTTGGTCATCTATTTGGATTTGATGGACTTTTCTTATTAAATCAAAACCTCCGTCTAAGTTTTGAAGTTTTCAAAAACTTCAATGAAGAACCTATAAATGACTGGATTGATACAGACGCTACCATTAATGGAAAAACAATTGCTTTAGATGGTGATAACATTAATGGAGATGCTCTTTATATACAACTTTACAGAAAAACAGAGCACTGGCAAAGTTATCTATATTACAGAAATATTTCTCCGCAGTACAGATCTGATGTTGGTTTTGTAGTTAAAAACAATCGTAAATGGGGAACCCTTTTTCATGAATATATCAATATTATTAATAAGCCTGCTGTTCAATCTTTTGGTTTTGGAACTAAAATAGATGTGGTGTATACTTTTGAAGATTTATATAAAAACTTTAGTGTAGACCTATTTGCTTCCTTAAAAACATATGGACAAACAGAAATATCCTACACATTAGATTATGATGCCGTAAAAACCTTCTTAGGAATTCGCTTCAACAACTTACCCACGCATTCATTTTCTGTAAACGGATCTCCAAGTGAATCCTTTAATTTTAGAGCAAATCTTGACAGTGGAAAAGACCTTTCTGTTAACGAAGAGATCCCAGAAATTGGAGACCTTACCTCCTCTTTTATGACTCTAAATTTTCAAGTGAATGACAACCTAACTATTAATCCATCAATACGATACTCAAGACTAGAAAAAACTAATGGATTAGGTAATTATTTTGAGGGAAGTATTGCTCGTTTAAACCTAAGATATCAATTTAGTAATGAATTTAATGTCAGACTTGTTTCTCAAAAAAACACATTTACTGATCAATTTTTTATTCAACCTTTGGTGCAATGGAATCCAAACCCATCAACAATTTTTTATCTTGGTGGAAACCAAAATACCGTTGAGGAAATTGAGGGTGCTCACTTTCAATTGCTACAATTTAATCAAACTCAATTCTTCTTTAAGTTTCAATATCTAATCGGACTTTAAAAATAACACACAAATAATCAATAATTTTTTTTAAAAGGAAGTTGTTTTTATTTGAAATCGCATAATTCTTTTATCGAATATTTTAAAAGTATTTATTGTCGTCATTTTTTTTCTATTTTTATATGATGAATAAAAATGCTATATCCAAAATTGATGGTGCTGAAATTTCGTGGTTTGCCCCTTTGTGTAATGGAGACGATGATTTTTTAGGAAATCGAAATCCGCTTTACAAAAGCTCATGGGAAAACACCTCTTCTATTGTAAAAACAGCAGATAAATTAGGGTTCAAAAATGTACTATGCCCTTCCTCTTACCAAGTAGGTCAAGATCCTTTATCATTTGTGTCGGGAATGGCAAGTCTAACAGAAAACATTAATTTTTTAGCAGCCATACGTTGTGGAGAATTACATCCACCCATGCTAGCAAGAACTATTGCTTCTTTAGATCATATGCTTAAAGGGAGATTAACCATTAACATTATTTCATCTAACTTACCAGGCATGGATTTATCTTCAAAAGAACGTTATGCGCGTTCTAGAGAAGTGATTCAGATTCTAAAACAATCTTGGACCCAAGATGAAATTAAATTTAAAGGAAAATATTACCAATTAGAATTAACATCAAGACCCGTAAAACCCTATCAACAAAATGGTGGCCCGTTACTTTATTTTGGAGGCTATTCTCCAGATGGTGTAGATCTTTGTGCAGAATTTTGTGATGTATATCTCATGTGGCCTGAAACAGAATCAAAATTAAAAGGCTTAATGGATACCATGACACTTAAAGCTGCCAACTATAATAGAACTGTTAAATTTGGACTAAGAGTACATGTAATTGTTCGAGAAACTGAACAAGAAGCTCGAGATTATGCAGACCAATTAATTTCAAAACTAGATGTAAAAAAAGGAACTGACATCAGAAATAGAGCTCAAGATGCTGCCTCCTTAGGGGTGTCTAGACAAACAAAATTGAGAGAAGAATCTGATGAAAAATATTATGTAGAACCTAACTTATGGACAGGAATTGGCTTAGCCAGATCGGGTTGTGGTGCCGCAATTGTTGGCAATCCAGACCAGGTTGTAGCAAAAATTGAACGCTATATTGAAATGGGCATTAATTCATTTATCTTTTCCGGATACCCCCATGAAAAAGAGTGTGAGATTTTTGCCAGATTGGTACTCCCTAGATTAAAAACAGTTTCTCTTCCTAAAGTATTTGGACGAGTACCAAATATAGAGCCTAACAGTCCTCTGGCTAATGGTGAAAGAAAATAACGATGATAGACTTTATAATTGTAATCTCTTATTTTATAATCATACTACTCGTTGCACTTCGTGGAAAAGTAAGTGCAGACAGTTCAGCTGATGAGTACTTTTTAAGTTCAAGAAATTTACCTTGGTACTCTATAGCCTTGTCTACCATAGCCACAAATATACAAGGGTATCAATTCTTGGGGATGATGGGGTCTGCCTATCTTTTTGGTTTGGCTCAAGCTAATCTTGAAATTAATGCAGTTCAAGGAATTTTATTAGGTGCTTTTGTTTTTGTTCCACTTTTTTTAAAAGAGAAAATAACTACCATTACCCAGTTTATTTCAAAAAAATTAGGGAAACGCATTGCTCTTTTTTACTCATTAACTAATATGGCTCTTTTTGCAACAGTAACTCTTGGTGCTGCTCTTTTTTGGGGAGCTTATGCAGCTGACATGGTTTTTAGTGAGCAATTATCTTTTTTAAGTGAAAATAGATTGATTCGCATTGCCATATTAATTGTAATCCTTGGAGTATTTTCAGCAATATATACCTATTTTGGCGGGCTTAGCGCCGTAGTGAAAACCGATATCATTCAGTTTGGAACATTACTTCTTGGAGGAATTGTAGTCTGCCTAACCACCATATACCATCTGGGAGGCTGGGAACAATTATATGTAAAAGTTCCCGATAAAATGCATCTTCATTTACCAAGTGATCATCCTACATTGCCTTGGACTCATTTATTTGGACTTTTCTTTTTAAATATAAATTATTGGTGTGCCAACCAAACTGTTATTCAAAGAGCATTAGCCGCAAAAAGTGTGGCACATGCTCAAACAGGCTTAATGGTAGGAGGAGTACTTAAATACTTTATGGCTGTTATTATAATTGTTCCTGGAATTGCCTTATACGGAATACTTGGAGACAGTCTATCAGAACCAGATTTAGCTTTTCCTTACCTAGTAAAAACATATCTACCTAATGGAATTAAGGGAATTATTCTCTGTGGATTATTTGCCTCATTAATGAGTACTGTTGATTCTACTTTTAATTCATTAGCCACTCTTTGGTCTACAGATATTTATGCAACGTATATCAATAAAAAAGCAACGGATAGAGAAAAAATAAATGCAGGACGTAAAACTATTTTATTTAGTCTTGGAACAGCATTAATTATGGGGTTCATTTTATTGTATTTAAAATTTGACAACCCTAATTCTGCATTTACACATACGCTAAATAATCTTCGTTATTATATTAACTGCGGAATTGTGGTGTTAATATGTGCTGCAGTTTTATTAATAAAACCTAACAAAAAAATTGTTTTAGTCGCTTTTATAGCCTCACTACCAATTAATATTGGATTACAATTAGTATTCCCTGAAATGAATTATTTTTTAAGAGCCTTCTGGGTTATAGCAACGAGTTTAGGTATTGCACTGCTTGGAAATAAAGGAGAAATTCACAAATTAGTCTCTCTTTTTAAACCCTCTAATTCAAGAATTAGAAATTGGGGTATTGCTTTGGCTATAAGTTTAATATTACTTCACATTATTTTCCATTAATGGAATATTTTGCAAGTATTTTTTTTAATATCTCATCATCTAAATTATATTCTATAAATTTATAGATATAATGAGATTTAAATATGCATAAAATAACTAGTATCCTATTTGTTACACTCCTTTTATTTCAATTAAATATCTATGCTCAATTTCAAAAAGAGGTAATTCATTTTGAAAGTGCCAATCCTTTTTCATTAAGCGATATTATTACAGATTTAGATAGTCAAGAAAAACAACAAGTTTTTGGACAACTCACAATACCTATAGATAGTTTAAATCCTGATAGAAAATACCCTTTAATTATAGGAGTTGCCGGAAGTATGGGATGGAGAAAACATCATTTAGATTACCTTAAAATGTATCAAGAGGAAGGGTATGCTACCTTTCAACTCAATAGTTTTAAAAGTAGGGGCATTACCTCAACTGTAGGTTCTCAAGATGAGGTTACTATTGCCGCTGTAATTCTTGATGCCTACAAAGCCTTAGAACAACTTTCAAAGCATCCTAAAATTAACAGGCATAAAGTAGCCCTAACTGGATGGAGCTTGGGTGGAGGAGTAACCCTATTTGCTGGGTGGATGCCTTTAAAAGAAGCAATTACAGATCAAGTAAGTTTTGCTGCGCATTTGGCTTTTTATCCACCGTGTTTTATAAATCCAGAAAATTTATCATTTACAAAAGCTCCTATTCATATTTTAATAGGTGAGGCAGATAACTGGACACCTGCTAAACCTTGTGTAAATCTCGTTGAAAAACTATCTGATAAAACCAACATAAACATCACTACATATCCAGATGCTCATCACGGATTTGATAGTGAAGAACCTGTGGTTTGGAACGAAAAAGGATATAGTTTTAAAGATTGTTTATTTGATTTAACAGCAGAAGGAGATGTTTTGATGAATTATCTTAGACTACCGATGTCTAATCCAATTTTACAAAAAGTTGGTTTTCTCTTCTGTGTTGACAGAGGAGTGTATGTTGGTGGTAACTTAGATGCTAGAAAAAAATCTTTGGTATTTGCCAAAAACTTTATGAATAGCCAGCTATTAAATATTAGATAATAAACACCAAAAAGACATGTTTTATGGCATTGTTTTTCCTACAAAAACATTCACTTTTGAATTAATAGGGTTTCCACTTGCGCGTCTATTTGTTACAACTTGACCACAATGCCAAATGGCGTCTGCAATTGGACCATTAATCATGTTCCAAAAAGGAAAAGACATTTTGTTACCTCCTTTATTTAGAGTGATGGTTAAAGTTGATAAATCTTCAGTCTCTTTGAGTTTATTAAAAACATACTTTAGATTATTCAATGTTTTTTCTCTCAATCCTTCATAGTCTAATTTATCCTGAGAAAAATCAAATTCTTTGCCATCCATTGTTAATACAATCGCAAGACTTAATCCATAGATGTGTTCTATTACTTCAAAAGTAGATCTACTGTCCTGACTTGGTTTATAATTTAAATCTTTTTCTTCTAAAGATTCAGTTGCCCAATAAAATCGATATCCTAATCCTTCGATCATTCTTGATACAACATTCGTTGATGAAAATTCTATTGGATATTCTCCAATCTCATAGAATGGTAATTTGTCTTGTTGTGCATTCATAGTTACTGTAATAATTAAAAAAATAAATATACTTTTCATAGAATATTTTTTGGACTTCTATTTATAGTTTTAAAACGAAAGTAATTTAATAAAAAAATTGTATATATTTATAATTAGTCATACAAATCGTTATAATTTCGTTTAAATACCTTAAAGTATGTCATTAAAACTACTAAAAAAAGCAAGATTAAACTCAAATAATTCTGGTTATATAAAATATGCCATCGGTGAAATTATATTGGTAGCTCTAGGGATATTAATTGCTTTACAAGTGAATAATATGAACCAATCTCGATTAGAGAAAAAAGCACTGAAAAATTATTTTGAGAAAATAAAATCAAATGTTCAATTAGATATGATAGAATCTGAAAAACTTTTGAAATTTAGAACTGATCATGCTCATGCTTGTAACGAAGTTTCTCAAATGCTGATTGAAAATGATTTTTCAAATCAATTGAAAATACAGCAATCTATTTTCGATATGATTATAGAAAAACAATTAAATTATAATAGATCAGCCTTTGAATCTCTTAAAAGTTCTGGTTTTTTAAGACATCTCCATAAAAAAAGTCTTGAAAAATTATTATACAGTTATTATGATCAAGTAAATGAAATAGAAATGTTTGAGATAGATCAACGAGATTGGGCTAATGCACTTGAATTGGAATTAGACAAAAATGGTTTTATATATGAATGGACACAAATAGGAGAGAAAGTTCATAAAAATTTATTTACTCAAATATCTTGGTATAGTAAATCATTAAAATCTCATGAAGGGCATAAAATCATAATGAGATTACTCTTTAGGGGAGGGTCAAATACTTCACTTCTTACCGGGCTTTATGAAAACCACATTCAAAGTTCTAAAAAGTTATTAGAAGAACTGGATCTTTATTTAAAAGAACTATAAATTAATTGTTATTTACAATTAATTTTTTATTTTAGTTACTTATAAGTTTATAGAAAAACTATTTATTAACTAATCCATTTTTAATTACATTAAAATTATGAAAAAATTACTTTTAGGAGTTGCATTATTTGCTTCTCTATCGATGACTGCCCAGTATTATTCAATAACTTATGTGTCTGTGGCTTCAGAAGACATTGCAGAATTTGAAAGAAAAGAAACAACGTATTGGTCTAAAGTAAAGAAAGCTGCAATTGATAGAGGAGAACAAAACCTCTGGTTATTGATGCGTAAAGTAGGTACAGCAGGCAATAATGATGTTAATTACGCCTTTGTTAACGGTTATCCTTCCCTTGAAGCTATGACAAGTACTTCATGGAATGCAGAATCGCTAGGGTTTGATGTACAAGATGCTATGTCTCCATATACTGTTTATGAAATTCACAATTATAAAGTATTAGATCAGGTTCCTGGTGAGGGAGGAAAATATTCTGTTTGGAATTACGCTCGTCCAAAAAACATGAAAGGTTTTGTAAGTGAAAATCAAAACTTATGGAAACCTATGATGGAGAAATCTATTAAAGAGGATAAAACTGGATTAACAAATTGGGGTATTGGAGCTAAAATTTATCCAATGGGCCAAGATGAAAGTACCGTAATGACATGGGATGGTTACAAAACACTTGTTGATGCTATGAAAGCTTTAGATGTTTCAGATTTCACACCGCCTTCAAAATCTAAAATGTCTGAGTATGATCCAGACGGATTTAGACTTCGTGTGATATGGAGACAAGTAATGGCAGTTCAACAATAAAAAAACTTAAAAATGAAAAAAATATTAGTATTAATCTTAATGGCCACTATTTCTATTTCTTGTAATAATAGCAATGAATTAGAAACACAAAGTACTCCAGATCCAATTGGAGTTGAAATTCCTAATGACAGTACAAGAATATCTCTTTACGGGGGTGATATGAACACTATAAAACTTTGGGAAACCTACATTAAAGCACATAATGAAAAAGATCTAGAAACCATCAAAAACATTAATGATGATGCTTTTAAAGGATATCCGCCAAATGGAGATGTAATTGATGGATCTAAAGCTCATATCGGGTTTCTAGAGGAATGGTTTACCAATAGTAGCCCAAGGTGGAGAACTAAGTATATGATTGCAAATGAATTTACTGATAACAAAGGGGTGTTAAATCAATGGGTAACTTCTGGACAAGATTTAACGGATATGGTAAATGGTGAAGAAGTTACAGTTCATCATGTTCATGATGCACTTTTTGTAAATGGAAAAATAAAGATGATTTATGTTTATGAAAGAGCAAAAGCTAATGAGTAAACATTCCCTCTTTTAAAAAATAACCTCATCAATTGATGGGGTTATTTTTTTTAAAATTATATCTACTATTCGATATAAAAAATATATCTTGAAAATCTGTTTATCAAAATTAAATATAACCAATAACCTATGACACTATTCTTATCATTTTTTGGATTCACAGCTTTAGTAGCTATCATATCCTATTTGAAAACTAGAAATATTAAAGAAACTTCTTCAGATGGATATTTCCTTGGTGGTAGAAGCTTAACTGCTGGAGTAATTGCTGGATCTCTTTTGCTTACTAATCTATCTACTGAACAGATAGTTGGCCTAAATGGATCTGCATACCAGAGTGGCTTATCTGTTATGGTATGGGAAACATTGGCTGCTGTGGCCATGGTAGTAACAGCACTTTTTTTATTACCAAGATATTTAAAAGGCGGGTTAACTACAGTTCCTGGATTTTTAGCAAAACGCTTTGATATTACCACCAAAACATTAACCTCTATTTTATTTCTATCTGGATATGTAGTAGTGCTACTTCCTGTAATTTTATATTCAGGGTCATTAGCGATTAGCGGCATGTTTGACATTCCTGAATTGCTCGGAGTTACTCACACGCAATCTATTTGGATTTGTGTATGGGGTATTGGAATCATTGGATCTGTGTATGCCGTATTTGGAGGATTAAAGGCTGTAGCAATTTCGGATTCAATTAATGCAATTGGCTTATTAGTTGGAGGCCTCTTAATCCCAGTTTTTGGCTTGCTCATGATTGGTGACGGGAGTCTTTTAGAGGGGCTTTCTGTTTTAACGACTGAAAATCCAGAGAAGTTTAAATCTATGGGAGGCCCAACAGATCCTGTTCCATTTTATACGATATTTACTGGAATGATGTTGGTGCAATTGTTTTATTGGGGAACCAACCAACAGATTATTCAAAGAGCTTTAGGAGCTAAAGACCTAAAAGAAGGACAAAAAGGATTATTACTTGCCTCATTTATAAAAATACTAGGACCTATTATTGTAGTATTGCCTGGTATAATTGCATTTCATCTCTTTCAAGGAAATTTAGAAACAGCCGACAGTGCCTATCCTATGTTAGTTAAAAAAGTACTGCCTACAGCGTGGGTAGGTTTCTTTGCAGCAGTTTTATTTGGTGCTATTTTAAGCTCATTTAATAGTGTATTAAATAGTTCTGTAACTTTATTTGGAATTGATGTTTATAAGCAACACATCAATAAAGAGGCAGATGAGAAAACAATTGTAAAATATGGTAAAATTTTTGGTGTTATTTTGGCAATTGCTGCCATGTTTATTGCTCCAATGATTGCTAATGCTGGAAGTTTATTTGACTACTTACAAGAGATTAATGGAATTTATAGTATTCCTATCCTAACTATTATTGTGGTAGGATATTTAACTAAACGAGTTCCTGCTATTGCTGCTAAAATTGGACTAGCTTCTGGATGTCTTTTATACATTATTAGTCAATTTTTCATGCAACCCTATTTTGTATCTAGCGCCTTAGAATTGGCAAAAGATAATGGTGTTACAGACGAAGCTGCTTTGGCATTAATTGAAGCTCAAGCCTATCCTCACTTTTTAGATGTAATGGCTATTTTATTTTTACTAAACGTTGGTATTATGCTTTTAATAGGAAAACTATCTCCAAGAAAAGAAGCCTACGCTCAAGAATACACAAAACAAGTAGATATTACTCCTTGGAAATATACAACTCAGGCAAGTATACTAATTTGTGTCGTTGTTATCAGTATATACGTTTATTTCGCTTAGGAAAATATAAAAGCTGTTTTTATAAAGTTTTTGTAAAAGAAAAAATCCATGGAAAAAGATTCGACTCTTTAAATGTATTATTCCAACTTTCATGATTTACTCTTTTATAAGTAGTAAATTTAGTGTCCTTATTAAATCGTTTCATCTTACGAAACATTCGTTTGGAAAAATGATAGGACACTACATTATCTTTGTCGCCATGAAAAATCCAGAAAGGAGTTTTACCCAAAGTTTTTGACCATGCAGGGTTTCCACCTCCACAAATTGCAAATGCAGCTGCAAAATAATTTGGCATTCTAGTAACCAATTCAAATGTGCCCATTCCCCCCATAGAAAGCCCTCCTAAATATCTTTTTGAAGGATCTATAGCATAAGATTTCTCCAAATCATATAAAAATAATTCTAATAATTTTTGAGTTCGAAATGCCTTTAGGTGTTTTTGAAAATTAAATCTCTTTTCTAGTTTTTTGGTCTTATTTTTTTGAACACTAGCCCAATACGAATTCTTAGGACATTGGGGAAATACTATAATAGCTGGATAGTTTTTTCTGAAATTATCTGACGTATATAAATCACTACCATGTATCAATTGTTTTTCGTTATCGTTCCCTCTTTCTCCAGCTCCATGAAGAAAAACTAGCAATGGATATGATGTTTTTGGGTTATAGTTATCGGGAAGTAACAATCTATAGGGCAGTGTATCGTTCTGGGTAATGTAGAGCCTTTTTTCATACTCTTGCCCATTCATGAATCCCACAAACACAAGTAAACAGAAAAAAGATAAAAACTTCATTCAATAAATATAAAAAATTAAGACAAAAAAAAGAGCTGTTAAATAATTAGCAGCTCTTAATGCGTTTAAATATGTAGAATTAAAAATCTCTGGCAAATTGAGTCATTGAGGTTATTTTACCCTCTAAATCAAAATAAAAAATCTCGAATAATTCTTTCTCCCACACTTTTCCATTTTTAAAAACTCGAGTTTCTTTAGACATTACTTGAACACCAGAAGCAGCATCAGTATTGTATATTTTAAGAGGTACAATTGCATATGGAACCCAGTTTACAGATTTATAATCATTAAAAAGACCAGCCATATCCTCTTTTTTCAACTTCATAGCCTCGCCTTCGTAAGTATTTAAAACTGATATATCTGCGAAAGGTTTTGAAAACTCCTCAACATTCATGTCATTATAATCTTTTATTAATTTCTCGATGATTTCAACTTCATTTCTATCAGAAAAAACCAAAGGTCTTCCAGAATATACGTTATCATCTTTCCCAATAAATTTACCCCCATAGGATTTACCGAAGTTTGAGGAATCAATAGATTTCCACTGTCTGAATGCATCAACTTTACCTTCTTGATTAAAGTTAAAAAACTCCATAAGATCTAATTTTTCATAAGACCCATTTTTATAATGACGTTCTTCTTTAGACCATGCCAGTACTTTTGTATCAGGGTCTCCTTGAAGCTTTACTGGAATAATCACGTAAGGTTTCATACTAATTGAATCCATGGATTCTAACCAATTACGTGTAGTTTCAACTCCATTTTCTCCAAGAAAATCTGCATCATAATGTTTTACTAACTCATCTGTATTTTGCATGCTATAGGCCTCAGATAACATCTGAAGTTTTTCAGACATAGCATTATCACCAATACTATAGGTTTTACCATAGTTGTCTCCAGGGACTAAGTTTTTCCCACCATTTGAAGTACAGTTAACTAATAAAGCTGAGGTCATTAGGAAAAAAATTCCTTTTAATAATAATTTCATAATATGACAAATTTTAGTTTTTAAAAGAAAGTAATTTAGGAAAATTATATGGAGTTTCAAAATACACAAATCCCTATAACCGATAAAGACTTAAGAAAATGTCATAAAAATTGAGTAAAAAAATTTAGTATCTTTAACCTAACTGTAAATTTTTATAACAAATGATTGTTTGGCACAAAGCTTTGGTAGAAAAAATTCGAATTAAATTAAATCTTTCATATTACCAATTATATTGGATCTGTTTTATAAAAGGAGTTGTGACTTGTTACTTAGCAATTTTAGTATCAAATTAAATAATTTGTAATTATAGATACTGTGTTAAATAGTAAGCTATTTTTAACTCACCTTCAACTGTATCACATATGAATTTTCTTATCGCTTTATCTGTAATCGTTTTCTTAATGGTCATTTTATGGCTTATTAGTATTCCCATAAAAAATGTAAGTATTGTAGATGCCTTTTGGGGAATGGGTTTTGTAGTTGTGAATGCAACTTACTTTACATTAGAACCTCTAATCTTTACTCGTAATATCATTGTATTAATTCTAGTGAGTATATGGGGCGTTCGTTTATCTGCGTACTTATTTAAAAGAAACTATGGAAAACCTGAAGATTTTAGATACCAAGAATTCAGGCGACATTATGGGGCAGACAGATATTGGTGGTTCAGTTTTTTTCAAGTTTTTCTTTTACAGGGGAGCTTAATAATGATTGTTTCTCTTCCACTGTTTGGTATCCATGGAGAAACTACTAGCAACGAACTCAATAGCATAGATTATATAGCCCTATTATGTTGGTGTATTGGATTTTTATTTGAAGCTGTTGGTGATTATCAATTAACAAAGTTTAAGAAAAATCCGGCCAACAAAGGTAGAATTCTTAAAACTGGTTTATGGCGCTATACGAGGCATCCAAATTATTTTGGTGATGCCACAGTTTGGTTCTCTTTTGGACTGTTTTCGATAGCTTCTGGAGGATATTGGCATATTATTGGCGCCTTTGCAATGATTTATTTAATTATTAATATCTCAGGGGTTGCGATGTTAGAAAAATCATTACATAAAACAAAAAAAGGGTATAAAGAATATATAGAATCTACTAATGCCTTTATCCCATGGTTTCCAAAAAAATAGAAGCATGCTAGAATTTATCAAAAATAATATATGGCTAATCGCTTTTATTGTTTGGGGGTTACCCTTATCCTATTACAGAAGTAATTTTAGAAAGATAGTCTATCAGACAAATGATTGGAAAATTAATATTAAACCCCTATTTGTAAAAGAGTTAAAAGCTCTTTTTGGAACTATGTATTCAGAAAATTATTCATATATAAAAGCGAGAAATTTTTATCGCTTTTATCTTCTTGTCTATTTTGTTTTATTTCTATTATACCAATTCTATGGTAAATCTTGATTCATCATAGCATCAATCTCTAGTTTTGATATCATTGGATTTGCCCCTCTTCTTTTAGCCACTAGAGCTCCAATTGCACATGCTCTGTTAATAGCGATTTGTGGATCTTCGGCTTTTAGTAAAGCATCTATTAGTGTAGCTAAGAATGAATCTCCCGAACCCACAGTGTCTACAACTTCAACTTGATATCCTTTACTATAAAAAAATCTTTGATCATGAAATAGAATAGCTCCTTTCTCTCCTAGAGTTACACATATAGATGCTGTATTGGTTTTCGTGGCCACAGACACAATAGTTTGTTCAATAGACGCTCCTTGGATACCGAGACCCTTTGAAATTTCAGTGAGTTCATCATCATTAAATTTTATGAAATTAGCAGCATTCATAAGAACTTGAATTGAACTCATATGGTAATGAGGAGACCTAAGATTGACGTCAAAAACAGAAAATTTTGAAAAAGGAAGAAGTTTTACAAGGGTATTTCTAGAAGTATTACTTCTTGCTACTAGACTTCCAAAAACAAAAGCTTCAGAGCTCTTTACTAATGATATAAGTTTACTAGTTACTTTAATATTGTCCCAAGCACAAGGTTGATTTATTAGATACGAAGCACTACCGTTTTTATCTAAAGAAATGCCTACAGTGCTGGTTTTATATTCTTTATCTGTTTGAAGATAATAAGAAATTGAAAATTTTTCAAGTTCTAATTTTAGTTCTTTTCCAGATGTATCATCCCCTAAACAACTGATAAGAGAAATGTCATTTTGAAAAGATTTTAATCTCAAAGCTACATTTAAAGGAGCTCCTCCAATGGTTTTATGTGTAGGAAAAACATCCCATAATACTTCCCCAAAACAAACAATCTTAGTCATAATCTTTCATTAATGATACTGATAGTTCCTCAAGTGTTCTTCCTTTGGTTTCTGGCACATAAAATTTTACCCAAATTAATTGCAATAGCATCATGAACGCAAAAATTGCAAAAACAACTCCTGCACCAATAGAGTTAAATAATGAGGGAACTAACGAAGGAATTATAGCCGCTAATAACCAATGTACAGAGCAACCAAATGATTGCCCTTTAGATCGTAAATGATTTGGAAAAATTTCTGAAATAAAGACCCAAATCACTGCTCCTTGACCTACAGCATGGGAAGCAATAAATAGAAATAGAGAAATCGGAACAATGAGTCCAGACCAGTCATTAAAAAAGCATAAAGAAACTAAAGTCAAAGAGATTATATATCCAATTGATCCTATATATAAAAGCACCTTTCTCCCCAGTCTATCAATCAAAAACATCCCTAAAAGAGTAAAAATAAAATTAGTAATCCCAAGACCAATAGTTCCTAAAGATCCTGCTTGCTCTTCCAGACCTGCTACTGCAAAAATTCTATTCGCGTAATATAATATGGCATTGATTCCACTAAATTGATTAAAAAATGAAATGAAAAATGCCAAACTTAACGTTATGTGATATTTTTTGGAGAAAATACTTTCTCTATCATATACCTTCTTATTTGAGGCAACAATCAAAGCTACTTGTTTTTCTATAGTATCTTTATTGTGATATAACATTGAAAAAATTGATTTAGCGCCTTCAATGTCATTGTTTTTAGAGATTAACCATCTTGGGCTTTTAGGAATAATCCATACCAAAAGGGTATAAAAAACAGCAGGGAACGCCTCAATTCCAATCATCCATCTCCAGGCTTTATCTCCCAGAAATTTGGCCAATAAAGCATTTGATATAAAAGCAATTAATATTCCAAAAACAATATTAAATTGGTAGGCGGCAACAAGGCGACCTCTTTTCTCTTGAGGTGCAATTTCAGAGATATAAGACGGAGCGGCTATGGTTGAGGCTCCTACTCCCAATCCGCCTATAAATCTGAAGATTCCAAAAACCCATGGATTCACAGCTAAAGATGATCCAATCGCTGAAATTGTATATAATAACCCAATCAAAAAAAGTGTATTCTTTCTTCCATATTTATCATTAGGAATAGCTCCTAGAACAGCGCCCAAGACAGTACCCCATAATGCAGAACCTACGATGATTATTCCGTGAAATAAATCGTTTCTCCCAAATAGGGTATATGTACCCCAAAGTTGTTGAATATTTTGTTCTGCACCACTGATGACGATGGTGTCAAATCCAAAAAGAAATCCTGCCAAGGATACTATAAAAGACCAATAATAGAGTTTTTTTGTCTTCAATTATTTACTTGTTCTTAGAATGTTTAGGACTTAATAAATAATACTCCCATGGTGTTAATTCCATATTTTGAGAAACGAAATCAATATTTTTCTGAGCTAGCAAATCATAAGAAATCCCATCAAGATGCGCAGAAAATTTCTGGATCTGATCAGATAAATTTCCAACAAAATACACTTCTTCTTTTCCTTTAGTTCTTTTAAAAATAAGAATATGATCATTATTAGTTTCTATTCGTTGATATACTGCGCCTTTTTTACCTCCATGAAAAGCCATATGATTATTTTTTAAATCTCCTAATTTTGTGAGTAAATCCCATGTGGCTCCTCTGGTTTTTGGAATACTATCTTTTTCAAAAAACTTTAAACGGTGATTCAAATCATATTCCTGACCACTATAAATTAAGGGCATGCCCGGTATGGTATAAACAAGAGTTGTTAAAATTTCACTAGCCTCTCCCATTCGTTCTTTGACAGTTCCATTCCAAGAATTTTCATCATGATTAGTCACAAAATTCATGTTAAAATCTGAGGCCTCTAAGAGTTCATTTTGTTTGTTCATATACGAGTCAAAATCACTTACGGTAGCTTCTCCTTTGGCTATACTATTTAAAATATGATGGCCTTCCCATGCATATTGCATATCAAAACCATTTCTAAAAAGCTCATGTTGTTCTGCTTCTGCCAACATAAAAATGGGTTTAATTTTTTTTAACTCTGTAATGGCTTCATTAAAAAAAAGAGGGGGAACTTTATGAGCAACATCCATTCTGTAGCCGTCAATATCAAAGTTTTCAACCCAATATTTTAGGTCTTTAATCATCTCTTGCTGCATGTCTAGGTTATCATAATTAAGATCTGCAGTATCTGTCCATCCCCAAGATTTTCCTGTATCTGGGTTAATGGGATCTATAATTTCACCTTGTTCATTTTGCGTATACCATTCTGGGTGAGCGGTAATCCAGGGGTGATCCCATCCGGTGTGATTTGGCACCCAATCAACAATGACATATATTCCATTATTATGAGCGGTATCTATCATTGCTTTAAAATCATCTTTATCACCAAATTCTGGATTGATGGCTTTATAATCAGAAACAGAATAATAACTGCCTAAATATTTTTTACGCTCTTCTTTATCCTCAATTTCACTAGTAAAACTTCCATCCGTTGCCTTTCTTTTTATCTCTGAAATTGGATTAATCGGCATTAGCCATATTACTTTAACCCCCAATTCTTTGAGTGTTGGAATATCTTTTGTAAATGCTTTAAAAGTTCCTTCTTTAGAATATTGTCTAATGTTAGCCTCATAGATAACTGCCGTTTCTAATACCTGATCAGAAATTGGAGCTATGAGTTTGTCATTTTTGTTTACCTCTGCATCTTTTTGGCAAGAAAAAAATAGAATTGATAGTGCTACTACTAAATTTTTTATTTTCATTATTACTGCTTTTATTCAGTTTTATTTATTTGTTTGACGTTTCGTTTAATCTTAAAGCTAATAGGGCAGCTATTGCAAAAAATGCCCCTGCAAATAACATTGCAAAAACAGCATTATCAGATAATAAATATTTGTAGATAGGACCAAAAGTTAGAGTTTCGATACCCATAGGAATAACTATCATCATATTTAAAATTCCCATGTACACCCCTCTTCTTTCTTGAGGAACAATTTTTGAAACCATGGTATAGGGTATTCCCATCATGGCAGCCCAGCCAATCCCAAATAAAATCATTGGAATTAATACGAGCAAAGGATCTGTTATAAATGGAATACAGAATAGGGCTAAAGCGGTTCCAAAGAGGCTCATAGCATACATTTTTTTATTTCCAAACCTTAATGTTAAAGGAACTAAGATTAAAGCAATAAGCATCGTTGTTGTGTTGTATGTTAAACTCATTGCTGCAGATTGAGATCCAGCTTCAGAGATGGAATAGCCCATTGTTTTCATGAACAGCGGTGTTGAAAATTGCCAATAGACAAATAAGGCATACCATTGAAAAAGATATACAGCCCCAATTTTCCACATAAATTTTGGCATCTCTTTCACTGCATCACTTATCTCAATAAAAGGTTTTACCATTTTATTGAATAATGATAGTGTTTTAATTTTATTAATTTCTTTCAGTTCCGCCTCGGAAGGAGCGATTTCTGGTGTTTTGAATACTGACCACAAAATGGTGGTTAAAGATAAAATAGCACCTATATAAAAAGAATAATAAATCCATTGTGGAATGGTTCCTGCAACATCTGCTTCTTCACCAAATAAATATTGAAATAACAGAATAGATCCTGTAGCTAGTAATGTACCCAATCCACAAAATAAACTCTGCATTTGGTATCCTAAACTCAATTGTTTTTCTGGTAATTTATCTCCTACAAAGGCTCTGTAAGGTTCCATGGCAACATTATTACCAACATCTAAAATCCAAAGTAATCCAACAGCAAACCATAGAACAGGGCTATGAGGAAACATAAACAAACAAATACTCCCAAGTAAGGCGCCAATCAAAAAATAAGGCTTACGTCTACCCCATTTTAAAGACCATGTTTTATCTGACAGTGCTCCAATAATGGGTTGAACTATTAACCCTGTAACTGGGCCTGCAATATTTAATATAGGTAACATATCTTCTGGGGCTCCCAAAAATAAAAATATGGGGTTAATAGCAGTTTGCTGTAATCCAAAACTGTATTGAATTCCGAGGAATCCAACATTCATATTAAAGATTTGCCAAAAGGATAAACTTGGTTTCGATATTCTCATATTCGTTATTTAATATTAAATTATAACTTCAAAACTACAGCCTGATAAGGCTTTAAAGTGATGGTATTTTTGTCTACTGATAGCTCACTATAGTTGTTTATTAGAACTTTAGTAGTAGGGTCATAACTAGACAGTGCTATACTAGACTCTAACTCTGAAAAATTCAATAAAATTACCATTTTCTGATCCTCTAGAGTTCTGCTGTAAGCATATATTGTTGGGTGCTCTTCTTGAATTATTTCATAATTCCCATACACTAGCAACAAATTATCTTTTCTTAATGCTACCATTTTTCTAAAATGATTCAATACAGAGTTTTGATCGTTTTCTTGATTTAGGACATTTACTGTTGTATGATTTTTGTGAACAGGCAACCATGGGGTTGCATTTGAAAACCCAGCATTATTTGTAGCATCCCATTGCATTGGTGTTCTACCATTATCTCTTGAAAGTAAGTTTAACTTTTTCAGATAGTGATCTAGATCTTCACCATCTGTAGCGGCTTTCTTATACCCATTAATGGCCGCAATGTCTTTGTATTGCTCAATTTTGGTGAAACCAATATTTGTCATCCCTAATTCATCTCCGTAATAGGTGAAGGAGGTGCCTCGCATAGATAGAATGAAAGTGTTTAGTAATTTGGCAGAGTAATCCTTAAACTCTGGCTTATCACTACCATATCGATTTATGAATCTGGATTGATCATGATTTGATAAATAAATAGCAATCCATCCTTTTTCAGCAAATGATTTGTCCCATTTTGTAAATGATTCTTTAAATTGGGCTAGGGTACATTTATCTAGTGTAGTAACCATATCTGTAGCTTCAAAATGATAGGCCATTTGCAGTTCATTACGATCCTTGTCTACTAAATCATGGGCGTCTTGCAAAGTACTTCCTACCCCCTCTGAAACTGCAAAAACATCATATTTACTCAAAACCTGATCATACATTTCCTTTAAATAACTATGAATATGTGGGCCCATCCCATGATATTCAATGACGCTTGGCACATCTATATCATACCCTTCAGGAAATGGCGGAAAAGTTATATCCTTACTAACATACTGGAAGGCATCTAAGCGAAAACCATCAACACCTTTTTCTGCCCAAAATTTCATAATATCATAAACCTCTTGTCTTACTTTTGGGTTTTCCCAATTCAAATCAGGTTGTTTTTGTGAAAAGTAATGTAAGTAATATGAATCTGTTTGTTCATCGTATTTCCAGGCATCACTGTTTTCATCAAAAAAACTCCATCGATAATTTGGTTTTCCTTTTTCAGCAGGCCACCAATGATAATAATCTCTGTAAGGATTATCTCTAGAACTTCTAGATTGTTTGAACCATTCATGCTCATCACTACTATGATTTACTACTACGTCCATAATAAATTTTATACCACGCTGATGTAAGCCTTCTAGAAGCTCATCGAAGTCTTCCATAGTTCCAAATTCTTTCATAATGGCTCGATAATCACTAATATCATAACCATTATCATCATTTGGAGATTCATAAATAGGATTTAACCAAACCATGGTAACACCTAAACTTTTTATGTAGTCCAATTTTTGAATGATTCCTCTTAAATCACCAACACCATTACCACTGGTGTCTTTAAAGCTTCTTGGATAGATTTGATATACGATCCCCTCTTTCCACCAATTTCTATCTTGAAGTAAGTTGTTAGTCATTGTATTTTATATTATACGATTTAATTATACTGTGAAGGTTCAACTAAATTATTAAATTCTATTGAATACAAAGTGTATAATTATTCAGTGAAAAAAATTGAACACAAAAATAAAAAGAGGTTATTTTTTATGATCAAAAAACTATTGTAAAAATCTCATTAATAGCCTATTATAAAAGTTTTTTAATTTCAAATAGTAAAGCAGTTACTCTTTAATAGGCATAAAGATTTCTGCCTCCCAAAGTAACTCATCACCTCCAAAATTTGGATTGCTATAAAAAACTTCTAAAGGTTTTTTATCTACAACTATATCATGACTTTCTGCATAATCCAACAACGCATACCAAGCCCTATCAGAAGTAATATAGTTACCATTGTATGTGGCTTTTAAAGCTTTCACTCCATTATACTGTTTATACTGAATACGAGGGTCTTTGGGTAGAGAATCGCTTTTTATCACTGGAAAACAAAAATTATAGTGAATGCTATCATTTTGTATATTCCAATGGGTTATCTCAACAAAAGGAGTTCCATTCATCTTTATATTTTCTGCAGAAAGCACACTTGTTAATAATGAATAATTGTTCATCATTCCTCTAGCTTTTTCAATTTGTAGCCCTTTCATTGGAACATAGGCTGTATAGGTTGATTTTGTGGTATCTTTTCCAACCACTGCTACTTTAATTTTTTTTAAATGTTCTTTAAGTTTAGAGATATAGTCTGTTACAGAATATTCTATTCTTTTTTCAAAATCTGTTGCCCCAAAGGGTTTAGAAATTCTATTTGCAAAACTGTGTTCTTTATCTGTAACATATACGTTTACTTTAGAAATAGAATCATTTACCGAACTTATAGACCATTTGTAATGGTGAGTAGAGTCTTTTACTATAATCTGCTGTGTTAGGTTTCTAAGATTTTCTTGTTGAATAGGCCTTGAGTTTTCTAGACTTTTATTCCAAAGTTTAAGGGTTTGATTAATTGTTCCCGCAGTAGTTTTCACCTTAAAGGTGACTAAATAATCATAGGGTTTAATAACAAAATACCATAGTAAAAGACCAATAGATATAAACCCTACAATAGCACTAATTTTTTTCATTTACTTATGTTATTAAAATAGATGAATAGCAATATTCTAATTATTTAACATTCTTAATTTTTCAGTAACCAAGGCTCCAATCTTTCGGCCCTGACCTACACCAACCTCAACTGCAGCTTTATAATGAATTCCTCCATACATTCTACTGATAGCAGCCTCGTCTGCAGCTACTTTAAAAGAGGAGAAAGATCGAATTGGTAAACCGTAAGGGACCTCAGTATCATCAACAAAACTAAAGTCATCGCCAAAAATAGAGGTTAGTACTATTGAAGCAGCTCCAGAAACCACAGAGTGACCGCTTGTATATTCTGGGAAGGGTGGGGTTTGTAAAATAGGCTTCCATTCGTCATCAAAATAGGTATTTATTAATGTTTCTGGACGCACCAAATTACTTCTGTATTTTTCATCCCAACAACTGATAAAAGCATCGGCAATGGCTATAGATGTTTTTGTATAAGCAAAAACTGTTCTATTGAAGTCTGCCTTTTCTTTCTTAGTAGCAATTTTTGTAATTCCAATCCAATGTGCTCCTGGAGTTATTTTTTTTACAGCAAACATCAAATGTCCACGAGTTACGGACACGTATGGATTACAATCCCAAAATTGTGCAATGGCAATTTCCTCTGAGCTGTCTCCCTTTTTTGTAATTTCTAAACTTATATCATAAACCTCTTTCAATTCTTTAAAGAAATCAGAGTTTTTATTCATTGAAAATTTTGGTGGAGGAACAGGTTTAAATTGAGAAGCAGAGTCTAAAACAAAAGAACGAATTTTATTCCAATGGGGCTCTAAACCATCCATATATGATGGAGGAGTTGGCTGCCATCTCCCTTCGTCTGCAGAATTTACACTAAATTTTGGCATGGTTCTAGTTTGTGCATAATTATCTTTGTTCATCCAGTTTTTAATGTAGTCGACAACTTCTAAACCATAGGCTTTTGAATCTTCAAATTCTCGCGGATTTTTAGCCTCCCATACACGATATAAGCTATCTCTATGTGCTTCGATTTTAGCTTCAGAAAAGATCAATTGTTTACTCAAATCTATATGAGCAATAATTGCAGCCAAAGGGTAGTTTATTTGCTTAGACAAATTTGGCTTAGGAATGGCTCCCAAATGTTTAATCTGGTTATTTAAAGAAAGATATGAAGTATCATTCTGAGCTAATATTTCATATGCAGCTATATTTGGATAAGCAAAAACTCTACTTGCCACTGGAGGCGAAAATATATCGTGAATCATAACCTCTACGACTTTGTCAATTACTGAATGAAAATTATCAGTAGTCACCTCTATAGGTTCTAAATTCTTGTTACAAGAAAAAAGTCCCATAAAAACTGTTATTGCAAACACATAGAATTTGAATTGTCTCATAACCTTTATTGAATTAATTTATAAACTTGAGCACTGTCATTATTAATAGTGGCCAATACATAAAATTCATTATTAATTTTAATACTATTTAATTTCTTTACTGCTTTTTGACTAAAATCTAAACCAACTTTATTTCCTAAGATGATTTTGTCTTTATCAAAAATTAATGCTCCTGGAAAAGAATCATATCTCCCATGATACGGACTAACACCAAAATAATTACCCGCAACTAAAACTTCATTTTCTCCGTTGGCATCAAAATCGAATTCTAAAAACGCTGATATTGGAGACACTTGTAACTCATTTTTAAAAGGGACAAATGTAAACGTATTATTTTCATTTTTTAAATATCCAGAAGCAAGGGTATTTACTTCAAATATACGTGCCTTTTTTAACACTGATTGTTCAAAAATAGCATCAATTGATTTTCCTGCAAAACTTTTATAGTTGGTGAATTTCTTTCGTAAGCTCACCATTTGACTCCCCAATTCGTCTAGGCCTAATAAGGGATAATAGGCTCCATTTTTAAAATTACATACGATTGTTTCTGTACTACCGTTCCCATCAAAATCTGCATAATACATTCGTAAAGGATGCTCTTTTGAGGCTTTAAATTTTGAGTTTTTCCCCCAATTTCCAACAAGATAATCTACGTCTCCGTCTTTATCTACATCAAAAGGATAAATTTGTTGCCATAATCCGGTTAATTTAGACTTGATTTTAGTTTCTTCTACAAAATTTCCGTTTGCATTTTTAAAAAATTTAGGATTCATCCATTCTCCTACCAATATTAAATCTACAAAACCATCTGAATTATAATCATCCCATATTGCGTCTGTGATCATCCCTGCATTTTGGAAGGGTTGGTTTTCTAGAATTGAAAATTTACCGTTATTATTATTTAGAATATAAGAATTTGGAATTGCTCCAAAATCATTAGACACCATATTATTTCCAACAAAAATATCAAGATCTCCATCATTATCATAATCGGCTGATTTCATTACTGATGCATTTTCAAAATATGAGGGAAGCTCTTGTTTCTCAAAACTAATGTCACCTTGAGTGTAATATACATCTAACAAAGGTGTCATCTTATTATAAAAGTCTGAACCTCCTGTACCAACAATTAAATCGTTTTTATTATCATTGTTTAAGTCTATAATTAAGGCTGTAATATCTTCATTAATAGAATCCTGAGTAATGATTTCTATTTCTTCTTCTTCAAAAAAGTTATCTTTTTGTATATAAATTTTAGCAGGATTAAACTTAGATCCTCCAAAATAAACATCTTCTTTCCCATCATTGTTTAAGTCGCCTATTGCAACCGCAGGACCTCTATCTGAAGTTTGGTAAGGAATTAATTTTTGACGATTGAAATCTGTATAATTGTCTTCAACATGAGTGAAATTAATTCCTAATGCAGTAGAAGTCTTCTCAAAAAGAAGGGGTTTCTTTTTATACAGCGCATCACTTTTAAAAGGTTTTGTATTTTCTGGACTAATGATTATTTGCTGATTTACAGGTATGTTTTTTATCGTTTGAAATGTTTTGTTTGGCCAAACAATAGTTATTGAATCTACGTGTTGAATCGATCCATAACCAAAATGAACCATGGGTTCTGAGGAAGATTGAAACCCCCGTACAGTATATAATTCTTTATATTGTAATTCTCCTTTAGTATAAGAGTAAACTTTAGTCCCTATACCAAAAGTATTAGGTGAAGGATAATCAAACTTTAATTTAAGGTAATTCGATTTTTCATTGGTTTGATTAATAAATAAGGATACATTTTCATTAATATTACTAACCACTAAATCAAGATCTCCGTCATTATCAAGATCTCCAAGTGCTGTTGCTCCAGAAACTCCTTTTTTTGTTGAAATCCACTCGCCAGATTTGTCCTCAAACTCTAAGTTTTTAACCCCTTTATATATATAATTATGAACCTCACCAGAAGGCATCATTTGCAGGGCTTTTTGGTCTACTAACTTTGTGTTATCTATTTTTTTCTGAATTTGTTCATTGGATACAAACTTTATAAAATCTAGATCATTTGGCCTTTTAGAAATACCATTAGATATAAATAAATCTTGTTCACCATCTTGATTAAAATCTGCAAATAAACTGCTCCAACTCCAATCTGTTGCAGCTACTCCACTTAATAGTGCTGTTTCTAAATACCCAGAATTTTGCTGATTTACATAAAGCATATTTCTAGTAAACTGATAATGATATCCATACTTTTGAGTTCTTAACTTTTGAACCTGAATATTATCATCTCCTTCGGAGGTCTTTAAAACGACCTCATCTTCGGGCAACATGTCTAATGAAATAATATCTGGATAACCATCATGGTTAATGTCAGCTACATCGTTCCCCATAGAAAAACGTGATGTATGCCCAAAATAATCTTTCAGTTGATCTGAAAAAGTACCATCTCTGTTATTTAAATAATAATAATCATCTTCATGAAAATCATTCCCTATGTACAAATCTGGATAACCATCTTGATTGAAATCTGCTACAGAAACTCCTAATCCATAACCATTAATTCCGCCAAAAATCCCTGCAGACTCACTCACATCTGTAAAAGTCCCTCCATCATTTCTTAACAACCTATCTCCTGTTTGCTCATTTCTTTTGTATCGTAAATCTGCTTTACCAAAAGACTCTTGAGTGTGAATAGCATGATTTAGAAGATAGATATCCAAATCACCATCTAAATCAAAATCTAAAAACGCCGCAGAGGAACTGTAAGAATCAAAATCTAGATTGTATTGTTTGGCACTTTCGGTAAAAGTTTCATCTCCGTTGTTAATGTACAATTCATTAAAACCATAAAATCCATTAACCCCTACAACAGCACATACATAAATATCTAGTAAACCATCTCCATTTACATCTCCCATAACCGCTCCAGTATTCCATGAGCTATTCCCAGAAACATTAGATTTGTCTGTAATGTCCTCAAATTTTAAATTCCCTTTATTGATAAATAGTTTATTTTTTTCTTGATTAGCCGTTAGAAAAATATCTAGAAGACCATCGTTATTTATATCACCCAAAGCGACACCTCCTCCATTATAATAATATAAATAATCAAGAATGTTTAAGCTATTCGTTGGTGTAAGTGAATTCTTAAAGACTACTCCTGTTTCTTGAGAGGTTGGGTTTTTAAACAAAAGGTCTTCTTTATTACATGCCAATAATAACAAAGATAAACACAGTATAATTGCCTTATTTCTCATTGATTAAAAATAGTTTAGGACTCTCATTGTTTATGGCTGCAACGAGATATTTATTCCCTTTATTATCTACAATTTTTTTCAAATGTTTTGTTTCATTTTTAATTGTAAAACCAGAGGAGTTATACTCTTGCCATGTAAAGCCTAATTTTCCATCACCTAACAAAACCGAACCCTGATTTGCATCAAGTCTAGAATATTGTGGTTTAAATTCAAAATTATTTCCAGCCATAATAATATCTAAATTACCATCATTATTAATGTCAGAACATACAATACCACAAACACAAGAAAGCTGAACGCGACTAGGTAATTTCTGAACATCAAATTTCCACCCACCTTGGTTTACAGCTATAATAGTTTCTGATATCTTACTTTGCTTCATAATTGAGTTACCAATGATTGATGCAGGAAAAAGTTCATCAATAGGTTTTTTTGCATATTCTGAAGCTTTCAAATTTTGCTTTTTTAAAGATACTAGTTGAGCTGTTAATTCTTTTTTCATATGAATGGGATAATCTTTTCCATTTTTATGATTGGTTGTAATTTGCTCGATTGTGCCATTATTATCGAAATCATTGACCCACATTTTTACAGGGTTTTCTGAGGAAGTTTTATGCATAATATTACTCCCTTGATTACCAAGTATGAAATCTAAATCTCCATCGTTGTCAAGGTCTGCAGCTTCAACGACATTCCACATTCCATGTAGGTCATCTAATGTTGATTTTTGTTTCATGAGTCGTCTTCCGTTATTTATAAAGATTTTTGGGGTATCCCATTCAGAAACCGTGATCAAGTCTTTTATGCCATCATTATCAATATCCTTCCATATTGCATCAGTAATCATTCCGGCACTTTTTACATCATAGGCTACTTTTTCTGTCATGTCTGTAAAAGTTCCATCACCATTGTTTTCAAGAAATTGATGCGTTGGGTTTATCCCATAAGTTGCTACCATACTCCTTGAACCTACAAAAACATCAATATCTCCATCATTATCAAAATCATAAGGTGCGATTACTGCAATATTTCTTCTTAAAGGTGGAAGTTTATGCTTTGCTGGTTCAAAAGTTCCCTTTCCGTTATTAAGGTATAATCTTACTATATAATTATTTTGTTGCCCTATTTCGTTCCCTCCAGATCCTATCATCAAATCCAAACTTCCATCGCCATTAGCATCAAAAAATGAAGCAGTAGTATCTTCGAATGAAGCATCTTTTTCAAAAGATTTTTGAACGGATAATGCTACTTTTCCATCTCCTAAATTTAAGTATAGTACACCCGATTGATTTTTAGCACCTCCAATGTAAAAGTCTTCATTACCATCATTATTTATGTCTCCAACAGCCAATGCAGGCCCCTCTTGAGAAAGCATTTTATTTATAAGTCCCTCATAATCAAAATCAGAATAACTATTTTCCTGATGTTTCAAGAATTTGTTATTTAAAACTTCTGTGACTAGTGTTTTTTCTTTTTTAGATTTAAAAGGTTTTTGAACTTCTGTAGCCTCATTTTGATTGAATGTAAGTGTTGTATCTACAGCAACATTAGTCCATTTTTGGGTGGTATTGTCTGGCCAAATGACACGTAATGAATCTATAGTTTTTACTGCTCCAAGACCAATAGTCATTACATAATCCATGGAGGATTGAAACCCTCTTGAAGGCATTTGTTCCTGAACATATATATTGTTTTTGTGATAAATTTTTACCGTACTCCCAATACCAAATTTATTCACTTGTTTCCCTTCCAATTTTACTTTTATGTAACTATTATTAGTTAATGAATCCGTATTGTTCCTGTAGATAAAAGGCAACATATTTACATTATTAATCACCAAATCTAAGTCACCATCATTGTCTAAATCTCCATAAGCAACACCATTTGACAAACTAGGAGTTTCAAAACCCCATTCCTTATTTGCATTATCAAAAGTTATATCTCCATTATTTTTATACGCGTAGTTTGGTTGGGGTTTCACCGGCATTTTATTGATAATAGAATCAATGGCTTGTTTTCTACCTGTTAGTGCCATTTTTTGAATGATTTCATTTGCAAAAAAATTGACAAAATCTAAATCTGTTAAATCATGATTGATTCCGTTTGTAATAAAAATATCTCTATTCCCGTCATTATTCATATCAAAGAGTAGCCCAGCCCAACTCCAGTCTGTTTTGGCCACACCACTGTGGTAAGCCACCTCTGAAAACGTATTATTTCCATTATTTAACTGTAGGGTATTTTGAATGTATTGCTGAGAAAAATCTTTACTTTGTTTTAATTTAAAAACATTATAACCTTCAAATTCCATAACAGACTTTACACGCTGATCGGCCTCAGGTAACATGTCTGTGATAAAAATATCTGAATTCCCATCGTTATTTATATCAGCTATATCCACACCCATTGCGGATAGACTTAGATGTGATGTCCAATTTGTAATGTCTTCTTTAAAGGTGCCATCTTGATTATTGATGTAAAGATAATCTCTCTCATAAAAGTCATTAGAGACATAAATATCTGGAAACAAATCTCCATTGATATCAGTAACCATAACTCCTAAACCAAAACCTATTAAACTACCATAAATTCCGGCTTGTTCACTAACATCTACAAATTTTCCATTATCATTTCGCAATAACATATCTCCAACTCCTCTAAATATTGCTGGTACATTTTCCCAATCTTGAGCTCTTTTATCTCGCTGTTCAGCATACCCAAGACTACTGACGGGTATGTTACTATTATTGAGGATGTAAGCATCTAAATCACCATCTTTATCATAATCAAAAAAAGAAGCATGTGTTGAAAAACCAGTTTTAGCTAGATTAAATTCAGCAGCTTTTTCTGTAAATGTTAAATCTCCGTTATTAATGTACAAGTCATTATCATGGTTATTCCCTTTTAAGTTCCCTGCATTACTTACATAGATGTCTAATAATCCATCTTGATTAAGATCTACCATAACAACTCCAGTAGACCAAGGTTTATTCCCTTCAATTCCAGCACTTTTTGAGATATCCTCAAATTCAAAATTCCCCTTGTTTAGGTATAATTTATTGGCTACCATATTTCCTGTTAGGTAAATATCTGCCAAACCATCATTATTGATATCACCAATTGCTACACCCCCTCCATTGTAGAAATTTCGGTATTTGAAAATATTAAAATTCTTCTGGTTTTTAACTTTATTGAGGAAGTCTACTCCTGTATCTTTAGCATCTAATAATGAAAATAACGTTTGAGTATCACTATTTGATCCTAAATTTTTCTTATCTGAACTACAGGAACAAATTATCGCAAAAAGTAGCACTACAATAATTTTTCTTACTAATAATTGTATCATTATTTATTCACCTTTAAAAAAATAGGAGCGTCGTTATTTATTGATATAACATAATGTAACTCCCCTTTAATATTTATAGTTTCAATATGTTTAGCTTCTCCTGAGATGTTAAAATCTTGGTCTAAACTCTCATAAAAAAACCCTTTTTTATTGTTTAACAAAATTAAGCCATGCGAGGCATCTAATTTACCCAATTGTGTGTTAATATTGTAATTATTTCCTACTAAAAGAACGTCTGTAAAACCATCACTATTAAAATCGTCTAATGCAATATCATTTACAGAGGATATTTGTGCCATAAACGGTAATTGATGTTTTTGAAATGAAGTATTCCCTTTGTTTTCAAAATAATAACTTCCCAATTCAAAAACTTGTTTTTTATACGCTCCATTAATTTTCTCTTCTGGAAGAAGCTCTCTAAATGAAGCTTCTGCAAAATCTTTATAGGATAGGTATTTTTTGTTCAAAAATGGGATTTGTTTCACCAATTCATCTTTAGAAGCAAAAGGTGTTTCTTGTTTTTGATAATAATACGTAATTACAGGATCAACTGTTCCATTGTTATCAAAATCATTACTATATAGAGTTATAGGTTCATCTGTACTTGCTTGTAATCTTGAATTTAAACCCCAATTACCTGCAATAAAATCTAAATCTCCATCATGATCAAAATCATTTACTTTAATAGAATTCCACCATCCGTTTGTTTTTTCTAATTGGGTATTCTTTTGAAGTATTAATTGATTCCCATTATTAAAAAATACTTTTATGGGCATCCAATATCCAACAACCACAGCATCTAGGTATGAATCATCATTTAAGTCTGCCCAGACAATATCTGTTACATTTCCACAATTCTGAAAATCAAGACCATACTTAAGGGACACGTCAGAAAAATTACCTAAACCATCATTCTCAAAAATATATTGAGAGGGTGTTTTTCCAAATTGCCATGGAAGAAGATTTGAAAGTATAGAAATATCGAGATCTCCGTCATTGTCAATATCTAATACCGATACTTTAGAAGCATTGGTCTGTATATTTTTAAACTGTAGAGTATCTCTTTTAAATTTACCCTGATTATTAATGTATAATTTTGGTTGTAGGGGAGCTCCTTTTTTAAATTCATTTCCACCACTGACAATTAATAAATCTTTAAATTTATCACCATTAGCGTCAAACATAACAGAATACACATCCTCATGAATTGCAACATCTTTAAAAAGATTCGTTTGTTCTGATGTAAATTTTCCTTCTTTATTCTGAATAAATAACTCACTTGATTGAGATTTCCCTCCAGTAATAAATAAATCATCTAACTCATCATTATTGACATCACATACAGCTATATGAGGCCCTAGATTTGTACTAGCGTATGGAATAATTTGATCTCTATTAAATTCTAAAGATTGGGAGTCTTTGTGTTTAAAGTCTATAACAGCATCTTTATTTACAATAAAAGAGGATTGTTTTTTTGAAACATCGTAAGTATAGTTTTTCAAAGCATTCTTAAAAGAAACCTCTATTTCTTGATTGGTTTGAATATTTTTTAATGTTTCGTATGCATTAGTACTCCAAATAATTTGAAGTGAATCTATTCTTTGAGTGTTTCCTAGTCCTAGATGTATTTTGGGTTCTACAGAAGATAAATACCCTTTTGTTGTATAATTTTCTTCAGTAATTACTTGATCTTTATAATAAGCTTTTACTCTTGTTCCTATTCCAAAAATGTTATTTAAATCTCCTTTAAATTTGATTTTTAAATAATTATTTTGAGAAATTTGATTTGATTTATTTTCTAATATATAGGGTTCTTCATTGATGTTATTTACTACTAAATCTAAATCTCCATCATTATCTAGATCTACTGAAACTCCTCCATTACTATAGGAATTTCCATGGGAAGCCCATGTTGAAGTTACATTAGTAAAGGTCTTATCTTGATTGTTTTTATAAAAATAGTTTTTAACTTTTTTTTGAGGAATTTGCTTTGATAATTCTAAATTTCTTTCCGATTTTTCAGTCGCTAGCTGTTTTTGAATGGCCTCATTCGAAATGAAGTTTATGTAGTCCATATCGTTGGTAGCTCCTAAAATACCATTGGTTATATAAAGGTCTTTAAAGCCATCATTATCATAATCTCCCACTATTGGACTCCATGACCATTCTGTAGCAGCTATTCCACTTAAATACGCTGTTTCACTGAATGTTCCATTACCATTATTATAGTGTAAGGTGTTTTGCATAAATTGTGGAGCATATCCATTTTTTAAATAATATTGATAGGTTTGGTAAGGAAATTCTAACCCAGATGTTTTATAGGTAGTTAAATTTTCAGGGAGCATATCTAAAGAAACAATATCTAGTTGAGAATCGTTATTTAAATCTGCAATGGTATTTCCCATCGAAAAATGTGAGGTATGTCCTAGTGTAGTTTTATCGTTTGAAATGGCTTCCGCAAAAGTTTTGTCTTTTTGATTGATATAGAGATAATCATTTTCAAAAAAATCATTACCAACATAAATATCGGGGTAGCCGTCATTGGTAACATCTCCAATTGACACTCCTAACCCATATCCAATCTTTCCTTGAAAAATCCCAGATTGAGGGGAGACATCTACAAAAACTCCTTGTTTATTTTCATATAGTCGGTCACCAGACATCGTATCGTTTTGACGCCTAATTTCTCCTTTACCATAATTACTATTAGGATACAAAGAATGATTCATTAAAAAGAGATCTAAATCTCCATCTTGATCATAATCAAAAAAAGTAGCTTGGGTTGCTAAAGAAATAATATCTAAGCCAAATTGTGATGCTGATTCTTTAAAAACAGGAATTCCATTTTTATCTGTTCCTTGATTAAGGTATAATAAATTTTTACCAGAAATAGAATTGTGTTTCCCTACCTTACAAATATAAATATCCAAGAAGCCATCGTTGTTTATATCTAGTGTAGTAACCCCTGTTGTCCAAGGCAGCGCATTATTAATTTGCGCCTTATTTGTAACATCTTCAAACCGAAAGTCTCCAGAATTCAAATACAATTTATCCTCTGTTTGGTTTCCAGTGAAATAAAGATCTACTAGACCATCATTATTAAAATCTGCAGCAGCTACTCCGGCACCATTATAATAATATAAATAATTTAAAATATTTAAATCTGTAGTACTTGTAAGTTTATTTTGAAACTTAATTTGAGTTCTACTGCTTGGTATAGTATCAAACAAGGCCTCAGAATCGTTACATGACAAAAGCAAAAGAAACAAACTACATACTATAAACTCTTTCATGGTGTAAGAGGTTACTCTATTTAAATAAATAAGTTTTATAAATAATTAAAGAGGGTAAAAATACCCTCTTTAATTTTAATATCAATAAAAGATGTAATCTAGTATCCTGGATTCTGAACTAAATTAGGATTAGATAACAATGCTGTTAATGGAATTGGGAATAAATTTTTATTCGTATCTCCAACAGCCGCTGGGTCTTTAAACTCCCAGTTTTTTGTAAATTGACCAAATCTTAATAAATCGTTACGTCTAAAAAATTCAATATACAATTCTCTACCTCTTTCATCTATCATATCATCTAGACTTAAAGATCCTAATGGAGTTGCATTTCTGATAGTTCTTAGTTCATTAACCTCTGCTAAAGCTCCTCCAGAATCACCGCTTCTTAACATTGCCTCAGCTCTCATTAAGTGAGCATCTGCATATCTAAAAATAATTTCATGACTTCTAAAAGAAGCAGCACCAGTTCCATCAAAAGGGTGGTACTTGATTACTCTAATCGCTTGAGTTTCATTACTGTTTGTTAAACTAAATTCTCTAGTAAAGTTAAGAGGATTACCTGCTCTATCAGATAATGGTTGACCTGAAGCAGAATATTGCTGCCCAATTAAAAATCCATATCCAATACCATAGTTGTCTGTATTGTTTGCATTAGAAGCATCTGGAACCCATCCTCTTCTTTCTTCTTGTCCTGAACCCATATAGTTCTCGTTAGGATCTCCCTCGAATAAGTCATAAAATTCAGCTAAAGTAGAGAATCCATTCCATCCACCTCCTCCATTGTCTGGAGTAACGATGTTGTAGTGCATTCCGTTCCAAATTCTATTTCCAATTCCAATGTTTCCGTACAATACAGTTTCTGAATCTACACTTGGTAAAAAGATATCGAAATATCCTGATTGTAAAGCAAAACCACTAGCTTCAACAGCGTTTACAGCATTAATTACCTCTTGGTAGTTTGGTGTTGAACCTGTGTAACGCTCACTATTTAAAATTAATTTCGCTTTTAAAAAGTTTGCTGCTGCTTTAGAAGCACCGCTTGTTGCTGTACTTGGAGCAATTTCTGGTAAATCTGCAAGAGCTTCATTTAAATCATTTAATATAAATTCATAAGCTTCTGACGAAGAAAGTACTCTAGGTGTTGAAGACGGAAGATCTGTAGCCTCTCTAAAAGGGTTTTGACCCCATAAGTCTAACACAAAAAACATGTTGAAAGCTCTTAAAAACTTCGCTTCAGCTATTTGTTGTGGCGTTGAGTTACTCAATGGATCAATGATAAAGCTTGCTTGTAATACTTTTTCATTTAATTGATTCCATGTAGTTAATAAAAACCCATGATCTACTTGCCATGTATGATTGTGAAGCGAACGCCACAACCCATTATCTCCCCAGTCACTTCCTCTTGTAGGAATTACTTGTTCGTCTGTAGTTACTTCGTTCAAGGCAAAGAAATTTGCTTGATCTCCTAACATACCCCATGTTGCACCGTATAAACCATTTAAGGATTCTTCAGAATCGGCTAATCCGGTAAATTCGATATTTTGTATCACTGAATCCGTAGCTTCAAGCTCTAAGTCTGAACAAGAATAAAGTGCTGTTATGGAAATAAGTGATAGTAAAACTATTTTTAAATTAAATTGTTTTTTCATCATTTGTGTTTTTTAAAATTTTGCGTTAATTCCAAAAGTAATGGTTGTTGGATTTGGATAAGCTCCATAATCCATTCCAATAGAAGGTAAAGCTCCTCCAGTAGCAGAATTCACTTCTGGATCTAATCCTGAATAATCAGAGGATAACCATAAGTTCTGACCTGTAAGAGAGAATACCATAGATTTGAATACTCCTTCTCCAGATAGTGGCATATCATATGCTAAAGTTAAATTTTGTAGTCTTACAAAATCTCCCTTTTCTAAAAACCTAGTAGAGGCTGGTGCAGAAGCTCCTATATCTTCTCCACTTGTTAAAGTTTCTGGAAGAACATTTCTTGTAGTTCCAAATGCTCCTGCTGTGAAGAATGCATTTGCTGTATTGTTGTAGATGTAGTGACCAAATTGCCCATTGAAATAAGCAGATAATGAAAATTGCTTATAGTTTAAATTTGTAGATAAACCACCTGTTAAATTAGGTAAAGCACTTTTCCCTACAAAACTTTTTTCATCACTTAAAATGGGTTGACCAGCTGCATCATATCCTTCAAACTCTAATAGATAGTATGAGAACATTGGCTGTCCTTCTTGTAACCTCATTGCAAAAGCACCTGTTAAACCTGGTCCGTTTACATCAGCAAAGTCATATTGACCCAATAATGATTCAACCATGTTGTCATTGTAAGCAACGTTAAAGCTTGCAGACCAGTTAAAATCATCTGATTCAACTAAATCATAACCCAAAGAGAATTCAACCCCTTGGTTCACAATTTTAGAATCTGGTAGATTTTCAAATTTAAGAACAGTAACAGCTGGTTGAGCTTGTGGTACATTAAATATTAAATCTATCGTTTCTTTTCTATATACATCTATACTACCCGTTAGTCTATCATTATTGAAACCAAAATCTAACCCTGTAGCATATTGCAATGTTGATTCCCATTTAAGATCTGGACCTCCAAAAGAAACTAATGAATTACCATTGTTAATGTCTATAAAACCATCGTTCCCTGGATTTAATCCATTCCAGCGAGATCTGTTAATGTAATTACCATATCCAACACCTTCTTGATTACCCGTTAAACCAGCACTTAAACGTAATTTAAGTGTAGACATATTACTGTCACTCATGAAATCTTCCTCGTTAAGCTTCCATGCAAAAGCTCCTGAAGGGAAATATCCATATCTATTTGCTTCTGGAAATGCAGAAGAACCGTCAGCTCTTAACGTAGCTGTAAATAAGTACTTATCTGCTATTGAATAATTTACTCTTCCAAAGAAAGATTGTAATTCAATATTATAGTCGTTAGAATCTACTGCTAAAGATCTTACACCGTAAATTGATGTCTCAGGAGATAATCCTGTTGAGATTGTAAAATCATTTCCTTCAAATCCTCTAACAAAAACTCCATTAAGGTTTGTAGAGTATCCAAATTGTTGATAATTTCCAGGAAGTTCATCAGCTAAACCTGTAACGATACCTTGTAATGTAGAACCCATAAGATCTAAATCTGTAGTTGAGAAACCCCAACCACCAGAGAATAAACCTTGATTTTTAAAGTTTTGATAAGAGAAACCTCCTAATATGTCTAATTTAGAGTTTTTATACTCTTTGCTGTAAGCAAGAGTAGCTTCTAATAGATCATTCTGTATTTCTAACCTGTTGTAAGCACCTCTACCATTTCCAGCAATACCATCTGCTAAACCTACAACATCTCCGGAAGTAACTGAAATATTATCAGAATCTGATTTATCTACACCAACAGAAACTTTTGCTTTTAAATTAGAAGTTAAATCATACTCAAGAGAAACATTAGCTAAATATCTATTTGTGTTTGTTGTTCCTCTGGTATACGCTAATAAGTTAGCAGGATTTACCAAAGTTCCCGTATCAAAACTAGGATCATTCGGCCAAGTTGGATTTGCAGAAAAAGCAGCTCCTAATATATCTCCCCTGTAACCTGCGGTTCCTCCTGTTGGAGCTAGGTTATCATTAATTCTTGATATAGAACCGTTAAATGTTAATTTTAACTTATCATCTAAGAAACGTTGATTAAGATTTAATCTTGCCGTAAGTCTTTCTAAATTTGAATTTTCTACAATACCATATTGATTTCCAAAACCTAAAGTAGCAATATAAGAACCACTATCGTGAGATTTTGAATAACTTAAGTTTTGATTGTGAGAAGTAGACCTTCTGAAAATAACATCTTGCCAATCTGTAGAAGAACCTGCATCACTTACCGCATCATTTGTTAAACCTACAGCTAATCTTGCTGCAAGAAACTGATCACGGTTTAATAGGTTATAAGTTTCTCTAGCCTCAGATGAACTTATGTTTGCCTGATAGTTAAACTCTCCTTTCTTTGATCTTCCAGATTTAGTAGTAACAATTACTACACCATTTGCTCCTCTTGTTCCATATATGGCTGTTGCTGAAGCATCTTTTAAGACACTTATGCTTTCAATATCATTTGGATTTAGAAAGCTAAGTGGGTTTTTAGCAGGATTAGATCCTAAACCAATAACATTTCCTCCTGAAGTAGTTTCTTGACCTGATAAAGGAATACCATCAACTACAAATAAAGGATTGTTATTGGAACGAACAGAATTTGTTCCTCTAATACGGATATTTACCCCAGCTCCAGGTGCACCACTTGTGCTTGAGATTTGAACCCCAGCAGTTTTACCTTGAATTAATTGTTCTGGTGAAGCAATAACTCCTTTGTTAAAATCTTCTGCTCTTACTGAAGCTACTGATCCAGTCGCATCCTTAACAGTAGTTGTTCCATAACCAATTACGACAACCTCTTCTAATTGAGTTGCGTCTTCTGTCATCGTAACATTAATTACAGTTTCAGAACCTACAGTTCTAAGCTCTGTTTTGTAACCAAGATAGCTGTATACTAATACATCGCCTTGGCTAGCTTTGATTGAGTAATTTCCATCAAAATCTGTCTGCACCCCTGTTGTTGTACCTTGAATGGTAACACTAACACCTGGCAGACCCCCATCAGCATCAGTAACAACTCCTTTCACTGATTGACCATAAGAAATACTACCTATAAGTAGCATAAGAATCAGTAAAGGTTTTTTAAGTAAACTATTTTTCATAAAAGTTTAATTTTAATTAATAATGATTTGTTTTTTGTTTAATTTTTAGAGTTTTTTACAAATTAACGCTTTTTTAACTAAATATTAATAAAGTATTAATAAGTTTAGCAAATTAACATTTTTCTGAACTTAAAAAAAGAATAATGCAATAAAATAATCGAAAACGTTTTCGTATTCTTTCTTCTCTTAAATTTTTAATATATAATTGTTTAAATCTCTATAAATCAGTTTTTTACATTCTATTTATCTTTTATTGCATTCATTTTTATTTTTTAACAAAGCCTTCAAATTTGTTTATTATTTGAACTTTTAGAAAAATTCTATTTTAAAAGCTTCTTAATCTTAATGTTTTTATAAGAAACTTGATCACTATGGTCTTGAAGACCTATGTGTCCTGTACGATACTTACCAAAACCTTCCCAATCTTTAAATTTAGAATTATCTACCATTTTATCCCATTCAACTCCATGAAGAGGAAATGATATTGTAGTTTTTTCATTCATGGTTACACGAGCCAAATTCGCTGTTTGATTCACCTCTAAAACACATAGATTCCATTGTCCTGCTGGATATATATCTTCTGCTGGATAACCAATTAAATCATATAAAGACCCTGCTTTGTGAATACCATTGCCTACAAATGAATCAGGATGTTTTTCATTATCTAAAACTTGAATTTCTGGGCCAGTCATGTAAGCTTCAGGAAATTTTTCATCTTCATGTACCCCCCAAAAGATACCGCTATTACCGGCCTCCGATATTTTCCATTCCAATGACAAAATAAAATTTGTATATTTTTCTTTTGTGATGATATTTTTGCCGCCTACTTCTCCTGGGGTAAATACCATAACATCGTCTTGAATTGTCCATTCTGGATAAATATTTTCAGACAAATATCCTCTCCAATTGTCAAGAGAGCTTCCATCAAATAAAATGGTCCAGCCTTCTTTATTTGGGGTTTCTTTAGATGAAACTGTGTTTTGTGTTTCTACCTTTTCTTGTGATTTTTTTTCAGTTTGGTTACAGGCAAATAGAGAACACAAACAAATAATTAATGCTATTCTTTTCATTGTTTTTATTTTAAATTCCTAATATATTTTTTAGTTGATTTTCATCTTTATCTCCATCTCCTCCAGCAAAATCATCAAATCTTTTTGAGGTAGTTTCAATAATGTGATTTTTTATAAAACTAACCCCTTCAATGGCACCTTGTTGAGGACTTTTTATTACACATTCCCATTCTAAAACCGCCCAAACCTCACAGCCATATTCTGTGAGTTTAGAAAATACTTGTTTAAAATCTACTTGACCATCTCCAGGAGATCTATATCTTCCAGCTCTATTTTTCCAATCATTATATCCTCCAAAAGTTCCTTTTTTCCCACTAGGGTTAAACTCGGCATCTTTCACATGAAAAGCTTTTATGAATTGGTGATAATGATCTATATATTTTAAATAATCTAATTGTTGAAGAACAAAGTGAGATGGGTCATATAAAATGTTTACTCTTTTGTGATTCCCTGTTGCCTCAAGAAATCTCTCGAAAGTATCACCATCATGTATATCCTCTACCGGATGAACTTCATAACAAACATCTACTCCATTTTCGTCAAATGTATTTAAAATAGGTAGCCATCTGTTGGCCAATTCTTTAAATCCTGTCTCTATAAGACCTTTTGGTTGTTGAGGCCAAGGATGAACCATAGGCCACAACAATGAACCAGAAAAAGTAGCATGAGTTTTTAAGCCTAACCGTCTACTTACTATGGCTGCTTTTTTCATTTGATCTATCGCCCAAAGGGTTCTTTGTTTGGGTTTTCCATGTAACTGTTTTGGGACAAATACATCAAACATCAAATCATGAGCAGAGTGTACCGCTACTAATTGCCCTTGAATATGAGTTGATAATTCTGTGATAGCTAAACCAAAAGAATTTATTTTTCCCTTAAACTCATCACAATAAGCTTGACTCTCAGCGGCAATATCTAGATCTATAATGCTTTTATCAAGTGTAGGTATTTGAATCCCAACATATCCAAGTTCTTTAGCCCATTTACACAACCCCTCTAACGAATTAAACGGGGCTTTATCATCCATAAATTGTGCTAAAAAAACAGCTGGTCCTTTAATAGTTTTCATGTATTTTTTTAAAAATTTAAGCGTTATAAAGTATAGTTTTCATCAATAGCAATCCAACGATTTCCATTTTTATGTGAGGAGACTGCTTTTTCGATAAAACTCATCCCTCTTACACCATCAATGATAGTTGGAAACTCTCCAATGTTATAAGGTTCATTACAAATAGCTCTTGCTACCCCTTTATATATATTACCCATAGCATCAAAAATTCCCTCTGGGTGCCCTGGTGGTAATTTTGTTCCATCTAAAGATAATTTGCTATTATATTCATGTCCTGGTTTTAATACTTGTAAAGGCTTACCCTCTTCCATTAAATATAAATAATTTGGATTTTCTTGCTCCCATTTAAGCCCTGCTTTATCTCCATATATTTTTACAACAAAACTATTTTCCTCTCCAGTGGCAATTTGGCTTGCACAAATAACTCCTTTAACATTTTTTGAACACCGAAGTAAAATGGTTCCATCTACATCCATTTGATTATCATCATAAACATGGTTTAAATCTGCTAGTATATTTTCAATTTTAACCCCTGAAACATACTCTAACATGTCAAATGCATGTGTTCCAATATCACCAATACAACAGCTTATCCCTGATTTTTCTGGATTTAAACGCCAAGTTGTTTCGCGTTTGTCTTTATCATGTATGATCGGATTAATCCATCCCTGATAATATTGTGCATCAATTTTTTGAACCTTTCCAATAACACCACTATGAATCATCTCTCGCATTTGACGAATCATAGGATAACCCGTATAGGTATAAGTTACAGCAAAAACTGTTTTTTTTTCTCTAAGAATTGTATAAAGTTCCTTTGCCTCCTCTAAAGTTGTTGTTAGTGGTTTTTCACAAATAATATGAAATCCATTTTCTAATAATTTTTTGGCCATTGGAAAATGCAAAAAATTAGGCGTTAATATTGAAATTACCTGCATTCTCTCCTCTTTTGGCAACAAAAGTTCTTCCTCTATTAAAGTAGTAAAGTCTTTATATATTCTATTCGAGGGTAATCCAATTTTGGTAGCAAATTCTATATTTTCGTCCCATATAGGATTAAAAACTCCTCCAACAATTTGATATCTATCAAACATTGAGGAAGCTATTCTGTGTAAAATTCCAATCAGTGAATTACCACCACCACCTAGAATCCCTAATCTTAATTTAGAACTACTCATTACTTACTATGATTTATATTCTACTTTTTCATTTTTGAATAATAAGGCAAAAATTACCATTACTACCACTGCAAATACTGCTGGAAATATCCATATATCTTGCCAATTGTGAGAACCATCAGCAACTAAATTTTGATCTACTACTTTACCTGCAATCCAAAAACCAACTAACATCCCAACACCATAAGTTGCTAATGTTATTAAACCCTGAGCAGCACTCTTAACTTTTTCTCCCGCTTTGGAATCTGTATAAATTTGACCGGATACAAAAAAGAAATCATAACATATTCCATGTAAAGCTATTCCTGTAATAATCATAAAAAATAGATCTCCATTATTCCCATAAGAAAAAAGAAGGTATCTAGTTATCCAGGCTAACATTCCAAAAAGTATGGTTTTTTTAAACCCAAATTTTTTGAAGAAAAAAGGTAACAACAACATAAAAGCTACCTCTGAAATTTGACCTAATGAAGCCCAAGCAGTTGAGTTTTCTACCTGATATTCTGTTAAAAAGGGACTGATATTTTGATAATAAAATGCCAATGGAATACATATTAAAACCGAAGAGATAAAAAACACTAAAAAATTTCTGTCTTTCAATAATTTTAATGCATCTAATCCCAAGATATCTTTTATGGAAACATTTTCACCCTTAGTTACCGAAGGAGGTGTTTTTGGTAAAGTAAAACTAAAAACTCCCAAAACAAGAGAAGCGATAGCAACCATAATAAATGTATTTGATAACATCCCTTGATTAATATTCTCAATAGAATCCCATTTAAATAAAAAGCTAATCGCCAACCCAGCTAATATCCATCCTATAGTTCCCCAAACTCTTACCAACGGAAATTGTTTTGCAGGGTCTGACATTTGGTTAAAAGAAACCGAATTCACCAAGGCTAATGTTGGCATGTATGCAATCATATACCCCAATACATATGGATAAAAAACAGAAAATTCTGTAGACTGAGACATAAAATACATGAGCGTAGCACCAAACAAATGAAGTACCCCTAAAATTTTCTCAGCATTGAAGAAACGATCTGCAATCAGTCCTATAATAAAAGGTGCAATAATAGCTCCCCAAGACTGAGTAGAATAAGCCATAGCCGTTTCTCCTCCTGAGGCACCTAAATTACTTCCTAAAAAAGTACCCATGGTTACAAACCAGCCTCCCCAAATAAAAAATTCGAGAAACATCATGAATGATAATTGAAGTTGTATAGATTTTTTCATACGAAATAAGTTAAATCATTTATATTCTAGTTTAGTTATTTGAGTTTGGCAGTCACTGTTACTAATAAATCTTTTGTAAGTTTAATTCCCTCCTTTTCACTTAAGCGGTCTCCTTCATATTCTACACCAACAAATCCTGTGTACCCTGCATCTTTAACGATTTGCATCATTTTTAAAAAATCTATAGTTGTTTCATTACCGTTTTTATCAAAATCATATGACTTAGCACTTACTGCTATTGCCGAGGGCATCATCATTTTTGTTCCTTCATATTTATCTGGATATACCTCTGCACAATCTCCCCATTTTTCATTCGCATCTACTCTTCTCACACACCAATTACCAAAATCAGGTAGGGTTCCACAATTATCCATGTTTACCTCATTAATCGCTTTCATTAACTCAACTGGATTGGAAGATAACCATCCATGATTTTCACAAAGTATATTGATATTTTTTGTTGCAGCATATGCAGATAGTTTTTTTAATCCGTCAACAACAGTGCTTTTCCAAATTTCAGGATCATTTGTGCCAAAAGTATTTACGCGTATAGAGTGACATCCTAATTTTGAGGCAGCATCAACCCATTTTTTATGATTTTCTACTGCTTGATTTCTCTTGTTTTCGTCTGGATCAGCAAGGTCTCCTTCATCATCAACCATAATCAAAACATTTTGTATAGATTCTTTTTCACTTATGCTTTGCAATGAATCTATAACTGTATTAAATCCTAGTTTATCAATTTCATGTTCATAAAGTTGACTCACATACTCTACCCCCTCAAACCCCATTTCTTTTGCTTGTGAAGCAAAATGAAAAGGTGATTTATGTTCCTCCTCTACATATTTGTGGAGTGACCATTGAGCAAGTGATAATTTTAAAAAGAATTCTTTTTCATTTGTGGTTTTTAGTGAGGTTTTTGACTCTTTTTGTTGCTCTGTTTTACAGCTAAAAGTTGTAAACCCAACAAATAATACTGCTGTGAAAATTATTTTTGAAATTGTAGTTGAACCCATGTTTTTTTAAAAATTTTTCTCTTTTTCAAAGTTGAAAGTAAAACATAGACCTTAAAATTGTGTGTATTATTGTTCAGTGAAAAAATTTAAACAAATTTTAAAGTGCTTTTTCTATACTCTAAAGGGGTGCATTTTTCATGTTTTTTAAACATGGTAGCAAAGTATTGACTTGTAGAAAATCCACATTGATATGCGATATCAGAAATATTCATATCGGGCTGGTTTACTAAAATATTTTTAGACATTTCTAGTCTTTTTAACATCAGATATTTCATTGGTGTTAAGTTGGTTAGTTGCTTGCAGTGAAACGTAAATCGTGTTAAACCCACTCCAGACGATTTAGCCATTTTTTCAACTGTCCAGCTTTCTGATAAATTCACATCTAACTCCTTCAAAAACAACTGAACACTTCTAGAACTGTTCATTAGCTTTTCATCCAATTTAACCTCTTCAACAACCAATAGGTCGAGCAGAAGTAATAATAAATTATTTACCAATAATCTTATTTTAGAAGCATTACTTCCCTCTTGATCAGCATCTACAGCTTTTCCAATTTTTTGAAAACAATCTAAAATACGTTTATCTGCTTTCCAGCAAACTTTTTCATTTTGTCTTAGAATATTTGTTAATTTCTCAAGATCATTAGGTGCCAATATTATCCAATCTGGCCAAACCCAATTTTGGTGTGGCCTTCTTACGTCTAAATCAATTATTATCCAATAAAATTTTCCCATTCCTATGACAGGATTACCAACTTTATGTACTTCCCAAGGCCTTGTAATTGTTAAGTTATTTGGTAATAATTCTAATTCTTGGCTCTCTTGTGAGTAAGGCATAGAACCCGATTCTAGAAAATGAATTTCTATGCCTTCATTTCTATGCCAATCTAAGCCCCAATCTTGAGGTTCGTTGGCATCCCAATATCCAATACTATTGAGCCCTATGGTATCTTCAGAGAGTCTTTTTCCAGGATAAGTATGCCTTGCCAGCGCATTAAATTTTAATTTTTTCCTACTTACAGCATCAACTAAAGGGAGGCAAGTATCTGCATGATATTCTATTCCATCTTCCTTAAATGGTGATATATTTTGTATATTTATTTTCACTGAAAAATTTTGAACATAATAAGTCGGCAAATTAATTAATTTGGCTTAGAAATATGCAATTTTATAGCATAATATTTCATAATTTCATAAAAAAAAGTTTCAAAAATTACAATTAATGGATAATAAGATGGCAAAAACAGATAATGCTCCATTTGATGCTATAGTGGTAGGAACAGGTATTTCTGGAGGTTGGGCAGCAAAAGAACTTTGTGAACAAGGGTTAAAAACATTAGTCCTTGAACGAGGTAGAATGGTAAAACATATTGAAGACTACACAACTGCTCACCTTGATCCTTGGGATTTACCCAATGGTGGGAAAACAACTCAAGAAATAATTAATCGTAAATCAAAACAACATAGAACAGGATATACTACTCATCCAGCGAGAGAACATTTTTTTGTTGATGATGATAAACATCCTTATAACGAAGTAAGAAGGTTTGATTGGATGAGAGGCTATCATGTAGGTGGACGCTCTTTGATGTGGGGAAGACAAAGTTACAGATTGAGTGATTTAGATTTTGAAGCTAACAAAAAAGATGGTGTAGCAGTGGATTGGCCTGTTCGTTACAAAGATATAGAGCCTTGGTATGATAAAGTTGAGGAATATATTGGTGTTAGTGGACAGAATGTAGGATTAAAACATTTTCCAGATCAGAAACTTCTAAAACCAATGGAATTAAATTGTGTTGAAGAACATTTGCAAAATAAAATTTCAGAAAAATTTGATGACAATAGATTGTTAACTATTGGTAGAACGGCTCACATTACAGAGGGTACAAAAGAGGGTCTCGGAAGAGGGACCTGCCAATATAGAAGTAGGTGTATGAGAGGTTGTCCTTACGGAGCTTATTTTAGTAGCAACTCTTCAACTTTACCTGCAGCAGAGGCTACTGGAAACATGACTTTAAGACCAAATTCTATTGTTCATGAGGTTATCTATGATGATGCTACAAAACAAGCAACAGGGGTGCGTGTCATAGATGCAGAAACTAAAGAAAGCCACGTTTTTAATGCAAAGATTATCTTTTTATGTGCGTCAGCTATAGCTTCAGCCTCCATTTTACTACAATCTAAGTCTAAGAGATTTCCTAATGGATTAGGAAATGATAGTGGTGAAATAGGACATAATATTATGGATCACCATTTTCAAGTTGGAGCTTCTGCAGTAGCTGAGGGGTATGATGACAAATATGTAAAAGGAAGAAGACCTAATGGTATTTATATCCCTAGATTTAGAAATGTTGATAAAAAAACAAAAATGAAAAATTTCATTAGGGGATATGGATATCAAGGTGGAGCTAGTAGAAGTGATTCATCTGAATTAGTTGCTGAATTAAAATATGGGCCAAAGTTAGCGGAAGCAATACTAAAACCCGGAGAATGGAATGTAAATTTATTGGCTTTTGGCGAAACACTTCCTGATCATAATAATAAAATGTCTCTAGACTACAGCAAAAAAGACGAATGGGGTCTTCCAACCGTAACTTTTGATGCAGATTTTGGCGAAAATGAATTGAAAATGAGAGAAGATATGCAAGAACAAGCCATTGAAATGCTTAAAGCGGCAGGATACAAGAACGTTAAAGGGTATGATCATGAAACTTCTAGAGCGATGGGGTTAGGTATTCATGAAATGGGAACTGCTAGAATGGGTAGAGACCCGAAAACCTCTGTTTTGAACGAATACAATCAAATACATGCTTGTACTAATGTGTATGTAACCGATGGAGCTTTTATGACTTCCTCAGGTTGTCAAAACCCATCGTTAACCTACATGGCTTTTACAGCAAGAGCTGCAAATCATGCTGCTAAAAACTTTAAAAAGAACGCTTAATTGATAGACATATGAAACGAAGAGACGCAATAAAAAATATAGGACTTGCCGCGGGTTTTGCTGCCATTTCACCCAGTTTTTTTAGCATGTTGCAAAGTTGCACTTCAGATGCTGAAACTTGGACACCTAACTATCTAACTTCTGATGAAAAAACAATTTTAACAAATTTGGTTGATATTTTTATTCCACAAACAGCAACCACTCCAGCTGCAACTCAGGTAGGTGTTCCTCAGTTTATTGACAACTATATTCTTGAAGTTTTGGAAGTGAAGGATCAAGAAATAACTAGAACTGCTTTCAATAAAATAATCACAATTTTAAAGCCAAATACTGATTCTAGTTTAAGTGATGTTTCCATAGAAAATTATAAAACCTTATTAGATGAACATATGTTTTTAAGTAATGAGGTTGATACAGAACGTGAAGCAAATCCAGAAGCTAAGGGGTTAACCTCTTCAGAATTTTTAAATCAGTTAAAATGGATGACGATCAAGGCATATAAAAACTCAGAAGAGGTTGGTGAAAACATTCTAGCTTATGATCCTATCCCTACTGCTTACTACTGTGGAGATCTTCAAGAATTAACGGATGGTAAATCCTATTCACTCTAAAAAATGAAATCTTTTTTTAATTTTCTGCTTCTAACTTTCATATTGAGTTCTTGTTTAAATTGTAAAAAAAATGACGCTCATAAAATTGAATCAGAAAAAGAATGGACTTCTATATTTAATGGCAAGAACTTAGAAGATTGGATTGTAAAAATCAATGGCCATAAATTGGGTGATAATTATTTAAATACTTTTAGAGTTGAAGATGGGATGTTGAAAGTCTCCTATGACCAATATGATAATTTTACAGACGAGTATGGTCATTTATTTTACAAAACTCCATACACTAATTACAGGTTAAGGTTAGAATATCGATTTGTTGGAGAACAGGTTAATGGAGGAGAGGCATGGGCAGAAAAAAATAGCGGTATTATGATTCATAGTCAAGCTCCAGAAACTATGCTATTAAATCAAGGATTCCCTTTGTCTCTAGAAGTTCAACTCTTGGGAGGTGTTGAAGAGGGAGTTTCTAGACCCTCGGGTAATTTGTGTACCCCCGCTACACATGTAGAAATGAATGGTAAAAAGATCACCAAACACTGTATCATGTCTAAAAGCAAAACATTTTATGGTGAAGAATGGATTCAGGCTGAAGTTTTTGTGACTAAAGATTCAATAGCTCACTTTATAGACGGTGAACTAGTAATTTCTTACTCAAAACCAAGTATTGGAGGTGAATATCTGGATAGTGCTTCAGAAATTATTCAAGCCAAAGATACCGAGTCATTAACTAAAGGATATATTTCTCTTCAAAGTGAAAGTCATCCTGTAGAGTTTAAAAAAATTCAGATTTTAGAGCTTTAAAAAATCTACTCTACAATTAATTTTCCTTTCATCATAGCAAAATGTCCTGGAAAACTACAGATATAATTGTACGTTCCTTTCTCAGGTGCTGTAAATTCAATCACCGATGACTCTCCTCCACCTATCATTTTAGTATGCGCTATAACATCAGAGGTTCCTGCAGGTATATAATCGTTGTCTTTTGCTGCTGCTGCTGCAACCGCGAACGATGATGCTTTTATTCCTTTTTTTAGAATAACTACATTATGACCCATAATTTTTTTATCGAGTTTTCCAGTGTGATTTAATGTTAATCTCACTTTTTGACCTACAGATACTTTAAACTTTCTAATATCAAATCTCATTCCATCGTTAGAAGTAATAGTAACATTAGCTACACCCTCAGCATCAATTTCTACAACAGATTTTTCCTTAGGTTTATTCTTTTTTACAGAGGTACTTACCACTGGTTCTTTAACAACTTTCTTGGGTAATTTTGCCTTGTCGTCCTTTCCGCAGCTAATTAAAAATAATATACCAAATAGAATTATAATTACGTGTTTCATTATTTAAATTATTAGACATCAAAAATACAACATACAAAGCTTAAAGACAAGATATTATAGTTCAAAAAGCCTAATATTAGTTGTGATTTGCCATTGTTTTGGGAAATTAGTATCTTTAAAAAAACTAAAATTTTATAACATGAAAAAATCTTTAATTTTATTATCTATCACATTGTGTCTCATAGGCTGCACAAAGTCTAACTCTTCATACATTAAAAACTTGGAAACGGCCAAGAAGTTCTTTGCTTTACATGAGGAGGAAAACTTTGAAGAACAACTTAAACTGATCAGTAAAGATATTCAAGCAGAAACTCCTTTTTATGGTTCAGATATTTCTGGATATGATGAATTTACAAGTATGGTAAAAGGATATCATGATGCTTTTGATGATATTAAGTACAATGCGAGAGTATGGCTGCCAGGAACTGACTCTTTAGGCGTTTTTGATGGCAGCGTTAGAACTTATGGAGAGTGGACAGGGATCCAAACACAAACCAGAAAAAAATTAAATTTAAAAGGATATTGGTATTTTGATTTTGATGAGGATGGTTTAATTAGTGCTCAAGGTGACTTTTTTGATGCTGGAGGGATGTTGGATGCTGTATACCCAAAAAATTTAGTCATTGTTGGCTTAGATGTTAAATCAGGTCAAATGGATAAAGTGATGAAAATACTTGAAAGCGATGGTGGTCTTCCTACAACAAGAGCATATGATGGTTGTATCTCTCTAGAATTGACTGTAAATGAAGAAAGTAATACTATTTGGATTGTCGGAAATTGGGAAAGCTATGAGAAATATAATGCATATTTAAAATGGAGACAAACTCAAGATACTGTTATTGGTAAAATGGTACCTTACTTAAAAGGTGGTGAAAAAGGATTAAAAATTATTCAACCCAATACAAACTATAAGTCTTATTAAAATATTTAAATCAAGTAATTAAAAACTAAAATTTATAAACTATGACAACAATAAGAAGATTTTCTTATTTATTTATTTTCTTAATATTTTCCTGTAATCAGGTATCTACTGAGAAAAATAATTCTGAAGATCAATTGAAATTTGATGCTAATGTCGCCAATTTTAATAGTATGATTGATGCATTTGCCGATGAAAATCATGAACAATTTATGAGTGTTTTTGCAGACTCACTAAAATGGAGTGGTCCAGACAAAATTAATATGAGTGAATTTGATTCAAAGGAAACTTTAAGCGAAGCTTTAAAAGGATATATGGCAGCTTATGAAAATCATGCATTAAAAAATACTAGATTTTTTGCGGGAAGCACTTATTCAACAATGGAAGCAAGTACTAGCCCTGATGTAATCCGAGTTTATGGAGATTGGCATCATAGGCATAGTGAAACAGGTAAAGATGTGAGTCATAAATGGATGGCTGTAATCTTCTTTAACGAGGATGGTAAAATTCATGAATTTTGGGATTATTTTGATGTCACAGGATTCTCTCAACAACATTTAAATTAATCTCTAAAAAATCATAAAATGAAAAAATTACTATTATGTGCATTTGCTTTTGCACTCTTAACAGGTTGTCAGGATAACAACCAAAGCTATGTAAATTCAAAGATGAATGTTTTTAAGAAAAATACAGAAACAACTAAAGCTTGGCTAGATGCATTCATGCAAAATGACTCAACTGCTTTCTTTTCAGATAAATTTATGAGTGATGACTTTATTTGGTCACCACCAGCTGTTGGAATGGATTCTCTTCCAAAAATAGAATGGGAAAAAGCATTTCGTGGTTTCATGTCGAATTTCAATAATAAAAAACTGACAAACCCTCAATATTTTGCTGCTTTAGATGATGACAATTTACCTGATGGAAATGTAAGAGTTTATGGAACATGGACTTCAAATTTTGCCTCAAATGGAAAAAAGAGCATGCTTAAATGGTATGCTGTTTTACAATTCAATGAAGAAGGAAAATTATCACACTATATGGAATGGTATGATTCAGCTGATCTCTCTAAAGAATTTGATTAAATGAAAGTGTATTTCCAAAATAAAAAACCCTCCTAATGGAGGTTTTTTTATTTTATTTATTTAAGTAGAAACTACTTTTTGAACGATGTTATCTATCAATTGATATTGTTCACCACTCTCCGAACAAATAGCATATCCATGTTCATTAAAATGAAGTCTGTGACCATATTCGCTTATCCATCCGATTTGTCTAGAAGGGTTGCCAACAACTAAGGCATAAGGTAAAACATCTTTAACGACAACAGCACCAGCTCCAATTAATGCATACTCTCCAATAGTAATTCCACAAATAATAGTTGCATTTGCTCCAATACTTGCTCCCCTTTTTACTAGGGTCTTAGAATACTGATCTCTTCTTTTTATGGCACTTCTAGGATTGATAATATTTGTAAAAACCATGGAAGGCCCCAAAAAAACATCATCTTCACAGGTAACCCCAGTATAAATAGATACGTTGTTCTGAACTTTAACATTCTTCCCTAAAATTACTTCAGGAGAAACTACAACATTCTGACCTAGATTACATGCCTTTCCAATGACACAATTAGACATCACATGACTAAAATGCCAAATATTAGTTCCTTCTCCAATAGTACAACCGGAGTCTATAACAGAAGTTTCATGGGCAAAATAAGATTTCATATTCTTAATATGTTATTAAAATTCGAAAGTACAATTTATTATTAAAATCTTATCCGGTAGATTGTAAATAAAAATCAAATTATAATTTTCTTACAATCATAATCCCATTTGAGTTTGTACAAAGACCTGGTAAAGCAATACCCCCCCAATCAATATTGAAATTCATTACATAAGGTGAATATCCTTCTTTAGTTGAAGTCCAATACGTTAAGTCTTCATTAAAATCTCCCATCCCTAGAGCATGAACATTATCATATATAGCTTGCATAGAATCTCTACTAGGAATAAACCAATCATCATAATTATTATACTCTAAATCTAAAACTGTTTTAAAAGCATAATCTCCATGATGCTCTAAACCGTTAATAGAATTATCATTGGCGTTGCCCGCAACAATTTGTTCTGTGTTGGTAAGCCCAGAGCCAATTATTGAATCGGTGTCTAGATCAAATATATCTCCCCATGCAGTAATTCCTGCCTCAGAATAATCGGTAGCAATTAATAGTGAACCATCTGTTTCATCAACATGAAAAATATAACCCCCTGCATACTCTTGCCCGTGTAGAGAGGTAACACCCAATTCAGCTACAATATCAAGAGGTGAGACCCCATTGTCTAGATTTTGTACGATTGAGAGTTCTGGGTTATAAATGGTTAAGTCTATTGAATCATTGTTGGTACATGAAATTAAAAATAGTACAACTAATGAATTAAAAATTACTATTCTCATAATTATATGTTTTGTTTCAAAACAATTATACAAAAAAATCCCAACTTGCTAGTTGGGATTTTATATAATTTATGGTAGTATCCGTTTATTCAACTTCAATTCTCATTGGTAAAGTATATTTAACCCCAACAGCTTTTCCCCTTTGTCTTCCTGGTTTCATTTTTGGAAGTAACTTAATGATACGAATGGCCTCCTTTTGTAATCTTGGATGGGGTGCTTTTGCTCTAATATCAACGATATCTCCTACTTTATTAATTTTAAAGAGCATTATAATTCTCTTTTTACCTGGAGACATTCCTAAATCGTTTGGTAAATCTGCATTGAATTTTCTTTGAAAATGCTTCTGCATTTTTTTATTAAAACATGCTTTTAATTCGGTTTTACTTCCTGTACACCCTGGGAATACAGGTACATCTTCAATGATTGTAAACGGAACATCCTCAATCACTTCCTCAACCTCTTCCACTTCATCAATATCTTCCACTTCTACAGCTTCATCTTCGTCTGTTTCAGTAGACTCGATAACAGTTTCCTCGATTTCTTTTTCATCTTCAACGACTTCGATTTTTTCTGGTGTTGGTGGTGGTGGAGTTTTTGGAATTTCAGGCTCAATACGTTCAGTGATTGGAATTTCTTCCTCCATATCTGCATTCATATTCACATCTCCTAAATCACCAAATTGACGATCAAATGTTTTCTTTTCAATGGCTACATAAGTTACAAAAAGAGCTAATACAAGCCCCAATTGCATAAATATTTTGCTGTAGTTCTCTAGATTTGATTTTGGGTTTTTTTTGATTTCCATTGCTGAAATTTTTATATAGTTCGCTAATTTAACTAAATTATTATTTGATTTACAAGTATTAACATTAAAATACGCTAATTTTTTTTTCAAAAACGTGAAAAATTACTACCGCTAATAGAACACCCGAGGTATTGGCTATAATATCTAAAAAACTAGCTGTTCTGTAGGAAGTAATAGTCCCCTGCAATAGTTCAATAATAATGCCAAAAAAAATACATCCTATAATTACATACTTTACATTTTCGTTGAATTTTTCTCTATTAGAGAAAGCATAAAGCCATGAGAGCATTAATAAAAAATATGCAATTAAGTGATAGGTTTTATCAGATACTGATATAGAATCTACAACCACAAGTTCTGGCTTAACAAGACTACCTAGAAGTATAGCAATTGTAAAAAAAATAGCAATGTAAACAGCATTATTCTCCAATAAGCTCTTGATAGGCTTGAGCATCTAATAATTCTTCTATTTGTGAATTGTCTGTAATTGAAATTTTTATCATCCACCCTTTACCGTATGGGTCATTATTTACCATTTCTGGTTCATCTTCCAAATCTTCGTTAAACTCAATAACTTCTCCAGAAAGAGGCATGAATAAGTCTGAAACGGTTTTAACAGCTTCTACAGAGCCAAAAACCTCATCTTTTTCAACGGAATCATCTAACGTATCAACATCGACGTAAACGATATCGCCTAATTCACCTTGTGCAAAAGAAGTGATTCCTACAGTAGCAGTATTTCCTTCAATTTTTACCCACTCGTGGTCTTTTGTGTATTTTAAATCTGATGGAATATTCATATGTTAACTAATTTTATTGATTTCCTCCTAAATTATATATAATGTTAAATCCTGCGTTTATTGATTGTCTAGGGAATGTTGTTGATATGGCATATCTAGACGTTTGATGATTGTAATAAAACGACGCTGTTAAATTACTATTTAATCTATAATCTGCCGATAATTTTATAGAAAATAATTTTTGACCACCACTTATTTGATCGTTATCTGTATTTACAGATCTAACTAGGGTTAAATTGTCTCTCAAAGATACATCAGCTCTAATATTAATATCTCCCTTTAGAGTTTGTTTTTTTCCTGTAAAGGATGTTTTCATCTTAACATCTTTAAATACATAGCCAAAACCAAAAATATATTCAACACCTCTAATGTCAGTTAATGTACTATTATTAAAGTTCATGGTAAGTGTTCTATCTCGTTTTAACTCTCCTGTCATTGAAAATGAATTTTTCATTTTCATATCTACTCTAATTAGTGGCGAAAATTCGTCTACCAAAGTTGCAGATGAAACTAAAGTACTTGTTTCAAAATCTCCAGCAGCATTAGTTTTGGTTAAATCGTTAGCGTCAAATTGAAGGTTATTTGTAAAACTAGAGACTGTATATGACGATTTATAACCATGAGAAACACTGAAGCTACTGAAGTTCTTTTTAAACCACTTATACTTCATAAAACCGGTGTATCTGAGATTCCAAGCCGGAATTGGTATGTCTCTAAAAATTCCTAAATTAATGCTGTTTGCATCTTTTCCAGAATAGGCAGCCAAAAATGAAGGTAGTAATACATCTTGACTATTACCACCGTAACCAATTATTGTACCATCAGTTGGATCTATATTGATGGGATCATCCACGTTAATACCGGCTTGTTCACCCAATCTTCTTGAGACTGCAATTCTGTTAGCTCTTAACTGATTAAATAATTGGTCTCCATCCTTGAAGGCCGTTGAAAACATAGAATAACTGGTGCTGTAATTTCCAGTGATAAAAGCAGGAATAGTTTCATCAATAAAGCCATTTCCACTGGGGTCGTTAGCATCTACCCTAATGTCTAGTTGTTGTGCTAAACTTCTTGTTTTTATTTTATTACCGGTAATTTCAATATTTAAATCTTTTACAGGTTTTAAAGAGAAGTTATAATCTAATTTATTGAAGTGGGTTCTAGTGTAAGTTTTATCATAATAATCCTCACCATCTGCTCTAGGTGTTACTAACCAACCGTTCTCTAGAGCTGTGTTTCTAATATCTACCTGACTACCAAACACAAATCCTAGGGAAGGAGCTAGACCTCCATTAAAATTATTTCTTCCTAAAAACCCAACTTGAGGTTCATACCCTGGCAATAATTGACCATTGTTTTCGGTATAACTTAATTTTCCTGTTTTTACTGAAGTAATCAAATCATAAAACCCTTTAATAACTTTTCTCCCTAATGGCTGTTTCTTTCTTTTTCTAACAGCCACTTGTTTTGGGGCCTGAAGTTTGTCTGATGGATCTGAAGCTCTTTTTTTTCTATCTTTTTTCTTTAAAAATAAATTTTCAAATTTTGTGTCTTTGTAAAGTTTTGCAAAATTGAATGATCCTGTTAAATTATGAGTATTGGCATTTTGAATTAAATTTCCAACTTTCTCAATTATTGTTATATCCTGTGAAGTGGCTCTCCAATCAAAGTCTGCAGTGTAAGCATAATCTACGCCAATAAAACCTAGGTATGGAATTTTATTAATGGGTAACTTATAGGTTGAATTTAACTTTTGACTGTACTGTGTAGGTCTTCCTGTATTAAAGAAATTATTAAATATTTCTAAATCATCATCCCCTCCAAAAGTGTCATAAATAAAACTATTTGATGCATTAAAATTAATAGCCAATGATTTTGTGAAGTTAAAAGCCAATGCATAATCCCAATCGAATAAAAATCTTCTTTGTTTTAATGTGGGCTGAGGGCTTAAGCCCTCAACAAGATTTCGTGAGCGTTGCTCATTAAAAGTTCTGTTAATTCTAGAATTAACAGCAAGACTTGTAGGGATAGGATTAAAATTGATGTCTCTTATCAATTGCAAATACTTACTTCTAAATAATTCTTTTTTCTTGAAGGGTTCAAAAAACTTGGGTTGAAATGAAAAGTTATAGGATGCCGCCGCCATAACTTTTTGATTTAATGCCCCTTCTATATTATAATCTCTGTGAGATTCTTCATTAAATGAATAAGAAACCGAGAGGTTTTCTACATCGTAAAATTTTGGTTTCTTAGTTGATTCTGAATTTCTATTTTTTCTTACGTTTATGAAACTAATACTTGAACGTTTCGTATAATTTCTTGAAACATCTGTGCCTCTAGGTAAGTTTGATGGAAGATTTGCGCCTTCAACTGCTGAAAGTTCAACATCTTGATATTGAGGGTCAAATTTTGGATCTATAAATTGTTCTCCAACACTATAATTCATTGGTAATTCAATCCCCCATTTTTTTGGCATCATTTTACCCAAATTAATACTTGTAGAAATATCATATTCTTTTGTTTCATCAAGTGATCGCTGACTTACCCTATCTTCAACATTTCCAAACCCAACCGTTTGCATTCTTCCTGTCATGGAAAGTGAAGCTACATCTGCAAAATTTGCATCTGCACTAACAACAGCGGCCCATCCACCATCATTATCAAAGCCTGCTGAACGAAGTTCATTAAACCAAATTTCTGCACTTTTATCTAAAGGGCTATTATTCCTAACACCTAACATAATTGTTCTAATCTGAGACAATGTGGGATTCCCTTTTACTCTTAAGACTAATTCATCAGAATTGTCATTTGAAGCAGTAAACAATTCATTTATAGGAGCATTGGCGATATCTCTTGCCAATTTTATTTCTCCTAATTTTTCTAGCATGGCATCTAAATTATTCGCCTCGGGCCATACATCTAATGGAGCTAAACTCCCATTAGGTGATACTTTTAAAGGTATTTCTAACTGGTAAAAATTGTCATCTAAGTCAGTCCCTAACCTAATAATTGCTGTTAAATCATCATCTTGAAGGGTGTTTTCAATAACAGCCTCGGCATGTAAGAACATTTTTAATTCTTTATATCTTCGAAGGTCAACGCTAATATTTTTATAAATAGCCCTAATTTTGTCTTGTTCTAGATTTGTAACTTTTAAGGTAACTGACTGCTCATTTTGTTGCTGAACTGTAGTGCTTCCTTGTAATCGCTCTCTAACTATTCCAGGAGGCAGCACATAACGTCCTTCATTTTGTTCGATATTAACTACACCTACCTCAAAATTATTCAAATCCTCTTGTTCTAACGGAAGAGATGGTGTAACGGTAGGATCTAAAGTTCTTGTATATCTTCTCCAGTCACCCCTTACAAGGTCTAATTCTCCAAAACGAAGAACTACAGGCATTTTAAAATTTGTCATAAACATTCTAATAAATCGAATGCTGTTAAAGTCTGAAATATTATTGATGGGAGTTCCGCTTCTAATTGGGATTCTAAATTGATACCATCTTGCCGTTTGAGATTCTCCATTTTTAAGAGTAACCTGAGTGTCTTTTTCATCAACAATATAGTTTTGTCCTACGACCAAATCTGTGCTATTTAAAGATACTTTGTACTCAAAAAAGCTTTCAACCGTATTCATAGTTTGATCTTTATTGATATCTTCAACATCTGGATATGTTGTTGATGAAATAGGATAAGATTCTGTAGATTGATTTAACGTTGGCGAGTTTCCTTGAGTATTATTAAATAATTTATACCTTGAAATAATTGAGGCATCGGCATCATCATAGTCTCCTCCTCGGTAATATCTATAATTATCTGATGCAGGGTCAGCTAACCCTGCCAAGGATGGAAATTTCACCCTCTCCTCCTCATCGGTTAACCCATCTAATCCTATATCTTGTCTATTTCTAGAAGTGTCATCCTCATCAAAAGCGTAAATTATTGACGGGTTTGTAGGAACATTTCCCCAAGTAGTAGGAGTTACATTTGAGGATAAGTCATCTCCAGGTAATCCATTTTCATACATTTTTAGATTATCTTTTAAAATATCTTCAGATATATTTCCTAGATTTATGTAGAGGTCACCAACCTGATTTTGAAGATCATTTGGATTGATGTCTGATGGCAAACCTTCTTGATTTGATATCGAATAATTAGTGTAAGGATCCATCAACCAAAACTGGATATACTCAACATTTGCTTGCTCAAAATTATTAGTTGAAAGAGGACGCATAATTCCAGCCCAACGATCTTGGGGATTGTCTAGAAGTTCTGGATTCGAAACATCTGATGGTTCTTCAAAATTATAGGGCCCACGTTCGCCAGGGAAATAGGCTAAATCTAAAGTTCTTATGAGGGATTGTTGAGTGACATCTAATTCTTGGTTAGGAAATAACTCATCAAAATTAACTTGTCTAGTTTCTGCCCTAGAGAGTGCATCAGCATCAATATTTTCTGGAGTATCTCCAGCACCATAAAAAATGGGGTCTATTGTATACCAAGCTAATCTTGCTCTTTTGTAATTGTATCTTTCGTCATTACTTAAATTTCCATTAAATTCTGAAAAAGTAGGAGTGTCTGGGGTACTTGCTGTATACCATTGTAAGGGCGTTAGCAAACTAATTGGAATTTGGGAAGCCTCAAAATCATCAATGTAAGCCGTTGCAGAACCAGAAACATCAATCCCTTTTGGTGATCCTGGGATTAGATACGCCATATCTGCCCTTAAAGATAAGTTTGAGGCAACATCGGTATCTACAAAAGGTAACTTATTTGCTAATTTTGTAAATAAAGGGATTTCAGACGAAAAATCAATATTCATTCCCAACATCGTATTATTGATGGGTTCACCTCCAAAATTTATTTTTGGTGTTAGTGGTCTTTCATTAACATTTAAAATCGTTGCACCCAAAATAAAATTCTCATTGAAGTTATGTTCAACATCAACTCCCATAAAGGTTTTTCTTTGTTGATTAAAAACAGCATTATTTTCTGTTGATACGCTTATTGGAATTCCGGATGATTGAAGTCCAGGGTCTAATATTTGAACTCTCCCTGCCAAATAGTCTACAACATAATCTATACCCTCAACCAATTGTCTACCTCCTGCTGTAACAGTAACGGAACCACGAGGAACATTGTAGGCGTTTAAGGGAATTCCTCCACTATCTTCAGATTTAAAATACCCTTTTAGTAAAAATTTATCTTTATCCTGATTGTTGTTTTTGACATTAATTTTTGTGTCTAGATATAATTCATCAAATACATATAAATCAACATCTGCAGGAACATCTAGAGAGGATTCAAGTGCATCTCCAAAAGGTTCTGCTTGAGGAAAAATGACATATCCTTTTTGAGAGTTAATCGTAATTCCTTCTACATAATCAAAATATCCATCAGGGGTTTGATATTGAGTTTGATCTAGCCTATCTAAATTAAAAACTTGTAATAACGGTTTATTGGCTATATCTGTACTCTGTGCATTTTGCAGTGTATTGGAAGGAGTTCCTGTTTGATCATCTCTATATTGAATTTCAAATCGAAAACCATCTGATGTTAAAGGGGATTCACCTAGAGCGTATATATTTTTCATCATTAAATTCCATGTTGGAAATGCCACCTCTTCACCTGCTATAGTTCGTTTTGTTGTCAAAATCTCACTTCTTAATAATTTAACCGCTAGATTCTCTGGAGAGGAAATACCATCGTTTGAGAATTCACCTACTTTAAAAGATGTTTGTCCATTGGACGCTCCTACAACAGTATATTCATAAGATACTGCTAAAACCTCACCATCATTAAGCCTTCTGTTTAAAGAAACAAAACCTAACTGAGAATTTAAAGTATATTCATTCGGCTGTAACTTTCTGGCGTTTTGTAATAAACTATAATCAGAACCCTGACTCATACCGTAAGTCCCTGACAAATAATTATCTACAGTTGCTATATCTCTAATCAATGGATTAGTTAATGTATTGGAAATGTTATTTGATTCATTTGTTGGCAATGCAATACCATTTACAGTGGGGGCATTCAATGATGGTGCTACTAAACCGGTAAGATTGACGTAGTTTTCAGCTTTTGGCTCTCCAATATCTGCTAAAGCAACAATACTTCTAAAATCATCTACAGAAGCATTTCTGTTGGTAATCCAAATTTCAATTCTAGTGATGTTTACTGGACTACTAATCAGAGGATAATTTGTCAACGATTTAGCATAATTTTCCCTAAAATATTGAGATAAAAAAAAGTGTCTATCATTATCATAATCTGTAGCTCTTAGTTCAAACTCTTTAATGGAGGAGCCTCCTTCAGCAGTTACAGTTTTACTCTCTGAGTTTTGTTGTGAAAAAACTGCAGTAATATTTGTTTTACCAAATTGGAGTTTTGTTTTTAATCCAAATAAACTTTGAGCACCATTAATTAATGAGTTTTTAATTGGCATAGAAATATTACCTGCCTCAATTCCTTGTATAATTCCATCCTCACTGTATTTAACTCCTGGAAGTGAAGGCGGCATAAATTCTACTCTAATTAAATTTTGAAAATCAAATGTAGATTGCGTATCATAATTCGCTGTTAACTTAAGTCTTTCTCCTACTTGAGCCTGAATACCTGCGTTTATCTGTTGATCAAAATCTATGGTGAAACTACTTCTATTTTGTTCTGATAATTGAGGGTTTTCTGTATTTTGATATATAATCCCAAATTTTAAATTAATATTTCCAGTTGGAGTGATTTTTATTTCATTCCCTCCAAATATTGTTTTAAAAAGTTTAGAGTTTACATAGTAAGTGGGTAGTAAGTCTTTTTTATCAGATGTTTTTTTACTTTTTTGTGCAGACACTTTACTTTTAAAATACTCCAACATATCTCTTTTTAATCGATATTTTTCATACTCCTCAGGTGTCATATAAATTGGAGTTTTAATAAAATAATCTCCAACTTTTTCAACAAAAATATATTTGTTTAGAATTTTGTCAAAAATGACCTCTATTTTGGAGGGGTACCCCAATCTCATATTCCCTGTTTGTGAGTGATTAAAGTCATAAACTAGAGGAATAGAATCTTTGTTGTTAGGGTTTATTTGAGCCAGTGATGTTTTCGCAAAAGCAGCGAAAAACAAAAAACAAAGAGTGTATTTTTGAAACTGATTCAATTGACTATAAATTCTTAAGTGCTTTTTTAATTAATAGCTCTACGGTTTCATTTGGTGTAACTTTTAGAATAGCAGTAACTACTTTTTCGGACTGCCTTCTGTTGAAACCTAAAACTTCTAATGCTGATAACGCTTCTTCTTTATTTGTATTGTTTGAATTTAAGGAAACTTCGTCTACATCAAAAGTTTTTAAAATTTTATCTTTTAAATCTACAATAACTCGCTGTGCTGTCTTAGCGCCAATACCTTTAACAGATTGAATCAAAGCTACATTGTCTGAGGCAATTGCATTTTGAACTTCCTCTGAACTCATAGATGACAACATTGTTCTTGCAATACTTGGACCAACTCCTGATACAGAGATTAAAAGCTTAAACACTTCTCTTTCAGTCTTTGTAATAAAACCATATAGTGTGTGGGCATCCTCTCTTATTGAAAGATGAGTATACAATCGAATATTCTCCTCGTTTGGTAATGATGAAAAAGTTTGAAGTGAAACATGTAACAAATAACCAACTCCTGAGCAATCAACAACTACATAAGTAGGATTTTTTTCTACAAGTCGACCTCTAATTTGTGTAATCATATAGTAATCATTAATTTACAGTAACCCATTATTTCTTTCGTTGTTTTTGATGCGCATCTACTACAGCGACAGCAGCCATATTAACCATTTCATCAACACTTGCACCTAATTGAATAATGTGAACAGGTTTTTTAAATCCAAGAATGATAGGGCCAACAGATTCAGATCCATCAATTTGTTTTAATAACTTATAGGTAATATTCGCTGATTCTAAATTTGGAAAGATAAGCACATTTACCTTTTTACCGTTTAATTTAGAAAAAGGAAATTCTTTTGCTAACATTTCTGGGTTTAAGGCAAAATCAGCTTGTAACTCCCCATCAATATTAACATTTGGAAAATATCGATGAATATAAGAAACAGCATCTTGAATTTTTCTTGAACTATCAGATTTTGAAGACCCAAAATTAGAGAACGATAACATTGCAATGTTTGGTTTCATCCCAAACATTTTTGCAATTTTATAGGTCATTTGAGAAATCTTAGCTAATTCTTTTGCTGTTGGATTAATATTGATAGTAGTATCAGCCAAAAACATAGGCCCTTGTTTGGTCAACATTAAATTTGTTGCAGCAATTCTTGACACTCCTTTGTCTTTACCTATCAACTCAATCATTGGTTTAACAACTGTTGGGTAAGGTCTAGAATAACCAGTAATCAATGAATCTGCCTCTCCTTCATTAACCATCATAGCTGCAAAATAATTTCGCTCGCGCATCAACTTTTTTGCTTGATGAAGACTTATCCCTTTTCGTTGTCTAGTCTCCCAATATTTAGTTGCAAAATAATTTCTGCGTTCTAATTCTTCGTCTGTTTTGGGGTCATAGATTGGAACTTCAGCTGTAAACCCTAACTCTTCTTTTAAGGCCAAGATGACGTCTTTTCTACCCAATAAAATTGGTTTCCCTATTTTTTCCTCATGAACTCTTTGTGCAGCTTTCAATACATCTAAATGATCAGCCTCAGCAAAAACAATACTCTTTGGGCTTCTTTTTGCTCTATTGTGTAATAGTCTAATTTCTTTACTTCCAATACCAGATCTATCCATTAATTGATCTCGATATTTGTCCCAATCATCTATAGGCTCTAACGCTACCCCAGATTCAATAGCTGCTTTTGCAATTGCAGGAGGTATTTCATAAATTAGTCTTGGATCAAAAGGTTTTGGGATAATGTATTCTTTTCCAAAAGATAAACTTACCTCATCATAAACAATATTTACCTGTTCTGGCACTGATTGCTTTGCTAAATCTGCTAATGCATTTACAGCTGCCATTTTCATTTCCTCATTAATTTTTGTGGCTCTAACATCTAAAGCTCCTCTAAAAATAAAAGGAAATCCTAACACATTATTGACTTGATTTGGATGGTCTGACCTTCCGGTAGCCATAATAATATCGTCTCTTGTAGCACATGCTAAATCATAAGAAATCTCTGGGGCTGGATTGGCCATTGCAAAAACAATTGGATCTTTTGTCATCGATAATAACATCTCAGGGGTAACTATATTTCCCTTAGATAAACCAATAAATACATCTGCATTTTTCATAGCTTCTTCAAGAGTATTAATATCTTTTGAAGTAGCAAACTCTTGTTTTTGGGAGGTTAAATTCTCCCTATCTTTTCTGATGACACCTTTGCTGTCACACATAACGATATTCTCAATCTTTGCTCCTAATCTGAGATACAATCGAGTACATGAAATTGCAGCTGCTCCAGCACCATTAACAACTATCTGTACTTTAGTTATATCTTTTTGAATAATTTCTAATGCATTTTTTAATGCCGCTGCAGAAATAATTGCAGTTCCATGCTGATCATCATGCATTACAGGAATATCCAGTTCCTCTATAAGTCTTTTTTCAATTTCAAAAGCCTCTGGAGCTTTAATATCTTCAAGGTTAATTCCACCAAAAGTTGGTGATATGGCTTTTACTGTTTCTACAAATTTATCTACATCTGTCGCATCAATTTCAATGTCAAAAACATCAATATCTGCAAATATTTTAAACAATAGGCCTTTACCCTCCATAACTGGCTTAGATGCTAGAGGCCCAATATCTCCTAGTCCTAAAACTGCTGTTCCGTTTGTGATCACTGCCACCAAATTCCCCTTAGCTGTATACTTATAGGTGTTTTTTTTGTCTTTAACAATCTCTAAGCAGGGTTCTGCAACCCCTGGTGAATATGCTAAAGTCAAATCGTGTTGAGTAGCATATTTTTTGGTTGGAACTACCTCAATTTTTCCTGGTTTAGGCTTTGCATGATATAGCAAAGCTTCATGCCTTTTTCTAGAATTACTCATCTAATCGTTATTTGTTTAAGACATACAAATATAGCTTTTATAAAGAAAAGCAGGTCTATTTAATATTAGGACTTTATTGTATCTTGTTTAACAAAAAATTATTGCATTACTCTTTTAACTTATGTTAAGTTTACAAAAGAAAATAATTATAGTTATTTATGAATAAAATCATTTTTTTTACACTTTTATTGAGTTGTTTTTCATCATTTGCTCAAATTACAGGTAAAATCACTGACACAAATAAAAACCCGATCTCTTTTGTAAGTATATACTTAGATAACACAATTACTGGAACGACATCAAACGATAATGGGAATTATGAATTAAATATAAAAAAGGCAGGAGACTATGTTATAGTCTTTCAATTTTTAGGATATAAAACTGTAAAAAAATCAGTTTCCATTTTAAGTTTCCCGTTTACACTTAATGTAAGTCTGGAAGATGAAGAAATACTATTGGATGAATTTTCTATAAGCACAAAAGAAAATCCTGCGAATACTATAATCAAAAAAACAATTAAAAATAAAGATAAAAACACCAATAAATTTCAGGTGTTTACCTCTGATTTTTACTCTAGGGGATTATTTAAAGTAAAAAACGCTCCTAAAAAAATTTTAGGGCAAACTTTGGGTGATTTAGGGGGAGGATTAGATTCTACTAGAACGGGAATTATTTACTTATCTGAAACTGTTTCAGAAATTACTTTTCAAAAAAAACCCAGAAAATTTAAAGAAAAAATTATTGCCTCAAAGGTTAGTGGCTCTGATAACGGAATAAGTTTCAATAGAGCTGAGGAAGTAAATTTTGATTTTTATAAAAATGCTGTTTTAGTCGCAGAAAATAATTTAGTATCTCCAATTGCTGATGAAGCTTTCAGCTTTTATACTTTCAAGCTTGAGGGTTCTTTCTATGATAAAAATGAAAAATTAATATCAAAAGTTAAAGTAACGCCCAAACAAACAGGGGGAAGAGTTTTTAGTGGATTTATTTATATTGTTGAAGACGATTGGGCAATTTATGGTGTTGATCTTATTGCCAATGGCAAACAAGTTGGGATTCCAATTATTGATGAATTACGATTTAAACAAAACTATAACTATTCAGCAATTAATAATGCTTGGATAAAAATTTCACAAACAATAGATTTTAAATTTGGTCTTTTTGGATTCAATGTAAATGGAAGATTCTCTGCAGGATATTCTAATTATAATTTTAAGCCCATTTTTACAGAAAACACATTTACAAAAGAAGTTTTAGCTTTTGCGGACGGAGCTTCAGAAAAAGATGCTAATTTTTGGAATCAACTAAGACCTGTGCCTTTAACAAAAGAAGAACTTGAGGATTACAAAATTAAAGACAGTATCAAGATAATTCGTGAATCAAAGCCGTATTTAGATTCTATTAATAAGATTCAGAATAAGGTTAATTTTTTATCCCCTTTTATGGGATATACATATCAAAACTCTTTTAAAAAGTGGTCGCTTACTTTTGATGGTTTAATAGAAGATTTCAGCTTTAATACTGTTCAGGGATTTCATTCGTCATTAGGGGTAAGCTATTTTAAACGTCAAAATGATAAGGGAAAATGGTGGTCTGCTGGTTTAGGTGTAGCCTATGGTTTATCGGAAAAGAAAGTGAGACCTACATTTTATTTTAGTCGAAAGTTGAATAACATTTCTAAGCCAAGATTTTATATTTCAGGGGGTATTACTACAGCACAATTCAATGGAAGGAATCCTATTAAGAAACTAGATAACTTAATTCGTTCTCTTACTAGAAGACTAAATTATATTAAAATTTATGAGAAGGAATTTATACGAGTAGGATATTCAGAAGAAGTTAGAAATGGTATTTATTTTTCATCGTCTTTAGAATATGCCAACAGAAAACCTTTGTTTAATACTACAGATTATTCTTTTGCAAGGCAGGATAGAAATGACCCTTACACCTCTAATAATCCTTTAGAACCAGATAATTTCACAAGTTCTGTTTTTACTGAACATAAAATTGCAACACTTAATATTGGAACAACTTTTGTTTTTGGGCAAAAATATTTTTCATATCCGGATAGAAAGTTTAATATAAGAGAAAATAAATTTCCTTCATTGAACGTAAATTACAGAAAAACTTTTGGTTCCAATAATTCTGAGTTTAATGCAGATTTAATTACTGCCAGTTTAAATCAAGAGATCAACACTGGAAATTATGGTGAATTTTTCTCTTTTATCAGAGGTGGTTTATTTTTGAAAAAGAAAAATATTGCTTTTATGGATAATTTACAGGCGAAAGGGAACCAGATGTTTATCGTTACAGATGACAATCGAAGAAATAATTTTGGGTTGTTAGAGTATTATCGATTTTATACTAATAATAGGTATACAGAGGCTCATTTCGAACATAATTTTAATGGATATTTACTGCGTAAACTTCCATTATTTAATACATTAAATTTTCATTTAGTTACTGGAATTAAAGGATTGTTTATTGCGGGGGAAAAGCCTTATTCTGAATATTCAATTGGAATGGATAATATAGGTTTTGGGAAATGGCGGTTTTTAAGAGTAGATTATGTAAGAACTAATTTCAATGGAGTTAGAGGAGATGGTTTCTTATTTGGTCTAACTTTCTAATTGAAATATCTATTATATTTGAGGATATGAATTTAAAAGTCCTTTTTTTTGGAATATCAACAGATTTAATTGGTGCAAAAAGTATCTCTTTTTCAATTTTACCAAATACAACTGTTTCGGAATTTAAGATATTAATACAAGAAAAATATCCTCAATTATCTCAAATAAATTCTTACGCCATTGCTGTAAATGAAAATTATGCTAACGATCAAATATTGTTAAAGAATAATGATGTGGTTGCCATTATTCCTCCAGTAAGCGGAGGCTAATTTCTGAGATATTTTTTATCTATATAGAATGTTCCAAAAGGGAGAATTGACGCTAATAAAACAACTCCAAATTTCTTCATATCCCAATTTAGTTCAGATTTTAATAGGAAGGCAAGTACCATATACCCAACAAATAATAGCCCATGAGGCATACCAAGTAGTTTAACATATTGTGGATCATTCAACCAATATTTAATTGGAACAGCAACAAAAAGCAATAACAAATAAGATGTACCCTCTAAAAAACTTACAACTCTAAAAAAGGTTTTCATAATAAAACAAAGTGAAAGATTATATCTGCAAAGATACGTGGTAGATTTCCTACTTTTGTAAAATGATGGTTAATACTTCAATTAAAATCACTCCGGAAAAATTAAGCTTACATGAATGCAACTCGTTTGTTGAGGATGATTCTTGTGGTGGTATCACCTCATTTATTGGAACTGTACGAAACGCTACTCAAAATAAAGAAGTAATTCAACTAGAATTTTCTACCTATAAACCCATGGCAATTAAAGAAATGCAAAAGATTGCTAATCAAGCTTTATCAAAGTTTGAAATTAAAAAAATTGCTATTCATCATGCAGAAGGGATGCTATATGTTGGAGATATTCCCGTAATTATTGTTGTTTCTGCTCCACACAGAAAAGCTGCTTTTGAAGCTTGTGAATTCGCAATAGATACTTTAAAAGAAACGGTTCCCATTTGGAAAAAAGAATATTTTTGTGATGGAGAAGTTTGGGTAAATGCCCATCCCTAATGTTTGTATCAATAATTACTGATTCCTCCTGTTAAGTTAAAAACTTGTAAGCTTGGATATTTTTCTCTTAGGAGTTTTGTTGCTTTGTAACTATTGAAGCCTTTCTGACACACCATAACATATGTTTTCTCTTCATCTATGTTCAATCTAGTAACATCAAATTCTTGTATGGGTAGGGTTTGATGAACTTTAAAGGGTAACTGTAAATTGGGTAAGACAGCTATTAGTTTAAGAGTTGAGTCACCAATTTTATGTTTTAATTCCTTAGGAGATATTTGCCAATCTGGATTTTGAGCTCCACAAGATGCATCAAAATAATTTTGAGAATTAAATACTTTTGCTATTTCCGCCTTTAATATACTGGGAGATAATTTCATCTTTAATTGTGTATTCTGAAGTACATTATAAACTAATAGCTCATTGGTTAAAGGTTTTCCAACACCAGTTATAATTTTTAAAACTTCATTTACTTGAGCGGATGCAATCATACTAACTATTGCATTTAATGTTCCGGCTTCTTCACAATTAGCCACATCTGTATTCATGTCTGGAAATGCATCACGTAAATTGGCTGAAAAACTACCATTTTTTTGTCTCAAGTTAAAAGTACTTACATAGCCATCAAACTTATATAAAGAACCATATACAAGTGGTTTCTCATGAATAACACAAGCATCATTTAATAAATACTTAGTTGGTAAACTGTCAGTTCCATCAACAATAATATCATATTCAGAAATTAATTCAATTACATTTTCTTTTGTAATAGCTTCATTAGAAAAACTAACTTCTGTAAAAGGAGCTCTTTGTGTAATGAAATTTGCCAGACGTTCAGATTTTGAAAAACCAACATCCTGTAAAGAATAAAAAACTTGTCGGTGTAAATTGGTAAGGTCTACTTGGTCAAAATCTATCAAATGGAGTTTTCCAATTCCACTTGATGCTAAATAGACAGCAATTGGGCTCCCTAAACCCCCACATCCAACTACCAATATTTTAGCTTCTTGTAGTTTTTGCTGACCTGCTTCCCCAATTTCTGATAAAGTGACTTGGCGTTTAAATAAATCTGATGGACGAATAGATGACATGTTTAATTTAGTTCATTTAGTGCGGCAGCATATTCTTCTGGAGTATTGATATTTCGTATTAAATTATCTTCTACTTCTACAATTTCAACATCAGAATTGATAAGCATTTTACGTGGGCAAGAATACCCTTGGGCTAGATACTGTAATAAAATTGGATAAGATTTTGGTTCATATATCGTAATTAAAGGCTCAGGAAATTGTTTCCCTTTTCCTATGACAGCAGTAGCAACTTTAGCTGGGTTTCTTTTTTCTATTAATAACTTAATCAAGTTTTTATCTACAAAAGGTAAATCTGTTGCCAAAACTAGCCAAGCAGAGTTAGGATCTTTTTGAAAAGCAGAACAGATTCCGCCAAATGGTCCTAAATTTAGGAATGTATCATGAATTTCATCATCCCTTTTATTGTTGGTTTGAACAGAATAATAGGTTTTAATCCCTTCCTCTTCTAACAAATTCTTAATAAATTCTCTTTGAGGTTTTCCGTGATAATTTAATTCTGATTTATTTTTTCCCATTCGAGTACTTTTACCCCCCACAAGGACCAATCCTTTACTGCCTGGAATCGTATCAGAAATAATTTGAGAAAAATGCGTAGTAATATTATCTATCTCATTGATTTCGTAGGTAGGTATTTCTTTCCAGTTCGGAAACTTATCCTTTAGCGATTGAAAGGGTTCAATATCTTGAGTAAGCTTCACAAAAAACTGAATCTCAGAAATTTGATCAATTCGTTTATTTATAGAGGCTTCTTTTTCTGGGTCAAGAAATACAATTTGTTTTTCTCCCGGGTAGTGATTGCCATTGATAAATACAAAATCAAACTGTGTAAATTGAATTCTTTGAACATATTTATTTACAGGGCTAGATGTTGTAATACTCAGATTACCATCATGATGAAAGGTGAAATCTGTCAATAGATGTTCTTCAACATTTTTGGCATGAGAAGCGTCAAAATAAGCTAGATTACAAGTAGATAGACTTTTTGAAACTTGATGAACTAAATCAGAAATAATACTACATTTTGCCCCTAAAATTGATATTTCATTAGGTGCAGAAATTCCGTTTTTTCTTCTGGAAAGATTGGTATGTTTTTGATGTTTAGCCATTTTTTATATCTGATTTTCCTCCTGTTTTCTCTAATAATTTAAGCTCTTTAATTATGATGTCTTGAGTTATACTTTTACACATGTCGTAAACAGTTAAACAGGTGGCTGAAGCTCCTGTTAAAGCTTCCATTTCTACTCCTGTCTTTCCTTCTATAGTAACCTTGCATAAGACTTCAATATGATCAGCATCTACAATATTAATTTCAATATCAACTCCATTAATTAACAAGGGATGACACATTGGAATAATTTCAGAAGTTTTCTTTACTGCTTGAATTCCTGCTATAATTGCAGTTTGAAATACAGGCCCTTTTTTTGTGATTAATTCGTCTTCCTTAAAATTTGAAATAACAGCTGTGCCTAAAAACATGTTGCCTCTTGCAATTGCTGTTCTTTTGGATATTTTCTTTCCAGAAACATCCACCATTTTTGGTTGATTTTTTTTGTTAATATGTGAAAAATTGCTCATGATCTATAGCGTATAAACGAATGTGATTCGCCTTTTTTAAAATTTATTTGTTCCATTGGTAATTGAATAAATCCATCTGCTTCAACCAAACTTACCAAGTCTCCAGAACCGTTCCCTTTAATAGGGAATGCCAATAAATGACCCTCTTTAATTTCAATTTTAACTTGTAAAAAATAAGTTAACTGAGGTTTAAATAAAACATCCTCTCCAAGAATAACTGTTTCGTTTTTTAATTCAACACCTGTTGATTTAGCAAACCAAGGATAAAAATAAGCCAAACAGTTGACATAGGTTGAAATTGGATTCCCAGGAAAAGCAAATACAGATTTTCTAGCTTTACTTCCAAACCAAAAAGGTTTTCCAGGTCTTTGTGCTACTTTATGAAATAATTTTTTTACACTTAGTTCCTCTAGAACTTCAGGTAAAAAATCATATTTCCCTTTACTAACTGCTCCACTGAATAACAAAACATCATAAGTATTTAAATAAGAGGCTATTTTTTGTTTTAGTAATTCTTTATCATCAGTAATATGAGAAGTATCTGCTTTAATATTCATTTTTTCTAATAAGGATACCAAGGAAAATGCATTACTTCTTCTAATTTGATGTGCTAGTGGAATTTCATTAACCTCAACTAATTCATCACCTGTTGAAACAATGATTACTCTTGGGGTTTTAGCAACTTTAACGATTCCTTTTCCAACAGAAGCAATTACACCAATTTCTGCAGCAGTAATCATTGTATTTATTTTAATTAGGATATCCCCTTGCCTTCTATCTTTTCCCTTGGTATGAATATTTTTACCTTGTTCAACAGATTCTAAATTTACTGTTGCAATTCCATTATTAATTACTACGTCTTCGTAACGAATAACTGTATCTGTATTTTCTGGCAAAACTGCGCCTGTCATTACTTCCATAGAATTGGAATCGACCATCAAGACTTTTTGTTTTGCTCCTGCAGCCTGAATTCCTTCAATTGGAAAATTTCTATTTCCAGCTAAAAAATAGTTTTGATTGATGGCAATTCCGTCCATAGAAACTCTATTAAATGGAGGGAAATCTCTATCTGCTTCAATATTTTCCTTTAAAATTCGACCAACAGATTCTAAGAAAGGAATTTCCTCAACTCCAAAATCTTGAGTATTATTTAAAATAATTTGTAACGCTTCTTTTACTGAAATCATACTATCCTCCTATTGTACTCATGCTCTCTGAAACATTCCCTTGTTTACGACTAGCCTCAGCAATAAACCCATTTTGAGGTTTTTGTTTTACCAATTTCAAAAACAGTTCTTTCATATCTTTATTACTTGCTCCATTTCTTAAAAAATCTCTGATGTTGAAAACTCCATCATCAAACAAACAGTTTTTAAAAGTTCCGATGGGTGTAATTCTAATTCGATTACAATCATTACAAATCGTTCTTGTAAAAGCAGGAATAATTCCTATAGTGCCCTTGTGTTCTTTTATTCTAAAATTCCTTGAAGTAGATGATTTTTCTGAAAGAATAGGTTCTGGATCAAACTTTGTTTTTATCTCCTCTAAGATACGAGTATAATTCCAAGTTTCTTTTATGTCTCTTTGTCCAGTTCCATTAAATGGCATTTCCTCTATAAAACGACAGGCAATATTGTTGTCTTTTGTTAAGGCAACAAAATCAACAATTTCATCTGTATTAAATCCTGGCTGAACAACAACATTGAGTTTTAAATTCAAACTACTTTTTTCTAAAGCTTCAAAAGTTTGATATACTTCAGGAAAAACATCACGTCTTGTAATTTGATGGAACTTTTCTTTCTGTAAACTATCAATACTTAAATTGATGTGTTTAATTTTTTCCATTTTCTCTAGGGTTGGAATATGTTTGGCGATCATAGCTCCATTTGTAGTAATATTAATGGCTTCTAATAAATCGTTAAAAGAAAGCATTTCTAAAAAACCCATAAAGTCTTTCCGAACAAAAGGTTCACCTCCAGTTAATCTAATTTTAGTAACTCCTAGCTCTGTAAGAACACGAATTATTCTGTACATTTCTTTAAAAGTCAACAAATCTTCACGTGGAGCTATTTCAATGCCATGAGCAGGCATACAGTATTGACATCTTAAATTACATCGATCTGTTACTGCCAGACGGATATAATTCATTTGTCTCCCAAAATTATCTATCAACTTCTGCTGCATGTGGCATGAATTTAAAAATCTATTTAATTTTTTAATTAATTGGGTAATTTACTACTCAATATACCGTAGATAAATGCACCTATTAAAGCTCCTAAAAGAATAATTAAAGCAGGCAACCACTTGAATCCTAATATCACAAATACAGGTGCTGCACAGGCTCCTGAAACACCCCAGCCTAAACCAAAAAAAGTTCCTCCTACTAAAGTTCTAATAACTCCTTTCTTCTTCTGCTTGGGGACAATTTTATTTCCATTGATATCCTTAACTATTCCTTTTTTAAACAATTGCATTATCATTGCAGATACAATAACTGCTCCTCCTATAATTCCAAACATATGAAAAGATTGAAATTTGAACATTTCATAAAACCGAAACCAAGAGATGGCTTGTACTTTGCTTAAAACAATTGCAAAAAAGATTCCTAACACTAAAAATTTAATATTCTTCATCATCTAAAAAATTAAAGGGATTAAAAACCAAACTGCTATAATACCACCAATAAAGAACCCTATTACTGCTAATAATGATGGATATTGAAGATTACTTAATCCAGTAATGGCATGTCCAGATGTACACCCTCCAGCATATCTAGTTCCAAAACCGATACAAACTCCAGATAAGATTAAAATTAAAAATCCTTTTAAAGACATTGCCATCTCATGACTAAAAATTTCATCTGGGAAATACGACTTTGCTGGATTTGAAAATCCTAAGTCAGTTAACTCTTGAATTGTTTTTGGGTTAAGATCAATGGTTTGATTGGGAATTAAATAGTTGGATGAAATGAATCCACCAATAATTAATCCGATAACAAAAAGCAAGGCAAAATCTCTTTGTTTCCAATCTTTTTTAAAGTAAGTAGACACTTTTCCTGCACCTGCTATTGTACATAGAGTTTCAAAATTAGTTGATGCTCCAAAATTTTTACCAAAGTAAAAGTATAAAAATAACGTTAGTGCAATTAGAGGGCCTCCAACAAACCATGGCCAAGGTTGAAAAATAATTTCCATATTTATAAACGTATTTGTGTTTTAATATAATGCATAATTTGAGCTGTAGCTCCCCTATTGGATTCAATATAAGTTTTATTAATGCCACCCATTTCATTTCTAAAATTTATATCGTCTTTTAATTTATTAAATATACTCGAAAATGCTGACTGATTTTGAACAGATATACACCCTTTTAAGTGTACTAAATCCAATGCTTCTCTAAACTTTTCATACTCTGAACCAATAACAATAGGAATACCAAAAGTAGCTGGTTCTAATATATTATGTAATCCCGTATTAAACCCTCCACCAACATAAGCAGTATCTGCATAAGAATATATTTTTGTCAATAAGCCTATGGTGTCTATAATAAATACAGTGTATTCTGAGAGGTTCTTCCCTTCTTTCTCAGAATATAAAATGGTTTCTTTTTTTAGTGATTCTTTTAGTTTCAAAATAGAATTAGGGTCAATAGTGTGGGGTGCTATAATAAATTTTTCATCTTCTGATTGATTAATATAATTTACGAGTAATGCTTCATCTTCTCTCCAAGTACTCCCTGCAACTATGGTATACTGATTATCTTTAAACTCTGAAATAAAAGGCAAGGTATTATCTTGTTCTAAAATTTTCAAAACCCGATCAAAGCGCGTATCACCACTTACAGAACTATTTTTAAAATTTATAGAATCCATTAATTTTTTGGAAGCTTTATCTTGAACAAAAAAATGATCAAATGAAGTTAAAAGCTTTCGCATCCATATCCCAAAGGGTTTAAAAAAAACCTGTTTTTCTCTAAAAATTCCCGAAACTAAAATTGTTGGAACAGATTGCCTTTTTAACTGATGAAGTAAATTAGGCCAAAATTCATATTTTACGAGAATAGCCATTTCTGGATGAACCAATTCTACAAATTGTTTTGTATTTGTTCTGGTGTCAAAAGGCAAATAACAAATAATGTCTCCTAAATTAGAATTTTTTCTAATTTCATATCCTGATGGTGAAAAAAAAGTGATGACAATTTTATGATGCTCATAATTTTGTTTAACTGCCGTTATCAAAGGAGCAGCTTGTTCAAATTCCCCTAAAGAAGCAACATGAAACCAGATAACACGATCATCTTTTTTAATTGAAGAAAGGTGTTGGAAAGTTTCTTTTCTACCCCTTACGAATAATTTCATTTTTTTATTAAATAAGGCATAAATCCTTAAAAACAAAAAAGTAAGATTAGCAGTAAAATTATAGAAAAATAACATCTGTGTAAATGTACAAAATAGCACATAAAAAAAGCGTCCAAACAAAGTTTGGACGCTTTATATTTTTAAAATCTAATGTTCTATGCCTCAAAAGGGACTACAGATACATAAGATCTATTATCTTTTTTCTTGATAAAAGATACAACTCCGTCAACTTTGGCATGTAATGTATGGTCTTTACCCATATATACATTTTCTCCAGGGTTATGAGTTGTTCCTCTTTGACGAACTATGATATTACCAGCTATTGCTGCTTGTCCTCCAAATATTTTTACTCCTAATCGTTTCGATTCTGATTCTCTACCATTTTTCGAGCTACCTACTCCTTTTTTATGTGCCATGATGTGATGGTTTTAAAATTGAAATTTTATTTACTTAATACCTCTATTAATTCAGCTTTCTTTAAGGAAGTGTATCCTGAGATTCCTTTTTCTTTAGCTAAAGACTTTAATTGAGCTACAGTCATAGAACTAACATCAACTGATGGTGTTTCTTTTACTTCGGTTTTTACAGCTTTTTCTTTCTTTTTAGAAGCAGCTGCTTTTTTTACTGGAGCTTTCTTCGCACCAGAAGTAGCGATACTTTCAATTTGAATTTCGCTTAAGTACTGACGATGTCCGTTCTTCTTTTTGTAACCTTTTCTTCTTTTCTTTTTGAAAACGATTACCTTATCACCTTTGAGGTGACCTAAAATTTTGGCCGTTACTGCGGCTCCTTCTATAGCTGGGGCGCCAATGGCTACGTTTTTACCATCTTCTAAAAGCATTACTTTATCGAAAGTTACTTTAGAACCTTCTGCTTCTTTTAGACGATGAACGTATACTTTTTGGTCTTTTGCTACTTTAAACTGCTGCCCTGCTATCTCTACAATTGCGTACATACTATTATGTTTGTTGTTAGCTTTTAATTAAATACACATATCATTACTGAAAATGCGGGTGCAAATATACTTTTATTTTTAAAATAAACCAATAAGATGCTATCAAAAAAAGAAGAATACCTTAATGTGAAAATTTAAATCCCCAAGAATTTTGAATAATTATAAAGAAGCAAGGCCTTTTTTTATTTAACCCTATTAACAATGTATATCCCTGCAAGTATAATTATACCAGCTAGTAACTGAAGATAACTTACTTTTTCACCGTCTACAAAACCCCAAATAATTGCGACCACAGGGATTAAATACGCAACTGAAGTAGAAAAAACAGGAGAAGAAATTTGAATTAATTTATTGAACATAATTTTTGCTAAACCAGTTCCAACCACAGACAGTATGATTAAATATATAAGAGAAGAATTTGTTTGAGGAGTAAATTCTACTGATGTGAAAAATCCAGAAAATATCAATATTAACAATACAGGAAAAATCAAAAGAATAAAGTGCCCGGCTGTGATACTCATAGCAGGAATATCTGATAAATATTTTTTAATAATATTTACATTAAATGCATATCCTAGAGAAGCCGTAAGCACAAAAACAGCATACCAATAATTTTGATTAGGGTTTAAAGAAGAACTTTCCATGATCAATATAATTGTTCCTGCCAAACCAATAAGTACGCCAAATAGTTGTACTCTTTTGAATACAACACCAAAAAATAATGTCCCCACAATTAGGGCATTTAGTGAGGTTAAAGAATTCAAAATAGAAGCTACTGAGCTATCTATGCCAGTAATTGCAAATGCGAAAAAAAAAGCAGGAAATAAAGTACCTAATAATGAGCTAACAATAATATACTTCCATTGAAATTTTTTAATTTTTTTTAAACTGCTAGAGCCAATTAAAAGCACAAAAATCCCAGCAATAAATGTTCTCAATGCTCCCAATTGTATAGGAGTTAAACCAATTAAAGATTTTTTTATTAGAATAAATGAACTTCCCCAAATAATTGCTAAGGTTATTAGATAAATCCATTTCTTATAGTCATTACTCATGATCTACTTTTTTATTGACATACAAAAATGGCATAAATCTTAAAATATACGTCATTAAATGCATAAATTTGTACAATAAAACAATCACAAAAATTAATCATGAATACTAAATCATTTTTTTTAACACTCATGTTTAGCTCTTTTTTGCTTTGGTCTTGTTCAGTTGATCATAAAAAATCAGAGCATATAAATTTAAAAAGTGGTATTCCTCAAATGACTAATATTCAAACTGCTTCTTTTGCCATTTCAGGAATGACCTGTGAAATAGGTTGTGCTAAAACAATTCAGTCTAAACTTTCAAAAAGAGAGGGGATTACAAATGCTACAGTAATTTTTTCCGATAGTATTGCTACAGTATCTTTTGATAGTAACAAAACATCTGCTCAAGATATAAGCTCGTTTATCACCGGTATTGCTGGGGGTGATGCCTATACTGCAACTGAATTAAAAAACTAAAAAATCTTTATAATTTAAATTCATTATAAAGAAAAGGCTTCTACAAATAGAACCTTATTGTAGTTGTTTTTCATTTACCTTTGTAAAAAATTCATTCAGATGAAAAATCGATTTCCTACGATTGTTAAAGTGACTTTAGTCAGTCTTTATCTAATCTTTTTAGCCGGTTCAATTGTTAGAATGACAGGTTCTGGAATGGGTTGCCCTGACTGGCCAAAATGTTTTGGTTACTACATCCCGCCAACTTCTGAAGAACAAATAACTTGGCAGCCAAATTCTACGTATGAGAAGGGTATGATTATCATCAAAAATGAGGAGCTTTATGTGGCTGAAAAAAATGTAACTACTTTATCAGAATTTGACATATCTAACTGGAAAGAATATACCAAACATGAATATGCAACCTTTAATAAATTTCATACTTGGGTCGAGTATATTAACAGATTGATAACGGTTCTATCTGGTTTTATTTTTCTTTTTCTAATCGCTGCTTCACTTAAATTTAGAAAGGAAAACAAATGGATTCCCATTATTGCATTCTCTGCATTTTTTTTAATGTTGGTTGAGGCTTTTTTAGGTAAATTGGTTGTTGATAGTAATCTAAAACCCACTATGATTACTCTTCATATGGTAATCGGTTTATTCATAATTGGCTTTATACTTCGTCTTTTGTTTATTATTAGAAAGGAAAAAACAGTTTTTAAATACCATTCATTATTTAATAAGCTACTAATTATTTCTATTGTTTTTTCATTAATCCAAATAGCAATGGGGACTCAGGTTCGTCAATTTATAGACGAGCAGGTTAAATTGTTTGGTTTCGAAAATAAGGAGTACAGTTTAATGAACCCTAGCTTTAAATTTTATTTTCATCGTTCATTCACTATTGCAATTATCCTTGTAAATTTTGGGTTATTTTATCTAAATCAACTCCACAACTTAGGATATTCCCTAGTAAAATGGATTTTAGTATTACTTTTTTTAGAAACTATTACTGGAATTTTAATGTACTATGCAGAATTCCCATTAGGAACTCAGGCAATTCATTTACTCTCTGGAGCGTTGTTATTTGGAGTGCAATTTTACCTCTGGCTTCAAAGTAGAAAAACATAACTTTAGCTTTTATACCTTAATATAATTTCTCTGAAATTAATTAATTGTTACTTCCATTTAAAGGTCTCCATCAAATGGAGAATATCATTTTTGATATAATTTACGGCCGGTAGTATAGAATCATAATTTGGTTTAATCTTAAAATACAAGGCTCCTTTTATAAAATGATTTGTACTGTCTGTAATGTGAAATTGAATGTGAGAAGCTGCATTTCCGGTAATATCGTAAAGCGTTCCATAGATCTTTTCTCTTTCATTAACATAATTGTTTGAAGAAATTTGCTCTGCTCTTGAAGTATGTTTAAATACTAATTTCTCTGACTCAACTAATAACTCTCTGAGATTTCCGTCTATTTTTCTGTAAGTGATATCTATGGAGGCATTTAATTTTGGGTATTCTAATTTTAACCAATTGTTAGGACTGTCTTTTAACTTCACCCTATCTGAAAACTCGAAAGTATAGGGTCTTTGTAAGAGAAATTCTTGATAAGTAGGTTTGATATATTCTAAATTTAAGAATGCTTTTGGTTTAGGCAAGGTTTCCTCAGAACAAGATATAAAGCAAATAATAATAATACTAAAAAAGAGTTTACTCATGATTTCTTGTAACCTTTAATTGTTTGATCCGTTTTCTGTCTAAGGCCTCTATGGTAAAAGTATAGATATCAAAATTTATTTTTTCACCAATTTTTGGAAATTTACCTGATATTTCCAGAATAAACCCTGCTATTGTCTCAGATTCACCTTTATACTCCTCAAATTTTTCTTCGTTAGTATCTTCAAGAACTTTACAAAAATCTTTAATCGTAATTTTTCCATCAAAAATATAATTATTGACATCAATTTTTGAATATGAAAGGTCATCTGTATCAAACTCATCATTAATTTCACCTACTATCTCCTCAATGACATCCTCTAAGGTAACAATTCCACTAGTTCCACCATATTCATCTACAACCACAGCTAAGTGATTTTTCCTTTCTCTAAAATCAACCAGTAGGTCATCTAATTTTTTATTTTCTGGAACAAAAAATGGTTCTCTTAACAGTTCTTGCCATTGAAACTCTTTTTTATCAAGAAATCCTAATAAATCTTTTGAATACAATACACCAACAATATTATCGATAGAGTCCTTATAAACTGGATTTCTGGAATAACCGTGATGCAAAATTTTTGTGAGCACCTCACTATAAGGTTCATCATGAGATAACGCAAAAATATCAATTCTTGGTTTCATGATTTGAACAGTTTCGGTATTACCAAAACTTACAATGCCTTCTAAAATTTTTTGTTCTTCTTTTGTTGTTGAACCCTCAGAAGTAAGTTCTAATGCTTTCGATAATATTTCTACAGAAAAATTTGAATTTTTACTTCCTAATTTTTTTTCAATAACAGTAGTTAAATTTATTAAAGGTGAACTTAGGGGAGTTAAAAAAAAGGTTAAAAATTGAAGCGGTCTACACATCAAATTGCAGAACTTTAGAGCTCTTCTGGAGGCATAAACTTTTGGCAATACCTCTCCGAAAAGAAGAATAAGAAAAGTAACTAATACTACTTCAATTGAAAACTTAATCAGATTTGATGGAAGCGTGAAACCTATAAGTGTAAGTGATAAATTCTGGTCTTTAAAAAAAACTTCTCCAAGTGATGCAAAAATTAATACAATTAAAATATTTATAAAATTATTAGTAATCAAGATTGTGGCTAGTAGTTTGCTGGGTTTTTGCAAAAGAAGTACAACGGGATTTTGTTCTTTACTTTCCTCTGAAATTTTAATAATTTCAGTTTTAGAAAGTGAAAAAAAAGCAACTTCAGTTCCAGATATTAAAGCTGAACAAAAAAGTAATACCACAAAAAAGACAACCGCAATCAAAGACATTACATCTAATTGAGCCAAATATTGTAATAAAATTTCAGAGTCTGAATCCAAATAGTAAAATTTAATAATTTTTTAAAAGGGAATATCGTCTTCAATATGTGTGTTGTTTTCCTGAGAAGTTGACATTGAAGATTTATCTGTACTCGTTTTAGTTGAACCTCCAGTATCCTTTTTTGTGGATAAAAAAGTCATATTGGCTACATGTATTTCTGTGGTATAACGCTTTTGACCTTCTTGTAACCAATTACGAGTCTTGATTCTTCCTTCACAATAAACTTTATCTCCTTTAGATAAATATTTTTCACAAATTTCAGCAAGTTTATTTCTAACAACAATGGAATGCCATTCAGTGGTAGTTACTTTTTCACCAGTTTGCTTGTTTGTGTAACTTTCGTTAGTAGCTATTGGAAAGCGCCCTATGGAGTTTCCACCTTCAAAATAATTCATCTTTACTTCATCACCTAAATGACCTATTAGTATAACTTTATTAATTGTTCCAGACATTATTAATTGTTGCTTATTATTTCAAATGTACTAAAAAATTTAATTGAATTTTAAGTTGTATTCTTTCATGAAGTTCGCTATTAAAACTGAAGTAGGAAATTGTTCTAAGCTATCCCATTGAGTGGTTGCGCTGTCGTGATGATCAACTTTTATAATCCAAAATTTTGTGAATAAATGCTGATGCGAAAGCTTATGTATTATTAGATTGTGATTAAATAGATGAAGTTGTGCATTGGTGGGAACGATTGCTTGAAAATCTGGTAGGTTAACCAAATCTTCTGCGTGAACTTCTCCATTTGTTTCTAGGAGCGGAAATTGATATAAACCCTGCCAGATGCCTCTCCCTTTTCGCTTTTCAAAAATCGTAGTATGTTGGTTAGTTACAAACACAAGAAAGTTGAAATATTTCCTTTTTACTTTTAATTTTTTTTCTTTCACAGGAAAATCTTTCACTAGTTTCTTCTCAAATGCAATACAATTTGAACTCATAGGACATTCAAAACAATTTGGGCTTTTAGGCTTACATTGAAGAGCTCCAAAATCCATAATTGCCTGATTGTATACTCCAGGATTTTTAGCATCAATTAGTGTTTGCGCTAAGCTTTTGAACTCTTTAATTCCTTTTGTACTATTTATGGGAGTTTCAATCTTAAAAACTCTGGCTAAAACTCTATAAACATTACCATCAACTACTGCCGCAGATTCATTAAAACATATTGAAGAAATGGCTGAAGCTGTATAATCTCCAATTCCTTTTAATTTAATAAGCTCTTTATAGCTTGTTGGAAATTTACCAGATAACTCGTTTGAAATATATTTAGCAGTAAAATGAAGGTTTCTTGCTCTAGAATAATACCCTAATCCTTGCCACATTTTTAGGACTTTACTTTCCTCTGCATTAGCAAGATCTTCAACTGTGGGAAAAACGGTAGAAAAAGCTAGGTAATAACTCATTCCTTGAGACACTCTTGTTTGTTGAAGTATGATTTCGGAAAGCCAAACAAGATAAGGGTCTCGGGTTTTTCGCCAAGGTAATTCTCTTTTTGTTTGTAAATACCAGTAAATTAATGTGTTAGAAAAATTCATTAAAAATGATTATACTTACAAAATTACGTCTTAAAATTGATATATTTTTATCTGTTTCTTTTTAGGGAATAGATTAATTATCATATATTTGCCAGCAAATTTTTAGGAAAAAATATAAAATATAGAACATGACGAAAGCAGATATTGTGTCGAAAATTTCGGACAAATCAGGAATTGAAAAAGCAGATGTGTTAGCAACAGTAGAAGCATTTATGACAGAAGTTAAAAGTGCTTTAGAACAAGGAGAAAATGTTTATTTAAGAGGCTTTGGAAGCTTTATCATAAAAACTAGAGCTGAAAAGACCGGTAGAAATATTTCTAAAAACACGACTATTAAAATTCCAGCTCATAATATTCCAGCTTTTAAACCAGCGAAAACTTTTACAGAAGGAGTAAAAAGTAAAGTGGTCGTAAAGTAATTATACAAATCTAAATCGAAAGGTTTACAAAATTAGACAATTATGCCAAGTGGTAAAAAAAGAAAGAGATCAAAAATCTCAACACACAAACGCAAGAAAAGAGCTAGAGCAAACAGACATAAGAAAAAGTAAGGTCTAACCTTACTTTTTGCTTATTGCTTTAAAAACAAAACGTTCATTGAAATAGAGGTATTTATTCTGCATAAAGCAGAAGCCTCGTTTGGTATTAAAAAAATACCTGTTTAAATTAATCCATTATTTGTCAGTATTGACATTTAGTATAAAACTATTTCAGTATGAAAACAGAATTAATAATTCGTTCAAATTCATCTGATATTGATTTTGCCTTATTAAAAGATGGAAAACTTATAGAATTAAATAAAGAAACAACAGACAACAAATTCTCTGTTGGCGATATTTTTCTAGCTAAAATTGGAAAAGTATTAACAGGACTAAATGCTTCCTTTGTAAATGTAGGATATCCAAAAGACGGATTTTTACACTATCATGATTTAGGAGCAAAGGTTCTATCCTTAAATAATTTTATTAAGAAAGTAAGCACAGGTAAGTATAAAGAATTCACTTTAAAAAACTTTCGCTTTGATAAAGATATACACAAAGACGGAAGTATTAACGACGTAATAAAATCAGGTCAAAATTTATTAGTACAAATTGTAAAAGAACCTATATCTACTAAAGGTCCAAGGTTAAGCTCAGAGCTTTCCATTGCTGGTAGATTTTTAGTGCTAGTTCCTTTTTCAGACAGAATCTCTGTTTCTCAAAAGATTGAAGATTCAAAAGAAAAAGAGCGATTAAAAAGATTAGTAAAAAGCATTAAACCAAAAGGATTTGGTGTTATTTTAAGAACTGTTGCTGAAGGTAAAAAAGTAGCAGAACTTGATAAAGATTTACAAAATTCATTAGATCGTTGGAAAACCATGTGTAAGCGAATCGCGAACACTAATACTCCAACAAAAGTATTGAGCGAACTAAATAGAGCTTCCTCAATTTTAAGAGATGTAATGAATGATTCTTTTACAAATATTGTAACCAATGATGAAACTCTTAAGCTAGAAATTAAAGAGTATCTTCAAGAAATTTATCCTGAAAAGGAAAAAATTGTAAAACTTCATAAGTCTTCTACCCCAATCTTTGAAAAATACGGAATAGAGCGCCAAATAAAAACATCTTTTGGTAAAACTGTTTCTATGAGTAGAGGAGCTTATTTAGTAATTGAGCACACTGAAGCATTACATGTAATTGATGTTAACAGTGGAAACCGTTCTAATAAAGCAGGTTCTCAAGAAGAAACTGCATTAGAAGTTAATTTAATTGCTGCCACTGAAATTGCAAGACAATTGCAATTAAGAGATATGGGAGGAATTATTGTCATTGACTTTATTGACATGCATCGTGCAGAGAATAGAAATAAACTATTTCAGCACTTAAAAGAACACATGTCTTTAGACAGAACAAAGCACAAAATTTTACCGCCAAGTAAATTTGGACTAATACAAATTACTAGGCAGAGAGTTCGACCTGAACTCAGTATTAAAACAACAGAACCAAACCCTAATAAAAATGGAGAAGTCGAAGCTCCTATTGTTTTATTAGACAAAATTGAAGCAGATTTAGAACGTATTGTTTCTAATCCTAAAAATAAAAATGTGGTGTTGAACGTACATCCTTTTATTGCTTCTCATTTGACTAAAGGAATATCATCGATTCGTTTTCGTTGGTATCTAAAACACAAAAAGTGGATTACAATTATACCTAGAGATGCTTACAACTATTTGCAATACAAATTTAAAATTGTACGTAAATAAGGCACTTATATATATCAACAAAAACCCACATTGTTTTCAATGTGGGTTTTTTTTTGAGAATATTTTTACAAAAAAAACTCGCATATGATTATATGCGAGTTTTTTTATATTTTTTTCATTTGTTAATTTGTGGCTAGACTTGTTTCCTCTTTCCAAGAATTAAACGAAGTTACCACATTATTTTTATAATTAATTTGACGAAGTTTGTTATTTTTCCATTGGAACCAGGTACCAGTTTTGTTTCCATCTTTATAAAAACCTGTAGCAACTTTATTCCCTTTTTTATCAAACTCTGTCCACATTCCAGTCAATTTTTTATTTTTAAAAAATCCTTGTTTGTGAACTGATCCATCATTAAAATAATAGGTTGCTTTAACCTTGTCACCGTCTACTTCATATGTGGGTTCAATTTCTTGTGCTTGTATTACTGAAAAAGAAAATATGAACATCAATGTTAAAAAAAATTTCATAGTAATAAGTTTTTGATTAATAAATATATAAAATTTATTACAATAAAAAAACATTTAGTTAACATTAAGTTAACATTGGGGGGGTGTTTTCAATTTTTTATAAGTACGGAATTTACCATTCTTATTGATGATAGTAATCATAGATTTTTTTTGCTCTATAATCTCCAAGTAACTCCTTTAGTTCAAGGTAACTTGCTGTTTTAACACGTTTTGCAGACTTAAATTTACGTAATAAAGAAGTAATTGTTTGCTTACCAATATTTGGAATTTGTTCTAATTCTGATTGAATAGCACTTTTACTTCTTTTATTTCTATGTAATGTAATGCCAAATCTATGGGCTTCATTTCTTAAAAACTGTATAATTTTTAATGTTTCGGATCGTTTATCTAAATACATAGGAATTGAATCTCCTGGATAATAAATCTCCTCCAATCTTTTTGCAATGCCAATAATAGCTATTTTACCTCTTAAACCAAGTAAATCTAAGCTTTTCAGAGCTGAAGATAGTTGGCCTTTACCCCCATCAATAACGATTAACTGAGGTAGAGACTCTCCTTCAGACAAAAGCCTCTTGTAACGCCTAAACACAACCTCTTCCATTGAAGCAAAATCGTCTGGACCATCAACTGTTTTGATGCTGTAGTGACGATATTCTTTTTTAGTGGGTTTACCATCTTTAAAAACTACACAAGCAGCAACAGGATGAGTTCCTTGAATATTTGAATTATCAAAACATTCAATATGCCTTGGTTCTTCAGATAGTCTCAAATCTTTTTGCATTTGAGCCATAATCCTATTGACATGTCGATCTGGATCTGCAATTTTAATTTGTTTAAATTGTTCTTGTCTATAATATTTCGCGTTGCGTTCTGATAATTCTAAAATACGCTTTTTATCTCCCACCTTCGGGACAGTAACCTTAATAGAAGTTCCTAAATCAATTTTAAAAGGAACATATACCTCTTTAGATGTAGAATTAAATCGCTGTCTAATTTCTACAACTGCCAATGCTAAGATTCTTTTATCTGTTTCATCCAGCTTTTTTTTGATCTCTGTAGTGTGAGATTGAATAATTGAACCATTGGCAATTTTAAAAAAATTAACATAGCCATAGCTTTCATCAGAAATAATAGAAAATACATCAACATTGTTTATGCTTGGATTTACAATAGTTGACTTCGATTGATAGTTTGATAATAAATTTAATTTTTCTTTTACCTTTTGCGCCTCTTCAAATTCCATTTTAACTGCTAGTGACTGCATTATTTTTTGAAACTTATCTAAACTTTCTTTAAAATTCCCTCGTATAATATTTCTTATTGCTTTAATCGTTTCTTTATAACTTTCCTCATCTTGAAAGTCCTCACAAGGACCTTTACAATTCCCCAAATGATATTCTAAACACACCTTGTATTTTTTAGCTGTAATTTTTTCTCTTGATAAATCATAATTGCAAGTTCTAAGAGGGTATAGTTCTCTAATTAGATCTAATAAAACTTTTACTGTTCGAACATTTGTATAGGGACCAAAATATTCTGAACCGTCTTTAATCACTCTACGAGTCATAAAAACTCTTGGGAAACGTTCCTTTTTTATGCATATCCAAGGATACGTTTTATCATCCTTTAACATGATGTTATATCTCGGCTGATGTTTTTTAATAAGATTGTTTTCTAATAGTAATGCATCTGTTTCAGTTTCTACAACAATATGCTTGATACTAACTATTTTATTTACAAGAATTCTAGTCTTAGCATTATCATGATTTTTTGTAAAATATGATACAACTCTTTTTTTTAAGTTCTTTGCTTTTCCTACATATAAAATAATGCCTTCTTTATCAAAATATTGATAAACTCCAGGAGAATCTGGCAAAGTTTTTAATTGAATGTCTAGTGGAGTTGGCATAGAACGAAAATACTATTTTATTTTTTTTATTATATAGCCCAACAAATGGGACTTCATCAAGATGAATAACTAATTCATCCAAAAAACAAGGATTCTTTGAAAGAAATTGTTCCTTATAAAAAATACTATTGTTTAGTTTTTTCCTTAGGAAATGCGGTTTTACTAAAAAGAAAAAGGAGAACTACACCTGTAGTGATATAGGCGTCTGCAGGGTTAAAAATATAATTAAAAAATCTAAAAAAATCTCCTCCAATAAATGGAATCCAATCAGGTAAAACCCCTTCCCAAATGGGAAAATAAAACATATCTACAACCTTGCCATAAAACAATTCTCCATAGGGTTCAGCAGCAAAAAGTGTTGCTACATTATGCCCTGGAGGCGTATTAAAAATTACCCCATAAAATACAGAATCTATGATATTACCTACAGCTCCTGAAAAGATTAATGAAATGGCTAAAATTACGGCTGTATGAGAGCTTTTTTTTATGTGTTGAGCCAACCAATAAACAATTGCAGAAACAGCAACCAGTCGAAATAATGTTAGAAATAATTTTCCTGCTTTCCCGCCAAACTCAAAACCCATTGCCATCCCATTATTTTCAACGAAATGAATTCTAAACCAATTAAAAACTTTTACTTCTTCACCTAAAAAAAAGTTTGTTTTAATATAAATTTTAACGATTTGATCTATAAATATTGCTAAAATTACAGTGAGTAGAGCAATGTTTTTTTTAGACATTTTTAAAGTATTTTTAAAGTAAAAAACAACTATATAATGGTGTTATAAAGAAATTTTAAAACTGAAAAAGCTTCCTAAATCAGGAAGCTTAAATTTTATTGACGTCTTTTTGCTTCAATGCTTAAAGTAGCATGAGGAACTAACTTTAAACGTTCTTTCTGTATAAGTTTCCCAGTAACTCTACAAACTCCGTAAGTTTTATTTTTAATCCTTATTAAAGCATTATTTAAGTCTCTTATAAATTTTTCTTGACGAATTGCTAACTGAACATTTGCCTCTTTACTCATGGTTTCTGATCCTTCCTCAAAAGATTTAAATTGAGGCGAAGTATCATCTGTTCCATTATTTAGTCCATTTTTATAAGTGCTTTGTAATAAAGCTAAATCTTCCTCTGCTCGTTCTATTTTTTTTAGAATTATTTCTCTAAACTCTTGCAGATCTTCATCAGAATATTTTGTACTTGTATTCGACATGATTCTTACATTTTATAAATTAATATTTTACTTTTAATGGTGTCAAACTCTATGTCTAAACCATCATTTAATTGATCAACAAAAACCAACTCATCGGTTAAAGTTTCACTCATAATATACTCTTTATTATCGTTAATAGACTCCTGTAAATCACCAAAATTTAAAACCGTTAGTTTAATTCTGTCTGTTACTTCTAACCCACTATCCTTACGTGCGTTTTGTATTCTATTAATTAACTCTCTAGCTACACCTTCTTTTCTCAACTCCTCAGAAACTGTAACATCTAAAGCTACAGTAATTGATCCCTCATTGGCAACCAACCACCCTTCAATATCTTTAGAAGAGATCTCCACATCAGAGAGTTCCAAGTTAATGATTTTTCCTTCAACTTCAACAGGTATTTCTCCTTCAGTTTCTATCTTCAAAATTTCATCTTTAGAAAAATTTTGAATTGCATTAGCTATTAGCTTCATCTCCCTTCCAAATTTAGGTCCTAGTGTTCTAAAATTTGGTTTAATTTGTTTTACTAAAATATCGGAAGCGTCCTCTAATAATTCAATCTCTTTAATATTAACTTCGTGTTTTATTAAGTTAGCTACAGCTAAAATTGATGACTTTTGCTCACTATTTTCAACAGGTATCATTATTTTTTGCAGTGGCTGACGAACTTTTATTTTTTCTTTAGCTCTTAGTGAAAGAACTAAAGATGAAATTGTTTGGGCATCTTCCATTTTACGTTCCAATGCTTTGTCAATGTATATTTCTTCAAAAGCTGGAAAATCAGCTAAGTGAATGCTTTCAAAGTTTTCTTTTTGAGAAACAGCATTTAAATCTAAATACAATTTATCCATAAAAAATGGAGCTATTGGAGCACCTATTTTTGCAATAGTTAACATACAAGTATATAGCGTTTGATAAGCAGAAATCTTGTCTTGTTGATAATCTCCTTTCCAAAACCTCCTCCTACTTAATCTTACATACCAGTTACTTAAATAATCCTGTGTAAAATCTGAAATAGCTCGAGCAGCTTTTGTTGGCTCATATGCTGCATAGAACTTGTCTACTTTTTTAATTAATGTGTGTAGTTCTGATAAAATCCAACGATCTAATTCTGGTCTTTCATGAAGTGGAATATCTTCTTCAGCATAGGAAAAACTATCAATATTTGTATATAAACTAAAAAACGAATAGGTGTTGTAAAGGGTTCCAAAAAACTTACGCTTTACCTCCTCTATACCGTCCTTATCAAATTTTAAATTATCCCAAGGATTGGCATTTGAAATCATATACCAGCGTGTAGCATCTGCGCCATAAGTTTCCAAGGTTTCAAAAGGATCTGTGGCATTTCCTAACCGTTTAGACATTTTCTGCCCATTTTTATCCAATACCAACCCATTAGATACCACATTTTTATAGGCTACAGAATCAAACACCATTGTTCCAATGGCATGAAGTGTATAAAACCATCCTCTTGTTTGATCAACTCCTTCAGCTATAAAGTCTGCTGGAAATGATTTGTTTTTGTCTATTAATTCTTTGTTTTCAAATGGATAATGCCACTGAGCATAAGGCATAGATCCAGAATCGAACCAAACATCAATTAAATCGCTTTCTCTAGTCATTGGTTTTCCGGAAGGTGAAACCAATACAATTTGATCTACAATATTCTTGTGTAGATCTAAAGTAGCATAATTTTCATCGGACATGTTTCCAACTTCAAAGTCTGCAAAAATATCTTCAGTAATTATTCCGGCAGCTATAGACTTCTCAATTTCAGCTTTTAATTCTGCTACAGAACCAATGCAAATTTCCTCTTTCTTATCTTCTGTTCTCCAGATAGGTAATGGAATACCCCAGTAACGTGATCGAGATAAATTCCAGTCATTTGCATTTGCCAACCAATTGCCAAAACGTCCTTCTCCAGTAGATTTTGGTTTCCAATTGATGGTTTTATTCAATTCATGCATTCTTTTTTTAACATCAGTAACCTTAATAAACCAAGAATCTAGGGGATAATACAAAATTGGCTTATCTGTTCTCCAACAGTTAGGATAACTATGCTTATATTTTTCTACTTTAAATGCTTTATTTTCTTCTTTTAATTTAATAGCAAGCTCTACATCTACAGATTTTTCTGGAGCTTCGCCTTCTTTATAATACTCATTCTTTACATATTTACCTCCAAACTCCCCTAGTTCTTTAACAAACTTTCCCTGTAAATCTACCAATGGAACCAAGTTGTCGTTCTCATCTTTAATGAGTAATGGAGGAATTTCTGGAGTTGCTTGTTTTGCAACTAAAGCATCATCAGCTCCAAAAGTAGGAGAGGTATGTACGATTCCTGTTCCATCTTCTGTGGTTACAAAATCTCCAGCAATTACTCTAAAGGCATCTTGAGGGTTGTTGTGAGGAAGCACATAGGGTAATAATTGTTCATATTTAATCCCTACTAAATCTTTTCCAATAAATTCTTTAACTATAAAAAACGGAATATTTTTATCTCCAGGGTTATACTCAAGTAGTTCCTCTTCATTCTCGACTTTAATATTGTTCTTCGCTCCAAATTGTTTGCCAACTAAATTCTTAGCTAAAATTACTTTTATGGGGTCAAAGGTGTATTGATTAAAGGTATTAACTAAAACATAATCAATCTTAGGACCAACAGTTAGTGCTGTATTACTTGGTAATGTCCATGGAGTGGTAGTCCAAGCCAAAAAGTAAATACTGCCTTCATTTTGCAAAAAATCTGGTAGCGTGTTTTCTAAAGCCTTAAATTGAGCAGTTACGGTTGTGTCTGTTACATCTTGGTAGGTTCCTGGTTGATTTAATTCATGTGAACTTAATCCAGTTCCTGCTTTTGGTGAATACGGCTGAATGGTATAGCCTTTATATAATAAATCTTTAGAATAAATTTGTTTTAACAACCACCATACACTCTCCATATATTTTGGTTCATAAGTGACATAAGGGTCATCCATATTTACCCAATATCCCATTTTTTGAGTCAAATCATTCCATACATCTGTGTAACGCATAACTGCCTTTCTACATGCAGCATTATACTCCTCTACAGAAATATTTTTACCAATATCCTCTTTTGTAATTCCAAGTTCTTTTTCAACACCCAATTCTATAGGTAATCCATGAGTATCCCATCCTGCTTTTCTTTTGACTTGAAAGCCTTTCATGGTTTTATATCTAGGAAAAATATCCTTAATAGCTCTAGCTAATACATGATGAACTCCAGGTAAACCGTTAGCTGATGGTGGCCCTTCAAAAAACACAAATGGTTTATTTCCTTCACGGGTAGTTACACTTTTTTCAAAAATGTCATTCTCTGCCCAATATTTCAGCATTTCTTTTGCTACATTCGGTAAGTTAAGTCCTTTATATTCAGGAAACTTTGCACTCATAAGTCACAAATTCTATTAAGATTGCGAAAATACATATTTTCCAGTAATTCCATATCGTTGTTTTGGAAAAGAATTGTAGTATAATTATGATCTAAACTAAGATTTAAACTAAAAATTAATTATTTAAAAATATCAGCTTCTATCATTAATTAGCTCATTCCACGTTCATTTTTAATAATCTCATAAGCCTCTTGTATTCTTTGAAACTTATCTTTAGCTCCTTTTAGGTGTTCATCACCTAACCCAATTAATTTATCTGGATGGTATTTTTTAACCATTTTTCTATAGGCTTTTTTTATTTCTGAATCTGTTGCAGAAGCTTTTATTTCTAAAATTTTGTACGCACTATCTGATGTTTTGTAAAACATCGCTTTGATTGATTCAAAATCATATTGATTGATGTATAGATATCCTGCAATTTTTCTTATTTCATTAACTTCAACCTCAGAAACGTGCTCATCTGCTTTAGCAATTCCAAATAAAAAATGTAGTAGCTGAAGTCTGGACGAATGTGGCATATGTTTACGGATCTGAATACAAACCTGTCTGGCTGACACTTCCTTTTTTATGACGCCCTTGAATAATTGAAACGCCTTGTTTGCTCTATCTTTACCATACATGCCAACAAATTGATTTCTAACAAAGTTTAATTCTCTATTATCTACTCTACCATCAGATTTAATTACGATGGAAGCTAATATCAGTAGACTAATTTCAAAATCTCCACTGAGCGTTTCTGCTTTTTGTCTTTGATGATTTTTTTGGTATTCTCGTTGTTCTTTTACAAATCCTTCCTTTGTAAATTTATCAAATACAGTAGCTGCAGCAAAACCCATGATTGCTCCTATAGGACCTCCAAATGTAAATCCAATACCAGCGCCTAACCATTTAGAAAAATTACTCATTTTTATCAATTTTTGATCCTCAAATATACTATTTTGATTGTGTTATATTCCTTATCTTTGTCATCTAAATTTAAAAAAAATATGTATCCAGAAGAATTAGTAAAACCAATGCGTGAAGAGTTGACAAATAATGGTTTTTCAGCTTTGTATTCTGCAGATGAAGTAGATGCTGCAATTTCAAAAAAAGGAACAACATTAATAATGGTAAACTCTGTTTGTGGTTGTGCAGCAGGAACGGCTAGACCAGGAACAGTGGCTTCATTACAATTTGATAAAAAACCCGATTATTTAACTACTGTTTTTGCAGGTGTTGATAAAGAATCTACACAAAAAGCAAGAGAGCACATGGTTCCTTTTCCACCATCCTCTCCGGCAGTAGCATTATTCAAAGATGGTGAATTAGTGCATATGTTAGAGCGTCATCATATTGAAGGAAGATCTGCTCAAATGATTGCTGAAAATTTAGTATCTGCCTATAATGAATTCTGTTAATAAACTATTTTTATCTAAATAGCTTTAAAGATTTTAACTCAATCCACTTTTAATAAAAGTGGATTTTTTATTTTTATAACTATGAATAAAAGAGAAGTCATTCAAAATACAATTCACTTTGTAAAAAAAACTCTTGAAGCATCGGAAGGAGGGCATGATTGGTTTCACGTCAATAGAGTATATAAAAATGCTTTACTCATAGCTAAGAGTGAAAATGTTGATCTTTTTGTTGTTCAACTTGGGGCATTATTACATGACATTGCTGATTCAAAATTTTACGATGGAGATGAGTCTATAGGGCCCAAAAAAGCGAGAGCGTTTTTAAAAACCCAACTTGTTGAGGAAGAGATTATTACACATATAGAAAATATTATTTTATTTAGCTCCTACAAATCCTCTTTTGACCAAAGTACACATTTTAGCTCACCCGAACTTGATGTGATTCAAGATGCCGATAGATTAGATGCTATTGGAGCCATTGGGATTGCAAGATGCTTTAATTATGGTGGTTATAAAAATAGGCCATTATACGACCCAGAAATTCCTCCTAATTTAAATATGAATAAAGAAGAATATAAAAAATCTAGTGCTCCATCCATCAACCATTTTTATGAGAAGTTATTGCTGTTAAAAGACAAAATGAATACAAAAACAGGTAAAAGTTTAGCAACAAAAAGACATCTGTATATGGAGAAATTTTTAACTACGTTCTTTGACGAATGGAAAGGCTTAATATAATAAATGAGTGAAGTATTAACTTTCTTTAGCAACCTCTAAAGCGGTTAATTTATATTCTAATATTGATAACTCTTCAGCACATTGTATGATTTCTTCAGCGGTTAATTGATGATTTGAGTTAACATATTCAATAATTTCTTTACTTTTTATTGTATAATACTCTATAGCTTTTTCAATTTTACTGTTCATGGTTATGGTTTATTGGATTAAGTCTTTCATTTCTTTTCTATAACCAGAAGCATTTTTACCTGTTATCTCCTTGAATAACTTGTTAAAATGTGAAAAATTGTTAAATCCACATTCAAAAGAAATATCAGTAATACTCATCGTACTTTCAGACAATAGTTTAGTGGCATGAACCACTCGATATTCATTAACTAATTTGGTAAATGTTTTTCCTGTTACTTTTTTAAAATATCTACAAAAAGCGGGAACAGTCATGTTGGCTACATTTGCTATCTGATCTAAGCTGATATGATCTTTAAAGTTATTATTAATGTATTTATAGATTATATCTAGTTTTGAACTGTCTTGTAATTCTGTTTCAACAGCATAACCATCTACATTTAGAATTGTATAATCTGAAGTTTTTGACAGAATATTTAAAATTTCTAAGAATACAAGTAGCTTTTTAAAGCCTTTTTTTTCTACTAGTTTTTCAATTTTATAGCCAACTTTAATTTTAGTTTCAGAACCAAAGAGAATTCCTTTTTTTGAACGCTCAAATAATTCTTTAATTTTTTTCATTTCTGGTAGTTCAAAAAAATCTTTTCCCAAAAAATCTTCTTTAAACTGAATAAGGGTTTCAAAACCATTGGTTGTTAGACGATCTGTAAAGCCATTATGTGGAAGATTTGGACCAATTAACAACAATTGACTGTTGTTAAAATATGATAAATGATTTCCTATATGCCTTTTCCCTTGGCCCTTGTTTACATAAACTAATTCTAGTTCAGGATGAAAATGCCAAGTAGCTTTGTTTGTTTTTAAAAATTCTGTGTGCTTTTTAACCAAAACAGAACTTCCAAAACCTGGATATACTTTTTCTAGGAAAGGCTTCTTTTTATTCATATACAATACAAATTTACATTTCTGAAGATGTAAACATATATACAAAATTATCCATTTTATATTCAATATTACCTTTATTGAGTTTTAAATTAGTAATAAGGGTTAATTTTGAGTATAAATATAGCAATATTGTTGTTTTTCAAATGGAGAAATCACCACATCTTTGTCATGTTAATTTTATATATTATGAAAAAAACTATTATTAAAATTTCATTTATAGCATTATTGTTTAATTCATTAAGTGGTTATTCAAATGAAATAATGTTAAAAAATGCATCGAAATTTATCACCAAAATAGAGGTAGGTAAAGTAAGAAATGGACAGCTCTTATTTATTAAGAATACATCAGGAAAAGTAATTCGTAAAGAAATTATTAAGCTTAAAGAAGCAACTCCGTTCGAATTTGATTTTTCAGGATTAGAAAATGGATACTATACTTTAGAAATTAGTAAAGATTTCCATATTGAGATAAAACCTTTTACAATAACTGAGGGAGAAGTGATTTTCCATAAAAAAGCAGAAAAAACAATTTTTAAACCCGTAATAAGAACGAAAAAAAATAAACTTTTTATTTCAAAATTAAATTTCACTGAAACTTCAATTCATGTCACTATTTATTACGAAGGTGAAGTCATCCTTACCGATAGCGTAAATGGAGATTCAATTATTGAAAAAATTTATTCGCTTCAAAAAAATAAAAAAGGAAAATATAAAGTAATTACTATAGCAAACGATCGTAAATATACTAAGGAGTTCTCACTCTAAAGTTAGTAGCGGACGTAATTTTGATTTGTTTAGGCGAGCTTGTCATGGGGCTCGCTTTTTTTATTTTCCTGGAAAATTAGCTTTTCTTTTTTGTAAAAAAGCTGTGGTACCTTCTTTGAAGTCTTCTGTACCAAAACAATTTCCAAATTCTGATATTTCTATTTCAAAACCATTAACTCCGTCTTCAAAATTAGCATTTACTGATTTTATTGCTGCTCCAATGGCTACCAATGAATTCCTCATAATTTTACTGGCTAATTTTTCTACGAATGGTAGAAGTTCTTCTAAAGAAGTAACATAGTTTACCAATCTCAACTCCAAAGCTGTTTCTGCAGTAATCATCCCTGCTGTCATTATTAATTCCATAGCCTTCCCTTTACCTACTAGCTGAGGTAAACGTTGTGTTCCTCCATAACCAGGAATGACCCCAAGAGACACTTCTGGTAAACCCATTTTTGCATTATCAGAGGCAACCCTAAAATGACAAGCCATCGCTAATTCTAATCCTCCCCCTAATGCAAAACCATTTATTGCAGCTATTACAGGCTTAGAATAATTCTCTATAAGATTAAATAATAGCTCCTGTCCTTTTGCTGCTAATTTTCCACCATTATCTGTATTAAAATTTGCAAATTCTGAAATATCTGCGCCTGCAACAAAAGCCTTATCACCACTACCAGTGATTACAATTACTTTAACTGAATTATCTTCTGTAAGTCTACAAAATAGAGTATGTAGTTCTTCAATAGTTTGTTTATTTAAGGCATTTAACTTTTTGTGTCTATTTATGGTGATAGTAGCTAATCCCTGCTCTTTCTTACACAAAATGTTTTCAAAATTCATTTTTTATTAATTTAATTTATTAGGTAAAATTACGGTAAATAAAGTCCCTGAGCCTTCCTTAGAAGTGAAGTTAATTGAACCATCATATGCTTCAATGATATTTTTAATCATAGGTAATCCTAGCCCCATACCACTTGTTTTTGTAGTAAACTTAGGCTCAAATATTAAATGCTCAACTTCTTCTTTTATCCCTTTTCCATTGTCAGAAACTTCAATAAATATTTTTTTATTTTTTAAAAAAACCTTGACAACTATTTTAGGATTTTTTACTCCCACAACAGCTTGTGTTGCATTTTTTACCAGGTTAGTAACAATTCTAATTAATTGGGTTTTATCTAAGTTAGCATAGATTTCTTCCCCTTCAGGATGAAAATGAACATAATCCTCGTTAAATATATCTAAAGCCATTTTCACAACACCAATAATTTCAATTTTCTCCTTTTTTTGCTTTGGCATTTTTGCAAAATCTGAAAAAGCTTCTGCTATAGAACTCATAACATCTATTTGTTGTATTAAAGTATCACTATATTCTTTTAACTTAAGTTTTATGTTAGGGTCATTGGGATCAAACCTTCTCTCAAAACTTTGAACAGAAAGTCTCATAGGCGTTAGTGGATTTTTTATTTCATGAGCTACTTGTTTTGCCATCTCACGCCAAGCTTGTTCCCGCTCACTAGTTGCTAGTTTTACAGCACTTTCTTCTAACTCATCAATCATGTTGTTATAGCCCTCAACTAAGATGCCTATTTCAGCACTGGCCGAACTCAATACAATTTTTTCATTTCTTTCATTTAATCTAGTTCGCTTCATTTTATCCGTAATATTTTTTATGGATCTAGTGATATAACTCGATAAAAAATAAGCCAATAAAATAGCTATTAAAAACATGAAAAAATAGACTAGGATTAATCGTGTTAAGAATACTTTCAACTCATACTCTTGAATGGTATTGTCTTGATTAAATTCTAATTTTAAAATTCCTATTTTATTTGAAATTGAATCTAAAATATAAGTATAGGAGGTCTCTATTTTAATTTTATTGTCTTCTGTAATTTCAAAAATTCGATTGTCCTTACTCAATTTTAATTGAGAAACTTTTGAAGCAGTTAAATTGGGTGGAATCGAATCTTTTAATCCAAAAGGAACAGATGTTCTTAACAGCCTCCCCTCTAAATCATACATACTGATCTCCAAATTGTGGATATACGCTATCTCATAAATAGCTTTCTGAAAGATCGTTGGTAAGTTTTCCGTTCTAATGGAACTATTTGAGCGTTGGTATAATTGTATGTCAATTTCTTTTTTTAGGGTTTCTTCTTTTCTTCCAAATCGACTGAGATTATAGTCTGTAGTTTGTTTGTTATACTGATATATAGTAACTCCAATAATAAGAACAGTTGCTAAAAAGATTAGCAAAATCATAGCAATAAAAATTCTAATTCTTAATGATATGTTATTAAAGTTTTTCACGTGTTGTCATTTTAAAAATAATTAAGCAATACCCTCAAAGTCCATTCCAAAAATTAATTCACAATTGACAAACAAGATACGTAAAGTAAAACAGAAAAAAAGCTGTTGTAAAAAATAACAACAGCTGAATAAATGATGGGTTCTATATCTTTAACCCACAATATTGATAATTTTCCCAGGAACTATAATGATCTTTTTGGGAACTCTTCCAGCTAATTGAGCCTGTGTTTTTTGATGAGCTAAAACTACTTTTTCAATATCGTCTTTTGTCATATCAAGTGGAAGCTCTAATGTAAACCTCATTTTCCCATTAAAGGACACAGGATAATTTTTTGAACTTTCTACTAAATGTTTAGGATCAAAAACAGGGAATTCTGCGGTTGAAATGGAGTCTTCATGACCTAGTTTACTCCACAATTCCTCAGCGATGTGTGGTGCATACGGAGAAATTAAAATTAGTAAGGGTTTTAGAATAGCACGTTTGTTACATTTCTGTGTCATTAACTCATTCACAGCAATCATAAAGGTTGAAACTGAGGTGTTAAAGGAAAAGTTCTCAATATCTTCCTCTACTTTTTTAATCGTTTTATGTAATGTTTTTAGTTCTTCTGCCGTTGGATCAGCATCTGAAATTGACAATTCTTCACCATTGTAAAACAACTTCCATAATTTCTTTAAGAAAGAATGTACTCCAGAAATACCCGATGTTTTCCAAGGTTTAGCTTGTTCTAATGGTCCAAGGAACATTTCAAATAAACGCAAACTATCTGCTCCATATGCTGCACAAATATGATCTGGATTCACCACATTGTACTTAGATTTAGACATCTTCTCAACTTCTCTTGAGACTTTAAAGCTCCCGTCTTCTTCAGTAATAAATTGGGCATCTTTAAATTCTACTCTCCAGTTTTTAAACGCTTCAACATCTAATTCGTCTGAGGCATTCACAAAGGAAACATCGACATGAATTAGTTGACCTACTTTACCCTCCAAAACTCCTTTGGAATAAAATTTATTTACACCATCTTCTCTAAATACAAAGGCACTCGTTCCAAGAATCATTCCTTGATTAATGAGTTTTTTGGCAAACTCATCTACAGGCACTAACCCTTTGTCAAATAAAAATTTTTGCCAAAAACGTGCATACAACAAGTGTCCTGTTGCATGTTCAGACCCTCCAATATAAAGATCTACTTCTTTCCAATAATTCAATGATTCTGTCGAAGCAAATTCTTTATCATTGTTAGGATCCATATAACGATTGAAGTAGTAAGAGCTTCCGGCCCAGCCTGGCATCGTATTTAATTCTAAAGGAAAAATTGTTTGATGATTAATCTTTGTGTTTTCAACAACTTCATTAGTTTCTGTATCCCATGCCCAAACCTTGGCATTACCCAGTGGTGGTCTCCCATCTTTTGTTGGTAAATATTTTTCCACCTCAGGTAAAATAATTGGAAGATGTTCAGTCGATATCATTTGTGGCATTCCTCCTTTATAATAAACAGGGAAGGGCTCTCCCCAATAACGTTGTCTACTAAAAACTGCATCACGTAAACGGTAATTTATTTTTCCATAGCCAAGTTTTTGTTTCTCTAGCTCATAGATAGATAATTTTAATGCTTTCTTATAAGATAATCCGCTTAAAAAGTCAGAGTTAGCAATAATTGTTCCTTCTTTATCTGTATGGGCTTGTTCAGAAATTTCAACATTTTCAAAGATATTTGGGATGTCAATTCCAAAGTGTTTAGCAAAATCATAATCTCTCTGATCTCCACATGGAACTGCCATAACAGCCCCAGTACCATAGCCTGCTAAAACATAATCTCCAATCCAGATTTGAACTTTTTTGCCAGAAAAAGGATGAATTGCATATGCCCCAGTAAAAACTCCTGAAATCGTCTTAACATCTGCCATTCTTTCTCGCTCAGAACGTTTAGCAGTAGCTTTTATATAATTTTGAACTGCATTTTTTTGTGCCTCTGTTGTGATTTTAGAAACCAATTCATGTTCTGGAGCCAAAGTCATAAACGATACTCCAAAAATAGTGTCTGGTCTGGTTGTAAAAACTTCTATTTTTTGATCATGACCGTCAATGGCAAAAGAAACCATTGCACCTTGAGAACGACCAATCCAATTGGTTTGAGAATCTTTTAAGGGTTGTGGCCAATCTATTCCATGCAATCCATCTAACAAACGTTGTGCATATGCCGAAATTCGCATAGACCATTGTGTCATTTTTTTTCTAACTACCGGGAAACCACCACGTTCAGAAACTCCATTTACAATTTCATCATTTGCCAATACAGTTCCTAACTCTGGACACCAATTTACTTCTGCATCTGATAAAAAAGTTAGTCTATATTGTAATAATATTTCCTCTTGCTCTTTTTTTGAAAAAGCTACCCATTGCTCTGCAGTAAATGCTTGAATCTCATCATCGCAAGATGCATTTACAGAGGTGTTCCCCTCTTTTTTAAATTTAGAGATTAGCGTTGTTATATCCTCTGCTTTATCTGTATCAATATTATACCAAGAATTAAATAATTGAATAAAAATCCATTGTGTCCATTTATAATAATTAGGATTTGATGTTCTCACTTCACGAGACCAATCAAATGAAAATCCAATTTGATCTAATTGTCTACGATATGTTTTAATATTTTCTTCAGTTGTTTTTGCTGGATGTTGACCCGTTTGAATAGCATATTGTTCTGCAGGTAATCCAAAAGAATCATAGCCTTGAGGATGCAAAACATTATAGCCTTTATGACGCTTATAACGCGCATAAATGTCTGATGCAATATAACCCAAAGGATGTCCTACATGTAATCCTGCTCCTGAGGGATAGGGAAACATATCTAGAACATAATATTTGGGGTTTTCAGAATCATTACTGGCTTTAAATGTTTGGTTTTTAGCCCAATAATTTTGCCACTTTCCTTCTATTTCTTTGAAATTATAGTGCATGAAATTTTGTTCTTAAAAGTGGTCAAATTTACACTTATTCTTGTAAAGTATAAAGTCTATCTTATAATAATGAAGTTATTGAAACTTCTTAAAGTAATTCATACTCATGTTTTAGTTGTTGAGTATTGTAATCATAAGTTATTCTCTAAAAATTTTATTATGCTTAAAATTACAGAAGTAAAAAATAAAAAAATAAAACCCCCTAAAAAACAAAATAAAATTCATCTTTCTAGTGAGGTTTAACTATTAAAAAACTTTGAGATTTTATTGAACAGGTATGCTCAAAATTACATCGCCCCATCCCATATGTATCGTCATATCTTTATCAATTACAATTGAAAAAATATCAATAATTTCATCAGACTTTTTAACGGGTATAGTTACCTTTGCTACATCATTTTCATCTTTATGAAAATAAACTCCCCATACGTTTAATTGACTACTTAACACTACAGTCCAATTAGTCTCTCCTGGAATTGTATACATAGTATAAGTGCCTGATTTTACAGGAGTACCTCCAAAATTTACATCTTTAAAAAATGTAATTTCTGTTGCTTCGTTAGCTCCAGTTCTCCATTTTTTTCCAAACTTAGCTAGATTTGCAAGAGACCTTCCTTTTAACTGAGGTCTGCTGTAAACAATCTTAATTACTTTATCTGAAATTCTATAATTATCTGGGTAAGATGCCAAATCCATAGGACTTTTATCTAATCCTTTAAAATCTTGTGCTTTGGCTTGTTTTAAAAAAATTCCACTAAAAAAAAGTAGTGCAATTACTAAAAATGTTTTTTTCATGATTAAATATTTAAGGTTAAATTTTTACTTGGTATTAACTGTTGAGATTAACTCTGATAAACATTAGACATTCTATCTTGAGAAAAATCAGCAATCACAATCTTTATTGCATTTAGTAGACCGCTTCTTGAAATAAAATTTTTTAATTAAGAAAAAAACTGATAAAAGAACAGCAATATATACGATGATTTCTTGCATTAGCTTAATATTTGAAATACAATAAAAGAGCAAATATATGCCAAAACACTCATTCCTGCGAATTGGATTAAAGGCCATTTCCAACTTTTTGTTTCTCGCTTTACAATGGCAAGAGTCGCCATACATTGCATTGCAAATGCATAAAAAACGAGTAGTGACATTCCCACAGGAAAGTTAAATCTTTTAGTGTTCGTTTCAGGATTAATTTCTGAGGCCATTCGCTGCTTTATTGTGGTGATATCATCATCATCACTTTCAACAGAATAAATGGTTGCTAAAGTTCCTACAAAAACCTCTCTTGCTGCAAAAGAACTAATCAAAGCTATTCCAATTTTCCAATCATAACCTAATGGTTTAATTAAAGGCTCTATACTTTTACCCATGATGCCAATGTAGGAGTTTTCCAATTTAGCAGAGGCAATCATTCGATTAAGTTTTTTTTCAGAAACTTCTTGACTTATTGTTTTTTCTATAATATTTTTTTCTACGTCATCATATGATTTTGGTCCGTTAGAGGCTAAAAACCAAAGCACTATAGAAATTGATAAAATAATTTTTCCAGCCCCAAAAACAAAAGCTTTAGTTTTTTCAATCACATCAAAAAATACATTTTTTAAAGATGGTAATTTGTAGTCTGGCATTTCAACTACAAAAAATGAAGTGGTTTTTATTTTAAGTGTTTTATGAAGAATAACTGCAGAAATTATTGCCGTAAGAAAACCTAAGATATATAAACTAAGAAGCGTTAAGCCTTGCAAATTTAAAATTCCCAGAACCTTTTTATTAGGAATAATTAATGCAATGATAATTGCATAAACTGGCAAACGAGCAGAACAGGTTATAAAAGGTGTTACTAATATAGTAATTAGGCGCTCTTTCCAACCAGAAATATTTCGAGTCGCCATAACGGCAGGAATAGCACAAGCAGTTCCTGAAATTAATGGAATCACACTTTTGCCACTCATTCCAAAACGACGCATAATTTTATCCATCAAAAAAACAACTCTACTCATGTACCCAGTTTCTTCTAATAAAGAGATAAATAAAAATAATATAGCGATTTGTGGAATAAAAATAATAATCCCACCAATTCCAGGAATTATTCCTTCTGAGATTAGTTTATTTAAAACTCCTGATGGCATGGTCTTATTCAAATAAGAACTTAGGTTAGCAAATAAAGAATCTATAAAATCCATAGGGACACTAGCCCAGTCAAATATCGATTGAAATATTAATAATAATAGCGTGAAAAAGAGTATATATCCAAAAATTTTGTGTGTAAAAATTTTATCGAGCTTAGCTCTCAAATCTGAGGCTTTTGAGCGGTCTAGTAAATATGTTTTTTTTAAAATTTGATTAATTTTCTGATACCTGTAGATGGTTTCTTTGTGCTGATATTTCTTTAAATTTTTTGAATTGTTTTTAAATGCAATAAGAGCTTTTTTTTCGTCGTCTGAAATCTTGTCAGGAAAACTATTTTGTGTAATCATTAACCATAATTCATAAATTGAATATTTTGGATTAATTTCTTTTAATCTATCAAAATAAGCTGGATCTATTCTATGATTAACATTACATAATGGTGATGCTTTTGCAGAATTATAAGTTTTTACTATTGCTTTTTTTATCTCTTCAATTCCTATCTCAGGATTTTTTCTGACACTTAATAAAACTACTTCATTACTCAATTCTTTTTTTAATAAGTTTAGGTCTATTGAAATTCCTTTTCGTTTCATTTGATCAGCCATGTTAATCGCCAGAACTATAGGTATTTCAAGATCTTTCACCTGTGAAAAAAGTAGTAGATTCCTTTTTAAGTTTTCAACATCAGCAACAACAACGATGACATCTGGAGTTTTTTTTGTTTTTGAATTAAGAAGTGTTTTTAAAACAATTGTTTCATCCAAAGATGTCGGATTAATGCTGTAGGTTCCGGGTAGATCTGTAATAATGGCTTTAAAATTGCTTTGGAGTTTGCTTTGCCCTTCTTTTTTATCTACTGTAACTCCAGGGTAATTTCCAACTTTTTGATTTAACCCTGTTAACGCATTAAATAATGATGTTTTCCCTGTGTTAGGATTCCCAATTAAAGCAACATTAATAGTTTTTGTGTAACTCATTATTGGGCTTTAATAATTTGAATTTTCGAGGCAGTTTCTTGTCTAATAGCCAAGTGACTTCCATTGACACAGATATATAAAGGGTCACTTAATGGTGCTAATTGAATGAGCTTCACCTCAGCTCCTGGAAGACAACCCATCTCTAATAACTTAAGAGGTATCTCATTTAAAGATTCTTCAGAGATATAAGCTAACTCACCGATATGTAAAGACGCTATTGTGGTCATTAAAAATAGATTCCCGCTTGTGCGGGAATGAAATTAGTAAACAAAGATACTAAACTAGAATAATTCTAAACAAGTTATTTTAGTTGTATTCCTTTTTTAAAATTGAGATGTCTTTTTTAATCTTTTTCATATCCTCTTTTTCAGTACCGTCATAAAACCCCCTGATTCTTCTTTCTTTATCAATTAACACAAATTGTTCTGTATGAATAAAGTCATGATCATCACCGTTTCCCTCATCTAAAACTGCGAAATAATTTTTACGGGCAAGATCATATATGTGTTTTTTTGACCCTGTTGTAATATTCCATTTCCCATCAATAACTCCTTTTTTAATCGCGTATTCTTTTAAAACAGATATGCTATCGATTATTGGTGTTACAGAATGAGATAAAAACATAATATCATCGTCATTCTTAAAATATTCTTGCAACTCACTCATGTTATATGCCATAGCTATACATATTGTTTGACAACGAGTAAAGAAAAAGTCTGCGATATAAATTTTGTTTTCGTAAGTTTTGTTGGTGATTATTTTTCCATTTTGATTTATTAATTCAAAATCTGATATCTTATGATTTTTTTTTAGGTTCTTCTTTGAAATGTCAACTAATCTAGGATTAATGTCTATTGGATTATAAATTTTTAGTCGTTCTTCTTTAGCCATCAATTGATAGAATACAGTGATACCAACTACAGAAAATAGAACTAAAAAGAGAAGTGTAGGAATTGATTTTTTAAAGAAGCCTAAATCCATAGCTTTAATTTTATACAAATTTAATACATAACTGATACTTCCCACAACAATTTAAGGTTTAATACCTTATAAATGTTTGTTAAATTAAAAAAGCATAGTAAAACAATTTTTTTCACCTCTGATGAAAAGCGTACATTTGTCCCTTTAAAAAACTGAAGACCCAAACTAGATGGAAATATTAATAAAAGCTTCACAATTTATACTAAGCTTATCGTTGTTAATCGTGTTGCATGAATTAGGGCATTTTATCCCCGCCAAATTATTCAAAACTAGAGTAGAAAAATTTTATTTATTTTTTGATTATAAATTTTCCATTTTCAAAAAGAAAATTGGTGAAACTGTTTATGGAATTGGATGGATTCCATTAGGAGGTTATGTGAAAATATCCGGAATGATTGATGAAAGCATGGATACTGAACAACTCAAACAAGAACCAAAACCCTGGGAATTCAGATCTAAACCAGCATGGCAACGTTTAATCATTATGTTGGGTGGAGTTTTTGTCAATTTTATTTTAGGGATTTTTATATACATCATGTTAATGTACTCTTATGGTGAAAAATACTTGCCTAATGAAAATGTAAACGATGGTATATGGGTTCAAGACTCACTAGCGGTTCGCTTGGGGCTACAAAATGGAGATAAAATTTTGAGTGTTGATGGGCAAAAAATTAAAAAATTCTCAGACATTACTATTGAATTTATTAATGGTAATAACTATACTTTGGAAAGAAATGGCCTTATTATTGAAAAAGAACTACCTGTAGATTTTATTGATAAACTAATTACTAGAGGAAAGAATGCAGGAATGATTGTAAGACCCAGAAGTCCTTTTATGTTTGCCGAATTTCAAGAAAACTCTCTAAATGTAGATTCAGAGTTAATGGATAAAGATATTGTTGTTGCCATCAATGGACAATCCTTAAAATACCAAGATGAAGTTGAAAATTTACTTAATAAAAATAAAGGTAAAGAGATTTCAATAACCGTAAAGAGAGGTGAAAATAATAAAACATTTAACCTAATGGTAAATGAGAACGGAAAGTTAGGTGTGATAATTTATGGCCTAGGTTTTACTGATTTAGAGAAACTGGGATATTATGAATTAGCTAATGTCAATTACTCTTTAGCTGCTGCAATTCCAGCAGGGATTAATAAATCATACCAGACACTTGCCAATTATATCAAACAACTTAAGAAAATAATTAATCCTAATACTGGTGCTTATAAGGGCTTAGGTGGTTTTATTTCTATAGGTAGTATATTCCCGTCAACATGGAGTGCTGAAAGTTTTTGGAATATTACTGCTTTTCTTTCCATCATGCTAGGCTTTATGAATCTACTGCCAATTCCTGCATTAGACGGAGGTCATGTAGTATTTACTTTATGGGAAATAATCACAAGAAAAAAGCCAAGCGATAAGTTTTTAGAATATGCCCAAGTAACTGGTTTTATTCTATTAATTACGCTATTAATTTTTGCAAATGGGAATGATGTTTTTAGGCTTTTTCAATAGAATTTTAAAATAAAAAAACCAGCTAAGAGCTGGTTTTTTTATTTTCCTATTTTTTCCATCTGAAAATTGGAACGTGAGAACTCTCAATTAAAATGCATAGCGTAAGCCAAACAAAACATTACTTGGAGGCATTGGCACAAATCCAGACTCGATGAACTTAGCGTTAAAAATATTATTAGCAGTTAAGTTAAATGTAAATTTATTAATATTTACAAGTAAAGAAGCATCCCATACATTATAGCTTGTTCCTACTGTTCTTTCTCCATGCTTATAAATAATGTTTTGACTTACATTTTTAAATAATTGAGATCTAAAACGCGTAATCATTTGATGTTTTAAAGTGTTTAAAGAATAACGTGATAAGTCTTTATCTTGTTCTAAAATATCATCATTTAAATAGGTATACCCAAAAGTTAGGGTTTGATTGTATTGACTTATTTTAAAGTTATAGGCGCTTTCGACCTCAACCCCTTGAGTACTTACTTTTGTAATATTCGCTGCTGTAAAAATACTAGCATCTGTATTGGGTCTAATATAATCTATTAAGTCTTCAGAATCTCTATTAAATACAGCTAGAGATCCTGAAAATTTGTTGCTGAGATACTTTACTCCTATTTCTTGAGCAAATGCCTTTTCTGGCTCTAAATTTGGGTTCCCTGAAGTTACAGGGTCGTTATAATGCAAATCAGTAAACGTTGGTGCTCTAAAAGTGTAACCAACATTTCCATATACTCTTACTTTGTTGGAAACTTGAACGCCTATATCTATACCTGGAAAAGCATTAAATTTAAAGTCTGAAAAATACGATACTGCTACCCCTGGTGTAATATCAAAAGATCCTAAAGTAACACGGTGCTCTATGAATAAATTTGCCATCGTTCTAACTCTTTCACCTAAATTGTTGCTTTGTATAGAAAATCTAGAGAAATCTACTCCAAAACCAGTAATTCCATAATCTGAAATATAGGAAGCATTTGTTTCAACCCCTATTTTATTTGTGATATGGAAGTTTCTGTAAAATCCTGGATCATCTCTTCTTAAAAGGAACATATCTTGTCCTCTTCTCCAATAAATTCTTGGTGTTACTTTAAATTTATCAGAACTAAAAGTACTAGAAATCCCAAGTAAGCTATTTTGGGTTTCTTCATACTCGTTAAAAGTAACATTGGTGGTATAAAAGTTTTCTGCTCCAAACTTCTTATCAAAGAAAGTAGCAATAACTTCCACGGGTTGACTATTTTTATTAAAGATCCCCTTTACTACATAATTTTGATTCTTATAATCAGAATTATTGCGATATCCATCAGATGTGAGGACCCCAACATGAGCCATGATCGAGGAATGTTCTGTTTCTTCACCTAAAGTTATAGAACCATTTAATTGTCCAAAAGATCCAGTCTCTGTATTAATAGAAATTTTATTTTTTAATTTCTTTTTAGTTACAATATTAATAGCCCCTGTAAATGCATTTTGTCCAAAAATTCTTGCAGCAGGACCCTTAATAATTTCAATTCTTTCAATCAGCTCAATTGGCAGCGCAGCATTCATGGTATGATGTCCAGTTTGTGCATCATCCATTTTAATTCCATCAATTAGCAATAAAGTTTGATCAAATCCTCCTCCTCTTATGTATAAATCAGATTGTGATCCTCCTGTTCCTCTTCTCCTAATGTCTACTCCTGCAACTTGTTGTAATAAGTCTGCAACATTTGTTGTAGCGCTATTTTTAATGTCTTTTGCTGATACAATATTAATTGTTCTAGAATTTTTTTTGAATGGTAAACTAATTCTTGAAGAATTAATTACTACAGAATCTAATTTTTGAATTTTTTCTTGTGAAAAAGCTTGTATGTAGATACACAATGCTAAAAAAAGTTTAATTTTCTTACTTAAACTCATGTTTATTTTATTTTAAATTTTAGCCAGCAAATGTATATAATCCACCATCAAAATCCTATCTGATAGGAAATCATTTCTCCCCAAAAACAGCTCACTAAATTTGATATCTTTACAAGATGAAAAAAACATATAAAAATGCTACAAGTTTAAAAGATAAGTGGGATGAGTTGGTTGAAAAATTAACTCAACAATTTTCTGAGGGAGATGAATTAAGTCTTGACAGTATTATCTATTTGATTGGTGTTCAAGAATTAGGGCAAGGGAAAAAGCAATTTAAAAAAGATGAAAAAGTAAACCTAATGCACATTGCAATATGTAAATTGCTAGAACCTTATGGATATTATGAATTCGATTTTTTTGATAATGAAGGTTGGCCACATTATAGGATAGTCTCAAATCTACCTAACTTAAAGCCAGGTGAACAAACTGTATTAATGAAAGAGGCAGTTATTCATTATTTTGAGAATTTAGATTTTTTTAAGTGACCCTGAGTTTTCTTATCATAACCGAGAATACCCTTGGAAACCATCTTTTTACATAAACCCCCAAATTTTCTTTAAAGCCTGCTATATAAGCCTCTTCCTTTTTTTTATGTATTGCTTTTGCCATTAATTTAGCAAATCTTTCCGGTGAAATTCCATTAGCTGTAGCCACATCCATTTTTTGCTGTGAGGTTCCATCTCCTACTAAGGCATTCATTGAGATATTTGTTGAAACAAAACCAGGACAGATTAATGTCACTGCTATATTATCATTATAGACCTCTGCACGCAAACTGTCAAAAAAACCATGTAAAGCGTGCTTAGATGCGGCGTATGAAGATCTTAAAGGAGTTCCTATCAAGCCAACTATACTAGTGGTAACCACTATATGTCCTTGTTGCCTTTCTATAAAATGGGGCAATAAAGCTTTGGTTAAGGCAATTGTTCCTATGTAATTAACTTTCATGATTTTTTCATCAACACTTACCAAAGTATCTTTTGCCAATGACCGCTGACTAATACCACCATTATTAACAAGAATATCAATTCGTCCAAATATTTGTAATGCTGTTGCTGTAGTTTTAATAAATGATGTATGCTCCTCCAAATCCAGTGGTAAAACCCATACATTATTTGGGTTTTTACAACTGTTTTTTACAGTTTCTAGTGCCGATTTATTTCTTGCTGAAATAATTAGCAAGGCGTCAAGATTTGATAGCTCTTGTGCCAAAGCTCTTCCAATTCCTGAGGAAGCACCTGTGATCCAAACCACCTTATTTTGAAAATTCATGTATAATTTATTTGAATCTAAAGTACATAATTAAAGAAAGAAACTGTAATTTTGAGATGGTTTAAATTTGAATTAAAGTTTTTATTATGAAAAAAATCATTGTTTTATTTTTATTTATAAGTACGCTCTCGTATTCACAGTTTAGTATAAAAGGGACAATGACTTCAACACAAAATTCTTCATGGGTTTTATTGTATAAAATTGAGGGTACAACACAAAGTTTCATAAAGAATACTCAAATAAGGAAAGAGGATAAGAAAGGGTTTTTTGAGTTTTCACTACCAAATGGATCACAAAAAGGGACTTACCGAATTAAATTTAGTCTGGGGAAAAATGGATTTATTGATTTTTTATTTAATAATGAGGATGTCGTTTTTGAATTTAACCCTAATGACTCAGCAAACACACTTGTTTTTAAAGAGTCTAAAGAAAATAAACTATACACATCATTTACTAAAAAAATATATAGCACTCAATTCACTTTAGACTCCTTACAAAGCGAATATTTTAAGAAGCCCTCCAAAGAAATTAAAGACCTATATAGAAAGCATTTAGTAAAAATTAAAGCGATAGAAAGTAATTTCATTTCCGCCTCAAAAGGTAAACTAGTCAATCATTTTATAAAAGCATCACTAAGATATAATTCTCCTGTAATTTTTGATAGACCTATAAATTATATTAGAAGTTCAGTTGCTCATTTTTTTGATCATGTTGATTTTTCAAATCAATCACTGCGAAATTCAACTTTTTTATTCGACAAAGTTTCAGAGTATGTGTTATTTCTAAACTTTGCAGTGAATCCTAAACAAAAGGAGGAAAACTATAAAAAAGCTTCTAAAGTTGCCATTGGAAAAGCTCCAACTACTGCATTTAAAGCCGAGGTTATAAATTACCTTATTTCACAATTTTCTGAAATTCAAAATGCAACCCTAGTAGATCATTTATTTGCTAATTATTTTGATAAACTTCCAAAAGAAAACCAAAATATCCTATTTAAAAATCAAATATTAGCACGATTAAGAATTGCAATAGGTCGAGTTGCACCAGAGATTTCATGGACAGAAAATGGTAAAGAGTTAAAACTTTCCTCTTTAAAAGGAGGAATGAGTTATCTCCTTATTTTTTACAGTACTGGTTGTCCACACTGCTTAAGAGAAGTTCCTGAAATTTACGAGTATATGAAAGGGAAAAACAATACAAAAGTAATTGCTTTTGCCATGGAGAATTCAGATGATATTTGGTCAGACTATCGACTTAAAATGCCTGGATGGCATCATATTTTGGGCTTAGGAAAATGGAATAATCTCACTGCAAGAACGTATCAAGTTAATACTACACCAAGCTATTTTGTATTGGGAATGGATAAACAGATTATTGCTATCCCAAAAACTATAAATGATTTGAAAATTATTTTAAAAGAATTAAATTAAAAATATAAGAATGCATCTTTAAAATGTTTGATATCATAACTTGTTCTATTTTTAATAACAGCGACAATATCAAATCTAACCTCTTCTTCTAAATTTTTCATAAGTACATATTCATTCATAGCAAATACCATTAATTTAATTTTTTTGGAAGACACAAAGTCCTGTGGATTTCCAAAATATTTTGATGACCTAGTTTTTACCTCAATAGAGATTATTTTTTTTTGCTTAGTTGCAATAATATCAATCTCTGCTTTTTGAAATCTCCAATTTCTTTCTAAAATTTTATACCCTTTTTTTATTAAGTAATCTACCGCTATTTGTTCGCCTTTTTTTCCTAATTCAAAGTGTTCTGACATGTTACTAAAATACAAAACCATTTTATTACTTAATTTTGTCTAAAAAGTTTACATGTCACAAACCTCTTTGATCTCCTTTTTTAAGTACGCTGGATTTAAGAATAAGTGGCATGCTTTGGGAAGAATGGGAAGACCACCAATCATTATTAAAGACGTGTATGGTCTTTCTTTTTTCAAGCCATTAGGCACTGGAAGTGGTAACGGTTTTTCGATTAAGCCAGACTTTTCAACCTTTGGTTTTGTGGCCGTGTTTGAAAGTGAAGAGATTGCACGAAACTTTCTTAAAACAGACACGATAAAAGAATATACTCAAACTGCACATTCTTATAGTCATTTGCTGATGCATACCATCAAAAGCCATGGCGAATGGAGTAAACAAAACCCTTTTGAGTCTTCTGTTGAATTTGACAGGTCAAAACCATTAGGAGTTATAACTAGAGCAACCATAAAACCAAAATTGGCACATAAATTTTGGAAGTATGTTCCTTCAGTATCAAAATCCATGAACGATTATGACGAGCTTATTTTTTCTAAAGGAATTGGAGAGTTCCCTCTTTTAATGCAAGCAACCTTCTCACTTTGGTCAAACGCAGAAGCAATGATGAATTATGCTTATCAAAATCCAAAACATGCAGAAATGGTTCGAAAGACCAGAGAGTTAGGGTGGTATTCTGAAGAGCTTTTTGCAAGGTTTCAACCTTTCTATCAAGAAGGGAGTCTAATCCCTAGGATTCTTTAGTTTTTCAATATAAACTTTTGCTTCTTTCATCACTTTAGGTGCTAAAATAATAGTAGCTAACATGGTAGGAATAGCCATTAAAGCAAACGCACTATCTATTAAATTAATCATCGTATCTAAACTGGCAGTTGCGCCAATCATAATACTAGAAATAAAAAAATAGTTATACAAATGCTTGTATCTTGAACCAACTAAAAAAGAGAGAGATTTAGTGCCATAGTAGGAATATGAAAATAATGATGAAATACTAAAGACTGCAACACAAATCATGAGCAAATATTTTCCAATTCCTGGCATAGCATTCCCAAAAGCAGTAGCTGTTAGACTTACTCCGTTGGTGTCTGTTGTTTGCCAAACTCCAGTTACTAAAATAGCAAGGGCTGTTAATGTACACACGATAATAGTGTCTATAAATGGCCCTAACATAGCAACTAGCCCCTCTCTAACAGGTTCGTCTGTTTTTGCGGCCCCATGAGCCATAGGTGCTGTACCTACTCCTGCTTCATTAGAAAATGCTCCACGTTTAATCCCTAAAATAATTAAGGCCCCAACAACACCTCCCATAACAGATTCCTCTTTAATAAAATCTGCAGAGAATGCATCCGTAAATATCATTAAAAAATATTTTGGAACTACTTCAATATTTACAATCAATATGATAACAACCAAGATGAAATAAAGGATGACCATAGATGGGACTAATCTAGCAGTAACCTTACCAATTCTCTTTAATCCTCCCAAAACAACTACAGAGGTAATCGCAACAAGAAAAAATCCAATTCCTAAATTAGTGTAATTAGTTACTTCTACCCCATTTGGTTTTAATAGAATATCATTTAACGCCTGTGTTAACTGATTTACATTAAACACAGGTAATGCTCCAATCATAGCACATAAACTAAAAAAAAGAGCTAATGGTTTCCATTTATTTCCAAGGCCTTCTGTGATAAAATACATAGGACCACCTTGCAATACTCCGTTACTATCTTTACCTCTAAACATAATCGCAAGAGAGGAAGTGAAGAACTTTGTAGACATTCCTACAAAAGCACTTATCCACATCCAAAAAATTGCCCCAGGACCACCCATGGCTATGGCCACAGCAACTCCTGAAATATTACCCATACCAACTGTTGCTGAAAGTGCTGTTGTTAATGCTTGAAAATGACTTATTTGTCCTGGATCATTTGGGTCGTCATATTTACCACGCAATACTTGGATGGCATGACCGAAATACCTAAAAGGTAAAAATCTTGAAAAAATGAGCAGATAAATCCCTCCACCAATTAACAATAATAATAATGGATACCCCCAAATAAAAGAGGCAAAAAAAGCAATGCTATCTTCTATAGGTTTCATTTAAATATAATTTCTGAATTGTTTGAATCAATATTCATTTTAATTATTTTACCAAATAGTAAAGCTCTGTTATCTGTCTCATGACCAGCTGGAAAATTGAATAATACTGGAAAATCAAATTCTTTAACTACATCCAAAATAAGTTGCTCAATAGAACTTCCCCAAGGAGTTGTATTTTTTTTAATATTACTTATATCACCAATAATTAACCCTTTACAATTGTTAAAATATCCGGCTCTTTTTAACCCTTGTAGCATTCTATCGATATGATATTTATATTCACCAATTTCTTCAATAAATAAAATTTTTCCATCAGTATTTAATTGACTCACACTTCCTAACATATTTTGTAGAATGCTTAAGTTTCCGCCAACCAGTATCCCTTCTGCTTCACCTGTTCTATTAAATTCAGATGAATTTATATTATAACTCAACTCCTCACCAAACAATGCTTTTCTAAAAGTCTCAATACTTTGCTCTGTTTCCTCTGGGTTAAATGATAAACTTGTTCCCATCATAGCATGAATAGTTTGAATTCCAAGATTATGAACATGACTATGAAAGGCAGTTATGTCTGAGTACCCAATAATCCATTTTGGTGAAACTCTAAAATTTGTATAGTCTAACTTATCTAGAATACGTCCACTACCATAACCTCCTCTTGCACACCATATGGCTTTGATACTAGGATTATCTAATGCTTTCTGAAAATCACTTGTACGTTCTTCATCCGTACCTGAAAAATGATTGTCTTGATTAAAAACATGATCACCAATGATAACATTTAGTCCCCAGCTTTCTACTAGTTCTTTGGCTTGATTAATAATTTCTTCTCTCTGAATAAGAACTCCTGCAGGAGCTAAAATAGCTATACTGTCTCCAGTCTTAAGATATTTTGGTTGAATTAATTTCATATGTTTTGAAATTGAATCATTCTTTGTTTGTGCATTAGACAAAAAAGAAATAAAGAATAAAACTACGAATACGGATTTAATTCGTCTCTTCATAAAAATGATTTTTGTAAATGTATCTAAATTCATTGGGCTTTCAAAAATATGTTCAACTTGCTTTTTGTACTTTTGTTAACCAAAATTAGTTCAAAAGTATATTTATGAGTTCTTCTAAAAGATACACTGTTACTGCAGCATTACCCTACACAAATGGACCTATTCATATTGGTCATCTAGCAGGAGTATATGTCCCTGCAGATATTTATGCTAGATATTTACGTTTAACAGGAAATGATGTTGCTTATATATGTGGTAGTGATGAGCATGGTGTTGCGATACCAATGCGGGCAAAAAAAGAAGGGGTTTCTCCTGAAGATATCATTAATAAATATCATACAATCATTAAACAATCTTTCAAAGATTTTGGGATCTCTTTTGATAATTATTCCAGAACTTCTTCAAAAATTCATCACAAAACAGCCTCAGACTTCTTTGAACACTTACACAACAATGGTGACTTTTTAGAAGAGGTAACCGAACAATTGTATGATGCTGAAGCTAATCAATTCTTGGCTGATCGTTTTGTTATTGGAACCTGCCCAAAATGTGGGTTTGAAGAAAGTTATGGAGATCAGTGTGAACAATGTGGAACCAGTCATAATGGAACAGATTTAATCAACCCTAAATCTGTAATTACAGGAAATACTCCAACCCTTAAAAAAACTAAGCACTGGTTTTTACCTTTAGATAATCATGAACCTTTTTTACGCAAATGGATTTTAGAGGGGCACAAAAACGATTGGAAATCTAATGTTCTTGGACAGGTAAAATCTTGGATTGATGATGGTTTACGACCAAGAGCTGTTACAAGAGATTTAGAATGGGGAATTCCAGTTCCCGCAGATGGAGGTGAAGGAAAGGTTCTATATGTTTGGTTCGATGCTCCTATTGGTTATATCTCTTCAACTAAAGAGTGGGCAGAACGAGAGGGAAAAGATTGGAAAGAATATTGGAAAGATAAAAACACAAAACTAGTTCACTTTATAGGAAAAGATAATATTGTTTTTCATTGTATTATTTTCCCTAGTATGCTAAAAGCACATGGAGGATATATTTTGCCTGAAAATGTTCCTGCAAATGAATTTTTAAATTTAGAAGGAAATAAATTATCGACATCTAAAAATTGGGCTGTTTGGCTTCATGAATATCTTCAAGACTTTCCAAATCAGCAAGATGTTCTGCGTTATACTTTAACAGCAAATGCTCCAGAAAATAAAGACAATGATTTTACATGGAAAGATTTTCAAGCAAAAAACAACAATGAGTTGGTTGCTATTTTTGGTAATTTCATCAATCGTGTTGTAGTTTTAACTAACAAATATTACGGAGGACTAGTACCCTCAGCTATTGAATTAAAAGAAATTGACAGAGATACTTTAAGAGCTATCAAAAATTTCCCAAAGAGTATAGGAAAGTCTATTCAAAGATATCGATTTAGAGAAGCTTCACAAGAATTAATGAATCTTGCTAGATTGGGTAATAAATATTTAGCTGACGAAGAACCATGGAAAGTAATTAAATTAGATCAAGAACGAGTTAAAACAATAATGTATGTTGCGCTCCAGATTGCATCAGCTTTAGCAGTAGTTTCTGAACCATTTTTGCCTTTTACTTCAAAAAAATTGAAAAAAATGCTAAATATATTTGAGGATACAGACAATTCTTGGAATGATGTTTTAGCTAAAGAAGAGTTACTCCCAAAAAATCATCAAATTGGATCAGCAGAATTATTATTTTCAAAAATTGAAGATAAAACAATCCATTTTCAATTAGAAAAACTAGCGGCTACTAAAAAAGCTAACGAGGAAGAAAATAAAGAATTAGAACCTCAAAAAGACACCATAGATTTTGATGACTTCAGCAAATTAGACATTAGAGTTGGTACCATTCTAGAGGCTGTAAAAGTCGCAAAAACTAAAAAATTATTACAACTAAAAGTAGATGTTGGTCTAGATATTAGAACCATAGTTTCTGGTATAGCTGAAAGTTTTTCCCCTGAAGATATTATTGGACAACAGGTAACTGTATTAACTAATTTAGCGCCTAGAAAAATTAGAGGTGTGGAAAGTCAGGGAATGATTTTGATGACAGATACTTTAGATGGAAAATTAGCTTTTGTAGAACCTGAACGGAAAGTTAATAACGGTCAACAAATAAGTTAATGCTTAAAGTAGCATATCATCCAATTTACAAACACAATTTACCAGAAGGGCATAGGTTTCCCATGGAAAAGTATGATCTACTTCCTCAGCAATTACTTTATGAAGGAACCTGTAAAGAAGAAAATTTCTTTACACCTGAAATTCCAAATAATAAGTATTTTTTTATGGTGCATGACCCAGAGTATGTTTCAGATTTAATGAATATAACTTTAAATCAAAAAGCAGCCAGAAAAATTGGTTTTCCTTTAAATGAAGATTTAATTGCCAGAGAAATGATTATTGCAGATGGCACTATAAAGGCTAGTGAATTTGCTCTTAAATACGGAATTGCAATGAATATTGCTGGGGGTACTCATCATGCTTTTACTAATAAGGGAGAAGGGTTCTGTATGTTAAACGATCAAGCTATTGGTGCTAGGTATCTTCAAAATAAAGAACTAGCAAATAAAATATTAATTGTTGATTTAGATGTTCACCAAGGAAATGGAACCGCAGAAATATTTCAAAACGATTCCACTGTTTTTACATTTTCAATGCATGGAAAAAGTAATTATCCGTTTCATAAAGAAAGAAGTGATTTGGATATCCCCTTAGATAATGGAACAGAAGATGAATTATATTTATCTATTTTAAAAGAAACTTTACCTAAACTAATTAAAAAACAACAACCTGATTTTATCTATTATTTATGTGGTGTAGATGTCATAAATACTGATAAGCTTGGAAAGCTTTCTTTAACAATAGAAGGCTGTAAAGAACGAGATAGGTTTGTGCTACAAATCTGTAAAAATTATAATATCCCAGTAATGTGTAGTATGGGTGGTGGATATACACCCGACATTAAAGTTATTATAGATGCACATGCTAATACTTTCAGATTGGCACAGGAAATTTTTTTTTAATGAAGCCCTAATTCCTTTCTAAGGTGTTCATCCTTTAAACTATTTTGTCTCCAATAAGGTAGCATTTTTTGCATCTTTAAAATAACACTAGTGGTTCTAAGTTTACCATCAAAAGAGGAAGGGAATTTTTCAAACCAACCCATAATTTTATAGGGGGCTTTGTTTTCATAGACTATTCTGATGCTTCTTTTTAGCTGCGGATAAACTATTTTATATTGCATTAGATTTGAACCTGAAATTTCATTTTTATCATAAGGTAATACAGAAGCAATTGCATTATACTTTTGAACTTGTAAATGTTTCAATTGAATATAATTAGCAGGAGGTATTAACTGAATAGTACCTGTTGGTAATAATAAGGGATTCATTCTTAAAACTGTATAGACTTCGTCTTCAAGATATGAACTTTTAATTCTTGACGTTCTATCTCCTTCTATTTCAAAATATGAGCGTTGCTCTACTTTATAGTCTGAATTTGAAATTAGATTAAATTGAGTATACATTGTTCCACACCATTCTTGTGAAGAAGCAGATACTTTTAATGTTTTTGGAAACTTAGTTCTATCAATGGGAGTAAATACCGAATTAAACAAAGAATAATCATAGACTCCTGTTGTAAATTTTTTTATTTGAATATTTTTTAAAATCCATGTAGAATTTTTATTTACATAACGCTCATTTTTAACTTGTTTGTCTGTTAAAAAATCTTCTGTTACAAATACACTAACAAGTTGTCCTGAGTGATTTTCTTGATATCTATTTTGAGAAACATTGTAAACATTAACTTCTGCTTTCCCTTGAGACCAATAATTATCAACCGCTACATTATTTTTTTGAGAAAATAAAGTTCCCATAAAAAATAAACTTATTAATGATATGGAGATTAATGTTTTCATATGTTAACTATTTAGGGTAAAGATAAAGTTTTTAAAAACTTGAAAATGATTTTTAAGAAGACTTCAAAAATTTGTAATTTGGTAATCTCATATATGATACACGAATTAAAAGACATCATACGTTCTGCTAAAATTGCACAAAGTAAAGGTATCAAAACTGTTCTTGCTTCAGTAGTTTCTTTAGAGGGTTCATCCTACAGAAAGCCAGGAGTTAGAATGTCTTTACAAGAAAATGGAAAAATGATTGGTGCAGTAAGTGGAGGTTGTGTAGAGAAAGAAATTTTACGTCAAGCACAACAAGTTTTCGAAACCAACTCATCAACATTGATGGTATATGATGGACGATATCGTCTCGGTTGCGAAGGTATTTTATATATCTTAATTGAACCTTTTCAACCCACTAAAAAGTTTTTTGAAGCTTTTGAGAGGCAATGTTCTCTGAGAAAATCTTTTTACATAAACTCTTATTTTTCCAAAAAACCCACAGAAATAGGTCTCGGAAGTTCTTGCTTTCATTTCGATAATCAAGAATTATCAGTATCGTCCATTGCGCTTAAAAAAAATCTTAATTGCTTCAGTCATACCATTAAACCAGGATTTAAACTCATCATTATTGGATGTGAGCATGATGCAGTTGAATTATGTAAATATGCTGCGTCAACTGGATGGGATGTCATCATTGTTGCTCCAATAGATGAGTTAAAAACAATTAAAGATTTTCCTGGAGCAAGTAACTATTATGCAATAAATGAAAAAGAATTTAGTGCCATTTCTTTTGATTCTCAAACAGCTGTTGTGATTATGTCTCATAGTTATGTAAGAGATTTAAAATATCTAACGGAACTTATTGATAAAAAAGTAAATTATATAGGTCTACTTGGGCCGAGAAAACGAAGAGAAAAGTTATTAAATGATTTAATTGAAAAAAATGATTTAATTTCTGAAGATTTTTTTGATAAGCTGTATGGTCCTTCAGGAATTAATATTGGAGCAGAAACGCCTCAAGAAATAGCCATTTCCATTCTTGCTGAAATATTATCTGTCATTAGAAATCAAAAACCCATATATTTGAAGGATAAACAAATTGGAATACATCAATGATGCCTAAAACTGCGATATTAATTCTTGCTGCCGGTGAGTCTAAAAGAATGGGGGAGCCCAAACAACTACTACCCTACAATAATTCGACATTACTACTTCATGCCATCGAGCAAGCTAACGGTATAAAATATGCTGATGTTTTTATTGTTATTGGAGCTCATTTTGCTGACGTTTTTAAATCTATAAGAGGGCAAAAGGCAACTATTCTCAAAAATAACAATTGGGAAGAGGGCATGGGAAGCTCAATAAGTAAAGGTGTTGAACTTATAAAGAAAAAAAATAATTACAATCGAGTTTTAGTTACACTGGCAGATACTCCTCTCGTGACCAAAGAACATTATGAAGAATTAATCTCATTATCAGACGAAACAGGTAAACGAATTATACTCACTAACTATGAGGATATTTCAGGCGTTCCTGCCATTTTTGATAAATCATTATTCAATGAATTATCAATATTATCTGACAATGAAGGAGCAAAACCTGTAGTAGAAAAATACAAAAAAGAAGTCTTAAGAATGACCTCAAAAATTCCATTTTTTGATGTTGATACTAAGGAAGCATATCAAAAGTTATTGAAACTATCCTAAAATTTTACTTCTATTATTTTCTAATTCATTAATAAAAGGCTGTTTTAATAAACGCATCCCTGTTGCTTTATAAATTGCATTAGCCACTGCCCCTCCTGCTGGAGGAAGTCCTGGCTCTCCCAAACCTGTAGGTGATAAATTACTCTCAACAAAATAAGCCTTTATTTCTGGTGTTTCACCCATTCTAATTAAACGATACTTATCGTAATTAACAGATTGTGGAACGCCTTTTTTGAAAGAAAAATCTCCATACATTGCATGTCCAATTCCATCAATAACTCCACCTTCAACTTGATTTTTTGCCCCTAAGGGGTTCACAACAATTCCACAATCAACAGCAACTGTTACTTTTTTAACGACTGGGAGGCCGTCTTTTAATACAATATCCGCAACCTCTGCCACATGAGTGTTATGGCTGTAATAGGCTGAAAAACCTTGATAAATCCCTTCAGAGATTTTACCCCAATTCGATTTTTTAATCACTAGATTTATAGTTTCCTCCATTCGTTCTGGAGAATATTGAATACGCTCATCTTTAACTCCTTTTACATTTTGTAAAAGATCAATAATTAACCTTGGATGGTCTGTGCCTAATTCAGTGGCTATTTCACTAAAAAAACTCTGTTCTGCAAACGCTAAAAAGTTTGTAAAAGGAGCTCTCCATGCTCCAGTGGTTATATTGCTCTTATAATTTGCAGTGCTTACCTTATAATTTGGCACACATCCTGCTGGAAAAAAATTAGCAATTGATCCATACATATTTCCATTAATAGCGGCTTCTTTTAAATGATAAGCTGTAAGTTTCCCGTCTTTAATAGCAGCTTTTATTCTATATTTAATGGCTGGCCTATAGGTTCCTGCTGCCATATCATCCTCTCTAGAAAAGATAACTTGAACAGGTTTTTTGGAAATGTTTGAAATTTGAGCTGCTTCCTCGGCAAAGTCACCGTAAAGTCTTCTTCCAAAACCTCCACCCATTCTAGTCATTTCTAAATGAATATCCTCTGGTTTTCTATCTAAGATTTTTGCTATTTTACCAGTTGTCCATGCAGGAGTTTGAATAGGTCCTACAAGATGAACTTTATTGTCGGTTACATTAGCATAAAAATTCATTGGCTCCATACAATTATGGGGAAGAAAAGGAGACTCATATGTTCTTTCAATAATTTTATCTGCACGCTTAAACGCAGTTTCTACATTTCCGTCCTCTCTATTTGTTTTAAACTTACTGCCGTTCAAAATCTTGAATAACTCTAAATTATGATCATCAGTACTTTCTAATTTTGTGTCTTTTTCCCAATGAGCAACCAATGCTTTTTTACCTTTCATTACTGCCCATGTACTAGTTCCTAAAACCGCTATCTTATCCCCAAATTTAATCACTTCTGTAACCCCGTTAATACTTGTCGTAGTATGATCATCAAAGCTAGCCAGTTTAGTTCCAAAAGCTGGTGGTCTTAAAACAGAAGCATACATCATTCCTTCAGAAGTATAGTCAATTCCAAAAAGAGGTTCTCCTGTTACAATTTTTTGATTATCTACATTTTTAATGTCATGTCCAATGATTTTAAAATCTTTTGGGTCTTTTAGAACTATATTTTCTGGAACTTCTAAATTAGCCGCCACTTTAACTACTTCTCCATATCCCAAGGTATCTCCGCTTAAATTGGTAATAATTCCTTGAGATGCGGAACAAGTATGCGGTTCTACTCCCCATGTTATTGCAGCTGCATTAACTAACATTTGTTTCGTAGTTGCCCCTGTTTGCCTGAGGGCATCCCATCCAGAACGTATTGATTGACTCCCCCCTGCAACTTGCCTTTGATAATTTTTTGGATCATAAATTCCTTGGGCAACAGAGACCTTATCCCAAGGAACATCTAGCTCTTCAGCGATAATCATTGGCATAGCTGTTTTCACACCCTGCCCTATTTCAGGGTTTGGAGAAAATATTGTTACATAACCTTCATCAGAAATTTTAATAAATGCATTAAAGTCATTAAAATTAAGTTTCGATAGGTCTAATGGTAATTGTGCCTCTGACTTGCAAGCATTTAATAAATTAAACCCAACTAACATACCACCTCCAGCAAGCAAAGATGTTTTTAGAAAATTTCTTCTACTTAAACTAATTGATTTATTTTGTGACATTATGAACTTTTATAGTGATTAAATTATGAGTTTTTTGCAGCCAATTCTACTGCTTTTTCGATTCTATTATAAGAAGCACACCTACAAATATTTCCGTGCATTGCTTCTCTAATTTCCTCTTTTGTAGGTGTTGAGTTCTTTTTGATAAAAGCAGAGGCAGTCATTATTTGTCCAGCCTGACAATAGCCACATTGAGGAACATCTATTTCTTTCCAAGCCAATTGTACAGGATGAGTACCATTTTCAGAAAGACCCTCAATTGTTGTAATTGACTCGTCTGAAATAGACGATATGGGGAGTGAACAACTTCTAACAGCTGAATTATTAACATGAACAGTACATGCTCCACATTGAGCAATGCCACAACCAAATTTTGTGCCTTTCATCGCTAATTCATCTCTTAAAACCCAAAGAAGCGGAGTATCTTTATCTACATTAACTGTAATTTTTTTTCCATTAATTTTCAATGTGTAGTTTGGCATAGTTTGTGAATTTATAATGATAGCATAAGTTACAAAAACTTATGTTGACTTAATGTTTTAATTTTTCTCTAACTAATATACGAGTAATTAATTAAATTTTTAGGCTATTTCAAAAAGGATAAAAAGGCGTAAAACCTTTACACAAACAATACAGAAAAATTAAAAGTCTTTGTTTTTAAAAGATTTAACGTAATTTAGTACCCAAACATTTAAGTAAAATTAATTTTACATTAAAATTTATTCTAATTATTAAAATTAATTTTTGAATTTAAATCTAATGAAGTTTAAAAAATTTTTTTATTTTTTTATAGCTGTCCAAATGAGTGTTTTTTCGCAGGAACTTCCACCTATTGAAGTTTTCAAGCCAAAAGATTATGGAGCCGAAGATCAAAACTGGAGCATTTCTCAAGGGAAAGACAAATCAATTTACTTTGCAAATAACAATGGGCTATTAATGTATAATGGCGCAAGATGGAAGCTTTATAAATCAAAAAATTCATCTATCGTTAGATCTGTGAAGGTTATTGGTGAAAAAATCTACACCGGGAGTTATATGGATTTTGGGTTTTGGGAAAAGAATGAATTTGGAGCCTTAGAGTATACCTCCATTTCTTCTGATAAAAATATTTCTTTGGCTGAAGACGAAGAATTTTGGAATATTTTAGAGCTTGACCGATGGATTCTTTTTCAGTCTTTAGATAGAATATATATCTATGATTCCAAAATTAAAACAATTGCTATTATTGAATCAGACACAACAATTACCAAAATTTATAAAGTAAATAATGAAATATATTATCAAAAAATAAACCAAGGTATTTTTAAATTTAAAAATGGTGAGGAAATATTAATTACTAATAATGAAAAGTTAAAAAACAATATTGTAATTAATATTTTTGATTATAACGAACAACTCTTATTTCAAACAAAAGAACAAGGGTTGTTCATTAAAGAAAATGATAAAAATATAAGGGAGTGGGATACTGCTCTTAATGCAAAACTTAGCAAGTACAATATTTACAATAGTTTGAGATTAAAAAATGGAGATTTTATTCTTGGCTCTGTTTCTAATGGACTTTTGTATGTAAACAAAGAAAAAAAAGTTTCATTTACCATTAATCAAAGTAAAGGACTAGGAAATAATACTGTGCTTTCACTATTTGAGGATGTTGATGAAAATGTTTGGCTTGGTCTAGATAATGGAATTAGTAATATTAATTTTAATGTTCCTTTCAGAGTATATAAAGATGAACTTGGAATTTTGGGCTCTGTTTATACAACTTTTTTAGATGATGGGATATTATATCTAGGAACCAACCAAGGTCTTTTTTATAAAGATCAAAAAGATGAATTTCGTTTTATTCCAGGAACTGAAGGACAAGCTTGGTCTTTACAAAAGTTTAAAAACACTCTTTTTTGTGGTCATGATAAGGGAATATTTATAATTTCAAAAGGGAAGGCAGATAGAATCTCAAACACTTTTGGAACCTGGCTGATTAAAGAAATTTCGGGGAAAGAAAACTTGCTGCTATTAGGAAATTACAAGGGGTTATATATACTTCAGAATAAAAATAATAAATGGAATATAAGAAACAAAATAAAGGGATTTGATATCTCATCTAGATACCTTGAATTTATTAGACCTAATGAACTTTTAGTAAGTCATGAGCAAAAGGGTGTCTTTCAACTAAAGATTGATAATGAGTTTAAAGAGGTTTTATCATCTGATAAATCTTCCATAAGAAAAAGTATAAAATCAAGTCTTAATAAATACAATAACAAGGTTCTTTATGGCTCTAATGAAGGGGTATTTTACTTTGACTCACTTACTTCAAATTTTAAAAAAGATAGTGTATTAAGCAACATTTTTGGAGATAAAGGATATATTTCTGGAAAATTAATAAGTGAAAATAACAAGTTATTTGCATTTACAAATGATAATATATCTTATGTTCAAAAAGAAAAACTTAGTCCAAAATATGAATTGTTTTCAATTCCAATACCTAATAGTGACAGGGAGACTAAAGATGGTTACGAAAATATTCTCTACATAGAGAATGATAACTATCTAATTGGAACCAAAAGTGGATATATTGTTACGGATTTAAAACCCAGGAATAAGAATACACAAATTATTAAATTTGATGAGATTACAACAAACTCTATATCAGGAAATCAAAAACATTTAAGCCTCTTTGAAAATGGGGTTTTAAAAAATGAGGAAAATGATATTAAGTTTTTCTTCAGCATTTCAGACTTTAGCAAATATTTACCTTCATTATTTCAATACAGATTATTAGGGCTTAACAATGAATGGAGTGATTGGACCTCAAAACCTGAAATGTACTTCGAAAACTTACCTCACGGAAACTACACTTTTGAAGTTAAAGGTAAGGTTGGAACTCAAACAACTACCAATACAATTAAATACAGTTTCAATATAGCAAAGCCTTGGTATTTCAAAACCTCATCTCTTATCATATACATTATTTCAATAATTCTATTACTAATGATTATTAATGTTTTACACAGAAATTACTTTAAAAATCAACAAGAAAAATTATTAAAACGAAAAGAAAAAGAATTAGAAATAAAACAATTAGAAAATGAGCAACAATTAATGCATTTTAAAAATTTAGACTTACAGAAAGATATTGATTCAAAAAACAGAGAGCTTGGAATATCGACTATGAATTTAATAAAAAGGAATGAGCTGTTAGGAACCATCAAAAAGGAGTTAGGAAATACAAAAAGCATTAATGATATAAAAGGAGTTATAGAACTCATCAATAATAATTTAAATACTTCTGATGATTGGAAACTGTTTGAAGAAGCTTTTAAAAATACAGATAAAGGGTTTATGAAAAAGTTAAAATCAAAACACTCAAACCTTACATCAAACGACTTAAGACTATGTACTTACCTCAGATTAAATTTGTCTTCTAAAGAAATTGCTCCTTTACTAAATATTTCAATTCGAAGTGTTGAGGTTAAAAGATATCGATTACGGAAAAAGATGAATTTACCTCACGAAGCTAGTTTAAGTAGCTATATTCTAGAAATATAACTACTACAAAAACTATACATCACCATAACATTGAATAATTTTTACAATACACAATACTAACATTTACTTAAAGAACGGGGGCTATAAAAATTATTTATAAAATTTATAGTGTATGTTTTTTATTGTGGTAAATATTAAGGAATATTTAATTATATGCTCTAATTTTATTGGAAATTATTTAAACAATGAAAAAATTTATGAAAAAACTGATTATTTTAGTTTCGTTCATTTTTATGTCAAGCACACTTTTTGCTCAAACTTTAAATGTAAAAGGTCTTGTTACAGATGCTGTAACAGGAGAAACACTTCTTGGTGTAAATGTGATTGTAAAAAATTCTTCCAAGGGAGATGTAACAGATTTTGATGGTAATTACAAAATCTCTGGAGTACCTAAGGGTTCAATTTTAGTCTTCAGTTACCTAGGTTATCAAACAAAAGAGATAACAGTAGATCAAGAAGTTATCAATGCAGCACTTGAAGAAAGTTCTGAAACTCTAGATGAAATTGTTGTAGTAGGTTACGGAAGCCAAAGAAAAGAATTAGTATCCGGAGCATTTTCTTCTTTAAATGCTGATAAGATTGCGGAAAAAAATCCTGCGAGAATTGAAGAAGCTTTAACAGGGAATGCCGCAGGAGTTCAAGTTACCGCAAATTCTGGATCTCCAGGAGCTTCATTAAATATTAGGATTCGTGGAATAACAACAAATGGTAACAATTCACCTCTTGTAATTGTAGATGGAGTAAATATTGGATCTGACTTAAGTGTTATTGACCCAAATGATATTGAAAAAATGGACATCATTAAAGATGCCAGTTCTGCTATTTATGGGGTTCAGGCTGCCAACGGTGTCGTTCTTATTACAACAAAATCAGGGAAGAAAAATAGACCAACTAAATTTACATTTAATTCATTTTCTTCTATTCAAGAAGCCTCGAATCAACTAGATTTAATGAATGCTAGTGAATATGCTATTTATGTAAATGAAACAGAAATAGCTGACGGAAACAATATTCCTTATCCTAACATCAATGGTTTTGGAACAGGAACAGATTGGCAAAAGAAGCTATTCACTCAAGCACCAATTACAAACTATACCTTTAGTGCAAGTGGTGGGTCTGAAAATATTACCCATAGCACAAGTGCGAGTATCTTTCAACAAGAAGGAATTATTTCGCCAGAAAAATCTAATTTTAATAGAATTACATTAAGAAACAATTTAGGTATTGATTTAACAGATAAATTAAAATTAAGTACCTTTTTGTTATATACTAACATTAACAGAAAAACAATTCCAGAAGGTGGTAGAGGGTCTGTTTTATATTATGGATTAAATGCTTCACCTTTAACACCCATTTTTGATGGTACTGATGGTAGCGGTCCTTCAAGAGGTTACTCTTACATAGGCAGTGAACAAGGAATTGAAATCATCAACCCTTTTGCTTTAATTAACAATACCTACAATGAAACTAAAGTGAACAGGTTTACAGGTAAGGTAGAGTTATCCTATGAAGTGATTGAAGATCTTAAAATAACTTCAAGATATAATTTCAATTATGCAGATGTTGCAAATAGAAATTATAATCCTCTTGCATATTATGGTCCTAACAAAGTAAATAATAGTGTTAATGTAGATGCTAATAACCAATTTATAAGAGACACCAATGGAAATGGTATTATCGATTTGTTTAGTGGTGTTGGAGAAGACACCCAAAATTATACAGATTATACGTGGGAAACTTTTATCGATTATAAAAAATCTTTTGACAAACACAATCTAAGTTTTCTTTTAGGAACTTCTATCCGAAGTGAACAATTTTATGGAGTCTATGGTTATGGTTCCCTTGTCGGAGAGGATAGTTGGAGCAATGCTTACTTGTTCAATACCCAAGATATTTATGATGAATATATTTTAACTTCTTTAGATCCTGATGGAAATATTGTAGTTGATAACAAAACCGTACAAAGAAACAGAAGTGCATCTACTGGTGTAAACGAAGATCGATGGTTTTCTCTTTTTGGAAGAGTTCAATACGATTATGATGGAAAATATTTATTTTCTGCAATGGTAAGAAGAGATGCATCCACAAGATTTGGACCAAACAATAGAACTGGTTATTTCCCTTCAGTTTCAGGTGGGTGGATACTTACCAAAGAAGACTTTTTTGATGTAGATCAAATCAATAATTTGAAAGTTAGAGGAAGTTGGGGTATTACTGGTAACGATAAAATAGGAAGTTATGGTTGGATTGGAAGACTTCAAGGAGCAAATGCTGAAGCAACTTATCCTTTTGGTAACGTACTATCTTATGGTAATGCATTAGGTCAGCTAGCAAACCCTGACTTACAATGGGAAACTAATGAACAAATTAACGTTGGTTTTGATGGTAGTTTTTTCAATAATCAATTTGATATCACTATGGATTATTACGTGAAAACAACCCGAAATTTATTACTTGTACCTGAGGTTTCTGGCCTACTAGGATCTACTGCTGGAGGAAGTTCTGCTCCAATTGTGAATGCGGGTACTATTGAAAATAGAGGATTAGATCTTAGCATCAATTATAAAAAACAATTCAATGAAGATCTTAGACTAGCTACTGGATTAAATATTACCACTGTAAAAAATAAAACTCTAGAGGTTAATAATGCAGCGGGCTTTATTCCTAGTGGTCAATTTGGCTTAGGACAAACTACCTCAAGATTTCAGACAGGACTTCCAATTGGTGCTTTTTACGGGCTACAAACCGATGGAATCTTTCAAAATCAAGCTGAAATTGATGCACATGCACTACAACCAGGCGCTCAACCTGGAGATCTTAGATTTGTTGACGGAGATGGAGATGGTGTAGTTGAATTTGGAAGTGAAGATGATCTTGCAGTCATAGGAAATCCAATTCCAAAAATGACCTTAGGTTTTAATTTAAATTTAGATTACAAAGGATTGGATTTTGCAACTTCTCTTTACGCTTCCATTGGTAACGATGCTGCTCGAAGTTATGAGCGTTTTCTTACTTACAGTAACAAATCTAGATTATATTTAGATCGATGGACAGGTGAGGGAACTTCAAATACAACACCAAGGGCATCTACAAATGCCTCAAACAATTATCTTTTCTCAGATTTCTTCGTAGAAGACGCCTCTTTTTTAAGAATTCAAAACGTACAACTCGGTTATTCAATACCAACTTCTACATTAGAAAAAATAAAAATGGATAAAGTTCGAATATATGTTGCTGCTAACAACCTATATACGTTTACAAAGTATAGTGGTTACAACCCTGATGTGTCAAATGCAAATCCTTCTGCTGCAGGAGTCGATCTAGGTCAATATCCGCAAACTAGAACATACACATTAGGAATTAATGTTTCATTTTAAAACAAAATATGATGAAAAATAAAATAATATACTTAATAGCAATCACCTTAACTTTTGTTTCATTTAGTTCATGCGATGATTATTTAGACATTTCTCCTGAAGGACAACAAAATTCAGAAAACTACTTTAACAATCCACAAGACTTTCAAGATGCTCTTATAGGAGTCTATGATTTATTATCTACTACTGCCTTAAACAACATCCTTGGTGAGATTGCCTCCGACAACTCCTTGTGTGGAGGAGAAAATCCAACAGATGTTTTAGACTGGCAACAAATTGATGATATGATTCATACCCCTGATAATGGAACTTTAAGAAGTGTTTGGCAGTGGATGTACGCAGGAATTAGTAGAGCTAATTATATCATTGAATTTCAAGATAAAATAGATTTCGATGAAAAACAAGGAATTTTAGCCGAAAACTTATTCTTAAGATCATACTACTATTTTGAATTGATAAAATTCTTTGGAGATGTACCAATGTACATCGATGGAAGAATTAGCATTGCTGAAACGCAATCAATTGATAGAACACCAAAAAGTGAAATCTATTCACAATTAGAAAGTGACTTATTATCAACCATAGAAAACTTGCCATGGCAACAAGTACAAAAAGGAAGAGCAACAAAAGGAGCTGCATGGTCGCTTTTAGGGAAAATTTATTTATATCAAAATAAATATGACGAAGCAGCAGATGCTTTTAATAAAGTAATATCATCTGGACAATATCAATTGGTTTCTAATTATGCCTCTATTTTCTTAAACAACAATGAAAACAATGTAGAATCTGTTTTTGAAGTTCAATACTCGGGAAGTCAAGAAGGGGCAGGATTTGGTTGTTTCCAATGTTTAGAAGGAAATTTTGCAGTAGGGTTTATGGGACCTAGATTCAGAGATGGTGATTTCACCCCTTATGCCTCTGGTTTTAGTTTTAACGTTCCTATACAGGAGCTAGTAGACCTCTATGATGCCGCAGATACAAGAAAAGAGGCAACGATTTTTGATATTGATGCTTTTGTTGCTTCAAGACCTGATGTTACTTACAATCTAGGATCAGAACACACAGGATATTTTAATAAAAAATACATCCCTTATGCAGATGACATAGTGCTTCCAGATCAAAATATAAACAGAAGTAACAACTACAGAGCAATCCGTTATTCTGATGTATTATTGATGGCTGCTGAAGCTAATTTACAGGCGTCTGTTCAAAAAGACAATCCTCAAGATCTACTAGACCAGGTTAGAGACAGAGCTTTTGGCGACTCTAACAATAGAATAACAGCGAGCTTAGAAAATATTTTAAACGAACGAAAATTAGAATTAGCTGGAGAAGGCCATCACTTTTTTGATCAAGTTAGAACTGGAAATACAGCTTCCATTCCTGGATTTACACCCAATAAAAATGAAGTTTTCCCAATTCCAAGAATTGAAATAGAGTTAGCTGGTAATCGTTGGGATCAAAATCAAGGATATTAAAATAAAAACCATTATGAAAAAAATAAAAACATTCTACAAAGCTTTACTGATACTTATAATTATAAGTTCTTGTAAAGATGAAACAAACCTAGAGTTTCTAAATGATGTTGCTTTGCCATCAAACATTGGGGTTAACTTTATTGTAACCCAAGACAATACAGGTTTAGCAACTATAACTCCATTTGCTGAAGGGGCAACTTCTTTTAGTATTGATTTTGGAGATGGATCAGAATCTGTAAGCTTCGTTAACGGAGAAAGTGTTCAACATGTTTATGCAGAAGGAACTTATACAGTGGGTGTTGTTGCTACAAATATAATTGGTGAATCAGCTGAGATAACCCAAGAACTGGTAATGTCATTTCAAGCTCCAAGAAACTTAGAAGTAACAATTGAAAATGATGTGGCTGTCTCAAGAAAAGTTAATATTACAGCTACAGCAGAATTTGCAACTACTTTTGAATTTCACTCTGGAGAAGATGGAATTGATCAACCTGTAGCTACAGGTAATATAGGTGATGAAATATCTTATGACTACGAAACACCCGGAGTTTACTCTGTAAAAGTTGTGGCTAAAGGTGGTGCAATTGAAACTACTGAATATACAGAAGAATTTGAAGTAACAGAAATTTTATCTCCAATTGCTAAAGCACCTTCACCTCCGGGAAGAGATGCAGCAGATGTCATTTCTATGTATAGTGAACAATACATACAAACTACTGTAGATTCATACACTACTAGCTGGTCTGTAGTTGCAGCGCAAGAAGAAATAGCAGTAGAGGGAAATCAAACATTAGTTTATAGAGATCTAGCTTATGCAGGGATCATAACAGAGGCTTCACCTATAGATGCCTCTTCTATGGAAATGGTGCATTTTGATGTATGGAGTACTAACGTAAGTACTTTTAAAATTAAATTTGTAGACTTTAATGGTACTGGGTACAATGGTGGAACTGATAATATTGAGTTTGAGGTATCAAATGCCATAGATCAAGAAGGAGAATGGATCAGTTTTGATCTTCCGTTGTCTGATTTTACAGATGTTCCCTTTTCTGATATAAATCAAACTGTAATTTCTGCAGATCCTGTAGGAACTGTTTTTATTGATAATTTATATTTTTATAGAGCTTCATCTGGTCCTGTTTTTGATGATGGCCTTTTAACAAACGGAGATTTTGAAAACGGAAGTGACTCATGGATTGTTGGCGTTAACGATAACGCTCCTGCTCCAGTTGTAACAAATGGAGGGAATACCTACTACTCTGTAAATGTAGAATCCGCAGGTAACGTTTATGATGTAAATGTGAGTCAAAAAGTTGCATTAGCTGAAGGAAGTACTTATACCCTAACATTCGATGCTTGGTCAGATAGAAGCAGAACTATCGTTGCGGGAATTGGTCTCAGTGGCCCACCTTGGACTAATACGGGTGCACCTTTAGACATTACAACAACTAGAACTACTTTTTCATATACCTACTCTTCCATAGGTTTTGGTGCTGGTGATGCAAGAGTTTTATTTGATATTGGTGGAGAAGTTGGACTTGTGAATATCGATAATGTATCTTTAATTGTTGGATCTGGAAATCTTCTTACAAATGGAGATTTTGAAAATGGAAGTGACCCATGGATTGTTGGAGTAGACGATAATACTCCGGCTCCAGTAGTGACAAATAATGGAAATACTTATTATTCTGTAAATGTTGAAGCAGCAGGAAATGTTTACGATGTAAATATGAGTCAAAAAGTTGAAATCATTGAAGGAAATACCTATACATTAACCTTTGATGCTTGGTCAGATAGAGATAGAACTATCGTTGCAGGAATTGGTCTCAGTGGACCGCCTTGGACCAATACTGGTGCTCCTTTAAGTATTACTACAACGAGAACTACCTATAGTTTTACTTATACCGCTGTAGGATTTGGAGCAACTGATGCAAGAGTTTTATTCGACATTGGTGGAGAAATTGGACTTGTCAATATAGATGATGTAACGTTATCCTTAAATTAAATTTGAGTATTAAAATAAAAAATATAAAATGAAAAAAATAACACACAACATCTCAGTATTCCTTCTGCTTCTAGTAGGATTTACGAGTTGTCAAGAAGAAACGTATGAAGTAGGAGCGCTTATAGCACCAACAAACTTAAGTGTTAGTGTTGAAATTGTTGGTCAAGACAGTGAAAATCCTAATGGTGATGGAAGTGCTGTCGTTGTTTTTACGGCAACTTCAGATAACGAAATAAACTATCAATTCAATTTTGGTGACGGCAGAACGGCTGTTAGTCCAACAGGAATTGTAGAGCACCGTTATTCTGCAAATGTTGGAGTATATACTTACAATGTGGTTGTAAATGCAACAGGAACTGGAGGTTTAGGTACTAGCACCAATTTAGAAGTAACCGTATTTAATTCTTTCAAAGATGAGGAAGCAGAAAACTTTCTAACTGGATCATCAGATGTTAATGATATTGGAAGCAGTAAAAAATGGTATTGGCAAGCAAATAAACCTCTACATGTAGGTTTAGGGCCTGTTGAAGATGACTATGGAAATGGAGAATTTGCTTACGAAGCTTGGTGGAATTTAATACAACCTTGGGACGATGAAAAGTATTGCATGTACGATAATGAATTTGTATTTACCAGAACAGCTAATGGAATTAGTTTCGAACAAACTATTGGACCCGCTTTTATTCCAGGAGCCTATGCTGTAGACTTAGGAGTAGCTGGAGATACATGTCATGATGAAACAGTTGCAACTACAATGTTTGGTGAGAAAAATGTTTCCTTTTTTCCATCAAGTTCAAAAGCAGCTCTAGAAGGAAGTTATAATGAGGTTCCTTATAGAAAAACTAGTTTTGAAATTAGTGATGGAGGATTTTTAGGTTGGTATGTAGGAGCAAGTACTTACGATATTATATCCATATCAGACGATGAATTATTTGTTAGAATTATTCAAGCGGGTAATGGTTTTGCTTGGTATCAAAGATTTACTTCAACAAAACCTGTTGAAGGGGATGTAGACCCGGGTTATCAATATACAACCCTTGTATGGGAGGATGATTTTAATACAGATGGAGCGCCAAACTCTAGCAACTGGACTTACGATCTCGGAACTACAGATATTTTTGGTAATGCCGGATGGGGAAATCAAGAAGTTCAAAGTTATACTGATAATCCAGAAAATGTAATTGTTGAAAATGGATCATTAAAGATTACAGCAAAAAAAGATGGTAATAACTTTACTTCTGCCAGAATAAAAACTCAAGGCCTTTATGATTTTACATATGGTAGAGTTGAGGTAAGAGCCAAACTGCCTGCGTCACAAGGAACTTGGCCTGCAATTTGGATGTTGGGATCTAATCACCCAACAGTGGGATGGCCATCCTCCGGAGAAATAGATATTATGGAACAACGCGGAGATGATAAAACTAGAGTATTGGGAACAACCCACTGGTTTAATACCGCTGGAGGAAATAATGCTAGTTATGGTGAGAGTACCACAGTTGAAAATGCCTCAACTGAATTTCATTTATACACTGTTGAATGGACTGAAAATGCTGTAAAAATATATTTAGATGATGTTCAGTATTATGAATTAACAAATTCTTCCGATTTACCATTTGATTCAGATTTTTATTTGATACTTAACGTGGCCATGGGTGGAACTCTTGGCGGTGATATAGATCCTGCATTTACAGAGGATACTATGGAAATCGATTATGTTAAAGTATTCCAATAAAAGTAGACGCTTTTATTGACTACAAATTAAGAATAAGAGTCCTAAATATTTTAAAAAATATTTAGGACTCTTTTATTTAGAAGTACATCAAAAATGATTTTTTATAAAATTTTTTTTATATAAAAAATTATAATTATCAGAACAACTTATTAGCAACAACAAGGGAAACAACCACATTACAATTATTTTAGTCAAACTATACAATTAAGCAATATACCCATACAAAACTACAACATAAAGCGTTTTTTTTGGCTTTTAAGAAGGTTTTAACTCGTTGTTTCCCCCATAATCCGTAGCCCTTGAAATACGAAAACACAAAAAACTAACTTTTTAATTATTCTGTATGATTTTTGTCGAGGTTTTAATTGAGATAAAATGAAATCAAACTATTAAATTAGCGTGTGTTGAATTTTTAAAAAATTTATACATAATAGATAATATGTCTAAATTCTCAAACATAAAAATAACTCAATGGTTTGCCCTACTTTTCATTGGCTTGACATTTTCTTTTTGTCAAACTCATGAAGTGTTGATAGAAACCAATGAGCATGGAGATGCATTGATTGTGAACGGAGAAAAGTTTATAATTAATGGAATGAACTGGGATATGATTCCAATTGGTAAGGATGCGGTGAGTACTAACTTTTGGCAAAGCTCAGATGAAATCATAAAGTTAGGATTAGATCATGAAATGTCTCTATTAAGAGATATGAATATCAACACAATTCGTCATTATTCTGACATTCCTCCTAAATGGATTGAGTATATCTATAAAAACTATGGTATTTATACCATGATAAACCATCCTTTTGGAAGATATGGTTTGTCTGTTGATGGAGAATGGAATCCAATTACAGATTACTCAAACTCTAAGATGCAAAAAATTTTATTGTCAGAAATTGAAACAATGGCTAAGGATTACAAAAATACACCTGGCCTTCTATTGTATCTCCTTGGAAACGAAAACAATTATGGTCTTTTTTGGTCTGGAGCAGAAACTGAGGATTTTCCTGAAGATGAGACCGAAAAAATGGCTGTAGGAGAAAAACGTGGTAGGCCTATGTATCGTTTAATGAACGAGGCCTCAAGAATAATTAAAAAATTAGACAGTAATCATCCTGTAGCTATCTGTAATGGAGACAATCTATTTATTGACATAATTGCTCAAGAATGTGTTGATGTTGATATTTTAGGCGTCAACTCCTACAGAGGTGCTTCCTTTACCGACTTATTTAAATCAGTAAAAGAGATTTTAAACAAACCTATGCTATTCACAGAGTTTGGAGCAGATGCTTTTAATGCAATCACCAAGTCTGAAGATCAAAAACCACAAGCCGAATACCTGCTTGAAAATTGGAAAGAAATTTATGCGAATGTAGCTGGAATGGGAGGATATGAGAATACAATTGGAGGATTTACCTTTCAATTTAGTGATGGCTGGTGGAAATATAATTTTGACAAAAGAAAAAATGCTTCAAAACATGATAGTATTTCAACTTGGGCTAATGGAGGATACACTTTTGACCTTGTATCTGGCAAAAATAATATGAATGAGGAATGGTTTGGGATATGTGCTAAAGGTCCAACCGACGAAAACGGTCTTTATAATCTTTACCCCAGAGCTGCCTATTATGTGTTGAAGCAAGTTCATGGATATAATCCTATCAATAAAAATAGCAATCTCAATTTGCTGAATGAATATTTTGATGACATCAACATAAATGAGTCAGAGAGTAAAGGAACTCTTAATAAAGAAATACTTGAACGTATAAATAATACTAAGGATTCAATAATTAACGCACTTTGGGTAAGATCAACAAACCCTGTGTTAAACATTACTTTTGATCAAGACCCAATGGTGTTTAAATTTAACTCATTCAATGGGTCATCTTTTAAATTAAGCAATATTAATCCAGTATCGGAAAACAATACTTCAACAACTACATCTGGAGTATTTATAAATACCGGAAATGCATGGGAAGGGAATTACTTAGATCTTAAATCTACAATTAACTTAGAAAAAGGAAGTACTATAAAATTGAATTTACATTCCAATAAGTCAGTAGAGATAGTAGTCAAATTAGAAAATAGTAGTGGTGAAAATAGTTCGACAGAAGATGCTAAATTTCACTCTGGAAATGGATGGGAAGAATTAAATTTTTCATTTTCACCCACTGAAAAATACAATAGATTGGTAGTTTTTATTGATGGTCCAGGAAATACTGCTGGAGATTTTTACATAAAAAGTATTATCCAATCAAACTCAAAAATTCAAATAAAAAAATAAAGTGTTATACAATGAGTAACAAAACAAATACATTAATAGAAGAGACCACTTTTACCAATAAAGAAGTTAAGTTAAAGTCTCTAACTATAGATAATGAAAAATATTATCAGATTTCAAATAACGACGCTATGCGTCCTTTCTTTATGAGTATTGTAAGTGATTCTAATCATTGGATGTTCATCTCAAGTAATGGAGGTCTTACAGCTGGAAGAAAAAATTCTGAATATGCATTATTCCCCTATTATACAGACGATAAAATTACAGAATCTGCAGACATCACAGGAAATAAATCTATTTTTAGAATTTATAAGAATAATAAAGAATATAAGTGGGAACCTCTTGCTGTCAGATCTTTAGGCAGCTACTCAACTACCCAAAATTTGTATAAAAATAGATATGGTAATAAAATCATATTTGAAGAAGTTAACCATGATTTAGAATTGACCTTTAGATACCAATGGAGTTCAAGTAATGTTTATGGATTTGTAAAAAAATCTAAACTTATTAATACTGGAAAAGAGGCAGTAAAGGTAAGTTTGCTAGACGGTATTCAAAACATTATGCCTGCTAGTATCGGAAGCGATGAGCAAAATCAATCCAGTAATCTTGTAGATGCATATAAACGAAATGAACTAGAAGAAGCAACTGGTCTAGGAATTTTTGCGTTAAGCGCCATATTAGTTGATAAAGCTGAAGCAAGTGAAGCTTTAAAGGCTAATGTAGTGTGGTCAATAGGCTTAAATAATCCAAAATATCTTCTTTCTTCTCTTCAGTTAAATAATTTTAGACTAGGGAACTCTGTGCAACAAGAGGTAGATGTTAAAGCAGAAAAAGGTGCTTATTTTCTAAATTCGGATATCATATTAGAAAAGGAGTCTGCTAAAGAATGGATGATTATTGCCAATGTAAATCAAAATCATTCTAATATTGCAAAATTGTCAAAACAAATTAGAGAAGATGCTTCTTTAATTGATAAAGTAAACGATGATATTAATCTTGGCACTCAACGTTTAGTTGAGTTAAATTCTGCATCAGATGCTATTCAAGTTACCTCAGACAATCTAAAAGATACGCGCCATTTTGCAAACACGCTATTCAACATCATGCGCGGTGGTATTTTTGACAACAATTATCAAATAGAAAAATGGGATTTCAAAAACTATTTAGAACAAGCAAATACTAAGGTTGCATTTACATCAGAGAATATTATAGAAAGTCTTCCAGAAGAATTTTCACTTTCTAGGCTTCAAGAAATAGCATATAGCAATGAAGATAAAAATTTTAGACGTCTTTGTCTAGAGTATATGCCATTGAAGTTTAGTAGACGTCACGGAGATCCTAGTAGGCCATGGAATAGATTTTCAATTAACACAAGAAATGAAATTGATGGTTCCAAAATATTAGACTATGAAGGGAATTGGAGAGATATCTTTCAAAACTGGGAGGCATTAGCACATTCATACCCAGAATTTATTGAAAGTATGATACATAAATTTTTAAATGCTACTACTTTTGATGGATACAATCCTTATCGAGTAACAAAAGGAGGTTTTGATTGGGAAACCATTGAGCCAGACGATCCTTGGTCATATATTGGCTACTGGGGAGACCATCAAATAATTTATCTATTAAAATTTCTTGAATTTATAAACAATCATAAACCTGGAAGATTAGAAAGTTTCTATTCTAAGAATCTTTTTGTTTATGCAAATGTTCCATACAAAATAAAATCTTACGAAGAACTGCTTAGAAATCCAAAAGACACGATAATCTTTGACCAACAATTAGATACTAAAATACGTGAAGAAAGAGCAACTTTGGGGGCAGATGGTGCTTTGTTACGAGACGAACATCGCTTTATTGTAAAGGCAAATTTCATAGAAAAAATTCTTGCAACTTCATTAGCAAAATTATCAAACTTTATTCCAGAGGGTGGAATCTGGATGAATACTCAAAGACCTGAATGGAATGACGCCAACAATGCTCTTGTAGGAAATGGTGTTTCAATGGTAACCTTATATTATTTAAATAGATTTTTCAACTTCTTTGAAGAATTACTTGAGACTTCCTCTACGGCTGAAGTTGAGGTTTCAAATGAAGTTTTGTCATTTTTTAATAGCGTACTAAATACATTTGATAAGCATAAAGGACTACTTTCATCTTCAATTAATGATACTGATAAAAAAGTTATTCTTGATGCACTAGGAAATGCAGGAAGTGACTTTAGAGCACAAATATATAGTCATGCATTCTCTGGAAGAAAGTCAAATCTTTCTTTTGATAGATTGAAAAAATTTGTACGTCTAAGTAAATCATATCTTGAACACTCTATAAATGCAAATAGACGTTCAGACAACTTATATCACGCCTACAATTTAATGACAGTAAATTCAGACAATAGTATCTCCATAAGCTACTTAAGTGAAATGTTGGAAGGCCAAGTTGCTGTATTAAGTTCTGGCTATTTAGACGGAAAAGAAACCTTAAAGGTGTTAGACGCCTTAAAACAGAGTAAACTTTTCAGAAAGGATCAATATAGTTATTTATTATATCCTTTTAAAGAACTTAAAGGCTTCTTGGATAGAAATACTATTTCTGAAGATGCAGTTTTATCTTCAAAGTTATTTCAAGAAATGCTAAAAGATAAATCAGTTGAAATTATTGAAAGAGACGTAAACGGAGAATATCACTTTAATGGAAACTTTAAAAATGCAAATGATGTTGCTGATGCTTTAGAAAAACTATCAAATACAAAATATAGTGGTCTATTAGCCTCTGAAACCCCAAAAGTTCTTCAAGCTTTTGAAGATGTTTTTAATCACAAAGCTTTTACAGGAAGGTCTGGAACATTTTATGGCTATGAGGGATTAGGTTCGATTTATTGGCATATGGTTTCAAAATTACTATTAGCTGTTCAGGAATCTTGTCTTCAGGCGATATCAAATGGAGAGGATGAAGTAATGGTTGGCCATTTACTTGAACACTTCTACGAAATAAATGAAGGTATAGGAGTGCATAAATCTCCAGAACTCTATGGGGCTTTCCCAACAGACCCTTACTCCCACACGCCAGGAGGTAAAGGTGCTCAACAACCTGGAATGACCGGTCAGGTAAAAGAAGATGTCATTTCAAGATTTGGAGAATTAGGTGTTTTTGTAAAGCACGGAAAGTTATATTTTAATCCTTGTTTGCTCAGAAAGGAAGAATTTGTGTCTAAGGAAACAAATTTTGAATTCTTAAGTATTAGTAAAGAAAATAATAGTATAAAAATTCCTATTAACGCTTTAGCTTTCACTTACTGCCAGGTTCCAATAGTTTACAATATTTCAGATAAAGACTCACTTAAAGTAACATTTAGTGATGGAAAAAGTAAAATAATTGACTCATTAATGATAGACTCTGAAACTAGTGATAAAATATTCAAAAGAACTGGAGAGGTTATTCAAATTCAAGCGTATATTAATTCATTGCATTTAAAATAAAGAGAAATGTTATGAGATTGAAATTCCCTTTATTCATTATAATTATTTCATGTCTTATATATTCTTGTAATAACAATAAAGAAAAGCGTTTAATAACAGCATCAAAACAGAAAACTCAATTGACAGCAAAAGAGATATTAGGAAACCCAGATTATTTAGCAATCTCATATGGTGGATATAGAAAAACTACAAGAGGGATTCAGCCAACCATAACTGAGATAAAAGAAGACATGAAAATTCTTCATGCTATGAATATAAAAATTCTAAGGACTTATAATGTTCAATTTGCTCAAGCTGAGACAATTTTAAAAGCAATAAAAGAACTTAAAAGTGAAGATGCATCTTTTGAAATGTATGTTATGTTAGGAGCTTGGATAGATTGTAAAAACGCTTGGACAGGTAACCCTGTTAATCATCAAATAGAAAGTGATCAAAATGAAGGAGAAATAGCCAGAGCGGTATCATTGGCCAATACATACCCAAATATTGTAAAAATTATTGCTGTAGGAAATGAAGCAATGGTAAAATGGGCAACAAATTATTATGTTGAACCGTCAATAATACTAAAGTGGGTTTCTCATCTACAAGATTTGAAAAAGAAAAATAAACTTCCAAAAAATCTTTGGATTACAAGTTCAGATAATTTTGCTTCTTGGGGAGGAGGTAGTGAAGAATATCACACAGAAGATTTAAACCAACTTATTAAAGAAGTAGATTTTATTTCCATGCATACTTATCCTATGCATGATACTCATTATAATCCAGTTTTCTGGTATACAAATAAAGAAAAGCCCAATATAGAGAAGGTCAATAATAGTATGATTAGGGCAAAAGAATATGCCATTTCACAATATGATAGTGTAGTAAGCTATGTAAAAAGTTTAGGGCTAACAAAACCAATACATATTGGGGAAACTGGCTGGGCGTCTTACTCAAATGAACTGTATGGAAATAATGGCAGTAAGGCTACAGACGAATATAAAGAAGCTTTATACTACCATCACATGAGAGAATGGACTTCAAAATCCGGATTGTCATGTTTTTATTTTGAAGCTTTTGATGAGGTTTGGAAAGATGCTAACAATCCAGGGGGGTCAGAAAACCACTTTGGTTTATTTACTGTTGATGGTAAAGCCAAATATGCTTTATGGGATTTAGTAGATCAAGGGGTTTTTGATGGATTAGGACGTTATAAAAATCCAATCAAAAAAACCTATAACGGAGTTAAAGACAGTTTACTTTTAGAAGTACAGATTCCTCCAATAAGAAATTCAAAAAAACAATAGATTAATGATTTGCCTAAGAAAATATAGTTCCTTCTTTTTTACAATTACAATCCTTATGAGCATCACCTCATGTACCCAAGAAAAATTACGTGTAAAAGTTTTTGAAACTTCAAAAAGTGGAAATAAACTTACAGAGATTACTAGCTTTAACTCATTAAAGGATGCCTCCTCTATTACAATTAATACTGAAAAAAAATACCAAAAAATTACTGGGTTTGGTGGGTCTTTTACAGAGGCATCTGCCCATCTATTGAATAATTTAAGTGCTAAAAATAGACGTGCAATATTGAACGCTTATTTTTCAAAAGAAGGTGCAAATTATTCACTAACAAGAACCCACATGAATTCATGTGATTTTTCACTTTCAAACTATTCTTATACTCCTGTTGAAAATGATATGGCGCTAAAACATTTTTCAATTCAAGAAGACAAGGACGATCTTATTCCAATGATTAAAGACGCTATGAAAATTTCTGAAGAGGGTTTCCAGATCATAGCATCACCTTGGACAGCTGCCCCTTGGATGAAAGATAATAATAAGTGGGTTGGCGGTAAATTACTGCCAAAATATTATGATACATGGGCGCTATTTTTCTCCAAATACATTACTGCCTATAAAAATGAAGGTATAGATATTTGGGGTTTTACAGTAGAAAATGAACCACATGGAAATGGTAATAATTGGGAAAGTATGCATTATACCCCAAAAGAAATGACTGATTTTGTACAATTTCATTTAGGTCCAAGATTAGAAAAAGATGGCTATGGAAATAAAATTATCCTAGGTTACGACCAAAATAGAGCTGGCTTACAAGAATGGGTAGATGAAATGTATAGAGATGATAACGCTTCTAAATACTTTGATGGTACTGCTATTCATTGGTATGAAAGCACTTATGATTTTTTCCCTGATGCATTACAATATGCTCACAATAAAGCCCCAAATAAATACTTAATAGAAACAGAAGGATGTGTAGACTCTGAAATTCCTAAATGGCAAGATGATGATTGGTACTGGAGTAAAGAAGCAACAGATTGGGGATGGGATTGGGCTCCTGAAAAAGACAAGCATTTACACCCAAAATACGCACCTGTAAATAGATATGCTAGAGATATTATTGGTTGTCTTAACAACTGGGTAGATGGTTGGATAGACTGGAATATGGTTTTAGATAAGCAAGGTGGTCCAAATTGGTTTAAAAACTGGTGTGTAGCTCCAGTAATTGTAGATCCAAAAAATGATGAGGTTTACTTTACCCCTATTTATTATACCATGGCACATTTTAGTAAATATATTAGACCGGAAGCTGAAATAATCGATGTTGAAAAGTCTGATGAAGATTTAATGGTTACTGCCGCTAAAAACATCGATGGATCTATTGCCGTAATCATTTTTAATGAAGGCATAAACCCAAAAAGTTTTACGCTTTCAATGGGAAAAAAAGAAACCGAAATATCAATAAACGCTCAAGCAATACAAACAATATTAATTAATACGATTTAATAATTATGTCTAATACAAGTAAAGTCCCTATGGGACAAAAAATTGCCTTTGGCTTTGGAATGTTAGCCAACCAAATGTTTCCAGCAATCCTAGGAATATTTATGGTTGTATTAGTTGAAGACTTAGGTTTTTCTGGCTGGATGTGGTCTTTAGTATTTCTTTTCCCAAGAATTTTTGATGCGATCACTGATCCAATTATGGGATTTATTTCTGATAACACAAAGTCTAAATGGGGAAGAAGAAGACAATATGTACTCATTGGGGGAATTCTTATGGGTCTAGCCTACATATTTATGTGGCAACTTAACAAAGCAGATGGAGTTGAGTTTAACTTTTGGTATTTCTTTTTATGGTCATTAGTATTTTATTTAGGCCTAACTATTTTTAGTGTTCCTTATGTTGCTATGGGTTATGAAATGAGTGATGATTTTCATGAACGCACCAACATTATGGCTATCGCACAATTTATAGGTCAATGGGCATGGGTAATTGCCCCTTTGTTTTGGATCATTATGTATGATGAAAGCTGGTTCCCTTCAGCAGATGTTGCTGTCAAAGAATTAGCGATTTGGGTTGCCATCCCTTGTGCAATTTGTGCAATGGTTCCAGCAATTTTCATAAAGAGTAAGCCTACACTAGACGAAGACTATGAGCCCTTAAACTCAGCTAATATTGGAAATAGTGTAATGAAAATATTTTTAAGTTTTGTTGAAGCTTTCAAGATTAAAGAATTTAGAAAATTATGTGGTGCCACTTTTTTGATATTTAATGCTTTTAATACGGTAGCCGCTCTTACTTTTTTTGTAATAGTTTACAAGTTATTTAATGGAGATGCTGGAGCAAGCGGCATATGGGTTTCTATGTTTGGCTGTTTAGGAGCTCTAGGGACCACATTTATTGTAATTCCATCTGTAGCTTGGATGTCAAAAAAACTTGGAAAGAAAAAGGCTTTTATGTTGTCTCAATCCATTTCATTAGTAGGATATATTATGCTTTATTTCTTATTTATTCCTGGTAAACCATGGATGTATATTATTGCATTACCTTTCTTTTCTTTTGGTATTGGAAGCTTGTTTACCATCATGATGTCTATGACCGCAGATGTTATAGATATTGATGAAATAAATACAGGAAAGCGTAGAGAAGGTATTTTTGGTGCCATCTATTGGTGGATGGTAAAAGTGGGTTATGGAATTGCTGGTGCGCTCAGTGGAGTTATCATTACTGTAGTAGGTTTTAACTCAGATTTAGCAACTACAGATCAACAAGCTGCTGTTGACGGATTGCATGCTTTCTTCTGTTTTTTCCCAATGATAGGAACAATTTTCGCCATGCTAATTATGCGTAACTATAGTATTACAGAGGAAAGAGCAAATGAAATAAGAGAAAAATTAAAAACAAGAAAAAATCACAAATAAATACTAATTAAAATTAAAGATTGCCAAAAAAATGTCAGTAAGAGAAGAAAAAATATTATCGTTAACAAATGTTGATTTATCAAAAAAGTCTCCAAAAGAATTAAAAACTTTATTTAATGAGATTTTAAAAGATGGAATTCATGGGTTTTGTTCTAGCCCCTATGAAGAAGGTCAACAACCAGGAGACACGTTAACAGAAGATCAAATTAGACGCCGATTAAAAATTATTAAACCTCATACAAAATGGATACGATCTTTCTCATGTACTGAAGGAAATGAATTCATCCCAAAAATAGCTCGTGAATTAGGAATCAAAACATTTGTTGGAGCTTGGCTAGGAAGTGATCCTGAGATTAATAAAAAAGAAATTGCTGGTTTGATTAAATTAGTTAACCAAGGATATGTAGATATTGCTGCAGTTGGTAACGAAGTAATGTACAGACAAGACTTATCAGAGCAAGAATTACTTTCATTTATAAATGAGGTAAAAGAAGGAATAACTAAAGATGTTCCTGTAGGTTACGTAGATGCTTATTATGAATTTGAAGACAGACCAGCGATAACAGAAGCTTGTGATATTATATTAGCGAATTGTTACCCTTTTTGGGAAGGATGTCACCAAGACTACTCTTTATTATATATGAAAGATATGTACAGAAGGGCGTTACGTGCAGGAAAAGGTAAAAAAGTAATCATCACTGAAACAGGATGGCCGAGTCAAGGGTCTAATTTGGCAGGAGCTGTTCCTTCGGAAGAAAATGCCATGAAATACTTTATAAACACTCAATTATGGTCTAAAGAAGACGATATAGATATCTTTTATTTTTCATCATTTGATGAATCTTGGAAAGTAGGTTCTGAAGGAGATGTTGGATCTTATTGGGGGATTTGGGATAAAGATGAGCAATTGAAGTTTCAAAACTAATTGTTTGCACTCAAAATTTTCAATTTTTTATCATACCACATAATATTCTTAAATTTGAGCATAAAAATTTTGATTCATTATTATGAAATTTAATCCTTTATTTAAATCGATTTTATTCATGCTGTTTTTCATATGTATTTCATGTGATAAAACTAAAGTAAAATTTGACACTGATGAACTTTCTGGTGGTTTAGAACTAATGTCTTCATTACATACAGGTATTGATTTCAACAACTCAATAACGGAATCTGAAACTGTAAATCATATCTATTACAACCAAATTTACAGTGGTTCAGGTGTAGCCATAGGTGACCTTAATAATGATGGGTATCCAGATATTTATTTTGGAGGAAATCAAGTTGGTGACAAATTATATGTGAATAAAGGAGATTTAAAATTTGAGGATATTTCAAAAAAATCAAAAATTAGTCAAAGTCCAGGATGGACCTGGGGTATTACTATGGCTGATGTTAATTCTGATGGATATTTAGACATTTATGTTTGCAGGAATGGTGAATCTATGAATCCAAATGACAGAAAAAATAAGCTATTTATAAATAATAAAGATTTAACGTTTACAGAATCTGCCTCAGAATATGGTCTTGCAGATAAAGGTTTTTCATCACAAGCTGTCTTCTTTGATATGGATAATGACGGAGATCTTGATATGTACTTGGTTAATCAAATTCCGGACTCTAGATTATTTAAGAGATATAAGAATATCCCAAAGAATAGATATCAATTATACAAGGATAAAGTATATAAAAATGAGGGAGGTAAATTTATAGAGGTTTCAAAAGATATTGGCTTAGGAGATGGTTATACCTATGGATTGAGTGTTAGTGCCTCTGATTTTAATAATGACGGATGGACTGATTTATTCATTTCAAATGATTATGATGAACCAGATTTCTTATACTATAATAATGGTGATGGAACTTTCAAAAATGTCATATTAGATAAAATAAAACATATTTCTAGATTTAGTATGGGTACTGATACTGGAGACATAAACAATGATGGTGCCATTGATTTACTCACTCTAGATATGGCTGCTGAAGACCATTATCGATCTAAAACTAATATGAGGTCGATGAATGCTCAAGAATTTAAAGAAATGATTGATAAAGGAGATCATCATCAGTATATGTTTAATACACTTCAGATCAATAATGGTTCAGGAGAGTTTTCTGATATTGCAAATATTGCGGGTATATCAAAAACTGATTGGAGTTGGGCAGGCTTATTGGTAGACCTTGATAATGACGGATTTAAAGATATAGTGATTAGTAACGGAGTAAAAAAAGATGTTAGAAATAATGATTTTTTAACAGGTTTATACGAGAAACTTAAAACGGATTCCCAAGATTTTTTTAACATGTCAAAACTTGCTCCATCAAATCCATTACCCAATTATGTTTATAAAAACAAAAATGGTTACGAATTTGAAAATGTGACACAAAAATGGGGTTTTGATACCCCTAGCTTTTCACATGGATTGTCTTATGCTGATTTAGATAACGATGGAGATTTAGATATTGTTTCGAATAACATGGAAACAGAGGCTTCAATTTATAAGAATAATACGAACGGAAACTTTTTAAAAGTTGAACTCGAAGGTTCTTCAAATAATAGATTTGGTTACGGAGCCAAAGTCATTATTTATCATAATAATAAAATACAAATTGAAGAAAACACAGTTACAAGAGGGTATTTCTCGTCAAAAGAACCTAAGCTCTTTTTTGGTTTAGGAAAAGAAAAAAGAATAGACAGTATGAGAGTTATATGGCCAGACCATAAAACATTAACCTACAATAATCTTGATGTTAATAAGACAATTAAAGTTAAATACTCAAAAGCATCAGAGTTATATGTTAAAAATAAAACCTCAAAAACAGTTCTAGTTGATGTAAAAGCTGAAGATGTTGGTTTAGATTATATTCATAATGAAAATGAATTTGATGATTTTGCTGAAGAGGTATTGCTACCTCATAAACTTTCAAATAATGGGCCTTTTTCTGCCTCAGGAGACGTAAATAACGATGGATTAGATGATGTTTTTATTGGAGGAGCCTCAGGGCAGGAAGGTGTTTTATTTATTCAAACTGCTGAAAGAAAATTTACAAGAAGTAAATCTAAACCCTGGGCAGTTGATAAAAAATCAGAAGACTTAGGAGCGCTTTTCTTTGACTTAGACGGAGACGGAGACAAAGATCTTTATGTAACTTCTGGTGGTAGTGAATTTAAACAAGGCAATAAATTACTAAAAGATAGGATTTATATAAACGACGGACTAGGAAATTTTTCAAAAAATAGTAATGCTATTCCAAATATATACAGAAGTACTCAAACTGTTAAAGCCTCAGATATCGATGCAGATGGTGATTTAGATTTATTTATAGGAACCAGGCTCATCTCTGGAAAGTATACCTTTCCTGCAACAAGTTATATTCTAGTAAATGAGAAGGGAATACTAAAAAAAGCTTCTAAAAATATTGCTCCAGATTTAACCAATATTGGAATGGTTACAGATGCAGTTTTTTCGGATATAGATAACGATAATGATGAAGATTTGGTTATTGTTGGGGAATGGATGAAAGTTAAGATTTTAGAAAATAATGACGGAAAATTTAAAGACAACTCAAATAAATTTGGAGATTACATTGATAAGAGTAGAGGTTTATGGTGGTCAATAACAGCAAATGATATTGACAATGACGGAGATGATGATTATATTATTGGTAATTTAGGGAAGAATAATAAGTTTAAAGCCTCTAAAGAACACCCATTTAAAGTATATGCAAACGACTTTGATGGTAACGGAACAAATGATGTTGTGTTAGCAAAATATTACAAAGACGGCTATGTTCCTATGAGAGGAAAAGAATGTACGACACAACAAATGCCTTACGTAGGTGAAAAATTTAAAGATTTTCACAGTTTTGCTTCTTCCAAATTAATAGATATCTTACCTGAGAAGAAAATAGATGAGGGTATTGTTTACGAAATAAGTAACTTCAAAAGTATTGTGCTAATCAATAATAATGGGATTCTAGATCCTTTATATTTACCCATAGAAGCTCAAACTAGCCCCATCAAAAGTTGCCTAGTGCAAGATTTTAATGATGACGGTTTTAAAGATCTACTGTTGGTTGGAAATCATTATGGTGTAGAAGTCGAAACAGTTCGATATGATGCAGGCCATGGATCTTTATTTTTTGGAGACGGAAAAAATAACTTTAGATTTGTACCTCCATCAGAAAGTGGTGTTTACATTTCAAAAGATAGTAGAAATGTCTCTTTACTTAGAACAACTAATGAAGAAAATATCTATTTAACTACTAATAATAATAGTACTATCTCAGTATATAAAAAAAATAATTTAAATTAAACACAACTTTAAATTATCATTTTCCGTTACAACTAAAGTTTCTCTAAGTTGCAATATAGAGCCTAAAGTTATAATTTTATTACAACATTACCACTACATTTCTAATAAGGGCTTTACCACTCCCTTATCAAAAAACAGCTGAACCAGTAATAATCACAGCTATATTGAGGGGTGGAAATTTTTTTTTCTTTATAGCTACCATACAACAAAATGTATGATTTTTGTAAAGGTAACTTTTTCTTCTTTTACCTCTAATTAGTTTAATTTGGTGATCTATTAAACGAAAACAAATCATATGATGAAAAAAATTACTTTATTATTAGCCATTTTGTTGGTTAATTTAGGCTTTGCTCAAACATTGCCTTTCGATTTTAGTGATCCTATTCAAACCATGACAGGAGGCGACGGTGCTACAGTTTCAATTGTTCAAGACAATGGAAACGACGTGCTACAAATTGTTGGTAATGGTGCGGATTGGGATAATGCTCAAATAAATTTTGCGCAAAACCTAGATTTATCTGATGATGCTAACAACACAATCTCATTCAGAATTAAAGCTGTAAATGGGACAGGTAGTGGAAATCATGCGCTTAAATTTGAGAACGGGACTACTGGTGATACAGAGTTAACATTTACAATTTCAGGTACTGAATGGACTGATGTCTCTTTAGATTTTCCAGCTGGTCTTGGTAGTTATGGTAGAATGGTTATTTTCACTGATTTTGGTGGAAGTGGTGGAGGATTGTCTGACACTTATTTAGTTGACGATATCTCTGGTGCCTTTCATAGCACACCAGTATTACCTAATTTGCCTTTTGACTTCAGTAGTGATGATCAATTAATGACTGGTGCAGAAGGCGCTGTCGTTACAATTGTTCAAGACAATGGAAATGATGTTCTTCAAATGGTAGGTTCTGGTGCAGACTGGGATAATGCGCAGATAAATTTTCAAGACAATCTTGATTTATCTGATGACGCTAACAATACCATTACGTTTAGAGTTAAACCTTTAAATGGGACAGGTAGTGGAAACCATTTATTAAAATTTGAAGATGGTCCAGCAGGAACTACAGAATTACCTTTCAACACCACAGGTACTGATTGGCAAGATATCTCTTTAGATTTTGGTCCTGGGCTTAACAATTATGGTAGAATGGTAATTTTTACAGACGCTGGAGGCGACGGTGGAGGATTATCTGATACTTATCTATTTGATGATATTGCTGGAGCAACTCATCTTAGTGGTCCACCAGATTTACCAAACTTACCTTTTGATTTTAGTAGTGCTAACCAACTTATGAATGGTGACGGTGGTGCTGTTGTAACCATAGAACAAGATAATGGAAATGATGTATTACAAATTGTTGGAGCAACTGCTGCATGGGATAACGCTCAAATAAGTTTTGCAGATAATTTAGATTTATCTGATGATGCAAACAACACAATAAGTTTTAGATTTAAGCCTGTTAATGGTACAGGAAGTGGAAGTCATTTATTAAAATTTGAAGATGGTCCTGATGGAGCAACAGAACTTGCGTTTACTAGTACAGGTACAGATTGGCAAGATATTTCTGTTGATTTTGGTGCTGGATTATCTAACTACGGTAAAATGGTCATTTTTACTGATGCTGGCGATGCCAATGCTGGTGTTTCAGACACATACCAAATTGATGATATCGCAGTAGGGGCTAACCCTGCTCCACCATCAGCAAATAGTGTAACTGTAGCAACTTCACAATCTTGGAATGGTTATGTAAACGCTTTCAATGTTTCAGATGATAGTTATGCATTTGGATTTTCTTATGGTGTTTCAGACCTAAGAGCTACTGCTACAGCAACAAGTATGACTTTAGAACCAAATATTGCTATTTGGACTGCAGAAGCAACTAATGCAAGTTGGTTTGACCAGGGTGTAACACCACAGACTGCAAATAAATATATTGAAGCAAGTTCTTACATTGAAGACAATACGCTTGCTGGTTCGGATCTTACATTCACTGGAAATGTTTCAGTGAGCGATCTAGGCTCAGAATATACAGTAGTTGCATTTGTGAAGGCTTTAGATCCAAACAATGGTTATGCTACTGTGGTTAACAATACAGCTGATATTAGTAGTACTGGAGACTTTACAGCGTCAGCAACTGCAGCTGAATTAGTTTCAGGATACGTTATTCAATATGGTTTTGCAGTTACTGGTCCATTAGCTGACCCTTCAGACACAACCTTGGGTAGTGTTGTGATTGGTGAAAACGCTCCTCCTCCATCAGGGAATAGTGTAACTGTAGCATCTTCACAATCTTGGAATGGTTATGTAAACGCTTTCAACTTAGATGACAGTTATGCTTTTGGATTTGCTTATGGTGTAGAGGACTTAAGAGCTACTTCCACAACAACAAGTATGACTTTAGAACCAAATATTGCTATTTGGACTGCAGAAGCGACTAATGCAGCTTGGTTTGACCAAGGTGTAACCCCACAGACTGCAAATAAATATATTGAAGCAAGTTCTTACATAGAAGACAATACACTTGCTGGTTCAGATCTTACTTTCACTGGAAATGTTTCAGTGAGCGATCTAGGCTCAGAATATACAGTAGTTGCATTTGTGAAGGCTTTAGACCCTAACAATGGTTACGCTACTGTGGTAAACAATACAGCTGATATTAGCAGTACTGGAAACTTTACAACATCAGCTACTGCAGCTGAATTAGTTTCAGGATACGTTATTCAATATGGTTTTGCAGTTACTGGCCCATTAGCTGACCCTGCAGATACAACCTTGGGTAGTGTTGTGATTGGTGAGGCTACAGCGGGTGTAGATGACAATAGTTTTGTAAATGTTAGTGTATATCCTAACCCATCCAATTCAAACTGGAATTTTAGAACGGGTAACACTGTAATAACTTCTGTTGAAGTATTTAATCTGTTAGGAAAAAGAGTGGTTTCACAAAACAACAACAGTACTGAAATTTCTATTTCAACTGAAGGATTAACCAGCGGAATTTATATTGCTAGAATTACTACAGAGCAAGGAGTAAAAAGTGTAAAATTAATTAGAGAATAATTTTCAATAATTCTTAATTACATAAATACAAAAACGCTCAGAGCCTTGCTCTGGGCGTTTTTTAATTAACTTTAAAAATGGGTGCGATGAATTTACTTTGGAAAGATACCTTTAGCTCAAGGAGTGAAAAACGTTAAATTGATTAAAGTATAAATTATTATTTATTACTTTTTAAAAGACGTTAAAAAATTGAATTCAATTTTCTAACGTCTTTTTCTTTTTATTTAATCTGTACTTAGTTGATTTTTGTTACTTTTAATATCGAATAAATTCATATTTATGAGAGCGCGTTTTGCCTTATATACACTATGCTTTTTACTTTTTTGTGCCTGTTCACAAAATGAGGCTAAAAAAGGAAATGATCTTATTAATGAGACCAGCCCTTATTTACTTCAACATGCCTACAACCCAGTGAATTGGAAGGCTTGGAATAAAGCTTCTTTAAAAGAAGCAAAAGAACAAAATAAACTCATCGTTGTTTCTATTGGTTATTCCTCATGCCATTGGTGCCATGTAATGGAAGAAGAAAGTTTTGAAAATGATTCTATTGCTAAAACAATGAACGATAATTTTATCAATATTAAAGTAGATCGGGAAGAACGTCCAGATATCGATAAAGTATATATGACTGCTGTTCAGTTGATGACTGGAAAGGGAGGATGGCCACTAAATTGTATTACACTTCCAGACGGACGACCAGTCTTTGGGGGTACTTATTTTACCAAGGAGCAATGGAGTAAAATTTTAATTGATATATCTAAGCTATATAAAGAAAACCCTGATAAGGTCGAAGAATATGCACAACAAGTTACAGAAGGTATTAAAACCTCAGAATTAATAACGATAAACAAGGAAGAGGCTGTCTTTAACAATGAAGAAATTATTACAGCTATAAATCTATCCAAAGAACAATTAGATCTTATTCATGGAGGTTTGAAAGGAGCACCAAAATTTCCAATGCCAAATACCTTAGATTATCTAATAAGATATCAATACCACTTTAATGACCCTGAAATCCTCGATTATATTAAACAATCACTAACTAAAATGGCCTATGGAGGCATTTATGATCAAATTGCAGGTGGATTTTCCAGATATTCTGTAGATGATCGTTGGCACATCCCACATTTTGAAAAAATGTTATATGATAATGCTCAACTAGTAAGTGTTTATTCCAAGGCATATCTTCAAGATAAAAATGAGTTGTATGAAACTATTGTTAAAGAAACACTAACATTTATAAATGATGAATTATCTGCTGATAATGGCGCTTATTATTCATCTTTAGATGCAGACAGTAAAAATGAAAACAAGGAACTAGAAGAGGGTGTATTTTACAGTTGGACTAAAGAAGAATTAAAAACTCTAATTGAAGATTATGAATTATTTGCAGATTATTATAATATAAACCCCTCTGGATTTTGGGAAAAAGACCTTTATGTTTTAATCCGAAATCAGTCCAATACTGAATTTGCTAAAAAACATAACCTTACTAAAAAAGAGCTAAAGGAAAAAATAAAAAGCTGGAAAACTATGCTATTGGCAACTAGAAATAAACGTAATAAGCCAAATTTAGATGATAAAATTTTAACATCATGGAATGCTCTTATGTTACAGGGATATGTAGATGCCTACAAAGCCTTTGGCAACCAAATCTATTTAAAAAACGCTGTTAGAATTGGAGAATTTATTCTTAACAACCAATTAAGAGAAGATGGGGGTCTTAATCGAAATTTTAAAAACGGGAAAAGTACTATTAATGGATATGCAGAAGATTATGCAACTGTGATACAGGCTTTTATTTCACTTCATGAAATAAGCCTAGATGAAAAATGGTTAATACTTTCAAAAACAATAATGGAGTATACAATTACACATTTTTATGACCCAGATAGTGGGCTGTTTTTTTACACATCTAATAAGGATCCTAATTTAATAGCTCGCAAAATAGAGATAAATGATGGGGTTATCTCCTCTTCCAATTCAATTATTGGAAATAGTTTATTTAAGCTTGGGCATTATTTTTATGATAAAAAGATGACTAAACTTTCTGAACAAATGTTGAATACCCTTAAGAAAGGAATTATAAAAACACCTTTTGCCTATACCAATTGGCTTCATGTAATGACAAATTTTACAAAACCTTATTATGAAGTAGCAGTTGTTGGAAAAAATGCAAATACAGTAGCTAAAAAACTATATTCAAATTATTTGCCAAATATATTAATATCAGCTTCAGACAAAGAGTCTGAAATACCATTACTTGAATATAAATATTTAGAGGATAAAACGTTAATTTACGTATGCGTAAATGGTACATGTAAATTACCCTTGGCAGATGTTTCAAAGGCAATTAAAAGTATAAGCCGTAATTAAGAAACTGATTATTTATACTTTTCTAAAAGAGTATACTGCTTTTTAATCGCTGATTTAAAATCTAACTTTAAATTTTTAATTAAGTCTCTTACACTTGGTGAATCATGAATAGAGGAAACACCTTGACCGGCAGACCAAATGGTAGCCCATGCTTTTGCCTCATCTTCTTGAGCAGTCAACTCCTCACCAAAATCAACTTTTACTTTTCTACTTAGCATCTCTTCGGTAATCCCCATCGCATTAAGACTAGGGGCTAAAAAATTAGCAGGAACACCAGATACAGCTGCGGTATAAACAATATCACTAGCTCCTGCTTCTATGATCATATTACAATATTCCTCTGGCGCCTTACTTTCTTTTGTATTAATAAAACGTGTTCCCATGTATGCTAAATCTGCTCCCATTTGCATGGCAGAAGCAATATCTCTTCCTGAACTAATACAACCTGAGAGTAGGATAGTTTTCTTAAAAAAGGATTTAATTTCAGTAACCAATGGCATTGGATTAATCGTTCCAGCATGCCCACCTGCTCCAGCGGAAACAAGTATTAAGCCATCTACCCCAGCTTCTTGAGCTTTTTGTGCATGTCTTTTTTTAATTACATCATGAAATACTAGACCTCCATAATCATGAACGGTGTCTACCAATTCTGACACCGCCCCTAATGAGGTAATTATTAATGGAATCTTATGCTTTACACAAATGGCTAAATCTGCTTCTAACCTAGGATTTGATTTATGTACTATGAGATTCACTCCAAAAGGCGCAGTTTTATTTCCTGTTTCTTTTTCATGTTTTTCTAAGGCATCTTTTATCTCAATAATCCATGCTTCGAAACCTTCAGATGTTCGTTGATTTAAAGCAGGGAAAGTTCCAACAATTCCGTTCTTACAACATTCTATGACCAACTGAGGTCCAGATATTAAAAACATTGGAGCCGCTACTACTGGTATTGAAAGTTGATCTATAAATGACGCTTTACTCATTTTTCAGGGTTTAATTAAAATTAGTATACAAATTGATTTTTGATAAAGTTATATAAAAAAAAGTATTTGTTATATTTAACAAAACTAACAGATTATTATAAATAAAAACACAGATAAAAATGAAAAGATTAGAAGGGCAAATAGCAATTATTACAGGAGGTGCTAGGGGGATTGGTGAAGGAATTTGCGAGGTATTTTGTAAGGAAGGAGCTATAGTTGCCCTATGGGATGTTTTAGACGGAGAAGAAGTTGTGACTAAAATTTCTGACAAGGGAGGAGATATTTTCTATCAAAAAGTAGATGTTACCAATCAAGAATCTGTTGATGCTGCTGTAGCAGAAATTATTAAAAAATACCAAAAAATAGATATTTTAATAAATAATGCAGGAGTCATTAGAGATCGATCATTTTTAAAAATGACTCGTGAAGAATGGGATGTTGTGATGTCTGTAAATGTAGATTCCTTATTCATTACTGCTAAAGCTGTGGTGCCTCACATGAAAGCTGCAAATTATGGTAGAATTATTTCTGCCTCTTCTATTAATGCCTATCAAGGAGCCTTCGGACAAGCAAATTATTGTGCTAGTAAAGCTGCTATTGTTGGATTTACACATTCATTATGCAAAGAGGTTGGAAAGTATAACATCACAGTAAATGCTGTAGCACCTGGTTTTATAAAGTCTGAAATGTCTGATTCTATGCCAGAGGAGGTTATAAAAGCTGGTATTGCTATGATCCCTGTAAAACGGATCGGTACTCCAGAAGATATGGGACATGCTTATTTGTTTTTAGCTTCTAAAGAGGCTGGCTTTGTAAGTGGCCATACTTTACATGCCAATGGAGGGTCTATGCCATCATAAAAACCTTTTTTATCTCGTTAAAACACTCATAAACATCAAAAAAAATGGAAGAACAACAACTAAGACAAGAATCATATGCTACTGAAATTTCTCAGTTGTCTGACCTAAAAAATTATATTGGAAAAGAATTAGGAGTATCTGAATGGACAACCATTTCGCAAAACCAAATAGATACTTTTGCAAGAACTACAGATGACAATCAATGGATTCACGTAAATCCAGAATTAGCAAAAAAATACTCCCCTTATAAAAAACCAATTGCTCATGGTTTTTTGATTCTCTCTTTAGCCTCCAAATTCTGTTATGAGACAGTAAAATTTATGGATGTTGGAATGGGCGTAAATTATGGATTAGATAAAGTACGATTTATGAATGCAACTCCAGTAGGGTCATTAGTTAGAGCTCGCGTTTCATTAATTTCTACAGAAGATATTACTAATGGTTTGCGTTATAAAATGAAGCTTATTTATGAATTAAAAGGACAAGAAAAACCAGCCTGTGTTGCAGAATTTATTGCTTTGGCCTATGTAGATGCTTCAAAGAAAAATAAAAAGGATATCCCTACAAAAAACGGTCAACATTTAGAGGAATTAAAAAATAAATCCGTCTTATTTAAAAAAGAGAGAGATATTGCTATTGTAACATTAAATCGTCCTGATAAATATAACGCTGTAAATGACGATTTAGTTGAGGGCATAAACAAATCTATTGCAAAGGTGCAAAAAGACGACAGTATCCGGGCAATGGTGATTACTGGAGCAGGAAAAGGATTTTGTTCTGGAGCTGATATGAATACTTTTGGAAATATTACTCCTGAAGAGGGGAGAACATATATCACGAATACCTACGGACCTTTAATGCGAAATTTAACAACCCTTAAAAAACCTATCATTGCAGCTATCAATGGAACTGCTGCAGGAGTAGGAGCATCAATTGCTTTGGCCTGTGACTTTCGGGTGATGTCTGAAAATAGTGGGTTATTATATGCCTTTATTAATATTGGTTTAGGGCCAGATGGTGGAGCAAGTTGGTTGTTAGCAAGACAAGTGGGTTATAGTCGAGCACTTCAAATAGCAGTTGAGGGTAAAAAAATAAAAGGAGAGGAATGCCACAAGCTTGGATTGGCCAATAAACTAGTTGGTAATGATGAAATTGTATCTACAGCTATTGATTGGGCACATCAAATTGCAAAATTACCAACCCTTGCTGTAGGAATTACAAAAGAAGACATATTTCATGCTATGGATAACGATTTACAAAGTACAATCGCTTATGAAGCTGAAAGACAAACAGCTGCTTTTGCAAGTCATGACTTAGTTGAGGGAGTATCTGCTTTTTTACAAAAAAGAAAACCGAAATTTATAGGGAAGTAAAAATATGGAGTCTGAAAAACTAATGCACCGGTCAGATTATTCTTATTTTAAAAATATCACAACCCGATGGGCTGATAATGATATCTATGGCCATATAAACAATGTAGTTTATTACTCCTATTTTGATACCGTAGCTAATCAATATCTAATAGAATTTGCTGATTTTAATCCAGTAAGTGCTCCTGTTATTGGAGTTATTGTTCACTCTAATTGTAACTACATAAAGGCGATTGCTTATCCAGACAAAATTGAGGCAGGCTTAACTGTAAAAAAATTGGGTAGAAGTTCAGTTACCTATGGAATAGGTGTTTTTAGGCAAGGAGAAAGTGCTGCTTGTGCATATGGAGAGTTTGTTCATGTTTTTGTTAACAGAAAAAACAACCTACCAATGTCAATCCCAACAAAAATTAGAGAGTCATTACAAAAAATCCTTATTGATAAAAATTAGGTTGAAGTAATTGTTTTATTTCGATAAAAATCCAATCTTTTTTTCATAATTGGCTTAAATAAGAACGGGAAATACGATAGCATTAACATAGCTGGATACCCATAAGGTAAAGTAGGACTATCGTCTTTAGATTCTAATATTTGGTAAGGTTTTGCACCACTATGGTGATGGTCTGAATGTCTTGTTAATTCAAATAATAATACCCTCCCAATAATGTGATCTGAATTCCAAGAATGTTCTCGCTTCACACGTTCATATCTCCCATTAGCTTTCATTTTTCTACGAAGCCCATAATGAGAAAAGTAATTTTGTGCTTCTAATACTGAAATTCCATAGACAGCAGTTATAAAGTAAATCACAGTGACGTTTAATCCATAAAAGAAATTAATTACAACAAAAAGAGAGATGGATAATCCTGTAAAAAAGATCATTGGGTTAAAAAGCAATGATTTCCCTTGAGATTTTAATCTTTGAGATTCTAATCTCCAGGTTTTAAAATATCCTCCAATTTGAGATTTCAATGCAAACCAATAAAAAATATCGCCTTCTTTTGCAGAAGTAAGATCATTTGGAGTAGCCACATCTCTATGATGACCCGAATTATGATAGGTCATAAAGTGATTTTGTATGGCGGTTAATAATAATATATGAGCTAAAAACTGCTTTAATTTATGGTCTTTTTTATGACCTAATTCATGCCCTATATTGATTCCGTTAACCCCCAAAATGGTTCCCATAAACAAAATACAAGCAATCAAGTCTGATAAAGGAAGGGAAGGGTTAGAAACTGTAATCAAAAACTGATATACTACAAATAAGTGTAGTGGAACAGACAAATATAAGACTACATCATAAAAAATAGTTTCTGTTGCTAATTCTTTTTCAACAGAGGTTAAATTGTAAGTGTTTTGAGGTAAAAAGTTTTCTAGAACAGGAACAAGAACATACAGGCTAATAATCCCAATATAAGCTATAAATCCTGTTGAATTAAATGTCAACAACCCAAGAAGAGGAACTATAAAAGCCGAAAAATATTTAAATTTTGCCATTTGATTTTACAATTAATTTAAAAAACAGCTCTAATATACTGATAATCAAAAAATAAATAATATTATTTTTAATTTACGCACAAAAAACATCTTGATACATTTAAAAAAAGAGTACTGAAACAGTACTCTTTTTTTCATAGCAAAATCTCCCTTTACTATTTCCCTCCCAACATCAACAATTCATTACAAACCACTTCTGTTATATATTTTTTTTCTCCTTCTTTACTTTCATATGATCTAGAAGTCAACTTCCCTTCAATGGCAATTTCATTTCCTTTTGTCACATATTTTTCAATAATTTCGGCTGTTTTGTTCCAAGCTATAACATTGTGCCATTGAGTATCTGTTACTTTCTCTCCCATGGTATTTTTATAACTTTCATTGGTAGCAATAGAAAATTTTGCTAACTTTTTACCACTATCTAAAGTGATGATTTCTGGATCATTTCCTAAATTTCCAATTAGCTGTACTTTGTTTCTTAACGTATTCATAAGATAAGGTTTTGCGCACTTAGGTGTTACTTAGTGCAGATTTATAATTTATATTTTGTTGATGTGTTTTCAACACTACAAATATGATTCAGAAACTCAATTGGAAACGGTTAGAATACATTTACTTTCGGTTGTAAGTATTTGTAGTCGTTTGTAAACGAATAATTTATACCTTTACAAAGATTATAATTATCAATATGACACACTTCATAGAGACCGAGCGTCTAATTTTAAGAATGTTTAAAAATTCTGATGTAGAAAATATATTTAAATTGGATTCTAATAAAGAGGTGCATAAATATTTAGGAAAAAAACCTATTAAAACATTAAAAGAAGCTGAAAAAATAATTTCTTTTTTTCATCTTCAGTATGAAGAAAGAGGTATTGGTCGTTTTGCAGCCTTAGAAAAAAGTTCAGGAAAATTTATAGGTTGGGCTGGACTAAAATTGAATAAAGGTGAACAAGAAATGTTGAATGGATACACAAACTTTATAGATATTGGATATCGGTTTTTACCAAGTTTTTGGGGAAAGGGATATGCTACTGAAGCTTCTTTAGCATCAATTGAGTATGGTTTTAAAAAATTGAAATATCATGTTATATATGGTGCTGCGGATATAGAAAATAAAGCTTCTAACAAAGTATTAAAAAAAATAGGATTAAACTTTATAAATCAATTTGATTTCAAAGATGTTAAATGCAACTGGTATGAATTAAAAAATAATGAATATGGAGCTTAGAGAATGTTTAGAGTGTGGAGAGGTTCTAAGAGGAAGAATTGATAAAAAATTTTGTTCCGATTACTGTCGAAATTCTCACAATAATAAAGTAAATAAAGACAGTAAAAACTTAATAAGAAATATCAATAATCGTTTGCGAAAAAATCATAAAATAATTTCTGAGCTAAATACTTTTGGAAAAACAAAAGTGACTAGAACTCAATTATACGATAGAGGTTTTGATTTCCAACTTTTTACCTCAATCTATAAAACTAAAACAGGGAATACCTACTTTTATATATATGATCAAGGATATTTAATTCTAGAGCATGATAAGTTTTTACTGATAAAAAGAGAACTTTAGTAAATTGTTTTTAATTAAAATTTGCAAATTTTAATCGATTTCTGAAACACGTAGTGTATTTACCATTCCTCGTTCCTCAACAGGCATTGAAGTTAGATTAATGACAATATCACCAGAGGCTACATAATTTTTTTCTTTTGCAATTCTGTTAATATCGATGACGGTATCATCTGTACTTAGATTTTCGTCATAAAAAAATGCTCTCACCCCCCAAAGTAAATTAAGTTTACCTAAAATTCTTTTTTGAGTTGAAAATGCTAGAATATGTGACTGTGGTCTCCATGCAGATATTTGAAAAGCTGTATATCCGCTATTTGTTAATGTGCATATAGCAGCAGAATTCGTGTCTTTAGACATTAATGCAGCATGATGGCATAGAGATTTAGTAATAAACCTGTCAGTTCTAATATGGGGAGCTTGGTGAGGTACTTTGATCAATGGTGAATTTTCAACACTCATAATAATTTCACTCATCTTCTGAATTACTTTTACAGGATGTTTTCCCACAGATGTTTCTCCAGATAACATAACAGCATCTGCTCCATCCATAATGGAATTCGCAACATCATTAACCTCAGCTCTTGTCGGTACAGAATTGGTAATCATAGTCTCCATCATTTGAGTAGCTATAATGACGGGGATACGCGCTTGCTTAGCTCTCATCACTAATTTCTTCTGAATCAAAGGAACTTCCTGCATGGGTATTTCTACTCCTAGATCCCCTCTAGCAACCATTAAACCATCACAATAAGGAATTAGAGAGTCTATATTTTCTACAGCCTCTGGTTTTTCAATCTTAGCAATCACAGGAACTCTATAATCAGAATTTTGAGCAATTAAGTCTCTAAGTATTCTTAAATCTTCTGGAGTTCTAACGAATGATAAGGCCAACCAATCTACATCTAAACTTAACGCAAAAATGGCATCTTTTTTATCCTTATCTGTCAGAGCAGGCAATGAAATATCAGTATTTGGAAGATTAACCCCTTTTTTTGAAGATAAGACCCCTCCAACAATAACTTTAGTGATTACTTTTGATTTCTTATCGGTTGAAAGAACCTCAAACTGTAATTTCCCATCATCAACTAAAATCTGTTCACCAGGTTTTACATCTCTAGGGAAATTCTGATACGTCATAAAGGCTTTATGATTATTTCCTATACATTCTTCTGTTGTAAATATAAATTCAGCTCCATCCTCTAAAACAACTCCTTCTTCCATCACTCCAACTCGTAGTTTTGGGCCTTGTAAATCAGCTAATACAGCAACATTATAGCCATTTTCCTCATTAATTTTGCGTATTTGATTTACGCGTTCTTTTACATCATCATAATCTGCATGAGAGAAATTAATTCTAAAAACATTAACTCCAGAACGAGCTAGTTCAGTTAAGGTTTCTTTTGAGTTTGTTGCAGGCCCTAAAGTGGCAACAATTTTTGTTTTCTTGTTTATGAGCATATTTAAAAAATTAAAAATTGTTTAGATTTTAAAGAATCTATCTCAACAGTATAAGAGGTCACAACCTGGGGAATTTGTTTAATCTGATGTACTGTTTTATAAATTGTTTCTTGAGTAGGTTCACCCACTATTTTGATAAAATAATCTACTTTTTTCTTTTCTGGGATTAAGTAGGTTTTCGTTTCTGTTGCCAATGCAATTGTATCTAAAGCATTTGTTCTTTCCTCGGTAAAACTATTTGATATTAAATACCAATCAGAATCATACGCTTCATTACTATAATTATAAACCGAAAAAGAAGCATTACTTTCAAAATCTAAACTGTATGAGGCTCTTGAAAAATGAATATCTAAATTCTGATTTAATAGATAAGCTAACTTAAAATCCTCTAATGCAGTGTGAATACCAATTAGTGTATAATTGTCCTCATTAAAATCGTCTATGTCTAACGAATAAACCTGCATTAAAAGTGGTATTGGTTTTAATTTATATGACTACTAAAGCAGCAAAATTAACGATTGTTTTAAGAACGAACATAAAAATTAACGAAATCGTTATCGATTATGAGTTTTCTATTTGTTTTTGAAAGGTATAATAAACTCTTTTTGATGCTTGTTCTTCTGCCTTCTTTTTCGATGTTGCTCTTCCTTTTGCTATTTGAACATCATCAATACTAATCTTTACACTAAAATGTTTGATCGGTTCATTTCCTGTATCTTCATAAGTGTTAATATCGTACTTTTTCTTTTTTTTCTGACACCATTCAATAATAAGGCCTTTATAGCTAGTTATCTTTCCTTCAAGTTTTGGAATATCAACATAAGGAACAATAACTTTATCGTAAATAAATTTATTACAATATGCGTATCCTCTATCTATATATATTGCCCCTATAAGAGCTTCAAAGATATTCCCATGAATATTATCTCCAATATTATTTTGAGGAATATTACTCTTTACAAATGAAATTAAATTTAAATCTTTACCTAACTCGTTTAAATGCTCTCTACTTACAATTTTAGACCTCATTTGAGTTAAATATCCTTCAGACTGGTTAGGTGCTTTAGCGTATAAGTATGAGGCGATAACAGCCCCTAACATTGCGTCGCCAACAAACTCAAGTCTTTCATAATTAAAAGGCTCACCATTTTTATCGATTTTTTTTAGAGATCGATGTGTAAATGCTTTTTGATAGTTCTCAATTTGATTGGGCTTAAAGTTTAGTAAATTTCGCATGGCATCGTAAAACACCTTATCATCTCCTTTAGATGATTGGGTGACTATTTTACGAATGAAATTCATGAAGTATTAATCTATTTTTCTAAATGCTACACAAGCATTATGTCCACCAAATCCGAAAGTGTTACTCATGGCAACTTTAATTGCTCTCTTTTGAGGTTTGTTAAGTGTTAAATTTAAATCTGGATTGATATTTTCATCTACAGTACTATGATTAATTGTTGGAGGCACTATACCGTGTTTCATAGCTAATATAGAAGCGATAGATTCAATAGCACCAGCGGCACCTAGAAGGTGGCCAGTCATAGATTTTGTAGAATTAATATTAATATTTTTAGCGTGATCACCAAAAACTTCAGAAATCGCCTTAAGCTCGGCAACATCTCCTAAAGGTGTTGAAGTTCCATGGGTGTTAATGTGATCTACGTCTTCTGGTTGTATTCCAGAATTCTCTAAACAGTTTTTCATCACAGCAATAACACCAATACCCTCAGGGTGAGGTGCTGTCATGTGATGAGCGTCAGAAGACATTCCGCCTCCAATAACTTCTGCATAAATTTTTGCCCCTCTTGCTTTGGCATATTCATACTCTTCTAAAACAATAGCTCCTGCTCCTTCTCCTAAAACAAATCCATCTCGTTCGGCATCGAATGGCCTAGAAGCGGTTTCTGCAGATTCATTTCTTGTAGATAATGCATGCATAGAGTTAAATCCTCCCATACCTGCAATAGTAACTGCTGCTTCACTACCCCCAGTAACTATAACATCACAATGCCCTAAACGAATATAATTTAAGGCGTCTATCATGGCATTTGCAGAAGAGGCACATGCTGATACTGTTGTATAATTTGGCCCCATAAATCCATTTTTTATGGATATGTTTCCAGGAGCAATATCTGCAATCATTTTGGGGATAAAGAAGGGGTTAAATTTTGGGGTTCCATCTCCAGAAGCAAAGTTTAAGACTTCATTTTGAAAAGTTTCCAAACCTCCAATACCTGCGCCCCAAATTACACCAACTCGTAATTTATTGATAGTTTCTAAGTCTAACCCCGAATCTGCTATAGCCTCATCTGAGGCCACCATCGCATATTGAGTAAACTTATCCATTTTACGAGCATCTTTCCTGTTCATAAAATCTGTAACAGTAAAGTTCTTTACTTCACATGCAAAACGAGTTTTGAACTTGGTAGCATCAAAATGTGTGATAGGTGCCGCCCCACTAACTCCGTTAACTAAGGAGGCCCAATATTCTTCAATATTGTTTCCAATCGGTGTTAATGCACCAAGTCCAGTTACTACAACTCGTTTTAATTGCATATAAATCTTACTTTTTAGCTTCTTCTATATAGCTAATTGCTTGACCTACTGTTCCAATGTTTTCGGCTTGGTCATCTGGAATTTGAATATCAAATTCTTTTTCGAATTCCATAATTAACTCAACAGTATCCAAAGAATCTGCTCCTAAGTCGTTTGTGAAACTAGCTTCTGTAGTTACTTCATTATCGTCTACTCCTAATTTGTCTACAATAATAGCTTTTACTCTTGATGCAATGTCTGACATAATTTATTTATTTTAAATTTTAAATCGAGGCAAAAATACAAATCTTATTAGTTTTAACGAATTTTTAGCAAAAAAATGAGGGGTAAATTATTTTATTTCAGCGATATCTTGGTAATGAGATTATAATATCAACTTTTATGCTTTATTTTGTGATTGAATTTTATCGTACATGAAGAGAGTTGTTATTTTTGCCTCAGGAGCTGGTTCTAATGCAGAAAACATCATAAATTATTTTCAAAACTCACAAAGAATTTGTGTTGTAAAAGTATTTTGCAACAAAAAAGAAGCTGGGGTTTTTAAACGTTGTAAAAAATTAAATAAAGATTGTGAATGGTTTTCTAGAGAAGATTTTTTCAAGACTAATTCGCTTCTAGATAAATTAATTGACCAGACTGATTTCATAATTTTAGCAGGATTTTTATGGAAAATTCCAGAATCTATAGTAAAAGCCTTTCCAAATAGAATTATAAATATTCACCCTGCTCTCTTGCCTAAATACGGTGGAAAAGGAATGTATGGTATGTATGTTCATGAGGCTGTAAAAACTAACGGCGATAACAAAACAGGAATTACAATTCATTATGTTAATGAACACTACGATGAAGGTGCTATTATTTTTCAAAAAGAAACAAAACTAGAAATAACAGACACCCCTGAGGATATTGCACAAAAAATTCATGCTTTAGAATATGAGTATTTCCCAAAAATTATTGAAAAAACAATCATAAACGATGGGGTCTAAAAAATACTATGTTATATGGAAGGGAAAAGAAACGGGTGTATTTTCTTCTTGGGACAGGGTTAAAAAACTTGTTGAAGGGTATGAGGGAGCTCAATACTTATCTTTTGAAAACAAAATAGAGGCAAATAAGGCCTTCAAAAAAAATTACTCTGATTGTCGAGGCAGTAAGGCTAAAAAAACAGTTTTGTCTGAAGCTGATAAGATTAATTATGGTATCCCCTTAAAAAAAAGTTTAACCGTTGATGCTGCTTGTAGTGGAAACCCTGGATTAATGGAATATCGTGGGGTTTTAAATCACAACAAACAAGAAATTTTTAAGATGGGCCCGTTTAAAAATGGTACAAATAATATTGGTGAGTTTCTTGCCTTGGTTCACGGTATTTCATTGCTAAAAAAGAAAGGCTTACACACCTTGCCTATTTACTCAGATTCTAAAATTGCCATGTCTTGGATTAAAAAGAAAACTTGTAGAACAAATATTACTTTTGACGCTTCTAATAGCGATTTATTGACTCTAATCCAGCGAGCAGAAAAATGGCTGAAAGAAAATTCATTCAGAAATCCAATTTTAAAATGGGAAACCAAAGCTTGGGGAGAAATTCCTGCAGACTTTGGCAGAAAATAAAGTCTACACCTTTGTAAAAAGAGAAACCTCCAACAGCGAGGGTTGAAGGTTTGTAATTTTTTTCTTTAATTATTTATCCTTTTAAGCTTGCAGATAAATATTCACGGTTCATACGCGCAATGTTTTCTAAAGAAATTCCTTTAGGACATTCTACTTCACAAGCACCTGTATTTGTACAATTTCCAAATCCTTCATCATCCATTTGTTGCACCATATTTAATACACGGTCCGTAGCTTCAACTTGTCCTTGTGGAAGCAAAGCATATTGTGAAACCTTTGCTGAAACAAATAACATAGCACTAGAGTTTTTACACGAAGCTACACAGGCACCACAACCAATACATGTTGCTGCATCCATGGCTTTGTCTGCCGCATGTTTAGATATTGGAATTGAATTTGCATCTTGCGTATTTCCTGAGGTATTTACAGAAATAAAACCACCTGCATGCTGCACTCTGTCAAAAGCACTTCTGTCTACAACTAAATCTTTAATTATAGGAAATGCTTTAGCTCTAAAGGGCTCTATATGGATAGTGTCTCCGTCTTTAAACATTCTCATGTGAAGTTGACAAGTAGTTACTCTTCGGTCTGGACCATGAGCTTCACCATTAATATATAGTGAACACATTCCACAAATCCCCTCTCTACAATCATGGTCAAAAGCCACAGGAGAATCTCCTTTTTCTATCAATTGATTGTTCAACACGTCTAACATCTCCAAGAAAGACATGTCTGGAGACACATCAGAAATCTGATAATCCACCATCTTTCCTTTATCGTTTGCGTTTTTTTGACGCCAAATTTTTAACGTTAAGTTCATGTCTCCTAATTATTTATATGATCTTTCTTTCACTTCAATATTCTCATAAACCAAGGGTTCTTTATGCAATAACGCATCTTTTGGTTCTCCTTTATATTCCCAAGCAGAAACAAATTGAAATTCTTTTCGCCTTTTTGCCTCTCCTTCTGGGGTTTGATATTCTTCTCTAAAATGACCTCCAGCAGATTCTTCTCTCAATAGAGCATCTTTTGCAAATAATTCCCCTAACTCTAGGAAATCTGCTACACGCCCAGCCTTTGCCAATTGCTCATTAAATTCATCTGCTGTTCCAGGTACTAAAACATCTTTATAAAACTCTTTACGTAAAGCAGAAATCTCCTCGATAGCTTCTTTTAATTCTTTTTCATTACGAGACATTCCACATTTGTTCCACATAATCTTACCTAAGCGTCTATGAAAAGAATCTACAGACTTAGTTCCTTTATTATTGATTAAATGATTAATGTTTTCTATTGCGTTTTTCTCAGCCTCCTCGAACTCTGGTAAGTCTGTAGAAATAGTTCCTGTTCTAATGTCATTAGATAAATAGTCACCTATAGTGTAAGGTAATACAAAATACCCATCAGCTAAACCTTGCATTAAAGCAGAAGCTCCTAACCTATTTGATCCGTGATCAGAGAAATTTGCTTCTCCAATGGCGTATAATCCAGGAATGGTGGTTTGTAGATTATAATCTACCCAGATGCCTCCCATAGTATAATGTACTGCCGGGAAAATCATCATAGGTGTTTCATATGGATTCTCATCTACAATTTTTTCATACATCTGAAATAAGTTTCCGTACTTCGCTTTCACAACTTCTTTACCAAGTTCTTTTACTAAAGCATCATCATTTTCATTCAATCCTTTTACATGTGCCTTTTCTTTACCGTACCTAATGATGGCCGCAGCAAAATCTAAATAAACTGCTTCGCCGGTGGCATTCACTCCAAAACCAGCATCACAACGTTCTTTAGCGGCTCTTGAAGCAACATCTCTTGGCACTAAATTACCAAAAGCAGGATATCTTCTTTCTAAATAATAATCTCTATCATCCTCTGCTAGTTGAGTTGGCTTTAATTTGCCAGACCTAATAGCTTCAACATCTTTTTTATGTTTTGGCACCCATATTCTACCATCGTTTCGTAACGATTCTGACATCAATGTTAACTTAGATTGATGATCTCCTGAAACAGGAATACAAGTTGGGTGAATTTGTGTATAACAAGGGTTTGCAAAATACGCTCCTCTTTTATGGGCTCTCCAGGCTGCTGTTACATTGGACCCCATAGCATTAGTAGATAAAAAGAAGACGTTTCCATACCCTCCTGTTCCTAAAACTACGGCATGAGCTGAGTGTCTTTCTATTTCACCAGTTACCAAGTTACGCGCTATAATTCCTCTGGCTTTTCCGTCTACAATCACAACATCAAGCATTTCATGCCTGTTATACATTTTTATTTTTCCACGACCAATTTGGCGATTCATGGCAGAATAAGCTCCTAACAATAATTGTTGTCCTGTTTGGCCTTTGGCATAAAATGTTCTTGAAACTAACACCCCTCCAAATGATCTATTGTCTAGCAGTCCTCCATAGTCACGAGCAAAAGGAACTCCTTGTGCTACACATTGATCTATAATATTTGCAGAAACCTCTGCTAAACGATATACGTTGGCTTCACGAGAACGATAATCTCCTCCTTTAACAGTATCATAAAAAAGTCTATAGGTTGAGTCTCCGTCTCCCTGGTAATTTTTTGCTGCATTTATTCCTCCTTGTGCTGCAATAGAATGCGCTCTCCTCGGAGAATCTTGAAAGCAAAATGCTTTTACATTATACCCTAATTCAGCTAAAGTTGCTGCGGCAGAACCACCAGCCAAACCGGTTCCAACAACAATGATATCGATTAATCGTTTGTTTGCTGGATTAACTAAATTGATATCATTTTTATGTTTTGTCCACTTATCTGCAAGTGGCCCTTGAGGTATTTTTGAATCTAATGCCATCTTATAAAATTTGATTTAAATGATGAAACAATGCAATAAAAATAAAGCCTGCAGGAATCCCGATAGCATATATTTTTGAGAAGTTTTTTAATCCCTTAGTGTATTTATTGTTTGCACCTACAGATTGAAATGCAGATTCAAAACCATGTAATAAATGGAGTGCTAAAAAAACAAAAGCGAGACAATATGCCCCAACACGAAGCGGGTTATGAAATTTTTCAACTAACTCATGAAAATATCTAAACTCACCATTGTGCATCCCGCTCATATCGCCTTGAATATATTTTATGTTAATTTCTGGAATCCAAAAATCTATGAAGTGTAATACTACAAATGCTAAAATGGCTAATCCACTCCATATCATATTTCTACTCATCCAAGAAGAATTTGCAGCTCCATTATTGACTACATATTTAATTTGACGTGCCTTAGTATTTTTAATTTCTAATACAAAACCCATTACAAAATGAAAAACAACCCCAAAAATTAATACCGGTTGTAATGCATATTGTATTACCCAAAAGGTCCCCATAAAGTGAGACACTTCGTTAAAAGTATCTGGGCTAAATACAGAAAGAATATTTATAGCAAAGTGTTGTAAAAGAAAAATCATTAGAAAGAGTGCTGATATTGCCATGGCAAACTTTCTACCTATTGAAGAACTTAAAATTCCACTCATTATATGGTTCATTTTATTATGATTGCAAAGGTACAACGCAATCGTTTTCTGACCAAACCACAAAAAGTATTTTAGCAGGTATTTAGAATGATTATAAGTAACTCTCTGTGAGGCTTGTTTGCTATTATTTTAATTTTTTTGAATATAACGCAACCTTTTAAAATTTTGTTCACCTAATGATTAATTAAAAAATTATGAAAAAGATAGATTTAGTTTTTTTTTAAAGAGAACTTCTATATTTATTGATCGTTATTGATAATCATTTTACAATCTAAAAATTAAATAGTTATAGAGTTAGAAGTTCTCATAAAAAAGTGTTGCAAACAAAACTTAAGTGCGCAAGCAAAAATTTACCGCTTATTTGCTGATAAATTATTTATAGTGTGTTTAAAATATTCTAGAACGTATCAAGATGCACAAGATACGCTTCAAGACAGTTTCATAATGATTTTTAAAGACATTAAAAAATTTAAGCATAAAGGATCTTTTGAAGGATGGGCAAAAAGAGTTACAGTAAACGTTGCTTTGCAAAAATTTAGAAAAAAAACTAGTGTAACATTTGATAGTATTGAGGAAAGCAAAATACCAGAGAAAGAGGTATTTGTAGATGTTGAAGAAAAAAACATTACGCTTAACTTATTGCTTTCGTTGATTAGAGGATTGCCTCCGAAGTACCAACTGGTTTTTAACTTGTATGTACTTGATGAATATTCACATCAGGAAATTTCAGAAATTCTGAATATTTCAGTTGGCACCTCTAAATCAAACTTATCTAGAGCACGTAAACTGTTAAAAGGACAAATTGAAAATTTAAAATCATTAGAATGAAAAAGAATATAGATAAATTATTTAGAGAGAAAATGAGCAAATCTAAAATAACTGCTCCCACAGAATCTTGGCCAATAATTGAAGCCAAATTAAAAAGGAAAAAAAATATTCGATTCGGTTATATGTTTAGTCTTCTAGGTGCCATAAGCTTAGTTAGCTTTATGTTATTTTCTACGCATACAGAAAACACCCTTTCAAAACCTCTTCAAAAAAACACATCTCTAAAAAAGGATGTAAAATCAAAAGATAATGAAGTTAATGAAATTAACATTAACCATGATAATCTTCCTCTTTCTGAACCTCAAGAAGATTCAAAAAAATTGTATGCAACTATTGCTACAAAAAAAGACTCAAAAAATAATGCTTCTAAATTCTTATATAACAATACTACCTCAGAAAAAACTCCTTTTTTTGAAGAAAAGGTTAAGGATACAATTATTGAAAAGCAGGTTAGAAAAATTGACTCACTCGTAAATAATCTTGATAGCTTGGTAGATCTTGTGAAAAAAGATTTTAAAATAAAAAGAAAAAAGCTGTTAAAGAAGAAGGACTCTAGTGAAGTTGAAAATTTCAAAAAAAATAAAAGTAGAAGATGGAATATTATTCCTGTTTTTGGGATTTCAAATACGGGAAGATTGTCAAAAAACATTTCAACACTAGGAACACTTAGAGCCGTGACTTATCCTAACGAATATTTTGATGATAACAAATCTTCAGGGTTAATATCATATACTTACGGTTTTAATGTTGTATTTAGAGCGACTAATAGATTATCTATTCAAACAGGTGTTTTTTCAAAAGAGTTACGTTTTCTTACTGAGAACTTATTCTTATCGGAGTTTATACCGGATGTAAATCCAACTAATATTATTTACAACCCAGGAGTTGAGGTTCGATTTTCAAATACTCCTGAAATAGGAGGCTCTGAAAGTGCTAATTTAAACCAAACCATTGTTTATATGGAAATGCCATTTGAATTAAAGTATAGGGTATTTGGAAGTTCAAAATTCAACACAAATCTTGTAGGTGGATTTAGTTTTCTTTATTTAAATAAGAACGAAATTCGAGCAAAAACAAATACATCGTCAAGAAGTATTGGTAGAGCAAGCAATTTGTTAACAACGAGTTCTTCTTTAAATATTGGATTAGATATTGAATATCATCTATCTAAACGTTTGGTATTTAATTCAGCTGTAATGTTTAAAAAACATTATAACACTTATAAAGACTACAACAACGAATACTCACCTTATAATGTTGGGATGCATGTTGGAATTGGTTATAAATTTTAAATAAGAAAATAACGTAATCGTCTACTGAATTTCAAAAACTTCAGTAGACGATTCTATTTTAACAGTGTAGGCTCCTTTAGGCAAAAAATATGTCCCATTTTTAGCGGCTTTTAATGACTGTTCTTTGAACTTTTTTAAATAGGTTTTTCTTCCTTTTTCAGAGAAGGAAAGATCGAAACTAGCTTCATTAAAACCTTCATCTGAATCTTTAACCATGGAAGCAACAAGTAACTCATCTTTATAAATATTTATAGTTACTTTTCTTGAACTACTTAAATAATATGGAATTGAAATTTTTGGAATAAATGGTGATGACCATCTCCCCCATGAATTCCCCCATGATCTATTTTTTTTAATCGTTAAAATTGGAAAAATATGTGCTTCTTTTGCCATGACCTCTGAGGTCATCAATTGAAGTGAAGCAATAGTTGCTTTATATAAACTCCTTCCATGTGTCCCTAAAATTAGATGCTTTGCTGAGGGTTGAATAACTAAATCATGAACGGCTACATTGGGCAATCCTTTATGAAAAGGGAACCAATCTTTACCTTGATTAAAAGAAGCATAAGCCCCATTGTCTGTTCCAACGTATAATAAATCTGGGTTTTCAGAATCTTCTCGAATTACGTTTACTGGTGATGTTGGAATATTATTAGAAATATTAGCCCAAGTTTTACCATAATCATCAGACCTATAGACATACACTGTAAAATCATCAGATCTATACCCGTTTAAGGTCACATATACTCTTTCTTTTTTGTGCTGTGAAGCAATAACCCTACTCACCCATAGCCCTTTTGGAAAAGAGTTTGAAATACGATCCCAAGAGCCTCCTCCATTTTTTGACACATGGACGTAGCCATCATCTGAACCCGTATACAATAAGCCAAATTGAAATGGAGACTCAGATATCGTAGTTAATGTTCCATAAGCAACATTCCCCTTTTTTCCCCCTGTAGTTAAATCACTCGAAATAGCTTCCCAAGTATCCCCTTTATCTAAACTTCTGTGTAATTTATTACTTCCCAGATATAAAATATCTTGGTTATGCTTTGACAAAAGAATTGGAGTCTGCCAATTAAATCTGTAAGGTGCTTCACCTAAAACATGTTTCGGTTGAATATAGGTTCTCTCTCCTTTGTCTCTATCCAATCTAAAATAATTTCCAAATTGAGAACCCGTATAAACTATCGATGGGTTTCTGTCGTCTACTTGAACTTGCATCCCGTCACCTCCCATAATTGATGAATATGGATTTTGACCTGTTTGGAGCCATCTATTGTTCATTTTTGCATTATGAGACGCTGTCCAGACACCATTGTCTTGCAAGCCCCCGTAAACATTATATGGTTTTTGATTATCTGCATGGATAGCATAAAACTGCCCTACCGATGGCGAGTTTAATTTAATCCAATGTTCACCATCATCATAAGAAATGTTTAATCCTCCATCATTCCCTTCCACTAGATGGCCTTTTCTTTTTGGGTTTACCCAAAGAGCTTGATGATCTGAATGAACATTTTCTTTTCCAATGGAGGTAAACGTTTTACCTCCATCTTTAGATCTTAAAATAGGAACTCCTAAAACATAAATCGTATTTTTATCTTGAGGATCTACGCGAATTTCCCCAAAATAATACCCATAAGAATAATATAACCCATCAATATGGTTTTTATGTGTTTTGCTCCATTTCTTTCCTCCATTTGTTGTTATAAAAACCTCAGCCCCTTCTACTGGAGTATCAAATAATAAAGAATTAGCATCTTCCAAATACTTTGCCAAGTCTATTGGTTTCACAGTTCCTTGAGAAACCATTTTTTTAACAGTTTTTGACGTATATTTTCTTTGAAAGCGATTTGCCCTTAAGTAGTTGTTTAAATTCTTATCCGTTAATGATAAGAACTCCTCTGTAGACATGTTTTTAAAATCTTCTTTTGTTAGCCCTTTTGAGGATTTATTTTTCTTCTTTTCAGACTTACTTCTAAACTGACTATCATGAATAGCATACACGGTGTTTTCGTCATATATTGCAAGTCCTATTCTTCCCACGCCATCTCCGTTTCTAAAACCATTATTGACAGAAATATTTTTCCAAGTATCTCCTGCATCTGTGCTTTTATAGATAGCAGAATGATTTCCATCTCCATCAAAATTCCAAGCTTTACGATCACGCTCCCAAGAAGCAGCATACAAAACATTAGGATTTTCTGGTGCAGCTACTACATCAATAATACCAGTTCTACTGTTAATGAATAATGTTTTTTTCCATGTTTTTCCACCGTCTATTGTTTTAAAAATTCCTCTCTCTTCGTTTGGTGAATACAAATGTCCTATGACACCAACAACTACTTCTTCAGAATTATTTGCATTTATTATAATTCTGCTCACATGATGAGAATCTGGTAGCCCAACATGTTCCCATGTTAACCCTTGGTTGTTGGATTTGAGAATCCCTATCCCAGCATAAGAAGAGCGTGAAGAATTTTTTTCACCTGTCCCAACCCAAATAGTTCCTTTCTTCCAATCTACAGCAATGTCACCTATATTCTGAGTAGGACTGTTATCTAATACCGGTCTAAAAGAAGTTCCATTGTTGCTTGTATACCACAAGCCACCTGATGCATATCCCACATAAAACTCCGTCGGGTCATTTGGATTTACTTCGATATCTGCAACTCGACCACTCATAATTGTTGGACCTATATTATTAAAAGAGACATTTTTAATAATTGATGTGCTTTCAAGAGCTTGCTTTTCTTGAAGTGATTTTAATACAACTTGTGAATCTGTGGCAGATTGTTGAGCCGAAGCAGCTATGACAATGAATAAAAGGAAAACTCTAGTAATAGATTTCATAATACATGGATTTTAGATATGTGAAATAGTCTTTTTCAAAAATAACGAATAATTTAATGCATGCCTTTTAAGCCCTCTAAAATATTTTAACAATGACAGAAAGTATACAATCATGCTTACAATTAATCGGTGTACATTTGCATCAATATACAGAGAGAACAATGTAGTTTTTTCTTAAAATTTATCAATGTCGTTTAAAGATTTAGGATTGAAAGGTGCTCTTTTAAGGGCTATTAAAGAAAAAGGATACACAACCCCTTCACCCATACAAGAAAAAGCAATTCCACATATTTTAGCAGGAAAAGATGTACTTGCTTCTGCTCAAACAGGTACTGGAAAAACAGCTGGTTTTACTCTGCCAGTTCTACAGTATTTGTCAGAGACAAAACATCCAAAATACAGACCAATTAGAGCTTTAATTCTAACCCCAACTAGAGAATTAGCTGCTCAGGTGTATGATAATGTTAAAGAATATAGTTCCTATTTAAATATAAGATCTGCCGTGGTTTTTGGTGGAGTAAAAGCGGCTTCTCAAATAGCTACACTAAAACGAGGTGTTGATGTTTTAGTAGCAACTCCTGGGAGACTTATAGATTTACATAATCAAAAAGTTGTCTCTTTCAAACGAATAGATGTATTCATTTTAGATGAGGCAGATAGAATGTTGGATATGGGTTTTGTGAGAGATATTAACAAGATTATTAGTTACATGCCATCAAAAAGACAAAATCTACTATTCTCAGCTACTTTTTCTAAGGAAATCAAACAATTAGCCCATACCATATTGAAAAACCCTGTAATGGTTGAAGCTGAGCCTGAAAACACAACTGCCGAAATGGTAAATCAGAAAGTGTATCGAGTTAATAAAAAAGAGAAAACAACCATTATAACCCATCTTATAAAAAATGGAAACTGGAATCAGGTGTTGGTTTTTATGAGAACCAAACACGGGGCAAATAAATTAACAAAAAAATTACTTAAATCAGGAATTTCTGCTGCTGCAATTCATGGAAATAAAAGCCAAGGGGCTAGAACAAAGGCTTTGTCAAGTTTTAAATCTAATGAAATTAGAATTCTAGTTGCTACTGATATTGCAGCTCGTGGTCTAGATATTCCTTTATTGCCTCATGTTGTTAATTATGAACTGCCTAACGTTCCCGAAGATTATGTTCATAGAATTGGAAGAACCGGAAGAGCTGGGGCTAGTGGTGAAGCTATTTCATTAGTTTGTAGTGAAGAAACAGAATACCTTAAAGAAATTGAAAAACTATTAGAAACTAAAATTGCTACAGAAATTATTGAAGGATTTGAACCCACAGATAATACCCCGCCAAAAAGAGCTGCCTCACAAAGTAAAACCGCTTTCAAAAGATCATCTTCTAAAAAACCTCATCGTAAAAAACATTCTCAAAGAGATTCAAAACCTGAGAATTCTAATCTTAAAAACCGAAGAAGGTCGAGAAATAGGCGTAGATAAAAACCTTTATTTTAGCTACATTTGTGAATCAAATTAGCATACAATGAAATACCAATCCATAGATTCTAGTCTTTTTATCAATAATAGAAAAAACTTTTCGGCTAAAATGAAGCCTAAAAGTCTTGCTGTATTCAACTCTAATGACATTTATCCAATTAGTGCAGATAGTACTATGCCTTTTGATCAGCACAGAGATATTTTTTATTTAAGTGGAATAGATCAGGAGGAGAGTATATTGGTGTTATTTCCAGATTGCCCAAAAGAGAAACATCGTGAAATCTTATTTTTAAAAGAAACCAATGCACATATTGCTGTTTGGGAAGGAGAAAAACTAACTAAAGAAGCTGCGTTTAAAACATCAGGAGTTCAAACTGTTTATTGGCTTCAAGATTTAGAAAAAGTTTTATTTGAGCTTGCTACACAATGTGATACTTTTTATATAAACACGAATGAACACTACAGAGCCAATGTAGAAACTGAAACGAGAGAAGATCGTTTTACAAAATGGTTATTGGCTAAATACCCTGCACACTCTGTAGCAAAAAGCAATCCTATTTTACAAGAATTAAGAGCCATAAAACACAGTATTGAAATAGACTTAATGCAACAGGCTTGTGATATTACAGAAAAAGGATTCCGTAGAATTTTAAATTTTATAAAACCAAATGTTTGGGAATATGAAATTGAAGCTGAATTAGTTCATGAGTTTATCAAAAATCGATCAAAAGGATTTGCCTATACACCAATTATTGCCTCTGGTAATAACGCTAATGTATTGCACTACATAGAAAACAACCAACAATGTAAGGCTGGTGATTTAATACTTTTAGATGTCGCTGCGGAGTATGCAAACTATAAAAGTGATTTAACAAGAACTGTCCCTGTGTCTGGAAAATTTACAGACAGACAAAAATTAGTTTATAATGCCGTAAATACTGTTAAAAAAGAAGCAACTAAGTTATTGGTTCCAGGAACTTATTGGGATCAGTATCACATTGAGGTAGGAAAACTGATGACTTCAGAATTATTAGGATTAGGATTATTAGATAAGGCGGATATTCAAAACGAAAATAAAGATTGGCCAGCTTATAAAAAATATTTCATGCATGGTACCTCTCACCATATTGGATTAGATACTCATGATTATGGGTTGTTACATTTGCCAATAGAGGAAAATATGGTTTTTACAGTAGAGCCAGGTATTTATATTCCTGAAGAAGGTTTTGGAGTTCGTCTGGAAGACGATGTTGTTGTTCAAAAATCTGGAGAGCCCATAAATTTAATGGGGAATATTCCTATTGAGGCAGACGAAATTGAAGCATTAATGAACCAAAACTAATTTATTTTTTAGGAAGACAGACTATTTATAAAACCTATTGTTTTGGTATTAAAATCATCTGGTTGTTCAACGTTAACAACATGACCACAATTTTTTATCACGTATAAGGAAGATTCTATATGTTCTTTAACAACTCTTTTTATGGAGGGTAAAAACAAATGATCTTGCTCACCCATCACATACAATGTAGGGATTTTTATATCTTTTGCTCTAAAAAATCGCAATAAGGGGTTAATTTCAGCGGTAAGCTTAAACCATCTAATAAATTCTTTTTGATATAATTTCTTTGCCTCATTTACAAAAATCATTCTCGATTCTTTGTGGTTTCTTTTTGGCATAATAATGAACGCAAACAACTTATATAGCATCATGTATGGAACTACAGACTTGAATAGGTTTCCCACACGCATTAATATTTGTGAGCGAAAATTTAACTTTAAAATAGCTCCACCAAGCACCATACTTTCAACTAAATCTGGTCTCTTTTCTGCTAAATTTCTAATAAGAATTGTTCCTAACGAGATTCCTATAAAATGAGACTTCTTAATATTTAAATGTGTTAATACCTCTAAAATATCTTGAGTTATCGCGTTAAAAGTGTACTCAGTGTTAAACGAATCTTTAAGGGTTGGCTTGCTGTTCCCATGGCCTCTTAAATCTAAAATCAAAACATTAAATTCTTTTTTAAATGCTCTTATTTGTCTAAACCAAATAGAGCTACTTCCACCAGCACCATGGATAAAGCTAACCCACTCGGTAGTGTTTTCATTTAAATAAGTATAATGATTTAGCATAGTCTTTATTGCAAATATAGTTTTATTTTCTAGTATGAAGAGGCTTCTGAATTGCTCGTTTTAATTCTTTGATTGTAAATATTAAGTAAAACGAAAACGATAAATGCAGGAAGTATCCATCCTAAACTTTGAGAAGAAAACGGAATCCATTCTAGTAAAGAACTTAATACATGTTGAAAATTTAGAGCCCCTAAAAAATCAGGAATACTAAATATTAATGTGGTTATTATTACTCCTTTGAATACATTGGAAGAGGCTAAACACTTTGGAACTACATTCAATAAAATCAATACAATAGTTACAGGATAAATAAACATTAATGCTGGAATGGCTGCTTTGATAATGAAGCTTACTTCAAAATGACCAATAAGAATCCCTAACACACAACTTATAAAAGCTGTAAATACATATGCTTTTTGTGAGTTATTAAACATTGCTTTCACATAATCAGAAGTTCCCGTAACAATACCAACAGCAGTTGTAAAACAAGCTAATGCAACCAAAACACTTAAAAAAGAGGTTCCAACAAACCCAAGTGTTTGCGAACTTAAACTAGTTAAGACTTCTGTTCTTGAGGCTCCTTTAATAAAGGATGTACTTAATACTGCACCACTATAAATTAACCCTCCATAAATCAATAACAATCCTAATCCAGCAATTAAACCAGCCTTTGTAATTAGTTTTTTAGTATCATCATAAGCTCTTTTACCTTGAATGTTTAGAGAAGCTATAAGTACCGCTCCTACAACAACTCCCCCAATAGCATCGAAAGTTTGATAGCCTTCCAATAGTCCGCTAACAAATGGAACTTTATATACATTTGATGACATTGTTCCTTGATTTCTTGAGATTGCCAATAGAATTATAGCAAGGAGTATAACAACAATAATTGGGGTTAAAAACTTTCCAATTAAATCTATCACCTTAGAACGGTTCATCACAAAAATAAAAATCAATAGAAAATAAATACTACTTGTGAGTAAGGGGCTAGAACCAAAAAAAGGTTGAATCGCCATCTCATGAGCAACTGAAGCAGTTCTTGGTGCTGGAAGTGTAACAGCAATTAAGTACATGACAATACAATACAAAGAACTAAACCAAGGAGAAATTTTACTTGCCAGATCATACATGGTTCCTTGAACTTTAGCATGGGCATATATTCCTAAGATAGGGATAAAAACAGCTGTTATGGTAAACCCTAAAAAAACCAAGCCCCAATGCGCTCCAGAATTTACTCCTAAATAAGGAGGAAGAATTAGGTTTCCTGCTCCAAAAAAAAGAGCAAAAAGAGCAAATCCAGTAATCCAAATTTCTTGTTTTTTGATCATTTATTGTAGTTTTTAGTCAAAAATTGATGAAAAACGATAAAAAAAGGGTAAAAATGACAAAAAAATACAAAATTTGAATTTTTAAAGAAATTGATCAAAACCGTCTCTTTAAAAGAACTTCTATTTGTCAAAAACATGGATAAATATTGGAGTATCATAATATGTTCGTTCTTAAATTTAGGTAAATATCAATCTCAATTCGTATTGTTCATTAAATATTATGAAAATAGATGAAAACGTGGAATAAATTCTGTGTTAAGTAGGAAAGATACATATTTTTGTACTATGGAAAAGTGGCTATTATTTAAAAATACTAAAATTTCTTACACAGACTCAGGAAAAGGAGCTGTAGTGGTGTTGTTGCATGGATTTTTAGAAAACAAATTCATGTGGAAAAATATTATCCCTGAAATTTCAAGAAACAGAAGAATATTAGCAATAGATTTATTAGGACAAGGAAAGTCAGAATGCCTTGGTTATGTTCATTCTATGGAAGAAATGGCCGAAAGTGTCATTGCGGTTTTAAAATCATTACGAATTCGAAAAATTACGCTTATTGGCCATTCGATGGGAGGTTATGTTTCGATGGCTTTAGCTGAAAAAAAACCTGAAATGATTAGAGGTTTGTGTTTATTAAATTCTTCGGCAAACTCCGATGACTCCTCCAGAAAAAAATTGAGAACAAGAGCGAATAAAATGGCTCAAATTAATTTGTCTCATATGATACGAATGTCTTTTATTAATTTGTTTAGCGAAGAAAGTAAAGTTGACTTTAATGCTGAAATACAAAATGCCATGTCTGAAGCTTTAAAAACATCTTTACAAGGGTATATTGCCTGTCAAGAAGGGATGAAGTCGCGGCCAAACAGAATGTCTATTCTAAAAAAGAATAGTTTTAAAACCATATTTATTCTTGGTGAAAAAGACCCTGTATTGCCTCTAAAAAAAGGAATGAAAGAAGCCATAGAAACAGAGTCTGAAGTTGTTGTTTTATTGGGAGGACATATGAGTCATATTGAGAACTCAAGTGTCTTAGCAAGAGTTTTAAAAAAATTTATTAATCAATGTTAAGATTGAACCTAAAACTATTACTCGCTGTTTGAAAGGGCATTCCATCCTTGTGCTTTTAATTCTAATTCTTGCCCGGCTCTAGTAACTAAGTTTAGTCCGGCGGATTGATCAGTAATATGGCCTATAACTGAAAGGTGCGGATTCCCTTTTACCTTATCAAAATCTGCGATAGGTACAGTAAATAACAATTCATAGTCTTCACCTCCACTCAAAGCCACCATAGTACTATCTATATCAAACTCCTCACAAGCAGAGATTACTTGGGGATCTAAGGGGATTTTATCTTCATAAATTTTACATCCTACTTTGCTTTGTGAACAAATATGCATAATTTCAGAGGAGAGTCCATCAGAAATATCAATCATAGCAGTTGGCTTAACATCCATATCTTTCAAAAGAGATGAAATGTCTTTTCTGGCCTCTGGCTTCAATTGACGCTCAATTAAATAGGTATAATTATCTAAATCTGGCTGATTGTTAGGATTTACCTTAAATACTTGTTTTTCTCTCTCTAAAACTTGCAATCCTAGATAAGCGGCACCCAAATCACCAGTAACTACGATTAAATCTGTTTCATTAGCTCCATTTCTAAAAACAACCTCTTCTTTATTTGCTTTTCCAACAGCGGTCACAGAAATTAACATCCCTTTTGTAGATGACGTGGTATCTCCGCCTATTAAATCAATCTGATAGGTTTCACATGCCAATTGAATTCCAGCATACAATTCTTCAATTGCTTCCAAAGGGAAACGATTGGAAACAGCAATTGACACTGTAATTTGTTCTGCCGCTCCGTTCATTGCATAAACATCTGAGAGGTTAACAACCACCGCTTTATAACCCAAATGCTTAAGAGGCATATAACTTAAATCAAAGTGAACGCCTTCAATTAATAAATCTGTAGTTATTAGGGTTTGTTTTTCTGAGCTCTCCAATACAGCTGAGTCATCACCAACAGCTTTTACAGTTGTTTTGTGAGAAATCTTAAAATGTTTTGTAATGTGATGAATTAAGCCAAATTCTCCTAGTTGATCTAAGGAAGTTCTTGATTGATTTTTATCTTCTAACATGATGCAAAGATATGCACATCTGAAATATAAACCCCATTCTTTTTGGTTGTAATACAAAATACTAAATTCTATTTTGAATCTTTTACCTTTGATTTAAAAATTTTGTGCCTCATGAAAAATAAAATACTCTTTTTTAATATTTTTGAGAAAGAGTTTTTACCAAACAGAATATTAATGATAAAGAATTCGTTATCCCTATAGAAAAAACCCCTAAAGGATTGTATATTGTTGTTATTAACAATACTTTTTTTAAAAACACAATTTTTTATTAAAACCTAATTTGTAATGAAAAAAAACGTCATATTATTATTGTTATCCCTGCTGGTCTTCTCATGTGATCGGTCTGTAGTGCTAGAAATACCTCCTCCTCAAATCATTTCTGGGGATACTGGGATAGACTTGGTAGAAAACACCGGTGCAGGACAAACAGTTTATGTAATCGTGGCCACTGATAATATTGAAGTAACTGGCTATTCTTTGGGCGGTGCAGATGCTGACTTGCTTTCGCTTAACAATGATACTGTAAGCCTAGATGCTAATCCTGATTTTGAAATGAAATCGAGTTATAGTTTTGAGGTAACCGCAAACGATGCTGCAGGGAATGTCAGCGATATCAAGACTGTCACATTTTCGATTATTGACGTAGATGAAAATCCTCCATTTGTCCTTGAATTTTGTGAAAATGGATTTGCGGGTAGCTATCCTTGTAATAATTATGATTTGATTGGTCATATAGATTTAACCACTTTAGGCGGAAATTCTGGGAATGATTGTTGGGGATGGACAGATCCACTTACTGGTAAAGAATATGCTTTAATGGGTCTTAATACCGGAACCTCCTTTATTGATATTTCTGATCTAGAAATCCCAAGAATTGTTGGATTTCTCCCAACTCATACAACAAACAGTTCTTGGCGAGATATCAAAACCTATGGAAACTATGCTTTTATAGTAAGTGAGGCGCCTGGTCATGGAATGCAGGTTTTTGATCTTACAAGGTTAGGAAATATCGCTGTGAATCAACCTCCAGAAACGTTTACATCAGATGCGCATTATGATGGCTTTGGAGATGCGCATAACATTGTTATCAATGATTCTCAAGGATATGCCTATGCTGTGGGTACAAATACTTACAGTGGTGGTCCACATTTTGTAGACATCTCTAATCCCTTAAACCCAACAGCCGCAGGAGGTTATGGAGAAGATACCTACTCTCATGATGCGCAAGTAGTAACCTATAATGGTCCTGATAATGATTATGCTGGAAAAGAGATATTAATAGGGAGCAATCAAAATGAAGTTGTAATAGTAGATGTAACCGATAAAGCTAACCCAACACAAATATCAACGATCAATTATCCCAACATAGGGTACACTCATCAGGGATGGTTCACTGAAGATCTCAATTATTTCATTCTTGGTGATGAATTAGATGAGCGCAACTTTGGGGGAAATACAAGAAATATTATTTTTGATTTTACTGATTTAGATAATCCATCATTACATATGGATTATTTTGGTCCTACCACTGCAATTGATCACAATGGTTATGTAAAAGGAAATAACTACTACTTGGCTAATTACTCTGCTGGAATTAGAATAATTGACATTGCCAATATTAGCAGTGAAACGATGACAGAAATTGGATATTTTGACACCTATCCTTCAAATGATAATGCCTCTTTTAATGGAGTTTGGAATGTATACCCTTATTTTGAGAGTGGTAACATTATTATTAGTGATATCAATACAGGATTTTACATTGTAAGAAAAAGTGAATAGATACTTAATAAAGAAACTGATTTTATTAACTTTTCTAACCATGATCAGTTGTTCAAATCCAGATAAAGATATGAATTCAACTATTCCTATTTCAAATGGTACTCTTGAACTAGCACAGACTTTTGGAGGGTCAAAAAATGATGTAGGAAAATCTGTAATAGCTACTGCAGACGGTGGGTTTGCCGTTCTTGGTTTCACCCAAAGTATGGATGGAGATGTTACCGGAAAAACTAGTGAAAATTATGATTATTGGGTTCTCAAATTTGATTCACAAGCATTATTGGAATGGAACAAAACTTATGGAGGGTCTGGAGATGATCGGGGAAGTCAACTAATTGAAACTTCAGACGGAGGGTATATGCTGATAGGATATTCAGATAGTTCAGACGAAGATGTGACCTTAAATAATGGAAATAGAGATTTCTGGGTTGTAAAAATTGATAGTTCAGGTGCCATCTTATGGGAAAAATCTTTTGGTTATGGAGGAGCAGATGAAGGAGTATCAATACTGGAAACATCCAACAACCATTTCATACTTTCTGGAATTTTGGATGTAACAGCCTCAGGAGGAGAGGGAAATATTGGTAGAAATACAGCATTGCATGCTGGAGGTGATTATTGGTCAATTAAAATTAATCCTTCGGGAGATATAGTATGGTCTCGTTTTTATGGAGGATCTTTTACCGATGCTCCTACTGGAGTTATTGAGAACACAAGCAGTGATTTAATTACTGTAGGAAGGTCTGACAGCAATGATGTTGATATTTCAAATAATAAAGGCACGTATGACTTTTGGGTTGTAAAATCTTCTTCTGACGGAGATATTATATGGGAAAAATCATATGGTGGCTTAGAGATTGATGAAGCAAGAGATGTAATTTCTATTGATAATGAAAATCAAATTATTGTTGGAGATACAAGAAGTGAAGAACAAGATGTTTCCTCAAATAATGGAGCTGCAGATCTTTGGATTTTAAAAATTTCTAACCAAGGAGATATTATATGGGAGAAATCATTAGGTGGGTCTAATTTTGATGTAGCGAGATCCATAAACCCAACTTTTGATAATGGATTTATAATTGCAGGAAGCTCAAGAAGTTCCAATGGTGATGTAAACGAAAATAAGGGTCAAAATGATGCTTGGGTGATCAAAGTTGATAATACTGGTCAACTCCTATGGGAAACCACTTTTGGAGGTTCGGAAATAGATTTTGCCTACGATGCCGTACAATTAATGAATGGAACTATTGTTGCTGTAGGTGAAACTAGTAGTTTTAATGGTGATGTTTCAGTTAACAAAGGGTTTACAGATCTTTTAATCATAAAAATAAATTAAAAAATGAAAAAGAAAATAATTCTCATTATAGGTCTCTTTTTTGTGTTAAGTAGTTGTAGTGAAGACAAGGATATTAGTCTAGCACCAGTTGCCATTACTCTTAACTTTAGTCATTCTTGGAATGGAACAGAAATTACAAGTGCTGACTTTGACCAGTTAAAATTTACTAATGAAAATGGACAAACACTCAGTATAGAAAAACTAAGATACCTTATTTCTGAGGTCTCAATGACACATGAAAGTGGCGTTAAAACTATTCTTGATAACTACAAATTAGTAGATCTTGAAAATAACGAAAGCATGTCTTTCCAGACCTCTGAAGCTGTTTTACCTGGAGATTATAATTCTATTACTTTTAGGTTTGGTTTTAAAGAAGAAGATAATATAGATGGGGCCTATCAAGATTTAAATACTGCTAACTTTAACGTTCCTGAACCTTTAGGTGGAGGTTATCATTTTATGCAATTTGATGGAAAATACATGAATGTGTCTTCTATTGAAGCTCCTTTTCTGTATCATGTTATAAGTGCAATAGACCCAACAAATGTGAACGACGCTATAGATACCTCATTTACCATTAATATTGGATCGGCAACAGTTGGCAGCAATACAAATATTAATATACAAATGGATGTTTCAGAGTGGTTTAAAAACCCCAATACTTGGGATTTAAATGAATATGATATAAATTTAATGGGAAATTATGATGTGCAGCTTTTAATGAATCAAAATGGTACGTCTGTGTTTGACTTAGTATCCATTACTCAATAAAATGAATATAAAATACCTTCTTTTTCATTTTTTAATCTTAATTTTTATCTCCTGTTCTAACCAGGATGTAGATTCAGAGGAAGAGTATACCCCAGTTCCTTTTTCACTCAAAATCCCTGAAATTTTTCAACAAAAACTGTTAGATCCATTAATCCCAAGCAACAATCCATTGACTGAAGAGGGAGTTGCGTTAGGGAAAAAATTATTTTTTGATAAAAAACTTTCTGGAAACAATACCCAAGCATGTGCAACTTGTCATAAACCTCAAAATTCATTTACTGATGAAACCCGTTTTAGTGATGGAATAGATGGTGTATTTGGTTTTAGAAATTCGATGCCTCTTTTAAATTTAGCCTGGAACTTTGGCGATAAATTTGCTTGGGATGGAAAAGAGTTGGGCTTAGAAAGACAAGCTCTTGAGCCTGTTTTAAACCCTATTGAGATGCATAGTAATTGGAAAAATGCTGTGGAGAAACTTGAACAAGATCCAGAATATCCTATCCTTTTTTCAAGGGCTTTTGGAACAACAATAATAGATTCTGTACTAGTTGCAAAAGCAATTGCTCAGTTTGAAAGAATTCTAATCTCTGGAAATTCAAAATTTGATCAATATCTTCTTGGAAATGCTACATTAAGCCTTCAAGAACTAAATGGTTTTGCAATCTTTATGGATGAAGAAAAAGGTGACTGCTTTCATTGTCACGGAAGTGATAATAACCCTTTATGGACTGATAATGAGTTTCACAACAATGGTTTAGATGCCAATTTTAGTGATTTAGGATTAGGTGCTGTTACTGGAGACCCTAATGATAATGGTAAATTTAGAACCCCCACACTTAGAAATCTTATTTTTACCGCTCCTTACATGCATGATGGTCGTTTTAACACCTTGGAAGAGGTTATAGATCATTACAGTGAGGGGTTACAACTCTCCCCTACAATAGATCCTTTAATGAAAAAAGCTAGTGATGGAGGGGTGCAGCTCACTGATCAAGAAAAAATATCTCTAAAAGCTTTTTTGCTTTCCTTGACAGATTTTGAATTTATTAACAACCCAGATTTTCGAGACTGATAAAATTAATTGATTTTTGTATAAATCAATATAATTCAGGCAATACTAGTCTTTTTAGACTTATGTCGTATCTTTGCCCCCACAATTTAGAGTTAATCTATTTAAGTTATGATAAAAGTTTCAGACACTGCTAGAGATAAAGTGATTCAATTAATGACAGACGACGGCTTTAACGCTAAAACAGACTTTGTTAGAGTTGGGGTAAAAAGTGGTGGTTGTTCTGGTCTCTCCTATGATTTAAACTTTGACAATAAACAAAAAGAAAATGATAAAGTTTTTGAGGATAATGATGTTAAAATTATCGTAGATAAAAAAAGCTTTCTGTATTTGGTAGGAACAACTTTAGAATTTTCAGGAGGCTTAAACGGAAAAGGATTTGTATTTAACAACCCTAATGCAAACAGAACTTGTGGTTGTGGAGAAAGTTTTTCATTATAATTCAAAATTAAAATGAGTAAATATACAGAAGACGATTTAAGAGAAGAGTTAAAAACCAAAGAATACGAATATGGTTTTTATACTGATATTGAAAGTGAAACCTTTGCTAAAGGATTGAATGAAGACGTTGTCCGTGCAATTTCTAAGAAGAAAAATGAACCCAAATGGATGACAGATTGGCGGCTAAAAGCGTTTAAAATTTGGTCAAAAATGGAAGAGCCTGAGTGGGCGAATGTAAATTATAAAAAACCTGATTTTCAAGAAATTGCTTATTTTTCGGCACCAAAACAAAAGCCCAAATTAAATAGTATTGATGAAGTTGACCCAGACTTGCTTGCTACTTTTGAAAAATTAGGGATTTCGTTAGAGGAACAAAAAAGATTGGCAAACGTTGCTGTAGATATTGTCGTTGATTCTGTTTCTGTTGCTACCACGTTTAAAAAAACACTCAGTGAAAAAGGAATCATTTTCATGCCTATTTCTGAAGCCATTCAAGAACATCCTGAACTGGTAAAAAAATATCTTGGAACTGTTGTACCTACAGCAGACAATTTTTACGCGGCTTTAAACTCAGCTGTTTTTTCAGATGGTTCGTTCTGTTATATCCCAAAAGGTGTTCGTTGCCCTATGGAATTATCTACGTACTTTAGAATTAATGAGGGCGGAACTGGCCAGTTTGAAAGAACTCTTGTTGTAGCAGACAAAGGAAGCTTTGTTAGTTATTTAGAAGGATGTACAGCACCCAGTAGAGATGAAAATCAATTGCATGCTGCAGTTGTTGAACTGATAGCTTTGGATGATGCCGAAATTAAATACTCTACTGTTCAAAACTGGTATCCAGGAGATCATGAAGGAAAGGGAGGTGTGTACAATTTTGTAACCAAAAGGGGGTTATGCGAAACCAATGCAAAAATATCATGGACACAAGTAGAGACGGGTTCTGCAGTTACATGGAAATATCCAAGTTGTATTTTAAAAGGAAATAATTCGGTAGGTGAATTCTACTCCATCGCAGTGACTAATAATTTTCAACAAGCAGATACAGGAACTAAAATGGTGCATTTAGGGAAAAATACTAAGTCAACTATCATTTCCAAAGGAATATCTGCTGGAAAATCTCAAAATAGTTATCGCGGTTTAGTTCAAATAAATTCAAGAGCTGAGAATGCAAGAAACTTCTCACAATGCGATAGCTTATTAATGGGTAATCAATGTGGTGCGCATACTTTCCCTTATATTGAAGTGAAGAATAAAACTGGACAAGTAGAACATGAAGCCACAACAAGTAAAATTGGTGAGGAACAATTATTTTACTGTAACCAAAGAGGTATTGATACTGAAAAAGCTATTGCTTTAATTGTAAACGGGTTTAGTAAAGAGGTGTTAAACAAACTACCAATGGAGTTCGCTGTTGAAGCTCAAAAATTATTAGAAATTAGTCTTGAGGGTTCTGTTGGATAAGTAAAAATAATACTTGTGATTACATCCACAAGAAAATAGAATAAACAACATGTTAAAAATTGAAAATTTAAAAGCAAGCGTAGACAATAAATCAATTCTAAAAGGATTGAATTTAGAGGTAAATTCTGGTGAAGTACATGCAATTATGGGGCCTAATGGGGCTGGTAAAAGTACGCTAGCAAATATCATTGCGGGTAAAGAAGATTATGAAGTGGATCAGGGAAGTATTGAGTTAGAGGGAGAAGATATTAGTGATTTATCTCCTGAGGAAAGAGCTCACATAGGTGTATTTCTATCTTTTCAATATCCAGTAGAAATCCCAGGTGTTTCAGTAACAAACTTTATTAAAACAGCCATTAACGAAAATAGAAAGGCTAAAGGTTTAGAAGAAATGCCTGCGAAAGATATGTTAAAGATGATTCGTGAAAAATCTGAACTTTTAGAAATTGATCGTAAATTCTTATCACGTTCTTTAAATGAAGGTTTTTCCGGAGGAGAAAAAAAGCGTAATGAAATTTTTCAAATGGCTATGTTAGATCCAAAATTGGCCATTTTAGATGAAACAGACTCTGGTTTAGATATCGATGCTTTACGAATTGTCGCAAATGGAGTTAACAAGCTTAAGTCTAAAGATAATGCTGTTATAGTAATTACACATTACCAAAGACTCTTAGACTATATTGTTCCAGATTATGTCCACGTTCTTCATGACGGTAAAATAGTTAAAACAGGAGATGCCTCCCTGGCCTTAGAACTCGAAGCTAAAGGGTATGACTGGATCAAGGAAGAAATGATATCATAAACCAGCAGTATGGATTTAAAAGAAAAAATAGTTTCCTCATATGTTGCCTTTGAAGATGGTGTAAACATCAATTCTGATATTCATGACATTAGAACAGATGCCTTTCAGCAATTTGAAAAGCTTGGATTTCCTTCAAAAAAACTAGAGGCCTGGAAATACACTTCTTTAAATGCTATCTTAAAAGAAGATTATAGTATTTTCCCAGATAAGGAAAAGACTGTTAATCTTGCAGACGTTAAACAATATTTTATTCATGATATTGATACCTATAAGATAATTTTTATTGATGGTAAGTATAGTTCTTTTTTGTCAGAAACAACTCATGATAACATAGATGTATGTTTAATGTCTTCTGCTTTAACAAAAAGTAAGTATAAACCTGTAATTGAAAATTACTTTAATAAAATTGCTAAACAAGACAATTTAACTTCATTAAATACTGCCTTCTCTAAAGAAGGTGCCTATATACACATTCCAAAAAATACTGAAGTAGAAAAGCCAATACAAATTATCAATTTTACAACAGGATCTGAAGCTGCAACAATGTTACAGCCAAGAAATTTAATTGTAGTTGAACAAAATGCTCATGTCCAAATTATCGAACGTCACCAAAGTCTAACAGACAATGCTGTTTTTACAAATGTAGTTTCTGAGATTTATGCTGACAGGCATGCAACCGTAGATTATTATAAAATTCAAAATGATCACATATCAGCTTCCTTAGTAGACAACACATTTATAGAACAACAGTCAGAAAGTGTTGTCTCTGTTCATACTTTTTCATTCGGAGGGAATATTACAAGAAACAACTTAAACTTTTATCAAAAAGGCGAACATATTGATTCTATCTTAAAAGGAATTACCATTATTGAAGGAAAACAACATGTAGACCATCACACACTAGTTCATCATATAGAACCTAACTGCGAAAGTCACCAAGACTATAAGGGTATTTTTGATGAGCGATCTACAGGTGTTTTTAATGGAAAAGTTATTGTTGAAAAAGAAGCTCAAAAAACAAATGCTTACCAACAAAACAATAACATTTTAGTAAGCGATAAGTCTACAATTAACGCGAAACCTCAACTTGAAATTTTTGCAGATGATGTAAAATGTTCTCATGGATGTACTATAGGTCAGTTAGACGAAGACGCTCTATTTTATATGCAACAACGTGGAATTGGGATAAAAGAAGCAAGAGCTTTATTAATGTATGCTTTTGCCAATACAGTACTTGAAAGTGTTAAAATTCCTGAAGTTAAGGATAGAATAACAAAATTAATTGCAAATAAATTAAACGTTAATATTGGATTTAATATTTAATTAGAAATATAAAACAAGCCTAAAAAAGACTCGTTTTATATTCACTATTTTTCTAAGTAATCTAGTGCTAAAGCGGATAAGGTTTTAACGCCCAACACAAAACCACTTTCATCCAATAGAAAATCTGGTGTATGATGTCCTGCAGCGTCCTCTGGCTTTACATCTAGTGCTTTCCCTCCAAGAAAAAAATATAAGCCCGGGACTTTCTGTTGAAAAAAGGAGAAATCTTCAGCACCAGTGATAGCATCAGTTTCAATCACATTTTCTTTTGATGCTATTCTTTGTAATGTAGGTAGCATCTGGTTAGTTAATTCTATGTGATTAAATGTTATTGGATATCCTTTTTCAATCTCAATACTTGCCTCAGCTCTGAATGCTTTTGCAATGTCTGGGACCATCTCTTTCATTCTTTTATTTATGAAATCTTGCATCCCATAATCTAAAGTTCTAATCGTTCCAACAATTGTCGCTTTTTCAGGAATAATATTACTTCGAATTCCTGCGTTAATCATTCCCACAGTAATTACAGCACCTTCTTTAGTTAGTTCAGACTCTCTACTTATAATTGTTTGTAAACCATTAATTATCTGAGTAGAAGCAATTATAGGGTCAACACTTGCCCATGGTCTAGACCCATGAGCTTGTTTTCCTTTAACGTCTATTTGATAAGATTGAGATGCGGCCATAATTCCTCCAGTTTTATAGGTAATTTTTCCCGCATCTAAACCTGCTGCGATATGCAAACCAAAAATAGCATCTACGTCTGGGTTTTTCAAAACACCTTCTTTAACCATCAGCTCAGCACCACCTTCTTCTCCTTTTGGAGCACCTTCTTCTGCAGGCTGAAATATAAATTTAACTGTTCCTTGAAGTTCATTTTTCATTTGAGACAATACTTCTGCAACACCCATTAATATCGCTACATGTGAGTCATGACCACAAGCATGCATAACACCTGTTTCTTTTCCATTATACGTTGATCTTACATTAGACTTAAAAGATAAATTATTTCTTTCTGTAACTGGAAGTGCATCAATATCTGCTCGTAATGCAACAACTTTTCCTGGATTTTTGCCTTTTAAGATTCCTACAACTCCAGTTTTAGCAACACCTGTTTGAACAGACATCCCTAAACCTCTGAGATGAGTTTCTATATATTTGGCTGTCTTAAATTCTCTGTTTGATAATTCAGGGTTTTGATGAATATGTCTTCTCCATTCAATAACTTTTTTTTCAACGCCTTCAGATAAAACTCTTATTTTTTTATCATTTTTTTGTGCAAAAGCAATCCCTGTAATGCAAAGTAATGTAATTAAAATAGTTGTTTTTTTCATTTTGAATATAATTTTAATGTATTGATTGTAAAATTCCTTTTAAAAATTCATTTTCTTCAAACCAAGATAAACCAAACCGAACAATAACTAATTCTTCCTTTGGAAGAATATAAATTCTTTGTCCTTGATATCCATCTGCAAAATACATGTCTTCAGGAACATCCTTTAGCTGACGTTTTGTATTTAACCAAAACTGAGCTCCATATATTCCGTTTGAAGTTGGTGTTGGTGTTGTCACATAATCTACCCATTCTTTCGAAAATAATACTTCATTGTTCCAAACTCCATTATGTAAATATAACAAACCTAATTTAGCCCAATCTCTTGTTGATGCCCAAGAATATGATGAAGCCACGTAGTTTCCTGCTAAGTCGCTTTCTAAAATCATAGAATTCATACCTATTTTATCGATGAGGTCAGTATACCAAAAGTCTAAATATGCTTGATGGCTTTTAAATTGGTTTCTTATAATTCCTGATAATAAATTTGACGTTCCTGACGAATAATTCCAAGTTTCATTTGGTTTTCCAACTAAATTTTTCTCTTCTTGACTTTTAGTCATGTCTCGTTCTAAAAAAAGCATTTTTGTTACATCTGAAATTTCATCATAGTTTTCATCCCACGCTAAACCTGAATTCATTTGTAATAAATTATGAATTGTAATTTCCTTCCTAGCGTCACTCTGCCAAGAAGGTACCGGTGCCTTGTCATATATGTTTATTTTTTTTTGATATTGTAATACTCCAAAAATAGTACTCATGATACTTTTTGTCATAGACCACCCCAAAATTCGAGATTCTTTGTTAAAACCTTCAGCGTATTTTTCAGCAATGATTTTATCTTTATAAAGAATTAAAACAGATCTTGTCTTTCTCTCACCAAAAATTGAATTTACGGTTTCATTGAGTTTATTATAATCTATATTATTAAAAACTGAATCTTTGTGAGGGGTGTCTCCATAAGGATAAGATTTTGTGCTTTGTCTTGTTTTTACCCTTTTGGGAGTAAGATTTATTTCCTTTTCGTCTTGTTTGTTTAAGGTTAATACAGATCCTAATCCTTCTCTTATAATGGCCTTTCGTGTAAGCAGCCTAAAAACAGAAGAACTTGCTGTCTTCATTTTTTCATCAACTGTATTAAGCGCTAGATCAACCGGTGAAAAATTAGTATCAGTAGTATCAGTAAAAAACAAACTTCTATTGCCTAAAAAAACAGAGGAAGCAGTGTTTTTTGCTGAATATCCAGCAATAATATTCAATTTAGGATAATTAAAAATTAAAGTAAGTAATAGTATAACTACTATGAGTAGAAAAATTCGTTTTACTATTTTCATCTCTAAAAAATATGGTTTTTAACAAACATAAGAATAAAATAACAGGTTTATTAAAAGTTTTATCTTTGATGTTCTACCTTTGTGTTTCAATATCAATAGAATGTTTCCAATAGAAAAAATTCGTAAAGATTTTCCAATACTGCAGAGAACTGTTAATGGAAAGCCATTAGTGTATTTTGACAATGCAGCTACTTCTCAAACACCAAAAGTTGTGATTGATGCTATTGTAAATTATTACACAAATTATAATGCGAATATTCATAGAGGTGTTCATACGCTAAGCCAAGAAGCAACAGATTTATATGAACAAGCAAGGATAAAGCTTCAAAAGCATTTTAACGCTCAGTATGCTTATGAAATACTTTTTACCTCTGGAACTACATTTGGAATTAATATGATTGCTTCAAGCTTCTCTAATCTTCTTAAAGCTGGAGATGAGATTATTGTTTCGGCTTTAGAACACCACTCCAATATTGTTCCATGGCAAATGTTATGTGAAAAAACGGGTGCTGTATTGAAGGTTATTCCTATGAATGAAGAAGGCTCGTTAGTGATGACTAAATATGATGAGTTATTATCTGAAAAGACAAAACTAGTGTTTTGTAATCATATTTCGAACGCATTAGGTACCATAAATCCTGTGAATGAAATTATTGAAAAAGCGCATTGTGTTGGAGCGGCCGTTTTAATTGATGGGGCTCAATCTACGCCTCACATGAAAGTTGATTTTCAAAAATTAGATGTAGACTTCTATGTAACCTCTGCACACAAAATTTGTGGCCCTACAGGGATTGGTTTATTGTATGGTAAAAAAGAATGGTTAGAAAAATTACCGCCATACCAAGGTGGTGGCGAAATGATTGAGACCGTATCATTTGAAAAAAGCACCTACGCCGGTCTTCCTCATAAATTTGAGGCAGGAACTCCAAATATTTGTGGAGGTATTGCTTTTGGTGTGGCCATCGACTACATGAATTCCATTGGATTTGACGCTATTAATAAGTATGAACAAGAATTACTCGAATATGGAACTCAGGAATTATTAAAAATTCGTGGCATTAAAATTTATGGCACCTCCACAAAAACAGCTGTTATCTCGTTTAATGTTAATGGTATTCACCCATATGACTTGGGTTCAATTTTAGATAAATTAGGAATTGCTGTTAGAACTGGGCATCACTGTGCCCAACCCATAATGGAGTTTTATAAAATCCCCGGAACTATAAGGGCATCTTTTGCATTTTACAACACCAAAGAAGAAATTGATGTTTTTATTAAGGGTTTACAAAAAGCAATACTTATGTTGAGCTAATCGTTCTAAACTATTTTATGTTAAAAGATGTTGTTTTCTTTACCTTTACGAAAACAATCTTATGAAAAAAATACTTCTTATTTGTTTCACTTTCATGGTTGGCTGCTCATCTGTTCAACAAAAGGCTAGCTTCCAAAAAATACAATACAAGGCAATTACTCGTGGGTATTCAACTGATATTCTTTTACAAGATAATACCCTAAAGTATTTTAAAAATGCTAAAGAAAAAGGGGCTTTATCCCTCACAAAAAAGATTAAGGATTCATTAAACAACCTACTTAAAAAAATTAAACTTAAAACAATTAAAGACTTAAAAGCACCCTCTAATAAATATCAATACGATGGTGCAATGTATACTACTCTAAAAATAGTTCGGAATGGAGAAACTTTTGTAAGCAGTGGTTTTGATCATGACAATCCTCCAAAAGAATTAGTCCCATTAATTGATTATTTACTAACTTTAATTCAATAAAAAAGGCGACCTAATGGTCGCCTTTTTTATTTAGAAACTTTTGGTATTAATAATCAAAAGTTAACTTAAGAACTGTTCTACGACCTATTACAGGCATATTAGGAAAAGCTCTATATTTCTGATCTAATACGTTTGTTGCAGATAAATCTAATTTTAAATTATCTGACACGTTATATCCGATGTTTACATCAAATAAATTTTTCTCTTGAACTCTTCCTGAGAAAAATCCTTGGTTAGAGTTGAAAGCATCATCATGTTGAAATGCAATTGCTCCTCTAACTTTGTCTTTTGCGTATTGAACACCTGCTCTATATTTAAATTTTGGAGCATTTAAATAAGAAGAAAATGGTAATCCATCATCATTAGACTCTCCTGGAATCCATTCAGTTTGACTCAACCAAGAGGTATTTAACCATAATGTTACATCATCATTTAAGAAATATTCCATTGCTAAATCTGCACCAAAGTGACTTCTTGTAGCGCCATCAAAACGACGGTATCCTGCAGGAATATGCATTAAACCATCTCCCTGTGGTACACTTGTAGTTTCTACAGTTCCAAATATTGGATATAGTGGCGATACTGCTCCTTCAAAAGCAGCTCCACCTTGTGTGAAAGCTCCTCCAACTGCGCCTGCTGCGGTTGCAATTGTTCCATTAATTACTGTACCAATTGGTGCAATTGCTGGAGATCCAGGAAAAAGAGCACCTGCTGGAGCTCCTGTATCCCAAATAGCTTGTGGGATTCCTGCCGCAGTATACTGAGCTTGTACAGCTCCTGTTACTGCTCCTATTACTCCTGGGTCAGAAGCAAAGTCTGCTCCTACTTGAGCTCCTAAATCATTTGCGATATCTGCTCCTACTAAATTAAATGTTGGACCAATAGCTGTAAACTGAGTAAATCCTTTTCTTTCGTAGGTGTAAACATCTAATGCAACAGATAATTTATTTGCGATTAGCCCTTTATATCCTACTTCAAAAGAATTTAATGTTTCAATTGCTGATCGACCTGTTCCCACTAATTCGTCCATTGGTTCTCCATTGAACAAGTTATAACCTACTAATTGTCCAGTTCCTCCGGATGGTACGTAACCGTTAAAGAAATTTTGCACAACTGGTAATAAAGGATTTCCTGCTAAACCTCCATATAATGCTTCCAATGTAGGCTGAGCAACAGCCCCATAAGCATAAGCTAAAGGAAATGAGGTTGCTCCATAAGGAAGGTCAGGTAAACCAGGTACTGCTAAATCTATTGTTGGATTATCTGGAAACACTTGTGGTGCATATTGACCCGATAACCAAACATCTGCTATTCCAGGCGCTAAAACAGATACAGGAAAATCAATATTTTGTTGTAAAGCTGTTGGACCTGTATTCGCTCTGTTAAAAGACGCTCTAAACGTATGGTTCTCATTAGCTTTGTATACTAATGCAACTCTAGGCGCAAATGCTCCTTCGTCGATAAAATTAAATTTATCGTATCTACCTGCATAAGTTAATTCTAATTTATCACTAATTACTGAAGTTCCTTGAAGGTATGCTCCAGTTATAATGTAATCATCTCTGTCTTCATTAATACCGAATAAGGTATTCGCTGAGTCTGATTTTGTATTTCTATAATCTGATCCAATGGTAAAATTAGAATTCAAAAAATTTGGAATGTCAAAATTATACTGTATTTGTCCTTCCAAAGATGATCTTTTAGCTACTTGTCTTAACCCTGATGCATATAAAAATGTTGGATTTTCTGCGTCTCCACCATTATTATAATTGTAAAATACTTGAGCAAATAATCCTCCTGATTGAATTCTAGCTTGTGTCCAGTAATCTTTCCCTTGAGAATATCCTACCCCTTGAGAATTAAACATCAAACCTCCACCGCTAGCAAATCCTCCAGAAAGAAAAGCTGTAGTGTTATCCGTTGGCCTAAATTCTAAATGAACATTTGCTGAATAATTTTTATACTCAGTTGCTATAGGGTTACCATCTCCATTATCATCTAAATCAGAAAGCGTTAATAACAATTCTCCAGGTTGTGTAGGATCAACTCTACCGTTCACAATCGCTGGCTGAGAAATTGTAGTTTGTTGTGAGGCTATAAAATCAGCATCAGCTACTGGATCTAACTCAAAGTCAGTTCCCTTCTGATATCTTACATTGACTTTAAAACCAAATTTATCATTGTCATTTTTGAAAGCATGACGAACAGTCATTCCTGTTGTATTTAAAGTACCTCCTAGCATTTCTACTGTAGTTCCAGGATAATCAATCGCACTTTTTGACATAAAGTGAACAACTCCTGAAGTAACTCCGGGACCATATAAAGCTGAGGCAGCACCTCTCACTACTTCTACTCTTTGGATATCTATATTAGACATCCCTGTTTGGTAGTTATTAAATTGACCTGATGCTGGTGTTACTAAATAACGATAATCTAATATTGGAAATGTTGAGGTTCCAAAAATACCAGAACCTGCTCGCATTTCAATATTAATTGAATTTGCTGATTGTTGTTGAATTTGAACACCCGCGATGTTGGCAAGATTCATAACAGGGTCTACTACCGCTGCTGAATTTAAAATATCTTTCGGTGTAATAATACTAACTGAAGCTGGAGCTTCTTGAACTTTTTGTCTTCTTCTAGAGGCCGAAAATACGATTTCTTCTAAAGCTGTTGAATCTTCTTGAAGACTCACCATCACTTCTTGATTATTTTTAGTTATTTCAACGTTCATCGCTTTAAAACCAAGCATAGAAATTTCGATTGTAAAAGGCGGCGCATCATTAACTTTAAGTAAAAACTTACCATCAAAATCTGATGTTGTCCCTACTGCTTTTCCGGAAACTTTGATATTAGCTCCTAAAAGTGTTTCACCTGTTTGTGCATCTTTAACCACACCGGTAATTGTGGTCTGTGCTAGCATTGTTGCACTAGCAAGCATAACAAATGCAAAGAAAATTGTCTTTTTTATCATGATATATATTATTTATTAGCTAAGACGAATGTACGATTTTTTTTGATTTTTGTAATATTTTTGTAATATTTTTGAGTGATTGCATAGTTTTAAGCTATATTTTTACTAAAATCTTATTTTGCATTAGAGATAGGTATTATTGATTTTTGAATTGTAACTTTGTGCTTTAATTATACTTCTTTTGAAAATTATTCGATCTATTGCTGCTTTTGATTCTTCTGAAAAAACAATTGTTACCATAGGCACATTTGACGGTATTCATATTGGTCATAAAAAGATTTTAAAGAATCTTATCAAAACGGCAAATAAAGAAGGCAAAAAATCTGTACTTCTTACTTTTTTCCCCCATCCGAGAATGGTGTTACAAAAAGACAAAACTATCTTGTTGTTAAATACCTTAGATGAAAAATCTACACTTCTAGAAAAAATGGGCTTAGATTATTTAATTATACACCCGTTTAGTAGAGAATTCTCTAGACTTTCTGCACTTGACTTTGTAAGAGATGTTTTGGTAAATAAATTAAATACTTCAAAATTAATTATTGGTTATGATCATCATTTTGGGAAAAACAGAGAGGGTAATATTCATCAGTTAAAAGAATATTGTTTACTGTATGATTTTGAAATTCAGGAGATTCCTGCTCAAGATATTGATGATGTTTCTGTGAGTTCTACAAAAATTAGAATTGCCCTAAAAAAAGGGAATTTAAAAACGGCAAATAAATATCTAGGATATAACTATATGTTAAGTGGCGATGTTGTTAGTGGTAAAAGATTGGGTGGGAAAATTGGTTTCCCAACAGCCAACATAAAGATCAAAGAACCCTATAAATTAATTCCTAGCATGGGGGTATATATTATTAGAACACAAATAAATAATGAATTATTTCACGGAATGATGAATATTGGCTTCAACCCAACAGTTCTTGGAAAACAGCAAACAATTGAAGCGCACCTCTTTGAATTTAATGGCGATCTTTATGGCAAAAGGATTACTGTTGAGTTTCTCTATTTTCTAAGAGAAGAGCAAAAGTTTAAATCAATTAAAGAACTTATAGCTCAATTAAATATAGACAAAGAAAATGCTATTTCTTTTCTATCAAACAATCCCAAATAACACATTGTGATATTGGTTCACTTAGTATATCTTTGAAATCTGATATATCCACAAATTATGTTACAGGTTCCGTTTATTAGAGACAATCAAAAATTAGTTTTAGAAGGCTTAGCAAAAAGAAATTTTATTAATGCTAATGAAATTATAGCAAGTGTTCTAGAGAAAGATGAAACAAGAAGAAATATTCAGGCTTTGCTTGACAATACCTTGGCAGAATCTAATACGCTCTCTAAAGAAATTGGAGTTTTATTTAAAACTGGGCAAATTCAAAAAGCAACTCTTGCCAAAGAGAAATCTAAAAAACTAAAAGAGGAATCAAAAAACTTTACTGAGCAACTAAATACGAGTACAAAGGAGCTTCAAGAGTTATTATTTCAAATTCCTAATATTCCTCATGCATCTGTTCCTTCTGGACAAACTGAAGAAGACAATGAAGAGATTTTTAGAGAAGGGAATATTCCTGTTCTTGACAAAAACGCTCAGCCACATTGGGAGCTAGTCAAAAATTATGACCTTATAGATTTTGAATTGGGCACCAAAATTACGGGCGCTGGTTTTCCAGTTTATAAAGGAAAAGGTGCAAGACTGCAAAGAGCTTTAATTAGTTATTTCTTGGACAAGAATATTGCTGCTGGGTATACCGAGTATCAAGTGCCACACGTAATTAATGAAGCTTCAGGGATAGGGACTGGGCAACTTCCTGATAAAGAAGGTCAAATGTATCACGTTGGTATTGATGATTTATATCTAATTCCAACAGGAGAGGTTCCTATTACTAACATGTACCGCGGGAATTTAGTTAATGAAAATGATTTGCCAATTAAAGCTACAGGGTATACACCGTGCTTTCGTCGAGAAGCAGGAAGTTATGGTGCTCATGTTAGAGGCTTAAATCGTTTACATCAATTTGATAAAGTTGAAATTGTTAGAGTTGAACACCCAAATAACTCATACAAAGCTTTAGATGAGATGGTAAACCACATCAAAGAAATTTTAAATGAATTAAAACTTCCATATCGAATACTTCGATTGTGTGGTGGGGATACTGGTTTTACAGCCGCATTAACCTTTGATTTTGAGGTATTCTCTACTGCTCAAGATAGATGGTTAGAGGTTAGTTCTGCTTCAAATTTTGAAACATTTCAAGCAAACAGGTTAAAATTGCGCTTTAAAAATAATGAGGGTAAAAATCAGCTAGCACACACCTTGAATGGCAGCGCCTTGGCACTTCCAAGAATATTGGCAGCAATTATAGAAAATTATCAAACAGAGGAGGGTATATTGGTGCCTGAGGTTTTGATTCCCTATACAGGTTTCTCAATTATTAATTAGCAACAACCGCATGAAGTAGTCTTCTGTACTTTTTCATTTCTAAAAGTGCATTAAAATAATTGGTTATTTGACCTGTTCTCATAAAATCTATTGAGTTTTGTTTTGCTTTTTCGTATCTTTCAGTTAGTTCATTCATTTTAATTCTTATTTTAGGGTTATATCGTTGTTTTTTCTTCGTTATTTAATGTTTTTAAATTAAAATTCAAGAAGTGTGCCAAAATTTTAGAATTCGTTTTCGAAATAAAAAGTTTAATGAAATTTAACATTTGAGTTGATTATCTTTGATAGAGATGAAGCACCTTTTTCTCACATTTGCATTCTTTGTATCCTATTTGACTTACGGTCAAAATAATTCTTCTTTAGCTGAAAATTATTTCCGAGAAGGAGAGTATGAAAAAGCGTCTCAATTATTTGAATCATTAGAAAAAAACAATCCTTTCAACAGTAGATACCTAAAACGTTTAATTACTTGTTATCAAGAAACCAATAACTATAAAAAGGCTACTGAACTTCTTCAAAAAAAATTACTTAAAAACCCTACTGAGCAGTACTTAAGAATAGAAATAGGATATAATTTTGATCGTCAAAAAAAATCAATATTAGCAAAAAAAGAATATGATTTGGCTATAAAAGCTTTGGATTTAAACCCAAGGTTAGGTGGAATTATGGGAAGAATGTTTCAACAAAATAATCTCTTAGATTATGCAATTGATGCATATTCAAAATCAATGAAGCTTGATAAAAATATAAGCTATGAATTTCAAATAGCTCAAATCTATGGGGAAAAAGGAGAGTTCAAAAAAATGTTTGAATACTATATTGAACTCATAGATAAAAATGAAAACTATTTAGCCAGTGTTCAACGATATATCAGTAGATACATAAACGAAGAGGCATTGAATGCTAATAATATTGCTTTCAAAAAATCTTTATTAAAAAAATCTATAAGCAATCCCAAAAATGTTTGGAATGAATTATTAAGCTGGCTTTTCACTAAACAAGAAGAATATAGAAAAGCCTTTATTCAAGAAAAAGCTCTTTTTAATAGAGATCCCAAGTATATTGATAATATTTTTAGATTGGGGAAAATTGCTTTTGAAAACAATGATATTATTGCTGCTAAAGCATGTTTTGACTTTATTCTTGAGAAAACTAATTATATTGAAGAGAAACTAACAGCAGAATTATTTCTTTTAAAAATTCTAATAAAAGGTAATGAAAGAGACTATACAAATGAATTTGAAAAAGTACTACAAAAGTATGGCGTTAATAGAAATACACTAGAAATTCAATTAGAATTTGCTGATTATTTAACCTTCGATAAAAACAAACCCCTTAAAGCAATTAATTTGCTTGAAAAAGCGATGTCCTTCTCTACATCAAAGTTTAAAGCTGCTCAAATAAAATTAAAACTGGGTGAGGTTCTCGTTTTTACTGAAAAGTTTAATCGTGCCTTAATTTATTTTTCTCAGGTACAATCTCAATTAAAAAACCATCCGTTAGCTCAAGAAGCTCGTTTTAAAGTGGCGCAAACATCTTATTTTAAGGGTGATTTTAAATGGGCTAAATCTCAATTAAAAATTCTAAAAAGCTCTACAACACAGCTAATTGCTAATGATGCTGTTGATTTATTTTTAACTATTTCAGATAATGAGCCAAAAGACTCTATCCCTTCTGGACTCATCGATTTTGCCAGAGCAGACTTACTGGCCTATCAAAATAAAAATAATGAAGCAATACTATTATACGCCTCTTTATTAAAAAGATATCAAGGTCAAAACATTGAAGATGAAGCATTGTTTAATCAAGCAGGTCTTTACATTAAAGAATCTCTATATGAGAAAGCTATTGAAAATCTTTTAAAAATTATTTCTATAAACGTTGATGGAATTCTCGTAGATGATTCTTATTATTTATTGGCAGAAGTGTATAATGATAAGATAAAAGACGTTCAAAAAGCTTCAGAATATTATCAAAAAATTATCTTTGATAAACCTTCGAGTATTTACCTAGTAAATGCTAGAAAGAAATATCGAAAAATTAGAGGAGATGAGGTCAATTAAACCTCTCTTAACATTAAGTGTATAAAGCCCAATGTATATATATAACGTTACAATTAATATAGATGAAAGCGTTCATAATGACTGGCTTTCTTGGATCCAAGTCCATATACAAGATGTATTGGCTACTGGATGTTTTAGTACTGCAAAGTTAACACAAGTACTTGTAGAGGAGGAAATGGGTGGAATAACATACTCTATTCAATATTCAGCCAAAACTAAAGAGGATTTAAACAAATATTATACACTTTATGCTCCTAAATTAAGAAATGAAAGCATAAAGAAATTTGCAGATAAAATGATTTCGTTTAGAACAGAATTAAAGGTTATTAAAGAATTTTATCCGTCAAGAAAATGACAGTCAAAGCCAAAAAGCATTTAGGTCAACACTTTCTTACAGATGAAGAGACTTCTAAAAATATTGCCAACTCTTTAACTGGAATTGGCTACAACACTATTTTAGAAATTGGTCCGGGCATGGGCATGCTTACTAAGTATTTATTAGAAAAGAAGGCAAGGATCGCTGTCATGGAAATCGATACAGAATCTGTTGTGTATCTTAATAATGATTTTAAACATGAGCACCTCAGTTTAAACACTTCTTCGAAAAAATTTCAAATTATAGAAGGTGATTTTCTTAAATACGATTTAGCTTCTTTTTTTAACAACCAACAAATTGCGATTATCGGTAATTATCCCTATAACATATCCTCTCAAATTGTTTTTAAAGCAATAGAATTTAGAAGGTTTATTCCTGAATTGAGCGGAATGTTTCAAAAAGAAGTTGCCAAAAGAATTGCAGAAAAGGAAGGAAGTAAGAGCTACGGAATTATATCTGTACTGACACAAGCATTTTTTGATGTAGAATACTTATTTACTGTGCCTCCAAGTGTTTTTAATCCTCCTCCAAAAGTAGATTCTGGGGTTATACGGCTTACTAGAAAAACGGATTTTTCTCTATCGGTAGATGAAAAATTATTTTTTAGAGTGGTAAAAACAGCATTTAATCAACGTCGAAAAATGCTGAGAAGTAGTTTAAAATCTTTCAATATTTCGGATACCTTAAAAGAAGATGCTATATTTGCGATGCGGCCAGAACAATTGTCTGTAAGCGAGTTTATCAAACTCACGCAAAAAATAGCAACAGATGTCATTTGAAATCACTAACGAACTATTAGCAAACATTACTTCTTATATAGAAGCCTCTAATGACAAGCCGATTATCGCTTTGTTTGAGGAAATGCATTACGCTGATGTTGCTGAAATTCTAGATGAACTTTCTTTTGATGACATCATCTACATTATAAAACTTATCGATAGCGAAAAAACTTCTGCTGTTTTGATGGAGCTTGATGAAGATATTCGTGAAAAGATTCTTCAAAAACTTTCAGCTAAAGAAATTGCAGAAGAGGTTGAAGAATTAGATTCAGACGATGCTGCAGATATCATAGGTGAATTATCAGAAGAAAGACAAGAGGCTGTAATGTCTCAAATTGAAGACGAGGAGCATGTAAAGGAAATTGAGGAGCTACTTACCTATGACGAGGATTCTGCAGGTGGATTGATGGCAAAAGAGTTGGTAAAGGTTAATGAAAACTGGAACGTTCTTAAATGTGTGAGAGAAATGCGTTCACAAGCAGAGGAGGTAACAAGGGTTCATTCTATATATGTAGTTGACGATGATGAAAAATTAAAAGGACGATTGTCTTTAAAAGACCTCCTAATAACCTCAACAAAAACAGCAATTTCAGAGGTTTATATTCCTAAAGTTGACTTTGTAAATGTTCATGATGATCTTGACGAAGTATCAAATAAAATGCGAAAATATGATTTAGAGGCAATTCCTGTTGTGGATAATGATGGTGTTTTATTAGGTAGAATTACAATTGATGATATTGTAGATATTATCAAAGAGGAAGCAGATAAGGATTATCAATTAGCAGCTGGTTTAACCCAAGATGTTGAAGCAGACGATAGTATTCTTCAGTTAACCAAAGCTCGATTACCTTGGCTATTCTTAGGACTTATAGGAGGGGTGGGTGCCTTCCTTATCATGCAAATGTTTGAAAATACTTTTGAAGAAAATGCTGTTTTATTCTTTTTTACACCTTTAATTGCTGCAATGGCAGGAAACGTTGGTGTGCAATCCTCAGCAATTATTGTTCAAGGTTTAGCAAATGATGATGTAAAAGGGAGTATTAATAGCCGATTAATAAAAGAGATGTTATTGGCGGCTTTAAATGGAGTAGTTTTAGCTATATTTTTGTTTGGTTTTATATGGTTATGTGAAGGCAAAATGAATACGGCTTTTGCAATTTCAGCTTCTCTTGTCGCAGTTATTATTGTCGCAGGCTTAATAGGAACATTTGTGCCTTTATTTCTAAATAAAAGAGGAATAGACCCTGCAATTGCCACAGGTCCATTTATCACTACAAGTAATGATATTTTTGGAATTTTAATTTATTTTATGATTGCAAAAATTATTCTAGGAATATAGGTGTCTTTTATATCTTTTGATACAGATCCCAAAGAACAACTCCACAACTAACGGATATGTTTAATGAATGTTTAGTTCCTATTTGAGGGATCTCAATACAATAATCTGACTCAGAAACAACCTCTTGTTGCACCCCCTTTACTTCGTTACCAAAAATAATAGCAATTTTTTTGTTTGGTTCTGGAACAAACTTGTCTAACATTATGCTATTTTCTACTTGCTCTATTGCTGCCACTTTAACTCCTTGATTCTTAAGATCATTTACGAGAGTTCGCGTATCTTTTTTGTACTCCCAATCAACAGATTCAGTTGCCCCTAGGGCTGTTTTATGAATGTCTCTGTGTGGTGGTTTCGCTGTTATTCCGCATAGATAAATTTTTTCTACCAAAAAAGCATCACTTGTTCTAAAAACAGAGCCAATATTATTTAAACTTCTAATATTATCAAGAACTACAATAATTGGTGTTTTAGGTGTCTTTTTAAACGTAGAAACAGAGATTCGTCCTAGTTCGTTATTTCTTAGTTTTCTCATAAAAAGTTCTATCTTTAAACGCTTATTGTAAACAATAGTAAAACTAACAGAAAAATTCTATAATTTGGCAAAATCTTCGACCAAAAAGGTTACCCCTTTAATGAAACAGTACAATAACATCAAAGGAAAGTATCCGGATGCAATGTTGCTTTTTCGTGTTGGAGACTTTTATGAAACTTTTGGAGAAGATGCGGTAAAGGCAGCAAATGTTTTAGGTATTGTTCTCACCAAAAGGGGGGCGGGTAGTGAAAGTGAAACCGCTTTAGCCGGGTTTCCTCATCATTCATTAAACACCTATTTACCAAAATTGGTAAAAGCTGGAATGCGTGTAGCAATATGTGACCAATTAGAAAATCCCAAGTTTACAAAAACCATTGTAAAACGAGGTGTTACAGAATTAATAACCCCAGGTGTTTCATTAAATGACGAGGTTTTACAATCAAAATCTAACAATTTTTTAGCTGCTGTTCATTTTGGTAAACGTTCGTTGGGGGTTTCTTTTTTAGATGTTTCTACAGGAGAATATTTATTAGCTCAAGGAAACGAAGAATATATAGACAAACTTCTTCAGAATTTTAGTCCTTCTGAGGTGTTAGTTCAAAAACAATACAAACAGAAATTTAAAGACCTATTTGAAGAACGTTTTTATACATTTTTCCTTGAGGATTGGATATTTCAAAAAGAATATGGTTTTGAAACTTTAAATAATCATTTTGGTGTAAATTCTCTAAAGGGTTTTGGAGTTGAAGAATTACCCGAAGGTATTATAGCGGCTGGGGCTGTTTTATTCTATTTGTCCGAAACCCAACATGACAAGTTACAACACATTCAAAATATTAGTAGAATTGGTGAAGATAATTTTGTTTGGATGGATCGGTTTACGATTCGAAATTTGGAATTATATCACCCAAATTCTATAAATGCTGTTACTTTACTAGAGGTCATTGATAAAACAATATCTCCAATGGGAGGGAGGCTGTTGAAGCGTTGGTTGGCTCTTCCATTAAAAAATATAGAAAAGATTCATCTACGACATGAGTTGGTTAAATATTGTATAGAAAATGATGATTTTCTTGAGAAAATTCAATATCAACTTCAACAAATTAGTGATATAGAACGCTTAATTTCAAAAGTGGCAACTGGCAAGGTTTCTCCAAGAGAATGTGTTTTATTAAAAAGCTCCTTAAAAGCAATTATCCCAATACAAGAAATGGCTTTAATCAGTAAGAATGTATCTATAAATAATCTTGGAAGTCAATTTTTAGATTGTTCTGATATCATTTCAAGAATAGATACTGTTTTATTTGAAAATGCTCCAGTCAATATTATAAAAGGAGGGGCAATTGCAAATGGGGTATCAAAAGAATTAGATGATTTAAGGGCAATCTCTAGCTCTGGAAAAGAATATCTAGATAATATGCTTGCCAGAGAAAGTGAACGAACTGCAATTCCTAGTTTAAAAATTGCTTTTAATAATGTTTTTGGGTATTACATTGAGGTTAGGAATACACATAAGGATAAAGTTCCTAATGAGTGGGTTCGAAAACAAACCTTAGTTAATGCAGAAAGATACATTACAGAAGAGCTTAAAGAGTATGAAACAAAAATTCTTGGTGCTGAAGAAAAAATTAAAGAATTAGAGCAAAAACTTTTTACAGATTTAATACAATACATTATACAGTTTATTCATCCTATTCAACAAAATGCAAAAACAATTGCCGAAATAGATTGTTTATTGTCTTTTGCTGTTTTAGCTGTTTCTAACAATTATGTTTGTCCTCTAGTTGATGAAAGTACAGATATAGAAATTAAAAATGGTCGTCACCCAGTTATAGAAAAGCAATTGCCTTTGGGAGAAGAATATATTGCAAATGATGTTGTATTAAACAGAACACAACAACAAATTATCATGATTACAGGCCCCAACATGTCTGGTAAATCTGCTATTCTTAGACAAACAGCACTCATTGTTCTATTGGCTCAAATGGGAAGTTATGTCCCTGCTCAAAATGCAAGAATTGGTGTGGTTGATAAAATCTTTACACGAGTTGGTGCAAGTGATAATATTTCTATGGGTGAATCTACTTTTATGGTAGAAATGAATGAAACCGCGTCTATTCTGAATAATGTTTCTGAAAGAAGCTTAGTTTTATTAGATGAAATAGGGCGCGGAACCTCAACCTATGATGGTATTTCTATTGCTTGGGCTATTGCCGAATATTTGCATGAACACCCTTCTAAAGCGAAAACACTTTTTGCGACACATTACCATGAGTTGAATGAAATGACAACTACTTTTCAACGAATTAAAAACTATAATGTTTCCGTAAAAGAATTAAAAGACACTATTATTTTCTTGAGAAAACTTGTTGCAGGTGGAAGCAATCATAGTTTTGGAATTCATGTAGCCAAATTAGCAGGAATGCCTAATCAAGTAATTCATAGAGCCTCAAAAATCCTAAAGCAATTGGAAAAAAAACAAACACGTGAAGAGCTTAAAGAAAACTTGAAAAGTGTACAGCATGATGATATGCAGCTTAGTTTTTTTCAGCTAGACGATCCTTTACTTGAAGATTTACGGGAAGAAATATTAACAACGAATTTAGATGCACTAACCCCTATTGAAGCCCTTATGAAACTGAATGAAATAAAACGCATGTTGATAAAAAAATAGCCTTTCTCCCAAAAAAACACTTCAGAAATTAGTTATTAGTATCTATTCAATCTTTATTATCTTTGCAGCATATGTTTAGCAGTTATTTGTTTATTGGTGGTCCAGAAATTTTCATTATCATTCTTATTGTGGTCATGGTTTTTGGTGCTGATAAAATTCCTGAAATAGCAAGGGGTTTAGGCAAGGGTATGCGTCAGGTTAAAGAGGCTACCAATGATATTAAAAAAGAGATTAACAATAGTGCAAAAGAACAAGGTATAGATACTGATTTAGCGAAAGATATCAAAGACGAAATTAGCAACGTTAAAGAAAGTATTGATGAAATGTCGGGTCCAATAAAACGTAATTTTTAATACTCTTTTTCATTAAATTCAATTCGTTTAACATAGCCTCGTTAACACACCTTCACATCTTACCCCCTTTGAAGTACTTTAATTTAGTAATTATTTGTTGTATTAACGCACTCTACTAATGGTAAGCCCGTCTCTTATCGGTAATAACACAGTTTCAATTCTATTATCGGTGTTGAGGAGCCTATTGTATTCTAAAAGAGCTTTCGTGTCTTGATCTTTAGGGTCTAATTTCTCTACAACCTTTCCACTCCATAAAACATTGTCAGATAAAATAACTCCTCCTTTATTCATTTTATCAATGATTAGATGAAAATAATTACTGTAATTAGATTTATCTGCATCAATAAAGACTAAATCAAACTTTTTGTTTAACGTAGGAATAATGTCTAATGCATTACCTATGTGTTGAGTGATTTTACTTCGATATCCAGATTTTTCGAAATACTTGTTTTGAAAATCAACCAACTCTTCATTTTTATCTATTGTATCTAGACTAGCGCCATAAGGTAATCCTTCTGCAATACATAGTGCCGAATAACCCGTGTATGTGCCAATTTCTAGAGTATTCTTAGGTTGAATAAGCTTAGATATCATTGAAAGTACGCGTCCTTGAAATGCACCACTTAACATTCTTGGATTTATTATTTTTTGCCACGTTTCTTTAGTTAACTCTTGTAATATTAATGGCTCTTCCTGTGAGTGATTAATCGAATAGTGATCTATTTTCTCTGGTAAAAAATTCATGTTGCTGAATGCACTTCTTTCTAATGTTCAAATATACATTTTTTTATAGCTGTGATTGAACTAGAGCTTAACGATTAATTTACTGATAATCGTATTTTTAATTCATTTACCCCAGATGTTTTTTTATGACTAAACTAAACTAGATTTATATCTGATGATATTTAGTACTTTTACAAAACCTAATTAATACCATTATGTCTGTAGCAAAAAAGCAATACAAAAGAATTACTACTAAATCTTTGGTAGAAATGAAAGCAAACGGAGAGAAAATATCTATGTTAACAGCATATGATTATACCATGGCAAAAATTGTTGATGGTGCTGGAATAGATGTAATTCTTGTTGGAGACTCTGCATCAAATGTAATGGCTGGTCATGAGACAACTTTACCAATTACTTTAAATGAAATGATTTATCATGCCAGCTCTGTAGTAAGAGCGGTAGAACGTTCTTTAGTTGTTGTAGACTTGCCTTTTGGTAGCTATCAATCTGATCCTAAAGAAGCACTACGTTCTGCTATAAGAATCATGAAAGAAAGTGGTGGACACTCAATTAAAGTTGAAGGAGGAAAAGAAATTAAAGAATCTATTAAACGAATTCTTAATGCTGGAATTCCTGTAATGGGTCATTTGGGCTTGACTCCTCAATCTATATATAAGTTCGGAACCTATACTGTTAGGGCTAAAGAAGAAGAAGAGGCAGAAAAATTGCTTGAAGATGCTTTGATGCTAGAAAGGTTAGGTTGTTTTGCCTTAGTTTTAGAAAAGGTTCCTGCTGTTCTTGCTGAAAGAGTAGCAAAGTCAATAACAATCCCTGTGATTGGAATTGGTGCAGGAGTTGGTGTTGATGGACAAGTGCTTGTAACTCATGATATGCTAGGAATGACTCACGAATTTAACCCTCGCTTTTTAAGGAGATATCTAGATTTGTATTCGGAAATGACCTCTGCGTTTAAAAACTATATTGCCGATGTAAAAAGTAAAGATTTTCCAAGCGAAAAAGAACAATATTAATATTGTGAAAATTCTACATTTAGACACAAACCATCCTACTTTACTTAAACAGCTTAACGCTGCAGGACATGAAAACCATGAAGATTACACTTCGTCTAAAATTGAAATTGAAAAGAAAATTCATAATTACGACGGAATCATAGTTAGAAGTCGTTTTTCTATTGACGAACCCTTTTTAAAAAAAGCAACAAAACTTAAATTTATTGGTAGAGTTGGAGCTGGCATAGAGAATATTGATTGCAGTTACGCCTCTTCGAATGGTATTAAGCTTATTTCTGCTCCAGAAGGGAACAAAAATGCTGTAGGAGAACACACGCTTGGAATGATATTATCTCTTTTTAACAAACTTAATAAAGCGGATAAAGAAGTAAAACAAGGGCTTTGGCTTAGAGAAGAAAATAGAGGGGTAGAATTGGATGGGAAGACAATCGGCATAATTGGATATGGAAATATGGGGAAATCTTTCGCTAAAAAACTTCGTGGTTTTGATGTTGAAGTTTTATGTTACGACATTAAGCCATCTGTTGGCGATGAGAACTGTAAACAGGTTTCCTTAAAAGAGCTACAAGAAAAGACAGACGTTTTAAGTCTTCATGTTCCACAAACAATACTTACAGAAAAAATGATAAATACTTCTTTTATCGAAAATTGTGCAAAGAATTTTTGGTTAATCAATACAGCTCGAGGGAAATCTGTGGTTACAAAAGATTTAGTTTTGGCATTAAAATCTGGGAAAATATTGGGTGCTGGATTAGATGTCTTAGAGTATGAAAAGTCTTCTTTCGAAAATCTATTTTCTAAAGATCAAATGCCCGATGCATTTGAATATTTGATTGCAGCTGAAAATGTTTTGTTATCTCCTCATGTAGGGGGATGGACTCAAGAAAGCAAAGAAAAATTAGCAGATACGATTGTTGCAAAAATTAAAAAAAGTTTTTCTTGAAGTTAAGTTTTAAGAATTAAGACACTCAATTTCAGTATTTTAAACTATTTTTATTGCATATCTTATCTCAAGAGTATCCAATGAATAGACAACTCAAGGATTAAAATAAAAGACATTAAATTAGCCTACAAAACCTAACCAATTATAAAAAATGAAAATGCTATCAGACCATCCAACAGAAATTTTAATCTTGCTTTTTTTGATTGTTACTTTTATGCAATCTGGAATTGACAAAATAACAGACTGGAAAGGAAATGTTGGATTTATTAAAAGTCACTTTAAAAATTCTCCATTGAAAAATAATGTTCCTTTTTTACTCGCTGTTATTTTAACCATTGAAATAGTTGCAGGAATTTTTATGATAATTGGAACGTATCAGATTTACTCTTCTGGGCAAAAAGAAATTGCATTGATAGGTGTAGAGCTCTCTGCTGTTGCCTTAATTTTCTTACTTATTGGTCAGCGTCTGGCAAAAGATTATGCAGGAGCGATGACATTGGCAGTCTATTTTATCATTACTCTTTTTGGAGTATTTCTATTGCATAGTTAAAACTGATGTATTAATGAAAATGTATAAGAAAAGTTGATTATAAAGTTGGCTAAATCTTCTGTTTTAAGCCGTTTTATTTTTTTGAACTACTACTTGGGTTAATAAACTAAAAAAACTGTTTAAAAAGCCTAATTGTCGTTATTCCTGCTTTTTTATAACATAAATTAGAGAAGAGTACTCAGAAGAAGCCCTTGCCTTCCAATTTGAAATGAACCCTCTGTAAAGGGCACTCATAACCTTAGTCTTTCCGTTTTTATATTTTTCACTCAACAGAGAAACATAATAGGAATCAAAAATCATAGGAATTGTTTTTTCAACTGACATGTTTTCAGTCTTAAAAAGACGATGAATTGATTGCTGAGAAAAGTGCCACAAGTGCCTAGGAACATCATAGGCTGCCCAAAATTCTTTATAGTGCTTTGCATCTTCACTCTTAAAATTAGGTACTGCAATAATTAACCTTCCACTATTTGAAAGTATATGATTTAAATTTGAAATATATGCTGACAAGTCTTCTACATGCTCTAGAACATGCCAAAGTGTTATAATTTCAAATTTTTGATTTGAAAATTTGGAAATATCTTTCTCAAGGACAATTCCTTTTTTTGCAGCAAAGTTTCTAGCGACTTTATTTGGCTCTGTACCAAAGACAGTCCAAGAATTATTTTTACAAACTTTTAAAAAATCTCCTGTTCCGGCACCTACATCTAAAATGTTCTTTTCTGGCCTAGACATACTATTTTGTATGCGTAAGCTTTCATTAATTAATCTTAATTTACGTTTCAGAGTAATCCTTTTTACGGCTTGATATGCTTTATCAAAAAAGGTTTTTTTAGAATCTGTATGAGAAATATAATCCTTACTCTTATAATATTTAGTTAGGTTTTCAGGAACTGGTTTTGTTACCAGCATATGATACTCTTCGTTATGCATAATACAATAATCCTCACCCGAAACAGTATGATCTTTACAATTTAAATACGGTTTCAAATTTTTAAAAAAGTCTGTTTTTTGTGACATATAAATTACATTGTTCCACGAGGAACATTTGATTTATTTAAAAATTATCTACCCATATAAACAAGCAAAACAGAAATGTCGCTTGGTGAAACACCGCTTATTCTACTCGCCTGTGAAATGGTTGTTGGTTGTATTTTACTAAGTTTTTCTTTAGCCTCGTGAGATAAAGAATTTACCTTGTTATAATTAAAATTTTGAGGAATAATAACGTTTTCTAGTTTATTTAATTTATCTGCATTAGACTTTTCTTTATTAATATATCCAGAATATTTTAAATGAATTTCTACTTGCTCCAATATTGTTTTATCTATCTCTTCTTTTTGAAAAAAAGCTTGAAGAGCGTCTAGTTCATCAAAATCATTTAATGAAAGTTGGGGTCTTGAGGCTATCTTATAAAGCTTCACAGACTGGTTAATTAAAGATAAATTCTTTTTGGCCAGTATTGGATTAATTTGATCCTGAGTAACGCTAGTGTTTGATAAAAATTTAATTAGTTTATCTGTTTTAAGAATTTTTGAGTTTACCTTGTCTAATCGCTCTTTAGAAGCTAATCCAATTTTATAGCCAAGAGAGGTTAACCTTATATCAGCATTATCTTGTCTTAACAAAGTACGATATTCTGCCCTAGAAGTAAACATCCTATAAGGTTCTTCTGTTCCCTTGGTGATAAGATCATCTATTAAAACCCCTATATATGCTTCATTCCTCTTAAGAATAAATGGAGCTTTTCTCTGAACTTTAAGTGCTGCATTAACACCAGCCATAAGGCCTTGGGCTGCTGCCTCTTCGTAACCAGTTGTACCATTTATTTGTCCAGCAAAAAAGAGGTTCTCTACCGGTTTAGTTTCTAATGTATGTTTAAGTTGTGTTGGTGGAAAATAATCGTATTCAATTGCATACCCGTATCTAAAAAACTTAACATTTTCAAACCCAGGGATGAGTCGAATGGCTTTATCTTGAATATCCTCTGGCATAGAGGTTGAGAAACCATTGACATAAATTTCAACGGTAGTCCAACCCTCCGGCTCAACAAATACTTGATGCCTGTCTTTTGATGCAAATCTATCAATTTTATCTTCTATAGACGGACAATATCTAGGACCTGTAGATTGGATTCGACCATTAAACATAGGCGACCTATCGAAACCGTCACGTAATACTTCATGAACTTTTGAATTGGTGTGAGTTAAATAACAAGATCGCTGTTTAACGAGTGGCTTAGTATCTAAATATGAAAATGTTTCGGGTGCTTGGTCTCCAGGTTGCTCTTCCATTTTAGAATAATCTAAAGAACGTCCATCCACGCGAGGGGGTGTACCCGTTTTCATACGCCCTGCTTCAAATCCTTTAGCAACTAAGTCTTCTGTTATTCCTGTTGAAGATCCCTCTCCTGCTCTACCTCCACCAAATGTTTTTTCTCCTATATGTATTAATCCATTAAGGAAAGTACCCGCAGTGACAATTACAGTGCGTGCTTTAATTTGAAGACCTAAAGCTGTTTTAACGCCACATATTTTTGAGCCTTCAAAAAGTAAACCATTGACGGAATCTTGATAGAAGTCTAAGTTTTCGGTGTTTTCCAGCATCGTTCTCCAAGTTTCAGCAAACATCATTCTGTCTGATTGAGCTCTTGGACTCCACATTGCAGGGCCTTTGGATTTATTTAACATCTTGAATTGGATTGCCGTTTTATCGGTTACGATTCCGCTGTAACCTCCTAATGCATCAATTTCACGAATAATTTGACCTTTTGCAATACCTCCCATAGCAGGATTACAGCTCATTTGGGCAATATTCTGAAGATTCATTGTTATAAGTAGGGTAGACGCCCCCATATTAGCGCTTGCTGCTGCAGCTTCACTGCCTGCATGTCCACCACCAACTACAATAACGTCATATGTTGTGTTAAATAAACTCATACTTGTTTCACGTGAAACGTTTTTATAAAATACTCATTATCAGGGCTTTAACTTGCCTAAAGACAAGTCTTCTTTAGCTCTCATGCTCTGTTTTTCATCAAAAGTTTTATCTTTATAACCAAGGAAATGTAAAATTCCATGAATCATCACCCTTTTAAGTTCTGTATCAAATGAAACATTATAAGTTTCTGCGTTATCTGATACACGATCTATTGATATGTAAATATCACCGTTGACCTGTTTGCCAACACAATAATCAAAACTAATGATATCTGTCAAAGTATCATGATTGAGAAACTTTTTATTGAGTTGACTAAGGTATGCATCATCACAAAAAATATAGTTAATTTCTCCAACTGAATAACCTTCAGAAGAAATTATATCCTCAATCCAGAATGAGATTTTATCTGATGCTTTTAGGCTAAAAGGCGTTTCTGAATTAAATGTAATCAATCTTTACTTTTATTTAAAAAATACTTCTGAACTCTCTTTTGAAATTCCTCTTGCAAAGGTAATGATTGTCTATTTAATATCTCCATTTGATTATAGAACTGTTTTTTTAACTTTAGCTCGTTTAGTTGTTTTCTTTCATATGAAAAAACATTTCGTTTAGCTTGTCTCTCCTTGTCTTTGCCTTGATTAAAATACGCATTATCGAGTTTTAACAATTGATACTCGAGTTGCTGCATTCTTTCAATATTTTCCATACTAAATCCTTTTTCAAGTATAGCATTTTCGAGCTGCTGCATTGTTTTTAGAACTTTATTTATTGTGTTGTTGTTTTTGCTTAATTTACCAAGAGCTTCTTCAAGTTTTTTTCTTAATTGACTTTGTTCTTGATATATTTTAAACAATTCTCCATTCATTTGCTCATCAAATTCTCCGTCTCCAGTTTTACCCCCCTTTTCTTTATTCTTTTGAGTGTTTTGAGGTCCGTTCATTTTTCTCAACCCTTTCTTTAGTTTATTTGAGAGTCCTTTTTGCTTTTCTATTAGTGTTGGTAAACTAAATGAGTTGTTTTTTCCTTTACCTCCTGAAAAGCCCATATTGTTTTGTAAGTCGTTTAAGAGATTGCTTAATAAATCTGCTAAATTATTAGCAGATGTCATTACATATTGTTGGTTAGACCCGGCTACATCGAATTTATTTTCTGATAAGTTATCTAAAGATTCATCTAAATTAAAGTATGCATTTGATAGTTCTGTTTGAATTTTTGTTGTGAGTTGAGGAAGCCTCATAGACAACACAAACAAGCTATCATCAATATGTTCGAAGTAAGATTTTAATTGATTTTGATGAATAAGTTCCTTTCCAAAGTCAGGATGGCTAACAGAGATGTTATTGAATTTTATAAGCAGGTCTTCTTGCTTAAAAGAAAAAGTTACAAGATTTTCTAAAATTTTTTGTAGGTCATCTATATTTTCATCTATGGTGTTTTTTTGCATATCAGCTACAGCTTTTTGCATTTGCATACTCATTTGTAGCATTTTTTTGGAGATATTCTTTTGTGTTTTACCTGCGTCTTGTTTTTGGTTTTTAGATAAATGATCTTCTGCTTTTGAAAACGCTTTTTTAATTTCCTCGGTCTCTTCAAGTAGTTGGGGTATGCTTAAAGGGTTTTTTAATTGCTTATTATCCTTGGTTAGGTTTTCTAATTCTTTTGAAATTTTTTTAAAATCTTCTTCAATTTTTTTTTGTTCATTGACAGCATCATTTTTAGTATTGTTTATGGTGTCTTGTCTTTTTGATAATGTTTTTAGTTTATTAGCTATTTGAAGTGTTTTTTCTTCAACATAAAAACGTTTTGTTAACTCTAAAATTCTTTCTAAACTTCTTTCTTGTTGTTTGTTCTTTTGTGCTAACGCTTTTGTTTTTTTTATCAAAGCTTCTTTATCTAGTTTTTCTGTAATTTTTTGAAGCTCATCTAATAGTTTTTTCTGTTTATTTAACGCCAATAGTTCTTCTATTCGTTTTTGTAATTGTTGCTTTTTCTCCTTAAGCATCTGCTTATCACTATTGCTTTGTTTTAAGGTTTGCTGAAGGGTCTCCGTTTGGCGCTCCATCATTTGTTGATGTTGTTTTTGCATGCGAATAAATTCGCTTACCTTTTTCTTATCATTCCAGTCAAACGTTTTTTTATTTTTTATTTCTTTTTGGATTTGCAAAAAACTTTGCTGTTGACGAGCTTTGTTTTGAATCGTAGTTTCTAAATCTTTTATCGTTTCTTTTTGAGTATTTAAAAGATCTTGAATCTGCTCTTCATTTGTTTTTTTTCTAAAGCTATAGGTTCGGGTTTTTGTGGCTTTATTCCCAGAAACAGCATCATTATCAGTTACTTGAAAATAAAATTCATAATCAAGACCTTTTATGAAATTGATCTCTTCTGGAAAGTCATAATAAAACGTTTGGGTTTTTGCTTTACTAAGGTCTAATGAAACTTTATTTTTTTGCTTTGGCGTATCTTTTCTGTAGTAAATAAATTCCAACATATTGATTCCATAATCATCTGAAACACGACCAATAAAATAAGTGTTTTCAATTGTTGTGCTATCAATATTAGAGCTTACTATTATTGAAGGATATTCATCCTTAACAACTTTTAACGTATAGGAAACTTTTTCAAAATCTTGTAGTTTTTTATTTGATGAACTTATCTGATAATCGAGATTAACCTTTGCTGTTTTTTCATATCTAAAGTTATTTTCAGAAACCCTAATAAAATAATCTCGATGTGTATTATCCTTAAAAGCAACACTATCTGTTTGATAAGTAGAAGCATTCCATTTTATTTTTGTTCCAACAGGAACTATTAAATTACCGGTATTTTGTATTCTTTCATCCTTTATTTGTGTGTAGGCTGGATAGTCTAAAGAAATCTCTACGTTTTGAATAAGAGGTGTTTTAATAACATTAAGAAAATAGGGCTCAGAAGAAACTTCGCCTGAATAACACTGAAACGTTAAAGATTTAGTTAGGTTGGTAAATGTAAATGAAAACACTCCTTTTTTTACTTCTTGCATAAAGTAAGTTTGATGGTCATATTGAATCTTAACTTCCTCAGGAACAAAATCTCCTTTGGTTGAAATAAGAACAGTATTTGAGCCTCCCTCTAGTATGTCTAAATTTTTTGTTTCTAAATGAAATGAAAACAAGGCTGGTGGAGCGTATGCGGTTTTCGGGTTGGTAACTCTATTAAAACTATCATATAAACCAACATCTATTCCTGTTAAAAAAAACACAATCCATAGTAATGTGGGTAGCATTAAATACTTTAAATAGGTAAAATTTTTTTTAAAATTAATAGCCTTAGAAAACTTAATTGGTTGTAGTTCTGTAGATTTTTGCTGAATACTAGCAAGTATAAGATCCGTTGTTTTTGTTTCATTTTTTAATTGTAAAACGTTCAACAATTTGTCTTGAACCTCAGGGAAATAAGCTCCAATAATCTTAGAAGATTCTATATCATTAATCCCTTTTTTAAGCTTTATTAAATGAATAATTGGAGTGATAATGAACTTGAAAAACAAAAAAGATTCTGTCACTATAAATATCATCAACAAAATCAACCTAAAGTTAGGCTTAAGCCACAAAAAATATTCTACACCTAAGGTTATAATAAAATACAACACACCAAATAAAGTAAATAAAATAGCTCCTTTAACTAGTTCGTTTGTATAATACTTTTTATAAAAGACAGATAGTTTTTTCTCTATGTTTAAATATGCATTCATTAACTAATAAAAATAATATTTTTAAATAGCAATAGAAAGATTTTTTGTTAAAGATTCTTTCGCGTTAAGTCTGAAACAAATCCCTTTTTTTATCTAATATTAGTAAGGTATATTTGTTCTTTAAATATAAAAGTGAATGATGTCTAATATTCGTGTTCGTTTTGCTCCTAGTCCAACAGGCCCTCTTCATATGGGTGGATTAAGGACTGCTCTATATAATTATTTATTTGCCAAAAGACATAATGGTGTTTTTGTTCTAAGAATAGAGGACACAGATCAATCAAGATATGTTAATAATGCTGAAGAATATATAATTAATTCTTTAGAATGGTGTGGTATTCCTTTTGATGAAGGGCCGGGTAAAAATGAACAATTTGGCCCTTATAGACAGTCTGAAAGAAAAAAGATATATGAAGAATATGTAGGTGTTTTAATTGAACAAGGGAAAGCATATTATGCATTTGATACCTCTGAAGAACTCAATGCTCACAGAAGACAACATGAAGCCAAAGGAAAAACTTTTATATATAATTGGCACAATAGAGAAAAAGGAAGATTAATAAACTCTTTGGTTTTATCAAAGGATGAAACAAAAAAAAGAATAGAAAAAGGCGACAAGTATGTAATTCGTTTCAAATCTCCTCAAAACGAAACCTTATTATTGAATGATGAAATTAGAGGCTCTATTTCTATTGAAACAAACACACTTGATGATAAAGTGCTTTTTAAATCGGATGGAATGCCTACTTATCATTTAGCAAATATTGTAGACGACCACCTTATGAAAATAAGTCACGTAATTCGAGGTGAAGAATGGCTTCCCTCCATGCCATTACACGTTTTATTATACAATGCTTTTGGATGGGAAGCACCAAAATTTGCCCATCTACCACTTATTTTAAAACCTGAAGGAAAAGGTAAACTTAGTAAACGAGACGGTGATAAATTAGGTTTTCCTGTTTTTCCTTTGCAGTACACAAACGAAAAGTCTGGTGAAACTTCTATTGGCTATAAAGAAAGCGGCTATTTTTCTGAAGCTTTTATAAACATGTTATCATTACTGGGATGGAACCCTGGAACAGAACAAGAAATCTTTTCATTACAAGAGTTGGTTGCCGCTTTTGATCTTTCGAGGGTGAGTAAGTCTGGCGCAAAATTTAATTTAGACAAAACAAAATGGTTTAATCAGCAATACCTTCAAAACAAGACTAATGCTGAATTGGCTAAACTGTTTTTAGAAATCCTAAAGGGCAAGAAACTAGATAGCCCACCCTCTTTAAGCTTTGTAGAAAAAGCTGTTTCGTTGGTAAAAGATAGAGCTGTATTTGTAAAAGACTTTTGGAGTCTAAGTCATTATTTCTTTGAACGCCCTGAAAAATACAATGAGAAAGCTGTAAAAAAACAATGGAAAGAGGAAACAGGTGATTTAATGAATGAATTAATAAAAGTGTTTGTTTCAATAAATGATTTCTCTTCTAATTCTGTTGAGATAGAAACAAAAAAATGGATATCTTTAAAGGAAATTAGTTTTGGTAAAATTATGCAACCTTTAAGGTTAGCTATAGTTGGCGAAATGAAAGGGCCTCATTTATTTCATATTATTGAATTAATTGGAAAAGAAGAAAGTCTTCATAGAATGAATGAAATAATAAAAAAACTATCATGATTAAAACTTTTACTTTAATTATAATTTTACTGATGACAATGTCAGTAGAAGCCCAATTTGATTCTCGTTATGGCTCCCAGTACAACAGAAGGCAAAGTATGCAACCTAGACAACCTAGAGCGGCTCAACAGCCTAGAATTCCTGAAATTGATGTAGAAAAAGCTGTTGGTTTAGTTTTTTACAATACAGAAAAAGTAAGTAAAAAAATAGGAGTCAAAAAATCTTCTGATGCATATGGAAAAGTATCCTCAATTTTTAACTCATTTAATAAAGAATTGAAACAAATAAAAAGGATAAACACTTTTTTATTCTCTGAAGGAAAATCAAAAATGGAGTCAGCTCAAAAAGAATCAATGAAAAATAGAGATTTTAGCGCACTTCAAAAAGCAAATAAGGAAGTTACAGAATCTTTTAAACCGATTATAAAAGTCATTGATGATAAGGAAAAAAAGTTAGATGGTGTGTTAAAAGATATCTTGTCAGAAAAACAATTTAAAAAATGGATAAAATATAGAGAAAACTTAAAGAAGAAGTAAGTTTTTGTAACGTTTGAAACCTTTTGCGTCTTACTAATATAAAATAAATGAATACTAACTATTAAAAAATAATTATGAGTTTATATCTGCCAATCATTCTAGGGTTTACTTTTATTCTAATTTATGGAGCTGTTTTTATTGTAAAACAACAAACTGCTGTAATAATTGAAACGTTTGGGCGTTTCGGTAGTATTAGGCAATCTGGTCTTCACTTTAAAATTCCTTTAGTTCAAAGAATTGCGGGTAGATTAAGTTTAAAAATTCAACAGTTAGATGTTATAATTGAAACAAAGACTCTCGACGATGTATTTGTAAAACTTAAAGTTTCTGTTCAATTTAAGGTTATCAAAAACAAAGTGGAAGATGCTTTCTATAAGTTAGACTATCCTCACGACCAAATTACATCTTATGTTTTTGATGTAGTAAGAGCAGAGGTTCCTAAAATGAAGCTAGATGATGTTTTTGTAAAAAAAGACGATATCGCAATTGCAGTAAAGTCTGAACTTAACGATGCTATGGTTAATTATGGTTATGATATCATTAAAACATTAGTTACAGATATAGATCCAGATGCGCAGGTTAAAGCAGCTATGAACCGAATTAATGCCGCAGAAAGAGAAAAAACAGCAGCTCAATATGATGGTGATGCTGCACGTATTTTAATTGTTGAAAAAGCAAAAGCTGAAGCAGAGAGTAAGCGCCTTCAAGGACAAGGTATAGCAGATCAAAGAAGAGAAATTGCGCGAGGATTAGAAGAATCTGTTGAAGTTTTAAATAAAGTGGGGATTAACTCACAAGAAGCTTCAGCTTTAATTGTGGTTACACAACACTATGACACACTACAATCTATTGGTCAAGAAACAAATAGCAATTTAATATTATTACCCAACTCTCCACAGGCAGGAAGTCAAATGTTAAATGATATGGTAGCGAGTTTCACAGCTAGTAATCAAATTGGTGAGGCAATGAAGAATAACAAAAAAAAATTAGATAAATAAATGATATTATCTACAACAAATAACATTGATGGTAAGCCTATAAAAGACTATTTAGGTATTGTTACTGGAGAGACCATTATAGGCGCAAATATTTTTAAAGACTTCTTTGCAAGTATAAGAGATGTTGTTGGTGGTAGATCTGGCTCTTATGAAAAAGTCCTCAGAGAAGCAAAGGATACTGCTTTAAAAGAAATGAAAGAAAATGCAAAAAAATTAAATGCGAACGCTATTGTTGGTGTTGATTTAGATTATGAAACTGTTGGTAAAGGAGGAGGTATGTTAATGGTAACTGCCTCAGGAACTGCTGTTAAACTATAAAAAAACCTAAGCTAATAGCTTAGGTTTTTTATTACTTTTTCTCCTCTAACTTTTCATCATCTTTTTTATCGTCTTTTGAGGCTTTTTTAAACTCTTTAATACCTCCGCCTATACCTTTCATTAGTTCAGGTATTTTTTTTCCTCCAAATAAGAGCAATAACGCTCCTACTATAAGAGCCATAGAAAGTGGGCTTGGCATTCCTAATAAAATTATATTTAGAATAGTCATTTATTTAAATTTATTATACAAATATACAAAAAGGTTTCAATCAATTAATTCATTTGCTTTATAATTCCTCCAGCTGTTTTTTTGTTTTTTATAACTTCTGGATCTCCTTTATAAAGAATAGACCCACCAAAACTAACTTTTGCAAATAATGTTTCTCCTGCATTAACTTCTGCTTTTGATCCTGTACCTGCTTTAATTGTACTGCTGTTTGAAGCTTGAAGACCATACCCTTGATATACACCATATAAATCTAACTCTACATCTTGATTTTTAGATTTTCCGGTTAATTGAACAACACTTCCTGATATTGACTTAACCTTTAAATGCTTTGTGTTAATTTCTAAGTTTATTGAAGCACCTTCTTGAGCTTTTACTTCTAAATGAGTTTGATTAATATCTCTTCCTATAATTTTTGAACCTTCATTTCCATCAATTGTTTGAATGTCTTTATTATAAAATAATTTAACACTTACTTTATCTCCTGCTAATAATTCAGGAAATCGTAGGCTTACTTTTAAAACACCTTCTATATTCTTTATTTTAACTTTGTTGGCTTTAGTTCCTGTAATTTCAATTTTATTCTCATTAGATCTAATGAGTTCAAGACGTATACCGTTATATACTTTAATCTTATAAAAATCCTCAATTTTTTCTGTGGTAATTGATTGAGCATAAAAGAAGTTAGTTGCTATTAATAAAAATAAGGTTATATGGTTTTTCATCTTTTTACAATGTTTTAAATAATAACTACAAAAAAATAATTCTATTGTTCTAAAAGAGTAAAGTCTAGATGTTTTCTTTCTAGATCAGTGTGTTTTACTTTTACTGTAACAACATCACCTAATTGATAAATATGTTTGGTTGATTGCCCTATTATAGCAAGTTGTTTTTCATCAAAAATATAATAATCGCTTTTTATATCTCTTATTCTTACCATACCCTCACATTTATTAGAACTAATTTCCACATAAATTCCCCATTCTGTAACACCAGTAATTACACCAGAAAACTCTTCGTCTTTATGATCTTGCATGTATTTAACTTGCATATATTTAATAGATTGTCTTTCTGCTTTGGACGCAAGTTCTTCTTGTTTTGAAGTATGTTTACATTTTGTTTCATAATCATCTTGTTTAGGAGATTTACCTCCATCAAGATAATGTTGTAACAAACGATGTGTCATAACATCAGGATAACGACGAATTGGAGAAGTAAAATGAGAATAATAATCAAAAGCTAATCCGTAATGGCCTATGTTATGAGTTGTATAAACAGCTTTACTCATTGTTCTAATCGCTAAAGTCTCTATCATATTAGATTCTGGTTTACCGTAGACGTCTTTTAATAATTTATTTAAACTCTCTGTGGTGCTTTCTCTGGTTAAAGTATTTATTTTATAACCAAAATTCGAAATAATGTTTTGTAAAGTAGCAAGCTTTTCAATATCAGGTTCATCATGAACCCTATATATAAAGGTTTTATTTGTGATTTTATTTTTTTCTTTTCCTATAAATTCAGCAACTTTTCTATTAGCTAATAACATAAATTCTTCTATTAATTTATTAGCATCTTTTGATTCTTTAAAAAAAACACCTACAGGATTAGCATTTTCATCTAGATTGAATTTTACTTCAATTCTATCAAAAGATATTGCTCCTTTATTCATTCTTTTCTTCCTTAAAATTTTTGCTAACTCATCTAATTTTAATATGGCTTCAACTAGAGAGTCGGAAACGTGGTAAGATTCTTTTGTAATAGAAACATTCTCAGGGATAAAGTTATTCTTAGTTTCTATAACCGCTTGAGCTTCTTCATAAGCAAATCGCTTGTCTGAATAAGTAACTGTTCTTCCAAACCATTCATTTAATATTTGAGCATTTTCATTAATTTCAAAAACAGCTGAGAAAGTAAGTTTCTCTTCGTTAGGTCTTAAAGAACAGGCGCCGTTTGATAAAATTTCGGGTAACATAGGAACTACTCTATCAACTAAATATACTGATGTTCCTCTATTATATGCTTCTTCATCTAAAATGGTGTTTGGTTGAACATAATGCGAAACATCTGCAATATGTATTCCTATTTCATAATTACCATTAGGTAAATTTGTAAATGATAGCGCATCATCAAAATCTTTAGCATCTTTTGGATCAATTGTAAAAGTTAGATCCTTTCTCATATCTCTTCTTTTAGAAATTTCTTCTTTTGTAATTTCTAGAGATAAACTACTCGCATCTTTTTCAACCTCAGACTCAAATTTATAAGGTAGATCATATTCCAATAAAATAGAATGTATTTCAGTATTATGATCACCTGGTTTTCCTAAAACTTGTGTAATTTTACCAAAAGGATTTTTTGAGTTTTCAGGCCAATCAGTAATTTTTACTTGAACTTTATCACCATGTTCTGCTCCATTTACACGCGCTTTTGATATAAAAATATCTGTATACATTTTTTGATTATCACACAGAACAAAACCAAAATTTTTACTCATTTGAAGAACCCCAACAAAAGTTGTTTTATCTCTCTCAATAATTTCAATAATATCTGCTTCTAATTTATTACTCCTATTTCTTTTATATACAAATGCTTTTACTGTATCATTTTGTAATCCTTTACCTAAATTATTAGAAGGAATAAAAATATCTTTATCGAAGTCATCAGAAATAAAATATCCATTACCATTAGAGGTTATGTCTAATGTACCAATATGATATTTTTTATCAATAATAATTTGATATTTACCTCGATCTACTTCTTTTATTTTTTTTGTTTCTTTTAATTCTGCTAATTTTTTAAGTATTTGTGTTTTACCATCAGAATTTTTTATACCCAACTTTGCTGCTATTTGTTTGTAATTATAAAATTTAGAAGTATCGTTATTAAGAATCTTAAAGATATCTCTTGTTAAATTTTTAATTACGCTTCCTTTCTTCTTGTAGATTTTTTTCTTTCTACTCATACTACTATCTATTTTTTTTTATCTGTTGGAAAATATATATTTTTTATTCTTTATTATCTAACTGTTTCAATTTAATTTTTATGTGTGATATAAAAGAATCAAAAGATATAAATACATGGTTTTTAATTGTAAACCCTTCATCAGGAAATAAAAATTTTAAAAACTCATGGAATGAAATTAAATATTTATTAAATCTTAAAAAGATTCAATATTCTTTTGCTTTTAGTCAATATACAAAACATGAAGTAGAACTGGTTAGAGAAGTAATAAAAAAAGGTTATAAAATTATTATTTCTGTTGGTGGTGATGGTACTTTACATCATGTTATAAATGGTGTAATGACACAAACATATATAAAAACAAACAAAGTAAAAATAGGTATAATTCCGTTAGGAACTGGAAATGATTGGATAAAGACATATAATATTCCTAATTCTATTGAAAAATCAATTGCTATAATTAAAAAAAATACTACAATTTTACAAGATATAGGCTGTATAACATTATTAAATGGAAAGAAAGAATATTTTAATAATCTAGCAGGAATAGGATACGACGGTTATGTTGTTAAAAACTTAAAGTATTTAAAAAAGGTAGGATCTATAGCATTTTTATTAAGTGGATTATATAGTTTACTTTCTTATAGGAAAAAGAAATATACTATCACAATTGGAGATGAAACTTTAAAAGAAGAATGTTTAATGATTATATTTGGTATTTGTAAATATTCTGGAGGAGGATTAAAAGTCACAAAATACCCAAACCCAACAGATGGTTTACTAGATATCACAATAGTTAAAAAATTTTCATTTTTTAATTTACTTTTTAATCTTCCTAAATTGTATAATGGAAACATTGTACATCATAAAAAAGTAGACAATTATAAAGTAAAAGAATTAAATATTATAAATGATAATTCAATTATCGAAGCAGACGGGGAGGTAGTAGGATATGGCTCTTTAGATGTAACTATTCTTCAAAATGCAGTTCAATTCTTAGTTAAAAAAAGAAAGAATTTATGAGGTGGAAAAATATAAATAAAAGTGATATATAAGAGAGTATAGTTATTATTGAGAATATTAAATATTTTAAAACTTTATTATTAAACATATTAATAGAAATTATATATAATTTGAATTATATCTATAAGTAACCAACAACAAAAAAAATATGAAAGGATGGTGATAAAAATTAACACCTTAGTATTTATTGATTTCATGGATATTTATAATAATAGGATTTATTTATAGTTATAAAATAATACCCTTATTAAATATTTAATAAGGGTAATCTATTTTCATAACAATTTTTTATCTTATTTTAGGTATTATATCTTTTTTAATTTATTCTGGTAAATCTATTTTTTTATTCTATTTTTATTGCAAATATATTTTTGAATTAATTTTTTTTAAATAAAAATTTAGTTCAATAAATGTAGGACACGTAAATACACTTATATTTAATATATTTATATCCATAAAATAATTTTGATTTGCTTTTAAAAAAATTATTACTAATTCTTTTTGTTTTTTTTGTGTGTAATGGGTTTTCACAAAAACCTAAAGTAATTGACACTTTAAAAATTCATAATCAAATTAAGTTATTTGGTTTAAGTGAAAAAGTATTAAAATTTAAGTCACATTTCTTTAGTAGTATTATTTTTAAAAATGATTCAACTTTATTTTATAACCCAAATGGAACCTTTTATTTATTTGAGATACATTTAGGTAATGATCCAAAGGTTTATGAATTAGCAATAGATAATCATTCAGAATTAAACTTTAATAGATATCTATTTACATATAATAATATCTTATATAGTTATGGTGGGGAGGGAAAATTTAGTGCATTTCCCTGGTTAATTTATTTTGATTTTGAATCAAAAAAATGGAGTAAAGTTTTTATAAAAAATTATCCATATGATTTAAAAAAGATTTTAATTTCTTGGAGGATTAATAATAAAATAAAAGTTCTTATGAGTCATCTATCTGAGAATGAAGATGAGCAGTATTCTCAATCTAAGAATAAATATACATTAGGAGAAATTGATTTAGATAAACTTGAATATAAAGATGATTTAAGTTTTAAAAGTACATTCAGAGATTTATTATTTATTTCTAAATTAGGTTTTTACAGAGGAAACTATATTTATGAGTCAGAATTATACTCAATACATGGGTACTACCAAGATAATAATAAAGTTGAGTATAGAATATTAAATAAAAAATTAGGTATTTTAAATGCTATATCAAAATTAAAGGATATAAGAGAAATTAACGGTTTTTCATATATATATATAAAAGATTCTATAATTCATTACAGAAATGAGTTAGGAGATTTAGATTTATTTAATGTAAATAAAGGAATTAATATAAAAAAAGATTTTATTACAAAATATAAATCTAATACAGATAGTAACACTATATATTATATTATAATTATGGTAATCATAGTTTCTTTTTTACTTCTAATAAAGAAGAAGAAAAATTCCTTTAATTTATTAATACCAGATCAAGATGTGATTGAAGGGAAAATTAAAGGTTTTAAATCAACTATAATCTCAAAAGAAAAATTAGATGAGCTTTTTGGTATATCACATTACTCTTATGAAACTATTAAAAAAAAGAGAAGTTTAATTATTAAAGAAATTAATAAAAATGGTAATGTAAAAATAGATAGAGTGAGAAAATTAGATGATAAAAGGTTTTACGATTACAAAATATATTAGAAATCCTATCATTTATTAACAATCTATATTATAATTACTTTCTTTTAAATTTTTAAATTAAATCATTTGTTAATTATAATAGCTTGTTAATAGTTAATAGAGAAATATTGCTTTTTTCTTTGATTTGTTATTTATTAAAAATAATACACATTTTATTATATTTTTTTTCCTTTAAAATAAAGAAAATTACTATTTATTAACACTACTTATAAACAACTATAAACAGCTTTTTCTTGATTAAATAAAAGTTAATAAGTATATGAATTATACTAAAATATTGTTTATAAGAAGTAGTTAAAAATTAATAGTTTTTATTGTGTATGTGATAAAAAAATTTTTATTAAAATTATAATTGAATTAATCAAATCTCTTTTTAAAAACTTACTTATACTTTTTAACATTTATATAATTTTAGTTAATTATCTAATAAATAGTTAGTTACTAATTAGATTATAAAATTACTTATTAAAACTGTTGATAACCATATCAATTTGTATTTTTGCTTATATTAAAAGTATAAAAACCAATCTATTATGAATATTTCTATTGGGAATGATCATGCTGCTACAGCATATAAATTTGAAATTGTTAAGTTGTTAAAATCAAAAGGTATTCATGTGAAAAATTATGGTACAGATTCAAATGAAAGCGTTGATTATCCAGATTTTGTTCATCCTGTTGCAAAAGATATAGTTTCTAAAAAAGCACAATATGGTATTTTATTATGTGGTAGTGCAAATGGTGTTGCTATGACTGCAAATAAATATAAAGAGGTAAGAGCAGGTTTATGTTGGACTAAAGAAATTGTAGCATTAATTAGACAACATAATAATGCTAACATTTTATGTATACCAGCTAGATTCACATCAGTTCCTCAAGCATTAAAAATGGTAGAAGTATTTATAAATACAGAGTTTGAAGGTGGAAGACATTTAAATAGAGTAAATAAAATACCAGCTTGTTAAATATGATATTTGTAACAAAAAAATTTAATGAATTAACAACTCATGAGTTATATGATATTATACAACTTAGATCTGAAGTTTTTGTTGTTGAACAAGATTGTGTATACCAAGATTTAGATAATAAAGATAAGCTTGCCTATCATATATTAGGTATCTTAAATAATCAAATAATTGCGTATGCAAGAATATTTAATTCAGGTGATTATTTTTCAGAACCTAGTATTGGAAGAATTGTTGTAAAAAATGAATTTAGAAAACATAAATATGGATATCAATTAGTTTTAAATTCAATTCAATTTATAGAAAATAACTTTAAAAAAAGTAATATTCAAATTTCAGCGCAATCTTATCTTGTTAAATTCTATAATTCATTAGGTTTTTTTCAAATAGGAGAAGAGTATTTAGAAGATGGTATACCACATATTAAGATGGTAAAAAATTAAAATAAAATATCAACTTCTTTTACTTCACCTAATTTTAATTTTCCTAACAAAATAGACCCTATTCTAACTCTTATTAAACGTAAGGTAGGAAATCCAATAGCCGCAGTCATTTTTCTTATCTGTCTATATTTACCTTCATTTATAGTTATAGAAATCCAGCTCGTTGGTCCATGTCTATCATCTCTAATTTTTTGTGTTCTTTTCTCAAATTTTGGCTCTGGTATTAAAGAAGACTTACAAGGTTTTGTAATATATTTTTGTCCATTAAGACCTATAACAACTCCATTTTTTAAAAAATTAATATCATTTTGTGAGATACAACCATCTACTTGAACATAGTATTCTTTTTCAACTTTTTTACTTCTTATATATTCACTTACTTTACCATTAGTTGTTAATAAAAGAAGCCCTTCAGAATTTACATCTAACCTACCTATAGCCATTGTTTTTTTTGGAAAATTAAAGAAATCACCTAAAAGTTTTTTCTTTCTTTTATGTGGGTTAACAAATTGTGAAATTGTACCATAAGGTTTGTGAAAAATAAAGTGATTATGGTTAGACATATGAAGAAAAAAGAGATTCAAAATCATTCAAAAATAATCTTTTTTCATTAATTTTTACTAGCCAAATTTTGTACCTTGTCATACTTTTAAAAATTTAATAAGCAGTATTTATGGCAGCAGATAAAGAAAAACAAGCAAAGCTAAAAGCACTTCAATTAACCTTAGATAAGTTAGACAAAACTTATGGAAAAGGGTCTGTTATGAAAATGGGAGATAGTGTTGTAGAAGAAGTAGAGGCTATATCGTCAGGTTCTTTAGGTTTAGACCTGGCTTTAGGAGTAGGAGGATATCCAAGAGGAAGGGTTATAGAAATTTATGGACCCGAATCTTCAGGTAAAACAACGCTTACATTACATGCGATTGCTGAAGCTCAAAAATCTGGAGGAATTGCAGCTTTCATAGATGCAGAGCATGCTTTTGATCGTTTTTATGCTTCAAACCTTGGTGTTGATATTGATAATTTAATTATATCTCAACCAGATCATGGAGAACAAGCTTTAGAAATTGCCGATAATTTAATTCGTTCTGGAGCTATAGATATTGTTGTTATAGATTCAGTAGCTGCCTTAACACCAAAATCAGAAATTGAAGGAGAGATGGGAGACTCAAAAATGGGGTTACACGCTCGTTTAATGTCTCAAGCACTTCGAAAGTTAACAGGAACAATTAGTAAAACAAAGTGTACGGTTATTTTTATAAATCAATTACGAGAAAAAATAGGCGTTATGTTTGGAAATCCAGAAACAACAACCGGAGGAAATGCTTTAAAATTTTATGCATCTGTCCGCCTAGATATTAGAAGAAGAACACAAATAAAAGATAGTGATAAAGTAATTGGAAATCAAACTAAAGTTAAGGTTGTAAAAAATAAAGTAGCACCACCATTTCAAATTGCAGAATTCGATATTATGTATGGTGAAGGAATATCTAAAGTTGGAGAGGTCCTTGATATTGGTGTTGAATTAGGTATTGTAAAGAAAAGTGGATCATGGTTTAGTTATGGTGAAACTAAATTAGGTCAAGGAAGAGATGCCGTTAAAACTTTAATTAAAGATAATCCTGATTTAGCAGAAGAATTAGAATTAAAGATTAAAGAAGCTATTGATAATCAATAAAAAAATAGTTTAAAATAAAAAAGCTCATTAATAAATCAATGAGCTTTTTTATTTTAAACTCCTGTACTTCCAAAACCCCCATCACCGCGTTCAGTTTCATCTAATGTTCTGACTTTCTTCCACTTAATCTGTTCGTATTTTGCGATCACCAATTGTGCAATTCGATCACCATCATTTATTACAAAATCTTCTTTAGATAAGTTAATTAATATAACACCAATTTCTCCTCTATAATCGGCATCTATTGTTCCTGGGCTGTTTAATACAGTAATTCCTTTTTTAGCTGCAAGACCGCTTCGCGGTCTCACTTGAGCCTCTAATCCTCTTGGTAAGGACATATACAAACCCGTTTTAATAATAATTCGTTCAAGAGGCTTAAGAGTTACAGATACATCTATATTTGCTCTGATATCCATACCCGCTGAGAGCATAGTTTCATACGAAGGTAATTCGTGTTTAGAATTATTTATTATTTGAACTTCCATTATCCTTTATTATTATAAACAAATATAATAAATCACTTCAGTTTACATATTAGATTTTAGAATTATTACTTTTGGGTTTTCTAAGATTAAAAAACAATGAAAAATCAACCAAAAATAGCTGTTATTGGAGGGGGTAGTTGGGCAACCGCTATTGTAAAAATGCTTTTAGAAAATCTAGATAATATAGGCTGGTACATGCGCAGTGTTTATGTTTCAGAACATATTAAATTAAATAAGCACAATCCTAATTATTTAAGCTCTGCAGAGCTAAACCCATCACAATTAGATCTTACAAACAACATTAACGAAATTGTATCAAAATATAATATTTTTATTTTTGCAATTCCCTCAGCATTTTTATCCTTAGAGCTTAAAAAACTAACACAGAGTTTAGAAAATAAAATAATTTTTTCTGCCATTAAAGGAATCATTCCAGAATCTGGCTTAATTGTTGGGGAATATTTTCATAAAAAACATAACATCCCATACAAAAATATTGGAGTAATTACAGGTCCGTGTCATGCAGAAGAAGTTGCAATGGAGAGACTTTCCTATTTAACTGTAGCATGTCAAGACGAAGAAAAGGCTGCTCTAATAGGAGAGGTTTTAACAAGTAGATATATTAAAACTAAAATATCAGACGACATAATCGGTACTGAATATGCGGCAATGCTAAAAAATATTTTTGCAATAGCCGCAGGAATATCTCATGGTTTAGGTTATGGAGATAATTTTCAATCGGTGTTAATGAGTAATGCCATTCGAGAAATGAAGCGATTCATTAAAAAAGTTCATAAAATGAAAAGAAATATAAATAATTCTGCTTATTTAGGAGATTTATTAGTTACAGGGTACTCTACTTTTAGTAGAAATAGAATGTTTGGAAACATGATTGGTAAGGGGTATACGGTCAAATCAGCAATGTTCGAAATGAGTATGGTTGCAGAGGGGTATTATGCCACAAAAAGTGCCTATAAAATCAAAAATAATAACGGGGTAAAAACCCCTATTATAGATGCTGTTTATGCGGTTCTTTATCAAAGCAAAGATGCAAAACAAACATTTAAAGAATTAACTAATTTAATTAATTAAAAAAACAGATTTTAAGAGTTAAACAATATAGGTTTTGAAAACAATACAAGAAGCCGTAGAAAGTACGGTTCGAAAAACACCATTTATTGAAGAGGCGCTTCATGAGAAATTGATAAACGTATCTTCTTTAGCGAGAATTATACTTCCTGAGGTAGATAAGCTACTTAAAAAACAAGTCAAGGTCGGTGCAGTAATGATGGCAATTAATAGGCTCTCACCAGCTAGTGAATTAAGAATACGTAAAAACATTAGAAAATTTACACTTTCTTTAGGTGATTTTATTGTGCGCTCAGACCTAAGTGACTACACTTATAAAAACACAAAATCACTTTTAAAAGAAATTGCTAAAATTTTAGAAATTGCTGCAAATAATGATGATTCATTTATTACTGTTTCAACAGGTATTTTTGAGACAAATATTGTAATTAGCCAACCTCTGAAGCCTTACATAAAAGAGTTTTTTACACACGAGAAATTAATTCATAATGTAGAGAACTTAGCTTCCATAACCATTAAATTACCAGAGGGCAACTTAGAACAGTCAGGCTTCTATTATTTTATTTTAAAACAATTAGCGTGGGCAGACATCCCTCTTCAGGAAATAATATCAACAACAAATGAAATGACAATTGTTGTAAAAGAAAAAGATATTAATCAAACATTTGCTATTCTGATGGATATGAAGAAATAACTCATAATGTTAAAAAATAAAATAATATAAATCAAAGTGTTATCTTCGTTGTCTAAAAAATAAAAAATAATAACATGAAAAAAAATTACTTCAAGACACTATTAACTTTCTCCTTTTTTCTAACAACTTTTTTTGTTTTTTCTCAAACTGAAGAACAAATAAGAGAGATTAAAAAGGCCAACAATACAGAAGAATTAAAATATATTGAAGAATCTTCAAGACAAATTCATCTAGAAGCAAAAGAGAAAGCTTTAGAAATGGCCTCACAAAAAGGATGGGCAATCACTTATGTTGAAGATGGAGCACTTTATGAACTTATGAAGGTTTCTGAAGACAACCAACCTATCTATTATAGAACATTTAACCAGAATGCTGCAATATCAACCAGAGTAAACCACCTTAACACAGGAGGTAGTTTGGGCCTAGAGCTTGAAGGACAAAATATGACAGCCTATGTTTGGGATGGTGGATGGGTTTATACGAATCATCAAGAATTTGACGGTCCTGGAGGAGATGATAGGGTAACTATTGGTGATGATGAAAATCAATATAGTGATCATGGAACTCATGTAACAGGAACTATTCTAGCTTCAGGTGTTAATCCAGAAGCCAAAGGAATGGCACCTCAAGCAAAAGGAGTTTCTTATCGTTGGAATCAAGACACCCCAGAAGTTGCAAGTGCTGCAGACAATGGAATGTTATTATCTAACCATTCTTACGGATGGGGTGCATCTAGTTTGCCGGACTGGTATTTTGGTGCATATCTAGATGAATCGAAAGCCTATGATGAAATCATGTATAATGCTCCTTATTATTTACAAGTAGTTTCAGCTGGTAATGATGGAAACAGTAATTCAGTTAATGCAGAGCCCTTAGAAGGAAACGCTCTGTTCGATAAGCTAACCAATATGTCAACAGTTAAAAACAATCTTGTTGTTGCAAATGGACAAGACGCTCAAATAGATGCTGATGGCACCTTAATTTCTATGATAAGAAATAGTGGTAGTTCTGAAGGACCTACAGATGATCTGAGGGTAAAGCCAGATATTATCGGTAACGGAACAGGTCTTACATCACCTACAAATGACAGTAATGGTTATGGTAGTTATTCAGGTACTTCTATGTCTGGACCAAACGTAATGGGTTCATTACTATTGGTGCAACAACACTATTATAATGTAAATGGATCATTTATGTTGGCAGCCACTTTAAAAGGTTTGGCATTACACACTGCAGATGATATTACAACAGACAATTCTAGTACAAACTCTCAAACACTTGTTGGGCCAGATGCAACTACAGGTTGGGGGTTGTTAAACACAAAATTCGCTGTAGAAACTATTGATAATGTTGGTTTTAAGAGCGTTGTTAAAGAGAATACTTTAAATAATGAAGAGGTTTTTACAATGAATATCAAATCAGACGGAGAAAACCCATTAGTGGCATCAATCTCTTGGACAGACGTTCCTGGAGAAGTGGCGAGTGGTCAATCAAATGACCCCACCGCTGTTTTAGTTAATGACTTAGATATTCGAGTTTCACAAGTTATAGATGGTGAAACAACCGAATATCTTCCTTGGAGATTAACCTCTGTAAACACTAACGAACAAGGAGATAATTTAGTAGATCCTTTTGAAAAAATAGAGATTGCTGATGCTTCAGGTGAGTATACAATTACAGTTTCTCACAAAGGAACATTAGTAAATGATTCTCAAAACTATTCATTAATAGTAACAGGGTCATTGTCTGATATTAACCTCTCCAGCATTAATCCTGAAATCATTCAGTGTTCAACAACAGATGCTGAATTTAAGTTTGATTATGTTCAGCAAATTCAGACAACTACAACAATAACTGCTGAAAATTTACCTACAGGAGCTACCGCTTCATTTTCACCCTCTTCAATCAGTGCAAACGGAGAGGTAATCATGACCGTAGGAAACCTAGAAAGCGTAGCGGCGGGTACATATAATATAAATGTTGTAGCCACTAACGGAGATGAAACACAAACTAAAAAAGTAGAGTTACGAGTTGTACATCCAGATTTTGTAGACAACCCTATGAGTTTATTATCTCCTTTAAATGAAGAAGCAGGTGTTTTATATCCAGAGATTGAATTAACATGGAGTGAAAATATAAACGCTGAGTCTTACACTGTAGAGCTCTCTGATAACCCATCGTTTACAAATATCATAGCAACATCTACTCAAACCGAATTAAAATATACAGCCACAGGACTAGTTGATAACAGTGTATACTATTGGAGGGTAAATCCAACAAATCAGTGTGGTTTATCAATTTCACCGGTAATCTTCAGCTTTCAGACGGCAGGATCTGAAGACTGTACAAACACCTATACTGCCACAGACTTTGACAATGATCGTTTAGGGGGAGGATCCTCTGTTACTGCGTCGTTGCCAATTGAGATCACAGACGATTTAACAATAAGTAGACTAAAAGTTAATGTTGATATTTCACATGTTGCGATTGGAGAATTGGAAGTATTAATTCAAGAGCCTGACGCAATAGGAGCAAACACTACAGTTCTTTTAGAAAATGTATGTGATCAAGTTGCTAACGTTACAGGTGCCATATTTGATGATAATGGAGAGCAGCTAACTTGTGGAACATCAGACCCTGCTGTTTCAGGGACTATTATGCCTGCTCAAAGTTTAGCTAGTTCTGCAGGTAAAAGTTCACTAGGAACCTGGTTGTTAATTGCAAATGATGAAACTTTTCAGAATGGAGGAACCTTTACAACAGGAAGTTTAGACGGTGCATCGATAACCGTATGTACCGCTTCAGCAAATACATCTGTTCCAGAATTTTCTTCTAACCCTGTTTCAGTTACTGCAAACCAAAGTACCGTTTTTACTTCTTCTGACATGCTCGCATCTTCAGATTCTGAGACTGCTTCTCAGCAAGTATATACAATTGTGATTGCGCCAACGATGGGAGTAATCACAAAAAATGGCACTGATTTAGCCATTGGAGGAACATTTACGCAGGCAGACGTAGACTCAGGTATTATTGCATATTCAAATACCCAAACAACATTATTTTCTGATTCGTTTAAGGTAGACATAACTAACTCATTAAACGGTTGGTTACCAAATCAAGAGGTAAACATAGAAGCAACAACATTAAGCACAAATTCTTATAGTTTATCAAATGTATCTATATATCCAAATCCTTCAAACGGTGTAATCAATGTTCGTTTTGAAACTGTGTCTAACGATTTAGTTAAAATAGAATTATTTGATTTACAAGGCAGAAGAGTTTATCGTTCTACCCACACAACCAGTCAATCACTGTTTGATGAACCAATAGTTACAGGAAAGCTAGCTAATGGTATATATGTATTGAATGTGTCGCAAGGAAATAAAAACACAACAAGAAGAATAATTCTTTCAAAATAATTAGAGTTATAAATATAAATTAAAAAATGAGGTTACTTTGTAGCCTCATTTTTTATATATTATATATTGATCCAAATTATACGATGACAAAAAAAAGAAAAAACGATCCCTACGCAGCCTTAAGAATAAGAGAATTTAATATTTTTTTATTGGTTCGTTTTGCGCTAGTTTTTGCATGGTCCATGCAATTTATTGTTATTGAATGGAAGGTTTATGAACTTACAGGAGATCCTTTATATCTTGGTTTTATTGGGTTAATGGAAATTATACCTGCGTTGTTAATGGCGTTATTTGCAGGGCACATTGTGGATCAGAGAGAAAAAAGAAATTTATTAGCATTATGTATTTCAGCTTTCTCTTTAATAAGTTTTGGTCTTTTTTGGTTTACATCAGAAGCGGCAGAAAAAATATTTTCTACCCATACAATTTTATATATCATTTATGCTTTTGTTTTTTTTGGTGGCTTTTTAAGGGCGTTTTTTGGACCAATTATTTTTTCTTTAGTGGCTTTAATAGTGCCCAAAAAAATATATCCAAACGCTGCAACATGGAATAGTTCTTTGTGGCAAATGGCGAGAGTTTTAGGGGTATCTTTTGCTGGTTTTTCTATCAATTGGATTGGTGTTCACTGGTCTTTGTGTGTTATTTTTTTCTTAGTGACTTTTTCTTTCTTTGTAGTATTTAAAATAAAAAGAAAACCTGTTTTAAACCCAAAAATTGGAGAACCTGTTTTACAAAGTTTAAAAGAAGGTGTTCATTTTGTATTAAAAACAAAAGCAATATTAGGGGCCCTCACTCTAGACATGTTTTCTGTTTTATTTGGAGGTGCAATTGCACTCTTAGCAGTCTTTGCTGAGGATATTTTAAAAGTAGGCCCACAAGGGTTCGGAATTCTAGTAGCAGCACCTTCAATTGGCTCTTTTTTAACAATGCTTGTAACTGCTTATATCCCCATAAGCAAAGATGCAGGAAAAAAATTATTAATCGCCATCTTTGGTTTTGGGATATGCATCATTATTTTTGGAATCTCATCTATTTTTTGGATTTCTGTTGTTGCATTGTTTTTCAGTGGAGTAACAGATGGAGTTTCTATGGTAATCAGACAAACGATACTTCAACTTAAAACACCAGATGAAATGCGAGGAAGAGTTTCATCTGTTAATTCAATGTTTGTTGGCTCCTCTAATGAGCTTGGAGCTTTTGAAAGTGGCCTTACTGCAAAGCTAATGGGAACGGTTACAGCTGTAGTTTTTGGAGGGAGCATGACCTTATTAACCGTTGTTGCAACAGGGGTACTTAATCCAACACTAAGAAATCTTGACCTTACAAAAGACCTTGAGGAACACGAAAAAAGTGAGTAAATTAATTAAATGAAGTGATTAGTTTAAGAATCTTGTTTAATTCTTGTCTCTTGTTATATAACTCTTCATCTTTCCATGAAAGATGTTTAGAAAATTCAAGTAAGACAAGGTCTAAGTTTTCATAAACACTGTCAATATCAAAGTAAGCCCTTCCGGTTCTTCGCATAAAAAAATCAACAGGAGAACATGTCATTTCATAATAAATAGTATACCAAACCTCTGCTTTTATCATTTTTTCTTGAGGGCTTCCCTTTTTTAATTCACTATATTTATTTAGAATAATATCAGTTTGTTTACCATAGTTGTGAACAAGATATTGAGCGTTTTTACCATCAATTGCATATTTAATAAGCTTCTTTCGAATAATTTTTATATATTTTTTTACGGCATTAAAATCGTCAAACTCACCTCCAGATAGTATGATATGTGCTGTTTGTGCTTTTTTAAACTTTTTAGAAAATCTTTTAACGTATTTTTTAGCTACTAAATCAATGATTCGTTCCGACATCTTTCGATATCCCGTAAGTTTCCCTCCAGCTATAGAAATTAATTCTGATTTAGATACAAATATTTCGTCCTTTCTTGATAACTCAGAAACTGGTTTTCCTTCCTCATGAATAAGAGGGCGAAGACCGGCCCAAGAAGATTTTATATCATCAAGAGTAATAGAGACATTAGGGAACATATTATTTACTGCGGTTATAAGATACATAGCATCAACTAGATCGGTGGTTACGTTATCTTTATCGCCCTGGTATTTGGTATCTGTTGTTCCAAAATAAGTACTTCTGCCTCTTGGGATAGCAAACATCATCCGCCCATCTGGAATATCAAAATACACAGATTGTTTTACAGGCAATTTATTATGGTCAACCACCAAATGAACACCCTTAGACAATCGAAGTTTATTACCCGTACCAGATTGATCTTTCAATCGCAAACCATCTACCCATGGACCAGTGGCATTGATAACGTATTTTGATTTTATATTAAAAGTTCTATCAGTTAATACATCTTTTACCGTTGCACCCACAACCCGACCATCATCAACTAAGAATTCTAAAACCTCTGAATAATTTAGTGGTTTAGCATCATACTTTGTAGCTGTTTTAACAAGCTCTAAAGTAAGACGGGCATCATCTGTTCGGTATTCTGCATAATAACCAGCTCCTTTTAAAATGTGTTTAGGAAGAAGAGGTTCTTTTTTTAAAGCCTCTTTTTGATCCAGCATTTTTCGTTTATCCTCATCATCAACAGCCGCTAAAACATCATATACTTTTAACCCCACAGAGGTAAGCCAAGAACCATAAGTTCCACCTTCAATAAGGGGTAAAATCATTTTTTCAGGAACAACAAGATGTGGGGCTAATTCATGAACAATTGCACGTTCTGTTCCCACTTCTTTAACTAACCAAAAATCAAACTGTTTTAGGTATCTTAATCCTCCGTGTATTAATTTTGTAGAACGACTACTAGTTCCAGATGCAAAATCGTTTTTCTCTACTAAAGCTACTTTCATCCCTCTTGAAGCAGCATCCAAAGCAATACCTGCACCTGTGATGCCCCCACCAATAATTAACACATCAAATACAGTTGATTTGAATTCGTCTATAGTATTTTGTCTATCAAAAAAAGAAAAACGCTTCATGACATATTTTAAATGAAGTTAGTTTAAGAGTTCTTTTCGCATAAGAGAACAAATAAACAAGGTTTTAATTAAATATATATTTCAATTATAGAGTAGAAATATAAAAGCTTTAGCACTATTTAGCAATTATTCCTCGCTTTTTAATTTCAGGAATCATTCTTAAACCTCCTTCTTTAATTGTATTTTCTTTAAAAGTAAATGTTTTGTCATGTAAACGGTTATTGACAAAAAAAGTGACTTGAAATTGATTGGTAAGTTTAAATAATTCAGGTTGCATCCATTCTACTTTAGCAAATGAATTTGCGTTCAAAACATCAATTTTTTTACGCATAACGGAACTCATTTTTTCATTTCCAAACCCTTTAGAAACAATGACAACCATTTCTAAATTTATATCATTATTGTTTATTATATAAACATTCCAATCCTCTGTTTTATAGATAGCGTTATGTTCGTATACTATTGCCATTTCAACACCAGAAACGCTAGGAATTATAATGTCTTTTTTCATAGGAGCGTTTTGGGTAAATGAGAATCTTTATGGGTTATTTAGCAGAAAAGAATTATAATACAGATTTAAATTGTTCAAGGAAACGAACATCATTTTCATAAAACATTCTAATATCTGGTATTTGATATAATAACATGGCAATTCGCTCTATCCCCATTCCAAAAGCATAACCACTATAAATTGAAGGGTCAATATTGCAGTTTTGAAGGACATTAGGGTCTACCATTCCACACCCCATAATTTCTAACCACCCGGTACCTTTTGTAATTCTATAATCTGTCTCAGTTTCTAGACCCCAGTATATGTCAACCTCTGCACTTGGTTCTGTAAAAGGAAAATAGGAAGGTCGAAGACGAATCTTAGATTTTCCAAACATTTCTTTTGTAAAATATAATAAGGTTTGTTTCAAATCAGCAAAAGAAACATCTGTGTCTATATATAAACCCTCAATCTGGTGAAATATACAATGTGCCCTCGCAGAAATATCCTCATTTCTAAAAACTCGTCCAGGAGAAATAGTTCTTATGGGAGGTTTGTTGTTTTCCATATAACGAACCTGAACAGATGACGTATGAGTTCTTAATAATGTGTCAGGATTTTTATCAATAAAAAAGGTATCCTGCATGTCTCTTGCCGGATGATATTCAGGGAGGTTAAGCGCAGTAAAATTATGCCAATCATCTTCAATTTCTGGACCCTCCGAGACCGTAAATCCGATTCTATTAAAAACCTCAATAATTTGATTTTTCACTAAAGATATTGGGTGTCTAGAACCAAGACGGATAGGTTCTGAAGGTCTTGTTAAATCTCCATAAAAACTTTTATTACCCTCAGAATCTTCTAGAGCATCATTTAAAAGAGTGACTTTTTCTTCTGCAGCTTTTTTAAGATGATTCAAAGCTTGTCCAAATTCTTTTCTTAATTCAGCATCAACATTTTTAAATTCAGAAAATAATTCTTTTAATACCCCCTTACTTCCAAGATATTTAATCCTAAAAGCTTCAATATCTGATTTAGAGGTTGTATTAAATAAACGAACTTCTTCAATAAGCTCTTTAACCTGGTCTAACATATTTTATTATCAAATAATATTGTACAAATTTACATTTTTTATAAAGAAACTGTTTTATTTTCCTCTCTAAAACTAAATTCTAAGCGAAAACGATTGAATACTGATGTTCCAGACTAAAACAAAACTAAAAAACTATGATTAAGATGTCCTAAAATATATATCTTTGTTGCAATATTTAACAAATTAAAACAAATCAAAAATAAATATATGCAGGCAAAGATTAATGCTTTTATGGACTTGGTGAAACAAAGAAATCATCATGAACCAGAATTTCTACAAGCAGTACAAGAAGTTGCGGAAACAGTTATTCCATATATAGTCAAAAATGATATCTATCATGGGAAAAACATTTTACTTAGAATGGTGGAACCAGAAAGACTTATTTCCTTTAGAGTTTCATGGGTAGACGATTCTGGTGAGATTCAAGTTAATAGAGGATATCGAGTTCAAATGAATTCTGCGATAGGCCCCTACAAAGGAGGGCTTAGATTTCACCCAACTGTTAACGCAAGTATTTTGAAGTTTTTAGCTTTTGAACAAGTGTTTAAAAACTCCTTAACAACGTTACCAATGGGAGGAGGAAAAGGAGGTTCTGATTTTGATCCTAAAGGTAAATCTGACAATGAAATCATGCGTTTTTGTCACGCATTTATGAGTGAGCTTTTTAGGCACATAGGACACAATACAGATGTTCCTGCAGGAGACATTGGAGTTGGAGGAAGAGAGATTGGTTTTATGTTTGGGATGTATAAAAAACTAAAAAATTCTTTTACAGGTGTTTTAACCGGAAAAGGTTCTTCTTGGGGAGGGTCTTTAATTAGACCAGAAGCCACGGGCTATGGAGATGTGTATTTTGCCGAAAACATGTTACAGACAAAAGGCGACTCTTTTAAAGGAAAAACAGTGGTCGTTTCTGGCTCTGGAAATGTTGCTCAATATGCAACAGAAAAAGCAACCCAATTAGGAGCAAGAGTTGTAACGCTTTCGGATTCGTCAGGTTATATTTTAGACGAAGATGGAATAGATGCTGAGAAATTAGCCTATGTTATGGAGTTAAAAAATGTAAAAAGAGGACGAATTAGTGAGTACATAACCAAGTATCCAAAAGCTACTTTTTTTAAAGGAGAAAAACCATGGTCTGTTAAATGTGACGTTGCCTTACCTTGTGCAACACAAAATGAATTAAATGGCGATCATGCCAAGCAACTAGTTGATAATGGTTGTATTTGTGTAGCAGAGGGTGCAAATATGCCTTCAACACCTGAAGCTATTCATGAATTTCAAAAAGCGCAAATATTGTTTGCTCCAGGAAAAGCCTCTAATGCTGGAGGTGTTGCAACTTCAGGTCTAGAAATGAGTCAAAATTCTTTACGACTTAGCTGGACTAGAGAGGAAGTAGACGAAAAATTAAAGCAAATTATGAAAGATATTCATGAGTCATGTGTTCTTTATGGTAAAAATGAAGATGGTACCGTAGATTATATTAAAGGTGCAAATATTGCTGGTTTTGTAAAGGTTGCTGATGCAATGTTGGCACAAGGGATAGTGTAATTTAATACGATTAAAATCAAATATTTTTAAAAGCGCCTTATATGGCGCTTTTTTTATTGGTATGAATATTTTAGGTTAGGGTTTAAATAAATAAAAATCATTCATCATTGGCATCCTAGGCAAAAAGAATGATTTACAGAAAATCAATTTTTTATAAATTTATAGAGTGGGATTGAAGCCAACATATAGAAAAATAATTCATGTAGATATGGATGCTTTTTACGCATCTGTTGAGCAGCTAGACAATAAAGAGTTGGTTGGAAAACCAGTAGCAGTTGGAGGCAGTTCAGTAAGAGGTGTTGTCGCGGCAGCAAGTTATGAGGCCAGAAAGTTTGGCGTTAGGTCTGCAATGAGTGGAGTATTAGCAAAAAAAAAATGTCCTCATCTTATTTTTGTTAAACCAAGATTTTCTAGATACAAAGAAATATCAGTAAAGATTAGACAAATTTTTAATGACTATACAGATTTAGTTGAACCATTATCATTAGATGAAGCTTATCTAGATGTCACTGAAAATAAAAAAGGAAACCCGTCTGCAAGTTTAATTGCTCAAGAAATTAGAGATCGTATTTTTAAAGAGTTAAAACTGAGGGCTTCAGCAGGAATATCAATCAATAAATTTATTGCAAAAGTAGCTTCTGACCTCAATAAACCCAACGGACAAAAGACAATTAGTCCAGAGGAGGTGATTCTTTTTTTAGAAGAATTACCTATTAATAAATTTTATGGAGTTGGAAAAGTAACTGCTGCAAAGATGAATAATCTGGGGATTTTTAACGGTCTAGACATAAAGAAAAAAACACGAGAAGAGCTAGTAAAGCTCTTTGGAAAGTCTGGAGATTTCTATTATAATATTGTGAGAGGTGTTCATAATAGCCCTGTAAAACCCAATAGAATTCGAAAGTCTGTTGCTGCAGAAAGAACTTTTTCAAAGAATATTTCTTCTGAAGTTTTTATGTTAGAACGATTAAACAAAATAGCAGAAGAATTGGAAAAGCGAATGACGAAATCTGAAACAAAAGGGAAAACAATTACCTTAAAAATAAAATACAGTGATTTTACCCAACAAACAAGAAGTAAAACAGTTCAAAAATTTATGCAAACTAAAGGTGAAATTATGGATATTGTAAAAGAGTTGGTATACCAAGAAAAGTTTAAAAATTCTGTAAGGTTATTAGGGATTTCTTTTTCTAACTTAGACACTGAAAAAAAAGACCCTGTTTGGGTTCAATTAACATTAGATTTTTAAGTAGGTAAAGGACTTTTACATTCAAACAGTGCTTATGAATTTATAATCTAGTACTATGAGCAAAATCGTTAGAACAGACGCAAAAAATTCTGATTTCTTAAGATTAATATCTGAATTAGATGCTTATTTAAGGATAACTGATGGCGATGATCATGAATTTTACAATCAGTTTAATACCTTAGAAAAAATAAAGAATGTTGTAATTGCTTACCAAGATGCTAAACCAATTGGTTGTGGTGCTTTTAGAGCCATTGATACAAACACCGTTGAAATCAAAAGAATGTTTGTAAAAAAGAAGTATAGAGGAACTAAAACGGCGAGTTCTATTTTACAAGCTCTTGAGGGTTGGGCCTCAGAGGAAGGATTCAAAAAATGTATATTAGAAACAGGAGATCGTCAAGTGGAAGCAATTAATTTTTATATAAAGTCTGGATATATAAAAATTGCAAATTATGGACAGTATGCACAGATGGATAACAGTAATTGTTTTGAAAAGCTAGTATAATGAATTATAGTTATTGGGAATATAAAGAATGGTTTTCAAACAATGATTTCATTGTTGTTGGTAGTGGAATCGTTGGTTTAAATTGTGCAATTCAGTTAAAAAATCGTTTCCCAAAATCAAAAGTTATTGTTTTAGAGAAAGGATTGCTTCCACAAGGAGCAAGTACAAAAAACGCTGGTTTTGCTTGTTTTGGAAGCACTTCAGAATTGTTAAGTGATCTTAAAAATCATTCTGAGGAAGAAGTATTTCAATTGGTAAAGAAAAGATGGCAAGGCCTTCAGCTATTAAGAAATTTATTAGGTGACGCACACATAGATTATCAACATAATTATGGATACGAGTTATTTTTTGACCCCGCTTCCTTTGAAAAATGCTATAACAAAACAGAAGACTTAAACACGTTGTTATTTCCTCTTTTTAAGGAAAATGTTTTTTCAATATCACGTAACAAATTTAATTTTAAGAATATAACACCATCGTATTTGATGAATAAATTTGAAGCTCAGATAGACACAGGAAAAATGGTATCACAATTATTAAAGACAGCTCAAGAGAAAGGGGTTAAAGTTTTAAATAACATTACTGTTCAAGGTTTTTCAGAGGATACAAATCATGTTAAGTTGAATACCAATATAGGAGAGGTTTCTGCCACTAAAGTGTTTTTTGCCACCAATGGGTTCTCTAGAGAACTCTTCAAAGAAAATATAACACCTGCACGGGCTCAAGTTTTAATTACAAGTCAAATAAAGGATTTACACATTAAAGGTACTTTTCACTTGGAGGAGGGCTATTATTATTTTAGAAATATAGATAACAGAATATTATTAGGTGGTGGTAGAAATCTAGATTTTAAGACCGAAGAAACAACTCAATTTGGTGAAACAACACAAATTCAAAGTAAACTAGAAGAACTTTTGAAAACAACAATTTTACCAAATACAACCTTTGAAATTTCACATCGCTGGAGTGGAATTATGGGCGTAGGAAATCAAAAAAAGCCTATCGTTAAACAACTTTCTGAAAACTGTTATTGCGGTATTCGTCTCGGAGGTATGGGTGTTGCTCTAGGTTCTCTGGTTGGAAAAGAGCTGGCAGATTTATTAAATTAACGAATCTTTATCTTAACCAATGTTAACTTTAAAAGAGGCTCTTTTTCAACAGTGCGAAGCTTTTGTAAATACACGCCTTCAAACCATACAAACAACTATTTCTTCTCATCAAAAGGCATTGAGCTCAGAAACTAAAAGTTCTGCCGGAGATAAACATGAAACAGGCAGGGCAATGTTGCAATTAGAGATGGAGAAAGCAGGACAACAATTAGCCGCTGTTCAACAAATGCAACAAACACTCGTTAAGATCAATAGTTTAAAAACCACAAATAATATAGCACTAGGCTCTATTGTAAAAACTTCTTCTGCACATTATTTTTTAAGTATTTCTGCAGGAAAGTTAAAAGGTAAAGAAACTGAATATTTTGCGATTTCTCCCTCTTCGCCAATAGGTAAATTGTTAGTGGGCAAGAAAGCTAAAGACAGCTTTATATGGAGAGGTGAAGAAATTAAAATAGTTCATGTTTCATAGTCCCTTAACAAGCAATATGCATCAGTTTTTAAAGCAAATATTAATTTCTTTCCCCGGAATTATGTTTTCAGCATTTTTAAAAAAAATGGCCTGAGAATTATATGTAGCCTCAATCAACCAAAAAGATCCTTTGAAGAATGATTTTTTTACAACAACCTTGTGTGAAGAGTCTATAGAAGTTTCAATTTGATGTGGGTAAATAAATCTATTCTCTCCGTCTACACAAAGCTCATTAACATCATCAAATAAAGCCGCAACATAATGCTCAGGAGGGCTTTTATATAAGTTTCTTGGAGAATCAAAAGCAATCACTTTTTTGTTTTTAATCACCATCATTTGGTCTGCAAAAGAAAGCGCATCATCTCCATCATGTGTTGCCACAATACATGAAATATTTTTCTCTTTCAGATAACTAAAAAGCTTTCTTCTGAGCGAGTTTTTTTTAAAATTGTCTATTTGCCCAAAAGGCTCATCTAATAAAATAAGTTCGGGCTCTTTTGCCAAGGCTCTTGCAATTGCCACACGTTGCTGTTGTCCTCCACTTAGGGTTTTTACTTTTTCATTTGCAAAGCTAGACATCTCTATAACCTCTAATAATTCATTAGTTCTTTGTTCTTTCTCTTCTGGGTAAAATCTTGATAAAAATTTTCCTATATTTTCAGCAACTGAAGTATAGGGCATTAAATCAAAATCTTGAGCTACATATTTAAAGAAGCTCATCCCTGGTACCAGATGAAAAGCAGGACCTAGAATCTCTTGGTTTTTCCAATTAATCGATCCTTTTTTTAAGTCTAACAAACCATAAACTGCTTTTAATAGAGTAGATTTTCCTGAGCCGCTTTCTCCCATAACACAAAGGTGCTGCCCTTCTCCTAAAGTGAAAGAAATATCAGTTAATACCTCTTTTTTAGGAGCATATTCAAATGAAATATTAGAGACTTTTAGCATAAAAAAACCACAAATTAATTGAGTTAATTTGTGGTGTAAAAATACTGAAAAAAGTATCGTTTAACTCTTAAGTTTAGCTTTTGGAGGATTTGGTAATTCATCATAGCCCATATTGTATAAAGTAAAGCCAAAGATATCAGCATATTGTTCAATGGTTTTTGCTACTGGGGTTCCCGCACCGTGTCCTGCATTTGTTTCAATTCGAATCAATACAGGGTTTTTTCCAGTCTGTTTGTCTTGCAATTCTGCAGCAAACTTAAAACTATGGGCAGGAACTACACGGTCATCATGATCTCCTGTGGTAATTAACGTTGCAGGGTAGGCAATCCCCTTTTTTACATTATGAACAGGAGAATACCCTTTCAAATAGTTAAACATTTCCTCACTTTGCTCAGCAGTTCCATAATCATAAGCCCATCCAGCACCAGCTGTAAACGTGTGATAACGAAGCATATCTAAAACACCAACAGCAGGCAAAGCTACTTGCATTAAATCTGGTCTTTGTGTCATGGTTGCTCCAACTAATAAACCACCATTTGACCCCCCTCTAATGGCTAAGTATTCTGAGGAAGTGTAGTTGTTTTCAATAAGGTATTCTGCCGCTGCAATAAAGTCATCAAATACATTTTGTTTGTTCATTTGAGTCCCTGCATCATGCCATTTTTTGCCATATTCACCTCCACCCCTAAGATTTGGGACCGCATAAATACCTCCTTGCTCCATCCATATAGCATTAGTAATACTAAACCCTGGGTTTAAACTGATATTAAATCCACCATAGCCATATAGAATTGTTGGGTTTTTACCATCCAACTTTATTCCTTTTTTATGCGTAATAATCATTGGAACTTTGGTTCCGTCTTTTGAGGTATAAAATACTTGGTTGCTCTCATAATCATTTGAATTGAAATCAATCTCTGGGCTCCAATACAATTCAGACTCTCCTGTTTTACTATTAAATTTATAAATACTTGAAGGAGTGTTATAATTGGTAAAAGAAAAGTAATCGATAACAGCATTTTTCTTACCTCCAAAACCACCTGCATTTCCAACACCAGGCAATGTTATTTCACGAATCTTATTTCCGTCAAAATCATATTGAAAGACTTTAGAGACAGCATCTACCATGTATTCAGTGAAAAAATAACCGCCACCAGATGAAGCGCTAAGCACATGAGCTGTCTCTGGAATAAAATCTTTCCAGTTTTTAGGAGAAGGATCAGTTGCTTCTACAGTTACAATTTTTTGATTTGGCGCATTAAGATTGGTCACTAAATATAGAGTTGTTCCTCGGTTATCAATTACATAGGTGTCACTTTCAAAATTGTTTATAATTGGAATTAGAGCACTACTCTTCTTTGTTAAATCTTTAATAAACAGCTTGTTTCCAGAAGTAGAAGTTGATGCTGAAATGATTAAATATCGGTCATCTTCAGTTAATGAACCACCAACATATCTGTGCTTTTGAGCTGCAGTTGCCCCAAAAATAACTTGGTCGTTTTTTTGTGAGGTTCCTAACTTATGATAGTATAATTTATGTTGATCTGTTTTTGCAGAAAGCTCACTTCCATCGGGTTTATCATAACTTGAGTAATAAAACCCTTCATTTCCTCTCCACGAAATACCAGAAAATTTTATATCAACTAAGGTGTCTTCTTTTATTTTCTTTGAATCAACATCAATCACTATAATTTTGCGCCAATCACTTCCACCCTCAGAAATAGAGTAAGCAGCTGTTTTTCCATCTTTTGAAAAGGACAAGCCGCTCAAAGAAGTTGTTCCATCCTCAGAAAAGGTATTAGGATCTAAAAAAACTTCTTCATCAGCATCTTCTTTTTTTCTGTATACAACATACTGGTTTTGTAAGCCATCATTTTTGTAATAATAGGTGTAATCTCCTTCGGTAAAAGGGGCACCAATTTTTTCATAATTCCATAGTTCAGACAATCTATCTTTTAGTTGTTTTCTATAAGGAATGTTAGATAGATATTCAAAAGTCACCTCATTTTCTGTACCTACCCATTCTTCAGTTTCTTTACTTCTATCGTCTTCTAACCAACGAAAGTTATCTATTACTTCGGTTTCAAAATAGTTGTCTACAACAGGGTTTTTTTGAGTTTCAGGATAATTTACTAGATGTTCTCTTTTAGGAGATTTTTTCTGGCATGCATTCAATATCATAATAGAACAAATAACAAGGGTAAGTAATTTTTTCATAGGTGAGTGTTTCTTGAGCTCTAAAATAGATTATTTTTTTATGAAAGTAAAACAATTACTTTTGTAATATAAAATAATGACTATGACTGAGAATCTAACGAAACAATCCTTTTTAGAGAAAGTTTTTAATTATGAAAAAAATAAAGACTGGGTGTATGAAGGAAAGTTGCCTGCTATTATAGATTTCTATGCAGATTGGTGTGGACCTTGTAAGATGATTGCCCCTGTTTTAGAAGAGTTAAGCGATGAATATTCAGGTAAAATTAATATTTATAAAGTAGATACTGAAGCAGAGCAAGAACTTGCTGCAGCTTTTGCCATACGAAGTATTCCTTCTATGCTATTTATTCCAATGAATGAACCTCCTCAAATGGCAAATGGCGCTTTGCCAAAACAAGAGTTACACAAACTAATTAAAGAAGTGTTAAAGACTGAAATTTAAATCTTTTTGTAACAAAACCTCTAAAAAGAGACTAATTATTAAATCCTATCCACCTTATGACTTCACACTTTTTAAAACTCGAATGGAAGCAGTTTTTCCGTTCATCTTCTTTTAGTAAATCTATAGGTGCTAAAATTTTTATTGGTTTTTTGGGCCTATACTTTACTGTTTGCTTTTTATTAATAGGTATCGGAGGCTATTGGATTTTGAAAAAACAATTTCCAGAACAAGACCCTTTAATGCTGGTAAACTCATTTTTAATGTATGCTGTTTTAGGAGATTTAATTTTCAGATATCTCATGCAAAAATTACCAGTAATGAATATTAAACCTTTATTGATTTTACCCATTCCGAAAAAGAAAATTGTTCATTTTATTTTAATGAAATCATCATTCTCTTTTTTCAACATTATGGGACTGTTTTTTTACGTTCCTTTTTCTGTAGTTCTTATAATAGAGGGGTATAATGTTCCAGGGGTTATAGGCTGGTTGGCAACAATGGTTATATTAATTCAATCTACTAATTTTCTTAATTTTCTTGTCAACAAAAACAATACAGTTTTTGTGGGGTTACTTATATTCTTAGCCTTTGGATATTTTATTCAGTATTTCAATTGGTTTGATTTACCAGGCTTTATAGGATTAGGTTTTGATGCGGTTTATCAATCTCCAATTATAGCACTTTTGTTTTTAATAATGCTAATTGGCTTATACGTGATAAATTACAAGCATTTAAGAAATGAAGTCTATTTAGACGCCTTAATTTCAGAGCAAACTAAAGAAATTAATTCAGCAGACTTATCATTTCTTGAAAGGCTTGGAGATTTAGCGCCATTTATTAAAAATGATCTGCGTTTGATGTGGAGAAATAAGCGCACAAAATCTTCTGTATGGATGATTGCCATGGGATTATTATACGGTCTTTTTTTCTATCCAAACCCGATGTATGCCGGTATGGAATTTATGTATGTACTAGTAGGTATTTTTTCCACTGGAACTTTGTTAATCAATTTTGGCCAGTTTATTCCTGCTTGGGATAGTAGTTATTATAATATGTTGATGAGTCAAAATTTTAAATATGAACGCTATTTAAAATCAAAATTTACCATTATGGCAATTAGCGTTGTGGCTCTTTTTATCCTTGGAATACCATATGTATACTTTGGATGGAAAGTGTTATTAGTTCATTTTGCAGCAATGATTTATAATTTGGGAGTCAATACACATGTAATTTTGTATGGTGGAACATTTAATAGAAAAAGAATCAATTTAGATGAAAAAGCAGCCTTTAATTTTCAGGGAACAGGCGCTGTTCAGTGGATCATTGGAATTCCATTAATGCTTATCCCAATGGCAATTTTTGCTTTAATTAGTTGGTTGGCTGGTTTTGAGATTGCAACGGCTACAATAGCTATTATGGGCTTTGTTGGCATTGCCTTACACAAAAAGTTGATGGCCGCCATCACAAAAAAATACATTACTAATAAATATGTAATGATTCATGCATTCAAACAAGAAAATTAAAAAACGATGATAGAAACGAAGCAACTTTCAAAAAAATACGGAAAAGCAGAAGTATTACATATAGCATCTTTAGAAATACCTACGGGTCAAAGTTTTGGTTTAGTTGGTAATAATGGAGCTGGGAAAACTACATACTTTAATATGTTGTTAGATTTGATAAGACCTACAACAGGTTCAATTACGAATCATGATATTGTTGTAAACCAAAGTGAATCATGGAAAAATTTTACAGGCTCTTTTATTGATGAGTCATTTTTAATTGGTTATTTAACTCCAGACGAATACTTTGATTTTATAGGGGATTTGAGAGGGATGAACAAAGCTGATGTAAATATGTTTTTAGCTCAGTTTGAAGAGTTTTTTAATGATGAGGTTCTAGGAAAGAAAAAATACTTGAGAGACCTTAGTAAAGGAAATCAAAAAAAAGCTGGCATTGTGGCTGCCATGATGGGTAATCCTAAAGTAGTAATCTTAGACGAGCCTTTTGCAAATTTAGATCCTACAACACAAATACGATTAAAAAAGATTTTAAAAACACTTACAGAAAATAAAGAAATTACCGTTCTTGTATCTAGCCATGACTTAAGCCATGTAACTGAGGTTTGTGAGCGTATTGTAGTTTTAGACAAAGGGCACTTGGTCAAAGACATTGTAACTTCACAAGAAACTTTAAAAGAGCTAGAGAGCTATTTTTCTGTTTAAGAAAGTGACTAATAGTTTTATTGTTATTTTTACAGTCTGTCTTACAATATATTCACGCTGAATAAGTTGTAATAAACAGCCTTATAGTTCATGAAAAACAGTCAAATAATAGGATTTTTATGTGTGCTTTTGTTCATCGTTTCATGTAGCACAAAGAAAGATGCATTTTTAAATAGGAAATACAATGCACTTACAACCCAGTACAATATTCTTTACAATGGAGGGATTGCTTTTGAGGAGGGGTTAAGTGAAATTAATTTAAACTATGAAGATGATTTTTTTGAACTACTTCCCATAGAGCCTTTATCTTTTGACAACATTAAATTTAGAATTCCAATACTATCAACCGGTGCTAAAGAACCAGGAATAGGCTTTGATGTAAAGACAACTACAAAAACAGAGCCTGAAGTGCCGTTAAGCTCTTTTGATATTGCAGAGCAAAAAGCAGTTAAAGCAATTCAAAAACACTCCATGAATTTTGCGGGGAAAGAGCGAAATAAAAAAATAGATGACGCCTATCTTCTGTTAGGTAAATCGCGATATTATACAGAGCGATTTATTCCTGCAATAGATGCCTACAATTATATTATTGCCAATTATCCGGATGCAAGTTTAATCAATGAAACAAAAATCTGGAGAGCAAAAGCCCACATTAGAATTGAAAATGAAGAATTAGCAATAGAAACACTTCAGATTCTTCTAAGAAAACCAGATTTACCAGACTTTATAAGAGAGGATGCTAGCACTGCTTTAGCAATGGCATACAGCAAAGCAGACACGATAGAATTAGTAAGAAAATATCTATGGCAGGCTACAGAAACCTCAAAAAACAAGACTCAAACAGCAAGAAATTTATTTGTTTTAGGGCAGTTGTATGGCTTAGATGGAATAAAAGATACTGCTTCTATTGTTTTTAAAAAACTAATTAATTTTAAGCAGGCACCTTATAAGTTTAGAATTCACGCCGAAATAGAATTAGCTAAAAATTCAGTTTCAGATTCTAGTTCATCAGCAATTATAGAACGATATAAAAAGTTAATTAAAAATCGAGATAACAGACCTTACTTGGATAAAATTTATTATCAGATAGCTATTTTACAGGAAAAAAAAGATAGTGTTAACCTTGCAGTTTTAAATTATAACAACTCATTACGAGCTAAGCAGGGAGGAGCTAAACAAAAAACGTTTAGCTATGAAAAGTTAGCTAATATTTATTTTAAGAATTTAGACTATGTTACTGCAGGTGCTTATTATGACAGTATACTTCAAGTTGCCAAAAATAAAAATACGTTAAGAATTAAAAGACTTGAGAGAAGAGCAAAGAATTTATCATCACTTGTTAAATATGAAAAAAATCTTCAAAAAAATGATAGTATCTTAACTCTTGCAGGCTTATCTAAAGATCAATTAGAGAATTATTTTCAAGAGTATATAGATAAAATTAAAAAAGAAGATGAAGAATTAGCTCAGAAAAAATTAAATCAAATTTCTTTCGGAAGCTCCTTTGGTGGAGGTTTACAGTCTTCAGATTTTAAAGGCAAATGGTATTTTTACAACACACAATCGTTAGGTTTTGGGAAAGGAGAATTTAAGCGTGTTTGGGGGAATAGGCCGTTAGAAGATAATTGGAGAATATCAGATAAATCGGTTTTATCTACTGAGTCGAATATAGAAAACAATCTTCTTACTAATTTGAAAAACCCTCGCTATGAAATTTCTACTTATTTAGAAACAGTCCCGACATCTGCTAAAGATTTAGATTCTCTAAAATTTGAAAGAAATACCGCATTATTTGAACTAGGATTAATTTATAAAGAACAATTTAAAAATACCCCAAAAGCAATTAATAACCTAGAAAGGCTATTGGTATCTGATCCTGAAAATGAATTAATTCTGCCAACAAACTACCATCTCTATCAACTTTATTCAGTAAGTGGAAACACCAAGGCTAGTCAGTATAAAGATTTCATATTAAATTCATATCCTGACTCTCCTTTTTCAAAAATTATTTTAAATCCAGAGATTGAACTTTCAAAAGAGAAAGTAGTTGATGAAGATGCTGAAGTATATGAAATAGCCTATAGGCTATACAAAGATGATTTTTTTGAAGATGCGATCTGTTTTATAGACATGACAATTCCAACCTTAGCAGAAGGATCTAATTTATTGTCTAAATTTGAATTGTTAAAAGCATATGCAATAGGTAAATATCAAAATAAAGATTCGTATATTGCTGCTTTAGAGAAGGTTGTAGTAAACTTCCCACAAACTGAGCAAGGCAAAAAAGCTTTGGAAGTTATGAAAAGATTAAAAAAATAACCTCTATGTTTAACACTAAAGAAAAAATACAAAAACAGAAGGTCATGGAAATAAATGTAGTTGCAAAAAACACCGCTATTATTGGAGATATCACCTCTGAAGGAGACTTCAGAATAGACGGTTCACTAGAAGGAAATATAAAAACAAATGGACGGGTAATTATTGGTGTAGATGGTTCTGTTAAAGGGAAAATTGATGCTGTAAATTCTGATATTGAAGGTAAATTTTCTGGTGATTTATTTGTTCAAGAGACACTTACTATTAAAGCAACCGCAAATATTTCTGGAGATGTGATTATTGGGAAGTTATCTGTTGAGCCAGGAGCAACATTTAATGCGTCTTGTTCTATGAAAGGCGCAATTAAAGAACTCAATCAAAATGAGCAACAACAACCCATCGAAAAAACCGCTTAAAAACGCATTAATACTTACTGGTGTTGCTTTTCAAATGGGAGCAACTATCTATCTTTTTGTATCGCTTGGAAAATGGTTAGATCGCACTTACAATCATGGAGATAGAGCATATATTATAGTAACCACACTGATAGGTGTTGGCATTTCACTTTATCTTACAGTAAAACAGTTGAATAGGATTAATTCTTAATGAACCGTATAGTTTCAAATTTTTTAATCAGATTACTTGTAGTCACAGTAATGGTTTTTACAATACATGTATTTGTGTTAAATTCCTTTGAGCCTCCACTTTTAAACAACAAATTAGTGCTTTCTTATAGTATTAATACAGTTTCAGCAATACTTATTTTTTTGTTGTTATTTTTTTTGAGGCATAGGTTTAAAAACCAACTTGGATTTATCTTTTTATTTGGGAGTGTTCTTAAGTTTGTGCTTTTTATTCTAATATTATACAAACCATTTTATGCTGATGGTATACTTTCAAGAATAGAATTTTTTACTTTTTTTATACCCTACTTTTTTACACATGCTATAGAGATTTTTAGCCTATCTAAATGGTTAAATAAAATCCAATAATAGTTACCTATTGAATCTTAGACAAACCCTATTAAAATAAAGTTTAAAATAGTTTTTCTTTTTATGAGAAAGACTTACATTTGCATCGATTTTTAAGCCACTATTATTTAGAGTGAAATGCATAGAAAAATAACAGTAAAAGCGTTAACCTTAGTATTCTTTTTATTTTCAATTGTAACTTTTGCAAATGATGATGATAAATCAAAAGAAGAAAAAGCTCACACAACTGAAAAAACAAAAGAGCAAAGAGAAAAAGAAGTAGAAGAATATATTCCTCATCACCTTTTAGATTCACATGATTTTAGTTTGTTTTCTTACACAAATGATGACGGAGAGCATGTTTATGTTGGATTCCCTTTACCAGTTATTTTATGGGATAATGGCTTAAATGTTTTCATGTCTTCAAAGTTTCATCATGGAGAAACCATTGCAAAATCTGGAGAAAATTACTATAAGTTAGATCATGGTAAAATATATAAAACTGACGCTGCAGGAACCATAACTTATGATGCAGATCATCATGCAACAAATAGTAAGCCCTTGGATTTTTCTATCACAAAGAATGTTTTTACCGTAATGATGGTTGCGTTGTTTATGTTTTTCATGTTTAGCCGTATGGCAAAAGCGTACAAGAATAATGAGTCTATGCCAAAGGGTATGGGGCGTTTGTTAGAACCCATTGTTATTTACATTCGTGATGATATAGCAAGACCTAACATTGGTGAAAAACACTACAAAAGGTACATGAGTTATTTGCTCACGGTATTTTTCTTTATTTGGATTATTAACTTATTTGGGTTAACCCCATTAGGTATTAATGTTACTAACAATATTGCCATTACATTTTGTTTGGCAATCATTACCTATATCATTACAACTGCGACGGCTAAAAAAGACTATTGGAAACATATTTTTTGGATGCCTGGAGTTCCTACACCTATGAAGTTTATATTAATGCCAATTGAATTATTAGGAACTTTTATTAAGCCATTTTCTTTAATGATTCGTTTGTATGCAAATATCACTGCGGGGCACATCGTATTAATGAGTATTTTAGGAATGATTTTTATTGCTCAAAATTGGTTGGGTGGGTCATTGTCATTTTTGTTGGCAATGGTGTTAGGAATATTAGAATTATTAGTAGCGGCTTTACAAGCTTATATTTTTACAATGTTGTCTGCTCTTTATTTTGGAGCGGCAGTAGAAGAACACGATCATCATTAAGTTGAAATCAACAAAAAGAATTTTTTAATTTTAAATATATATTATGACAGGTTTAAATTTTATCGGAGCAGGATTAGTAGTAATCGGAGCTGGTATCGGTATTGGTCAAATTGGAGGTAAAGCAATGGAAGCAATTGCTCGTCAGCCTGAAGCGACTGGTAAGATCCAAACAGCGATGCTTATTGCAGCGGCTTTAATTGAAGGTATTGGATTTGCTGCATTATTCGCAGTATAAACAAACACTCTAAAGTAACAGTCATAACGGTTGGTTATGATTGTTACTTTCATTAAACAAAAAATATTTAAAAAAAATATACTTTAAAGATTATGGAAAAACTAATTGAAGACTTTTCTGTAGGATTATTTTTTTGGCAACTAGTTCTTTTTGTAGGATTAGTTCTTTTGTTAAAAAAGTTTGCCTGGAAGCCAATACTCGATTCTGTTAATGAAAGAGAAGACGGTATAAAAAATGCTTTAGCATCAGCAGAGGAAGCAAAAAAAGAAATGCAGAATTTAAACGCTAGTAATGAGCAATTATTAAAAGATGCTAGAACTGAAAGAGATGCCTTAATGAAAGAAGCGCGTGAGATTAAAGACAAAATGATTTCTGATGCAAAAGAAGAAGCAAAAGAAGTGACTTCTAAACTCATTGAAAATGCACAAGCCTCTATCGAACAAGAAAAGCAGGCGGCTTTAGCTGAATTAAAAAAGCAAGTAGCAGATTTATCTATTGGTATTGCAGAAACAGTGATTAAAAAAGAATTAACGTCTAAGAAAGATCAGCTTAAATTAGTTGAAGGGATATTAAAAGAAGTTACTTTAAAGTAAAAGGATGAAAGACGCAAGACCCGCATTACGTTACGCAAAAGCAATTTTGAATTTAGCCAAAGAACAATCGGTTGAATCAGAAGTACATGCCGATATGCAATTAATAGCATCTACTATTTCTGAGAATCTTGATTTAGAAATTATGCTTAATAGCCCAGTAATCAAGTCTTCAGACAAAAAAAACGCATTAATCAAATTATTTTCTAGTAAAATACATGTCATTTCTCTTGGGATTTTTGACTTATTACAAGAAAATAAAAGAATGAATATGTTGTTGTCTATAGCGAAACAATATTCAATAATATACGATCATTCAAAAAGTATTCAGGTAGCCAAGGTTACAACAGCAATTCCATTAACAGAAGAATTAGAAAAGAAGGTTATGGCAAAAATTGTTGAATTGACAAACCATAAAGCTAGTCTAGAAAATATTGTAAATCCGTCTATTTTAGGAGGGTTTATTTTACGTGTTGGAGACGTGCAATATGATGCAAGTATTTCTAACCATTTAAATGAATTAAGAAAGGAATTTGACAATAGTCATTACATTCCAAAAATTTAAATCTACATCAAAATTTAAAAGATGGCAGCAATTAAACCCGCTGAAGTTTCAGCAATTTTAAAACAACAATTAACAAATTTTGACGCAAACGCATCATTAGCAGAGGTAGGAAGTGTTCTACAGGTTGGAGATGGTATTGCACGTGTTTATGGATTATCTAACGTACAATACGGTGAATTGGTTGAGTTTGAAAACGGATTAGAAGGAATTGTATTAAACCTAGAAGAAGACAATGTAGGAGTTGTTTTATTAGGAGCATCCACTTCTGTAAAAGAAGGTTCAACAGTAAAACGTACTGAAAGAATTGCTTCTTTAAGAGCAGGTGAAGGTATTGTTGGAAGAGTTGTAGATACTTTAGGAAACCCAATTGACGGTAAAGGACCTGTTGAAGGAAAAACGTATGAAATGCCTTTAGAGCGAAGAGCGCCTGGGGTAATCTATCGTGAGCCGGTAACAGAACCCTTACAGACAGGGATTAAATCTATTGACGCTATGATTCCTGTTGGAAGAGGTCAGCGTGAATTGATTATTGGAGATCGTCAAACAGGGAAATCAACTGTAGCGTTAGACACCATTTTAAATCAAAAAGAATTTTATGATGCAGGAGAGCCTGTATATTGTATTTACGTAGCTGTAGGACAGAAAGCGTCTACAGTTGCAGGAATTGCAAGTATGCTTGAAGAAAGAGGTGCTTTAGCTTATACAACAATTGTTGCTGCAAACGCATCAGACCCAGCAGCAATGCAAGTTTATGCTCCATTTGCTGGTGCCGCTATTGGAGAATATTTTAGAGATACGGGTAGACCAGCGCTAATCATTTATGATGATTTATCTAAACAAGCCGTTGCTTATCGTGAAATTTCTTTATTATTGAGAAGACCGCCAGGACGTGAAGCTTACCCTGGAGATGTATTTTATCTTCACTCTAGATTATTAGAAAGAGCAGCAAAAGTGATTAATGATGACAAGATTGCTAGCGAGATGAATGACTTACCAGAGGCATTAAAATCAATTGTAAAAGGTGGAGGTTCTTTAACAGCATTACCGATTATTGAAACCCAAGCTGGAGACGTATCTGCTTATATTCCAACCAATGTAATTTCTATTACTGATGGTCAAATTTTCTTAGATGGAGATTTATTTAACTCAGGTGTTCGTCCAGCAATTAATGTAGGTATTTCTGTATCTCGTGTTGGTGGAAATGCTCAGATTAAATCCATGAAAAAAGTATCTGGAACATTAAAGTTAGATCAAGCACAGTTTCGTGAATTAGAAGCTTTTGCAAAATTTGGATCTGATTTAGATGCTGCGACAATGAGTGTTATTTCTAAAGGACAACGTAATGTTGAAATTTTAAAGCAAGCACAGAACGATCCTTATACGGTAGAAGATCAAGTAGCTATTATATATGCAGGTTCTAAGAATTTGTTAAAGGATGTGCCTGTAAAGAAAGTAAAAGAATTTGAAAGAGACTATATAGATTATTTAAACGCAAAGCACAGAGATGCTTTAGATGTTTTAAAATCTGGAAAGTTAACAGACGAAGTAATTGCAACACTAGAAAGTGCAGCAAAAGAAATCACAGCAAAATTTGCTTAAAAACTAAAGGTATAAAGATTTAGAAATGGCAAACTTAAAAGAAATACGTAATAGAATATCGTCGATTGGGTCTACGATGCAGATCACTAGTGCCATGAAAATGGTTTCTGCAGCAAAGTTAAAAAAGGCACAAGATGCTATTACTGCAATGCGCCCGTATTCTTCAAAGCTTACAGAGCTGTTACAAAACTTAAGTGCAACATTAGATAGTGATGCTGGCGGTGCGTATTCTAAGCAAAGAGAAGTTTCTAAAGTATTATTGGTTGTTATAACTTCAAATAGAGGGTTGTGTGGTGGATTCAATTCTTCTGTAATTAAAGAGACTACTCAAAACATTTTATCTAATTACCAAGACGTTGATGTAGATTTATTGACTATTGGGAAAAAAGGAAATGATATCTTATCAAAATCATATCCAGTTATTGATGCTAGAAATGACATCTTTGATAACTTAACGTTTGATAACGTCGCAGAGGTTGCAGAAAAAATCATGGATTTATATGTAAACGGCACCTATGATAAAATAGAAATCATTTACAACAGATTTAAAAATGCAGCAACTCAAATTCCACAAATTGAGCAATTCTTGCCTATTAAACCTGTAGAAGGAGATACCAATGCATCTGCTGATTATATTTTTGAACCGTCTAAAGAAAAGATTGTTTTAGAATTAATACCTAAGTCATTAAAGACACAACTATATAAAGCTGTTAGAGATAGTTTTGCTGCAGAGCACGGAGCAAGAATGACAGCGATGCACAAAGCAACAGACAATGCTACAGAATTACGTGATGAGTTATTATTAACTTATAACAAAGCAAGACAAGCTGCAATTACCAATGAAATTTTAGAGATTGTTGGAGGAGCAGAAGCCTTGAAAAATTAAACACAATATTACAGTATTAAAAAAGCGCATCTATATGATGCGCTTTTTGTTTTTTTATTTTTTTCTAATTTTGGCATACAATTTGAAATATTTGTAAACAAAAACAATTCAAGCCTTATGAAAACATTCAAATTAATTTTAATACTCCTAGTAAGTACTGTTTTTTTTACTTCTTGTTCACGAGACGAGCCTTTAGATGGCTCTATTACTTTAGGAGAATTATTGTCTAGTTATGATTTATGGTATGTAGATATTCATGAAACTATGGGAAGTGGAGATGTTCCTTTTGTCTCTAAAGCATTTACGTTGTCTTTTGTTAATGGCAATATGTATGCGAATAACAATATTACAGATGTTGGTTTTACAGGAAATGGTTTAGGCATTTCGGTAGGAAGGTATGATAGTCTTGGAATTTATCTTGAAACAAATCATGATCTAGACGGGAGATATACATTTGATGTACTGCAATTATCTTTAAATGAAATTAGAATATATGATACACAACAAAATGTTAGCTACCTTCTTGTGGGTTATCAGCGTGAGGAATTTGATTATGATATGTTGTTTTATGATAATATTGAGTATTTCCTGCAAGAGTATACAGCCTGGGAAAGAACAAATATCAGTACAGTAGGAACACCAAATCCATTCGATGAAGAACATTTTCTACAATTTACTCCGATAAATAATACTACATTTTATTCTTCAAGAGACCCTTTTGGCACAAATGTTGATAATTTAATTTGGGATTATAGTGGTAATTACGAGGTCTTTGATGTTGTTGGTTTTGATAATTTAAAGATTCTTACGCTTAACTATGAGTTTGGTGATTTTGAGGAATTTGAGCTGACTGTTGATAATGATCAAGTAGTTAATTTGTTTCATACTAGTTCTGGGACAACCTATGAATTTACGGGGAGAGGTTTTATTCAAATTTTGAGAGATGGAAAAAAAGAGAAACCTAGTGCGGAAAGAGAAGATAGAAAACGCTCTAAGATCATAAGAAAAAAGAAAAAGAAATTTAAATCATAATAATGTTTTGGTTAGTTGATTCTTAGTTGGTTATACTTAATAGTCAACAAGAAGGAAGCCGCTCTAGAGGTAGAGCGGTTTTTTCATGTTTAAAAATAACATACCGTTTCACATATCATGAAAATCAAGTATCTTTAAAGAAAAAGAATACCATGAGTTTAACTGTCTTTATAACTGGAGCTACTTCAGGAATAGGAAAAGCCACTGCAGAATTTTTAGCACAATACAACTATAAATTAATTCTTTGTGGAAGAAACAAGGAGCAACTTCAAAATTTGGAAAATTCTTTAGGGAAGCAAACTGATGTAACTACTTTACAGTTTGATGTAAGAAATAAAAAAGACGTCTTTAATTCTATAGAAACCCTGCCTGAGAATTTTAGAACTATTGACGTATTAATCAATAATGCTGGAAATGCTCATGGTCTTAATACCATTCAAGAGGGAGATACCGATGATTGGGATGCCATGTTAGATATTAATGTGAAGGGGCTACTTTATGTTTCTAGAGCAATCTTACCAAAAATGATAGAGAGAAATACAGGGTTTATTGTTAATATTGGCTCAACTGCTGGGAAAGAGGTATACCCTAATGGTAATGTATATTGTGCATCTAAGTCTGCAGTAGAGGCCATTAATAAGGGGATGAGAATGGACTTAAACAACTATAATATTCGTGTCAGTGCTATACACCCTGGGCTTGTAGAAACTGCATTTTCAGATGTTCGCTTTAAAGGAGATACAGAAAGAGCAAAAAAAGTATATCAAGGATATAAAGCATTACAGCCCGAGGATATTGCTGAAATTATCCATTTTGTAATTACAAGACCCTATCATATAAATATTGAGGATTTGGTAGTGTATCCCTCAGCTCAAGTAAGTGCAACTATGATAAATAAAAAATAAATGAGCACCTATTCAAAAATTATAGCAGGATGTATGTCATGGGGAGCATGGGGAAGACAATTTTCCACTCAAGAAATGATAACCCAAATTAAAACTACCTTAGAGTCAGGAATTACCACCTTTGATCATGCGGATATTTACGGAGAATACACAACAGAACAGGAGTTTGGTAAAGCTTTTTCTAACAGCGGAGTAGACAGAGATAAGATTCAATTAATTTCTAAATGTGGAATTCAACATGATGGAGGCACTAGAGACAATAAAATAAAGCACTATAATTATTCAAAAGAATATATTATTTGGAGCGTAGAAAAGACACTTAAAGATTTACAAACAGACTATCTAGATTTGTTATTACTTCACAGACCCAGTCCGCTAATGCATCCAGATGAGATTGCAGCTGCTATTTCAATATTAAAAGAGACAGGTAAAATTATCAATTTTGGAGTTTCTAATTTCACACCTTCACAATTTAATTTAATAGATCATGTCACTCCCATTTCTGTTAATCAAATAGAATTTTCTTTAACGCAACATTCAGCAATGCATGACGGAACCTTAGATCAGCTATTGCAAAAAGAAGCAATACCCATGTCATGGAGTCCTTTAGGGTCTTATTTTAAAGAATCTAACGCAGTATATAATCGAATTAAAAAAGTGTTGGAGGTGCTAACAAAAAAATACAATGCAACTGAAGATCAATTATTGTTAGCTTGGATTTTACAACATCCTTCTGGAGTTTTGCCTGTAGTTGGAACAACTTCAAAATCAAGGTTAGAAAATGCAACAAAAGCCATAAACATTACATTAGAGCTAGAAGATTGGTTTACTTTATTAGTAGAGTGTCAAGGCCACAAAGTACCGTAAAAATGATTAATAAACGTCTTTTAGTCAAAAACTTACTCAGTCATAATGATGAGAATAGTTTTTATGATAAAAAGATGAAGTTGTCTCTAACAAGTAAAGAAGGAAAAGGTAAATTCTTAAAGCATATTTGTGCATTATCAAATTCAAACCCAGCAAATAATTCTTACATTATTATTGGAATTGAGGATGAAGAAAATAAAATTATTGGGGTAGATTTTTTTGACGACAGTAAAATACAAAACCTGATAAACGCATACTTAAAAAACCCTCCAACTATAACCTATGAAAATGTTCCCTTTCCCTCTTTACCTAGGCATAAAGTAATTGGTTTAGTAACGATTCACCCTAACAATAAAATTACTTCACTACTTAAAAATGCATGGAAATATAGAAAAGATACTATTTTTTATAGAAGAGGGAGTAATTCAATGCCTGCATCTAAAAACTTTGAACTTAGAGGCACCAATAAATCTACAGTCAATTCTATAGAAAAAAACGCAAACAATAATATTAAGTTAACTTTAGATGGTGTATTTGATTTTTTTAATAATCATAAACCAGAATATAATCCAAAATACAAGGTTTTTAATGAGCAATTTGTATTGTGTTGGGCTGGAGAAAAAAAAATTATTAAAGGTGAAGAATTTTTTACACGCGTAGATATTGAGCTCATAAATGAACAAGTAAGGCTATTCTTTTCATCATTAGATGAGGTTCAAATAAGCTATAATAATTCTTCGTTTATCATTACAGAGTTTATTTCATTAGGAATAGAGGCTGAAGAAAAACATTATCCTTTAGAGAAAACAATCATCAATTTTAAGGAAAATGGGAAACATGATATTGTTACAGCATTTTTATTTGAATCTCCTATGTTTGATGATATTATGATTCAGCATATCTATCATAATAATAATGTAATTATTTCTAAAATTGAGGCAGGAATTCCGCTTTCAGTGATCGAACATGAAGATGTACTCAGGTTACCAAAAAATTATTTGCTTTGTTTTTTTAACGGATACTCAGATGCGGTTCAACAATTAAAAAAAGCAAAAGAGTATATTAAAAGCATAGAGGATAAAACCACTTATATTAAATATAAAGAAGCGATGCGTATTTTCAGAAAAGTAAAATACAGTTAATCAATCCATAATTTACCAACAGAATACGTTTTTGCCTGACCACTTATAATAACTCTGTCATTTTTATCTAGGCAATTTAACACACCTCTTCTTTTGGAGAGCTGTTGTGCAGAGAGTTCTTTTTTATCCAGTTTTTTTGCCCAAAAAGGGATAAGAGAACAATGAGCAGATCCGGTTACAGGGTCTTCTAGAATAGAGGCTTGTGGAGTAAAAAAACGCGAGACAAAATCGCAGTTAGTCCCTTTAGAAGTAACGATTACTCCTCCTGTATTCAGATTGAGTAGGTCAAAAAACTGTCTATTTATTTTAATGTTTTTTATTTCTTGTTCTGTATCATACACCAAAACATAATCTCTAGATTTATAGACTTCTTTGGGAGCTATGTTTAAAGCTTTTTCTATGGGTTTAGGAAGTGTTGAAGGAACAGGCATTCTCGACGGGAAATCTAAAAAATAAAAATCATCTTTTACACAAACCGATAGGTCTCCACTTAGCGTTTCAAAAACAATATTGTTTGAATCATATTTTAAAATTGTTTTTATGCAATGAGCAGTTGCTAAAGTGGCATGTCCACATAAATCCATTTCTATTTCCGGCGTAAACCATCGTAGATGAAATTTGTTTCCTTTTGGAACAAAAAAAGCAGTTTCCGCAACAGCATTTTCTTGAGTGATTTTTAATAATATCTCATCTGGGAGCCATGAATTTAAAGGAATTACACAGGCAGGGTTTCCTCCAAAAACAGTATTTGTAAAGGCATCTATTTGATAAATGTCTAACATTACTTTTTAGTTAATAGTGAGTCCCAAAATAATCTTGTTTGCTCTATATAATTGGCATTATTTTTATTTTTTGCCCATTGATTTGCAACTTCTACAACGATCAAAGCTTCTTTATAGTTGTTCATTTTTGCAAGGATTTTTGACTTAAGTAAACCGTATCTAAAATTTTCCGGACTTTTATTGAGAGCGCTATCAATAAAGTTGAGTGCATCCTTTAAATCTTTACCATTATTACTATAATATTGGGCGGCTTCAAAGTAGGTTCTGTGGGGAATTTTTTCAGGGGTTTTCATGAAAAGCTGCATTTGAGCTTCAATTTTAGTATCAACTTCAACTTCAATTGGAATAGAAATTAGAGTATTTTCCCACGTAATATCAAGTCTCAAAGCGTTTGTTTTAACCTCTGAAAATTGACAGGTAAACGTCTCAACATAGGTATTTTTTTCAGGAGCTATCTCAAATCTGAAAACATCATTTGACGGTTTGTAAGCACCTCCAGCAATGCTTCTTAATGAAGTGTTAGCATGAATAATTATAGTCCAACGATTTTTACGAGGAATGGTATAAATAGCATATTCTCCTGGTTGTATTGTTTTTCCTCCAATTTTAGCAACCTCCTTAAACGTAATTCTTGTTGCCGCATTTGCTCCAGTTCTCCAGACTTTATCATAAGGGACCAGTTCTCCAAAAACTACCCTTCCTTTGGCTGAAGGTCTAGAGTATTGTAAAGCCACTTCTGTAAGACCAACTTGTTGTGATATTTTACTAAAAGGGCTCAGTGTAGGCGTCTTTAATCGTTGCCCATGACAAAGATTAAAACATAATAAAAGACAGATAACAGAAATTGACGGTTTCATATAAGTGATGTTTTATGGATTGAAAACTATTCTAGTAACCCTTTAAATTTAGGGATTTATTTTAAATACTTCGAATTTTCTTGACCATTCAATTGTTTTTTTAGGGTCCACTGAAATTTTAAAAAACAACTCAGGGCTAATCACATGTCTCCAACCCCAAAGATTTATTTTATCTGTTTTAAAGCTCCCAATTTCTTTCATGCCAAGGCTGGCTTTTAGATTTATTAATGTCCATTCAGCCTCTAATTCTTTTCCCCCCGTTAGATTACTGAAAAAAAATTGTTTTCTAGGATTTTCATTAAACGAGATGCTATCATTACCTATTTCAACTTTGTTCTCACTATTTACAGTTTCATCAAAAAGAGTTGGATTTAATGGAAAAGGAAATTTCAACAGATAGTCTTTATCGATTAAGGCGTTATTAATCGCTATAAAATTATGAACATATTCATCTGTAACAATTTTTTTTTCACCAGTGTTATGGAGAAGATAATCAATAGTAAAGCTGTTTTCAGAGATTGTAATTTCTTTTTTTAATACATAGCAATAGCCGTTTACAGGTTCTGATTTACAAACAATTATTATTTTTTGGTCTTCACAAGTAATATCAAAATGTGCGGGTTTTATAAGATGATTTCTATGAAAAAGATATTCCTTATGTTCTTTTTTTAGAAGGCCAACACCTATTTTATGAAACCATCCACCCATAGGAGTTTCTTCGAAACCTAACGGACTGTTAATCCCAAATTCATTGAAAAGCCCTTTCCCTAAAAAATCAATATCTTTTGAACTAGGATCTTCAACAGTAGTGAAAGGAATTGCCAAAAACTTTATGACTGAGATTTTACCAGACCAATCAAACCTAGATCCTCTATAGTTTTCTAAGGGTAAATCAACAGCAACCTCTAGCGTATTATTTTTTATAATATGAGTCATAATTTAAACATCATAAAGAAATCAAAAAGAGTTTCTCAACTATTAAATACATCTCATAAGTATTAAATTTTAAAGGCTTAGTCTCAAAAATAGATTCAACTAGGTTTAAAAAAATTTCTAAAAAATTTAACTGCCAACAGCACAGGGAAAACACATCCAAAAAGTAGAGAGGGAATCATTGTTAATTCATGATAAACTCCAATTAATGTGTACTCAATTTTAAAAAAGTTAAACGCATATAGCATTAAAACATTTATCCAAGGGATAATTGAAAAAATGGCTAATTCCTTATAACTCAAGCTGTTTGGTTCTTCTTTAAGTCTTCATAAAATTTTGCGTAGCTAACTTGTATGTATGGGCTCAGCCATAAAAAACCAATTCCTAGCGTTAGTACACAAAGTAAGGCCCAACCAATGAAACGCAATCCTAAACAGAAGTATTTCCATTTATAACCATCCATCATTTCTTTACTTTTTCGAAGCGCGTCCATTGAACCAATGTTATCATCCTCTGCTAAAATATAAAAGGTTTGTGAGTAAGCGATACCTGCAATTATACCAGGAATTATTAATAATAGTGCCCAAAGGAAAATAAATACAACCATTAAAATATAGGCGCCTAAAACAGTGCCATAATTTCTAAAACCTTCAAAAATTTGTTCTAATCGTGCATTTTCATTTCTAGAGAGGCTTAGGGTAAACATACAAATACCAACAGCCATGGGTCCAGCAATAAAAAGCCCTATTATACCTCCAACCACAGGAATTACCTGAAGACTTCCAACAAGTATTATGTATACCAAATACGTTCCCACTGCCAATCCCCAATTACCAGAAAGTGATGCTCTAGCCTCAGCCATTAATTCTTTATTTTCTTTTATCATTTTATTTTTTTAAGGTTAATTATGTTATTATAAAATCTATGAACCAAGATACTAAATTAAACAATACGATATCACTCAAAGACTTTATGGTTTGTCATCGAGAATAAGCGCTGGAATGCTTAAGGTTTTGAATAGGACATTGTAGGCTTTCATTTCAGTATTTATAATAGTGTCCCTTTCATTTTTGTAAACTTCCCAATCGTTCATTAAATCATCAAATCGTTCTTTAGCACCCTTGGTAATTTTTGGGTTTGCCTGATCTATATAACTTTTTAGCTGAATTAATTGCGCGTTTAATTTGTTGTTAAAATTAATTACATCTTGAAATGTTTTTTGTTTGGCTTGTATAAGATTCTCCTCCCAGCGATTGATTCGCTTTAATAACTCTTCCCCTTTTTCAATTAAAGTGTCTGTATTAGTGTTGTTTTTTAAGAGTTTGGCATAGGTAGTAAGTTGTGTTTTTGCAGAACGCATTTGGTTCACAGATTCATGCATTTCTTTGACAGTATTTTCTATTGAAACAAGGATTTTTTGTTGCGCTACAAAATCTTCAGAACTTGAAAGAACTTTTGGGTTTGGAAGAATAGTTGCCTCAGTTTCAGACACAACATCTCCTAATGTCATCCTTAACGTATATTTTCCTGGTGCTACTCTAGATCCCGATAGTCCTCCAAAAATAAATACCTTATGTATAGATGGCAATGGGTCTCTTCTGAAATCCCAAGTAAAACGATTAACACCTTTTTTTGATCCTAAAACTTGAGGTTTAGAGGGGCCACCTGGCCATGATTTAAAACTAGGGTCTTTCTTATTTGTATACGTTCTTATAACTTCGGAATTCTGTAAAACTTCCAACATTAGTTCTAAAGAATCAACATTCTTATTTAAATAATAATCAAAGGTAACTCCACTTCTAGGATTTTGCCCTTGCCCAACAGCCTTTGAGTTTCCTCCGAAGATACGATAGGCGTCTTTTGGGGTTACAATTTCAATAGCTTTTGAATAGCTACGTTTATTTTGAAGCGCCCCTAAATCATCTAAAATCCAAAAACCTCTTCCCGATGTTGCAGCCACTAAATCATTATCTTGAATCATTAAATCGTTGATCGCTACTACGGGTAAATTTAGTTTTAACCGCTGCCAATATGCACCATCATCGTTTGAGACATATAGTCCAGTTTCTGTTCCTGCATATAACAATCCTTGTTGCTTTTTATCAGCTCTAACCACTCTTGCAAAACCATTAGGGTCATTTAAACCCGTTACAATTTTAGTCCAAGTTTGCCCATAATCATTGGTTTTAAAGACGTGAGAGTTTAAGTCCATAGACTTGTATCTCATAATCACTATATAAGCAGTGGCAGGGTTGTGTTGGGAAATGTCTATACTATTTATGATACCATCCTTAATTCCGTTGGGCGTAATGTTGGTCCAGCTTTCGCCTCCATTCTTTGTAATGTGTAAAAGTCCGTCATCACTACCTGCATATAAAACGCCTTGTTCGTGCTGAGATTCTACCAAAGCTGTAATTGTATTATAATTTTCTCCACCGGCGGCTTCGTTTGTGTATGGAGCACCTCCTGGACCATGTTTATCCACCTCATTTTTGGTAAGATCTGGACTAACTATTGTCCAATTCATTCCTTGGTTTGTAGTTTTAAAAACAACATTACCGGCATGATAAACAGTAGCTCTATCATGAGGAGAGGTAATAATTGGAGCATTCCAATTGTATCGATATTTCGAATCTTTTGGAGCAATACTTAAGCCTAATTCTGGATATTCTTTAATTGATTTTTGTTCTCTTGAAGTTCTAGACCAAGTACTAATATTTCCTTGATAGGTACCTCCATAGATCAATTCTGGAGCGTCTGGATCAAAAGCAATAAAAGCACTTTCTCCTCCAGCTACAGAATACCAATCTTTCCAATCAATACCTCCATCATTGGTTCTGCTAGCAATACCAATTGCAGAATTATCTTGTTGTCCACCATATACATGATAAGGCACTTGATTGTCTGTAATTACTCTATAAAATTGAGAGGTGGCTTGGTTTTGTTGCGTGCTCCAGCTTTTTCCTCCATTGAAGGATATATTAGCTCCACCATCATTAGAATTGATAAGGTTTTTGTTGTCTATTGGGTTTATCCACAAATGATGATTGTCTCCATGTGGAACAGGAATGTTAGAAAAACTTTTTCCTCCATCTATAGACTTCATAACGGGAGCATTTAAAACATAGACCGTATTTTCATCTTGTGGATCGGCAAATATTTCCATATAATACCAAGATCTGGCAATATTAACTCGATTACTATTTACTTGTTTCCATGTTTTTCCTGCATTATCCGAACGGTATACCCCCCCTTTTTTACCAGCGGCTTCAATGACAGCAAAAACTCGATCTGGATTTGCTCTAGAAACAGAGATTCCAGATTTTCCAAAATCTTTTGGGAGTCCTAATTTCATCTTTGTCCATGTATTTCCCGCATCTATGGATTTGAATAATCCAGAGTTTTCACCCCCAGATTCCATCACCCAAGGATATCTTTGGTGCTGCCACATAGAGGCGTATAAAATACGAGGATTTGTCATGTCTATTGACAAAGAAGAGGCTCCAGTGGTATTATTTACAGAAAGGATATTTTTCCATGTTTTTCCTCCGTCTGTTGTTTTGTAGATGCCCCTCTCTTTGGATGGAGCATATTGAGCTCCTTGTGCTGTGATATAAATGATATTTGGATTGGTTGGATGGATAACAACGTCAGAAATATGTCGCGTTTTATCTAGCCCAAGATGTGACCATGTTTTTCCTGCATCCATAGATTTGTATACCCCATTTCCCATTGAGGTCATGACTCCTCTAGCTGCATGTTCTCCCATACCCACAACAACAATATTAGGATCGCTTTCAGCAACAGCAATAGCACCAACAGAGCCTGTTTTAAAAAACCCATCAGAGATATTTTTCCAAGTAATTCCATCATCAGTAGTTTTAAAAACACCCCCTCCTGTAGAGCCCATATAGTAGGTGTGAGGTTTGCCAATAACTCCAGTTGAGGTCACACTTCTACCACCTCTAAATGGTCCAATATTTCTCCATTTTAAACCATGATATAAAGAATCAGTTATAGCAATAACAGGTTTTTGTATTTTCTTTTTTCTTTTTTGAGAGCTTGCACTTATTGGAACAATAAGCAGACCTATAAAAAGGAGTTTTAGTGTTTTCATAAAATTAATTTTGGCTGGTTGTTAATGAAAGTATGGATAGATTTAAAGAATTAAAGTTACCAAATAAAAACACAAATAGAAAATCAACAGGTAGATTTTATAAATGATGAGTATTCAGTTTAATTTTAATTGAAACGCTTAATTAAATGGTATGAGAATTCTATGATTTCTTTATAATTCTTTTTACTTATTTTTTCATCAATTCCATGAAAACGTGTCATTGTTTTTGGGCTCAATCTAATAGGGTAAAACCGGTACACATCATCTGAAATATCATAAAAATAACGCGCATCAGTTCCTCCTCCAACCAAGCCAGGTACTACAACACTATTAGGAAACATACTTCTTATTGTTTTCTCTAATACTTTATAGGCTTCTGAATCAATTGATGAAACCGGTGAGGGATTGGTTAAAAATCCTACAGGGGTAACCCTGATTTTTTTAGATATAGTATTTTCTATATGTTGTTGAACGGACTCTATAGTTTCTCCTGGAAGAATTCTAAAATTGACAGTAGCCTCTGCAATAGTTGGAATTACATTATTTTTTATACCGCCTTCAATGATAGTTGGAGCTGTAGTTGTATGGGCATTTAATGCTTCTAATATAGGCTTCTTAAAAAGCCAAGGATTTGCAAAAGCTACTTTTTGAAAAAAAGGTAATTCTGCACCCATGTATTCAAATTGGTAATTAACAGGAGCTACCATTTTGTAAGGGAATTGATTATTCTCAAGGTCTACAATGGCTTGTGCCAGTATTCCAATGGTATTCTCTCTTGGCGGTTGTGAACTATGCCCTCCTTTTGTTTCAACTGTTAATTTAAATGAAGAAAATCCTTTTTCTGCTAAATTCACCATAGCAACAGGCTTGTTCACCCCTGGAACCATATTTTCTGCTAAAAATCCACCTTCGTCTAGAGTCATTGCCGCTTGAATTCCTTTAGATTTTAAGTGTTTTGAGATTTCAGCTGCTCCATTTGCTCCACCAACTTCCTCATCATGTCCAAAAGCAAGGTAAATTGTTCGTGTTGGTGTAAATGATTCTTCTAAAAGCTTTTCAACGGCTTCTAACAATCCAATTAGAGTGCCTTTATCGTCTATGGCTCCTCGACCAATAATTGATGTTTCTGTTATCTTACCTTCAAATGGTCCAGCTTCCCAATCATTTAAAGTGGGTTTATCAACAGGAACAACATCTTGATGAGACATTAGTATAATTGGTTTTTTTGAAGGATCTGTCCCTTCCCAAGTATAGAGAAGACTATAGGTGCTAATTTTTTCAAGAGAAAGTTTATCATGTGTTAAGGGGAAAGTCTCTTCAAGAAACCGATGAAAACCAAAAAAGGCAGTTGAATCTGGAATCGCGGTTTCACTATAAGAAATTGTTGGGTATTGTAACCCTTTTGAAAGATTTTGAAAGACATCATTGGGGAGAGCTATTTTTTCTATAGTTTCTGATGCCACTTGTTTAGAGTTTAGCATAAGGGTATTAAAAAGTAAAACAATGATTATTATTACTACAGCCGATAGGATGATACGAATAATTTTTTTCATAAATATTAATATTTAAACGGTGATGTTTTCTTTATTGTGAGATCTGTTTCTAATAGCACCTCCAATTTAATAAATTAAACCTATTTTTTTATCATTTTAATTCCGTCAGAAATAAGTGAATCTAATTCAGGGTATAAAGAGATTAGCTCATCAAAATAGTTCTCTATTAACTGATTTAGTTTTGAATCATTAGATAGTTCAATAATCTCAATAATTAGAAGCCATTCTTTGGGGTAAAGTGTAGTTACTTCTTCGAACAATTTTGTTAACAACCCAGTATCATTTTTCTTTTCTTTTCTATAATTTCGAACTACTCCATAGTATTTTTCTAATTTTATGATCCCTTTATTTTTTGTGGGTTTAATTGTTAAGGTTGAAGATTCAGCATACAAATTTGGGAATGAATTGCTATCGGCAGCACCGGCAAAGGCAGAAACAATTTCCTTTCCTATAACCATATCATAGATACCATTTTCAGGCAAAAATAAATATTCATTTTTGTAGGAAATTGTACAGTCTTTTAATCGTATTAAAATTAATTTCCCTTGCGCATTTCTAATCCCAGTAATATTTAATCCCTCTACTTTTATACCGCTTTCAAATTCAAAGGAAAGCCACTTCCCATCATGAAAATTATAGGTTTTTAAATCATTTGGCCCCATATCTTCAATAGCTATCTTAATATTTTTTAACTTTCCTAATGGAGAGCTTATTCCATTTTTATGGTAGCTTATTCCATGACCTATTAATTCTTTTTCCCTATAGGCAAGTGCAGAGGGTCCATCGGTTTGATAAAAGATTACGTTGTTATTTTCATCTAATAGTATCCTAGAAAATTTTCCAGATACCTGTAGTCCTGTAGTTAATTCTATACTCCCCACCATTTGAGATTCTATCAGCTTTTGAATTCCTTCTTTTCCACCTTTTCGTAAGCTCAATGTATCTGCAAACTCCTCTAAAACTTCCATCAAATGGGGAAAATTTGGGGTAACATATAATTGAGGTTGGGGCTTAGTAACATCAAATGGCTGTTGAGCAGCAGCCACAGAGTACGGGATTTTCTTCACATTACTTTTTAAGCATGAAATGCTTTCGCCAATTGAAGACAATAGGCCTGCGCCATATATTTTTGGATCATCAAGACTTCCAATTAACCCGTATTCAACAGTCCACCATTGTAAGTTTCTTATTTGTGCCATTTCCGAAAGCTCTACTTTCTTGTTTTGTAAGTCATGAATTTCTTTTTCTACAACTCGTATCTCTTTTTCTTCAGTTCCTTCAGCTTCCTTAAGAATAGATAATTTTCTTACAGCCTCATACAAATCCATATCATGTTTAGAGAGAATGGCTTTAGATCCAATATCACCTAACCTTCTTAAATATTCGGCATAATCAGGGTTTGCAATGATGGGGGCATGGCCAGCAGATTCGTGAATAATGTCTGGTGCAGGTGTATATTCAATATTCTCAAGCTGTCTTATATCTGATGCAATAACTAACACTTTATAGGCTTGAAATTCCATAAACGCATTTGGAGGGATAAATCCATCTACTGCAACGGCAGCCCAACCAATCTCTTTTAGAATTCTATTCATCCCATACATGTTTGGGATTTCATCAATACTTATCCCCGTTTTTTGTAGCCCTGTTAGATAGGATGAATGCGCTACTTTGGTTAAGTACTTAAGTAAACGCCTCATAGCATAGCGCCAAACAGCTTGGTTTATAGGAGAATAATTTTCATAGTGTTGAGGTTTGATAAACTGCTTAAGATGCTTAGGCAGTCGATCAATTAATTTATTACTTCTATAGTCTTCTTTATTTGACATTCGATTTTTTTAATTTTAAAGTATATAAATTACTAAAAAACCTAAATAGGTACCTAAAGCATTTCCTAAAGATCCTACTAAAATTGCGGGTAATATTAATTCTTTTCTGTTAAAAGATTCTGCTAAAGCAATGGCTGTAGAACTACCTCCCACATTGGCTTGACTTACAATAGCAATCATTTCCCAATCACGATATATAAGCCCACCAACCAAGATAATAATTACACCGTGAAATACTACTGAAAAACCTGTAAATAAAAACAGGGTAAGACCAAGATTTTTAAGATCTATTACAGCAGTAAGTTCACAATATGCACCAATAACCGCCAAAAATAGAAATACTAAATACAATCCTAAATTATGACTTCCTTTTAATTTAGAAATAAATGTTGTTTGTGCTAATAAGATTCCTAGGGTTGAAATGGTTATAATAGAAGGAACTTGAGGGATATGCCTTTTTAATTCATCAGATATAAAGTAAGCACCTAAACCTAAAAAAACTAACCACATAAGTGATGTTAAATTGATGCTATCATCTTCAATAAATTCTTCATTTTCTCGGGATCTTTTAATTCTTGTTTTACTTGGCCAAAAACGAGAAAGAAATATAGGAAACGCTAGAGTTACAATGATCCACAGCGTGGTAATTACATTATCTACGGCTATAGTCCCTGCATACAAAGCGCCTTTTTTTTGAAACCCATATTCTAAAGCAATAGCATTAAAATTTACACTGCCACCAGTATATGTTCCTGTGAGCATTCCTGCAATAATTTTACCATCTTCACCTAGGGTATTCTCAGGGGATAATAAATACCATGAGACAAGAATGCCTAAGGCGGTTGCAAAAGACCCTAAAATGAATAAGCCTATCATTGGTATTCCTGCTCTTTTGATAGACGATAAATTGATATTTAGTAATAAGTAAAAAATAGAAATCGGAGCAACATAGGTAAAAATACCATCATACAGTGGAATGCTTGTTGATGCAGACGGAATGACTTTCAAGTTGGCAAGTAGGGCTGTAAAAATGATAATTAGTAAGGCTGCTCCAAGATGTTTACCAAGTTTAGTTTTACCAACATAAACACCTATAATAACCACAAGGCTTAATACAGTTAAAACATATATTGGATTGTTTATAAAGCCCATAAAAAACAGAATTGATTAATGCCTCTGAAATATAAATTAACGGAGGATAATATTACAAAATCTAATTTAACAAATCCATATCAAACAGAAAACTTGATAATGTTGTTTATTTAGAGGAGGTACAACCATTACCATACTCTGGTTTTGTAAAGAAATTAAAATAGAATGTCCTTATCTCTTTTTAGAGATTAGTTTTATCTCAACCCATTAATATCGTATCTAGACATAAAATCCCAAACTAATTTAGAAGCATTTTGACCCTGATAGGTTTCGTTAAACCAGGTATGTTCTCCGCCAATATATTTATAATGTTCAACAGAAACTGAATTGTCTCCTTGATCATATACATACTGTTCAATGGTCATTCCACTAGTATTATCAATATTTATAGTAGGTGTAGAAACCGTATTGTTAAAATTTGTCCAATAGTCTAATGTGTTTTGCACAGAGTTAAAACTAGCATCTCCATTGTAAGGTAGAACCCCGTCAGAGGTTCCATGAAGGTGTAATACCGGCATAGGATGACTAGGAGTTTCCAAACAGTCTAACATGGATCCAGAAACAGAGGCCACTGCAGCAATTAAATCACTTTTATAATTTGCCAGTCCAAAGGCCATCATGCCTCCGTTTGAAAATCCAGCGGCATAAATTCTTTCCATATCCACAGTATACTCACTTGAAATTTCATTAACCATAGCCTCAAAAAAACCCAGGTCATCGGCTGAACTTTTATTATCTCCATCTATGGGGCAAGGGTTCCAATGGGGTACTCCATCTAAACAACTGCCTTGGGGATATACTAAAATAAACGAGTTTAATTCCGCCTCGGCTCTCATATCAGCCCTACTTATAAATTGATTTGCACTACCTCCAAAACCATGAAAATTAAATAAGATAGGGGTTGCAGAATTTTCATCATATGAATTGGGCACGTATAAAATATATTCTCTATTCATACCGTCATGAACTAAAGATTGAGCATTTGTGTTTAAATAGCAATCTTCTTGATTATCTTCATCTTTAGCTTGATCATTAGTACAACTGAAGATAATTAACATCAGAATCGTAAAATATAAATTTTTTTTCATTGATAGTATTTGTGAGCTAACGATATAAAAATAAATTTAATTGTTTTAAAATGAAAATTCAACCGCTAATCTTTGTAACATCTCTACACACTTATCAAGTTGTTCCTGTGTAGTATATTCATTGGCTCTATGGGCTTGTTCTATAGATCCAGGTCCGCAAATAATACTTTGGTAACCTGCTTCATGAAATTGCCCAGCTTCAGCGGCATAAGCAACAGTTGTCCATGAACTTTGACCCGATATCTTTTGAGTTAATGCAACAATACTATCGGTTAATTTAGTATCTAGTGCAGGCACGGGTGGATGTACAAATGTGTTTTTAATGGTAAAATTAGGAAATAGTTTTCTTACCTCTAACTCACGTTCTTTACAAAACGAAAAATAATCATTGAAAATAGCTTCAATATCATCCTTGGGGATTACGCGTACGTCCCATTCAAAACACGTATAGTCTGCCACAATATTTGTTGCTACACCACCTCTAATTTGCCCAACATGTAGGGTAGAATGAGGAGGAGTAAATCGGTGATCTTGAGTAGCTCGAGATAATTCTTTCATTTTGTTTTCTAACCACATAATAAGACGTGTGCTTTCATGGATAGCACTTATCTCCTTATGAATTCCACTGCTATGTCCAGCAGAACCATTTACTTCAGTTAATACATAACATACTCCTTTTTTTCCAATCACAGGCTCTAGAGATGAAGGTTCACCAATAATGGCATATTTGGCATTCTCAGAGTAGGTTTTTTTAATATGTTCAATGAGTTCTGGAGCTGCCAAACACCCAATTTCTTCATCATAACTAAAAGCAAAGTAAATAGGCTGTTTTAAGTTTGCCTTAATTAGTGTAGGAAGAGAAGCTAAGCAACAGGCAATAAAACCTTTCATATCGGCACTTCCTCGTCCAAATAGTTTGCCTTCCTTTTTTGTGAGTGTAAATGGATCAGAATCCCAGACTTGTCCTTTAACTGGAACAACATCTGTATGCCCAGATAATATCACACCTCCATCTACCGCCGGTCCAATTCTACAATGTAAAGAGGCTTTAGTCTTTTCTTCATTAGGGACTAAGGTGGTGCTTACCCCAAAGGTTTCAATATAATTTTTAATCCAATGGATGAGTTCAAGATTATCATCTCCTCCTAAAACGGGAAAACTTACCAGTTTTGCTAATATATCTTCTACTTTCATATTATTGATATCCTATAGTTACTGCAATAATTAATGAAAAAGCAGCGAGTAAAAATACAACTATTGCTACAGGAAAAATAAAACGGAGCCATTTATCTAATGGCACACGACACATGCTTAACATGGCAATTAACCCACCAAGAGTTGGGTTTATAAGATTAGAAACTCCATCACCAATCTGAAATGCTAAAATAGTGGTTTGCCTTGTAAGCCCAATCACTTCTCCAAGAGGTAACATTACAGGGAGAGTAGCTAACGCTTGGCCGCTTCCAGAAGGAATAAAAAAATTGATGATACTTTGAGAGATAGACATTCCAATAGCAGATAAATACAAAGGCAATGTTTTTAAGACCTCAGATAAATGAAAAGAAATAGTATCACTAATGTGTCCCATCTCCATCAATACTTTAATGGTAGTAGCAAAACCCACCATAAATGCTCCAGGCGCAACGTAGGCAACAGACTTTAAAACGGTTTCACTTATATTATTCCCTTTCATTCCTCCTATGATTCCAGAAGCGAGGGTGACCATTAAAAAAATGGCAGATATTTCGTTGATATACCAATTTAGATTAAAAACCCCATATAAAATAGCTCCTAAGCCAATAATAAAAGTACTAATGACCAACCAATTATTTAGTGAAATGGAATATTCAGTTAAAGGTTTCGAAAGTACAATTCCCTCTTCATTTAATCCTTTTCCAAGTTTACTGTCAGGGTTTTTAGAAATTCGTTTTAAATAGCTAACATTATAAAAAGCTAAGAAGCTTAGTGCAGAAAAGCATAGGATACTTCGTAATAAAGCACCAGAAAACAATGGGAGCTCTCCAATTTTATGACCAATACCCACTGTATATGGGTTTATGGGAGAAAGACCAAAACCAAGGGTTACTGCACCAACAGATATTCCTGCAGCCAATACTAAATCTCCGCCAAGTGCAAGACTGACAACAGCAGCAATAGGAATTAGTGCGATATTATGTTCATATCCAACAAAAATCCCCATAGCTCCGTAGATGAATGTCATGAGAACAACTGCTAGGTATTTTTTTTCTCGTCCAATTTTGTGAACAAAAGTACCTACAGCATTTTCTATGGCCTTGGTTTCTTCCATCACCCCAAACATAATACCTCCAGAAAACACTACAAACATCACCTCTATTGCCGCTTTAAATCCTAAGGGGATGGCTTTAAACATATCTAAAAAACCAATAGGCGTATTTGGAATAACACCGTATGAACCAGGAATAACTCTATTTCTTCCTTCTATTAGCATACGTTTAAACTCACCTGCTGGGATGATATAGGTTAATAGGGTTACAAAAACAATAATTAGAAACAGCATGGTTACCGCATGCGGAATTCGTTCGTACCAATGGGTTGTTTTCATAGATGAAATTGTAGAAAATAAAAGTGTCTAAAATAGTGGTTTTTTTTAGAATCATGTATTTTAAACAGGGGTTAATTTTTTGGGAGCATATTTTCTTAAAAACTAAAAAGACATTTCAACAAAAACATATTTTGCACGTATTTATCTTTTTGTATATAACTTTTTAAAGACTAAGTAAGATTTATAAAAAATGTTTTTTTACTTTTCAGTGATAAAAAAGCTTTAAATGATGAAAAACGTACTTATAGCTACAGACAACTTGTTTTTAACAAACCACGCTAAAACAGCCCATGGTTTACTAAGAGAGTCCAAACGCTTTCATGTGCTAGCAGTTCTAGATGAAGAAAATAAATATGCAGATGCAGGAGAACTTCTAGACGGCAACCATAGAAATATTCCTATACTTGGCACTGTAGATGAAGCCATTAAACAATTTAAAACCATAGACTATTTAGTAGTGGGGGTAGCTACCGTAGGTGGTATATTATCTGAATCTCTTTTGCAAATTATTAGACAGGCTATCAGCAACGGCATAGGTATAGTAAATGGGCTACATGACCAGCTTCAAGAACGCAAAGACATTGCCCTATTAGCCAGCCAGAACAGGGTAGAACTAATAGACATTAGAAAACCAAAAACACCTAAAGAACTGCATTTTTGGTCTGGGGATATTTTTAAGGTAAAGGCACCTATTGTTGCTTTTTTAGCCATGGATTGTGCCATGGGAAAACGTACAACAGCCAACTTAGTTTTAGAAGAATGCTTACAACAAAAGCAAAATGCCCACATGATTTATACCGGTCAAACCGGCTGGATGCAAGGGCATAAGTATGGGTTTATTTTTGACTCTACCTTAAATGATTTTGTTTCAGGAGAATTAGAGCATGCCATTACAAGTTGTTGGAAAGAAGCCACTCCAGATGTAATTATTTTAGAAGGGCAATCTAGTTTAAGAAATCCAAGTGGTCCTTGCGGCTTAGAATTTATTGTTTCAGGAAATGCAACCCAAGTGGTACTTATTCATGCTCCGAAAAAAAAATATTTTGATAATGATCCTCTTTGGGGAGAAATTCCTTCGGTTGCATCAGAAATTGACATTATAGAAAAATTTGGTGCTACAGTTATAGCCCTAGCTTTAAACACCTCTGGTCTTAGCAAGCAAGAAGCACTAAGCTATAAAGCTAGCTACCAAAAAACCTTAGATATTCCGGTGGTACTCCCCTTGGAAGAAGGGGTTAAAAAAATTGTTTCAGAAATAAAAGGCTTGTCATTATGAAGATAAAAAAAATTGAATTTTTTTCAAAAAACTTAGCACTTACAAAACCCTATACCATTGCCTATAAAACCATTTCAGAGGTAGAAAATGTGTTTTTACTTATTACTTTAGAAAATGGTGTTGTGGGCATTGGATCATCTAATCCAGACTTAGAAGTTGTAGGAGAATCTCCTTCAGATGTTTTAAAAAACTGCCAATCGGGGTATTTTCAAAAATTTATTGGTAAACAGATCCAACATTTTAGAGCTATAATTTTTGAAATAGGGAAAGCATTTCCAAATAAGCCAGGCACACTAGTACTTTGGGATATAGCTCTTCACGATGCTTTTGCCAAATTTTTAGAAATTCCTGTAGCAGCAATATATGGGCAACATCATTATACACTTCCAACCTCAGTAACTATAGGTATTATGAATGTTGCAGATACAGTAAAAGAGGCGGAAGAGTACGTAAAACAAGGGTTTAAGGTGTTAAAAATTAAAACAGGACAAGAAGTAGAAGTAGATATTGAGCGAATTAAAAAAGTAAATGAGAAATTTAGAAACATAAAAATAAGAGTAGATGCTAACCAAGGATATGAGATTAAAGATTTAGAAAAATTTATAAAGGCCACCCATACCTTAGGCCTAGAAATTATAGAACAACCTTTACTGGTAGGTAAAGAAAATGAGTTGGCCGCAATAGACCCACATTATCGCAGTATTTTAGTAGCCGATGAAAGTTTAAAGAATAGTAACAGTGCCATCAATTTTGCGCCTTTTCCACAACCCTTTGGTATTTTCAATATTAAATTAATGAAATGTGGAGGTCTTTTAGCAGCACAAGAAATAGCTACCATTGCAAGGGCAGGAGGCATCAATTTATTTTGGGGATGTAATGATGAAAGCATTGTAAGTATTACAGCAGCCTTGCATATAGCATTTGCCTCTCCCAATACTAAATATTTAGACTTAGACGGTAGCTTAGATCTTGCAGAAGATCTTGTAACAGGTGGTTTTATACTTAAAGATGGTTTAATGAGTATTTCAGACAAACCAGGCTTGGGTGTAGAACTAATGCCAAGGTAATATGATCAAAAATAAATAGTTAAAATGAAGATTTGTAGACCTACGTTTTTGTTGCTTTCGTTTATAGCATTTATCTCTACTGGGTGCAACAATACCTCACCATTGTATGATGTAATTATTAAAAATGGAACACTCATAGATGGTACAGGAGCTCCTGCCTATATTGCTTCAATTGCCATTAAAAATGATAAAATTGAGAAGATTTCAAGAGAAAATATAGATGCTTCTCAGGCACTTATTAGTATAGATGCAACAGGGCTTATTGTAAGTCCAGGTTTTATAGATATGCATACTAATGTAGAGGTTAATATTCAAGATTATCCATTTGCAGAAAATTTTATTCATCAAGGAGTTACCACCTTAATGGCTAGTTTACACAGTGGAGAGCAAGCATTTCCTTTGGACACCTATGCAAGTAACCTTGTAATGGCGCCTAATATGGGTTATTTTGCTGGTCATTCTTGGATTAGAAAACAGGTCATGGGTTATAAAAATAAAGCAGCAACAAAACAAGAGTTAGATAGCATGAAATACTATGTAGCCCAAACCATGAAGCAAGGTGCTTTAGGGTTGTCTACAGGTTTAGAATATGTGCCTGCTAATTATGCAGATGAAGCAGAAATTGTGGCATTGGCAGAGGTAGTCAGTAAATATAATGGGGTTTATTTTACTCATTTGCGTAATGAGGGAAGCGGCTTACTAAGCGCTATTAGAGAAAGTATAAACATAGGGAAAAAAGCCAATATTCCTGTTCAAATTAATCATTTAAAAGCTACAGGAAAAACTCAATGGGGTTGGTCTAAAAAGGCATTAGTATTACTGGACTCTGCCAAACAGGAAGGAATAGATGTTAGCCAAGATATTTATCCGTATACTGCATTTAGCACTATTAGTTCTATTCTTATACCTCAATGGGCTATGGAAGGTGGGCAAGAGGGTTTAAAAAAACGCTTGGCAGACAAAGCAACCGCCAAAAAAATAAAAGAAGAAATGGCACTACTTTTTAAAACAGATGCTGGAGGAGAAGATTTAACTAAAATACAATTTAGGAACTTTAAACAAAACCCTGCTTTTACAGGTAAGACACTGGCAGACTATGCAACACATTTAGGCTTGCCACTAAGTTTAGAAACAGGTGTTAATTTACTTTTAGAGTTAGAATTACAGGGAGGTTTTATTGGTATTTTTCATGCAATGTCTGAGCAAGATATCACTCATTTTCTTCAAGACCCAAATACAATGATAGATTCTGATGGTGATTTATTTAATTTTGGAGAAGGCTATCCACACCCTAGATGCTATGGTGCTTTTCCTAAAGTATTAGGGCATTATGTGCGTGATAAAAACATTATTAATTTAGAAAATGCAATTAAAAAAATGACTTATTTACCTGCAGAAAAAATAGGCATGAAAGATCGTGGGCGAATTCTAGAAGGAGCTTTTGCAGATTTAGTTGTTTTTGATAGAGCTACTATTAAAGACAACTCAACCTATACAGATCCGCATCATTTTCCTAGCGGAATTAACTATGTTTTTATTAATGGTGAAATGGTCTTGGAAAAAGGGAAAATAACAGGGAAAATGCCGGGTAAATGGTTAAAGAGAAAAACTGAGTAAAAAAAATTAGTAATAGGTGTTTTATTTCTATGTACTTGCAATCATATGTATTGCTTGGCTCAATCTCCTCGATTATTCATGCTTGTTTTTTCTCAAAGAACTTATGTTGTGCCAATTAAAGTCTTTGTGTTACTTTTTTGTATCATCTAAAAGTAATTAAAAATTATTGCTCAAGCAGATGTAGCCTATTCATTTTTTCTATTAAGTCTCCTTTAATGGCTACTACTGCTGGTTTAGGAATGTTGTCTTTATCAAAAGGCCATAAACTTGTGGGATTTTTTAGATCTATTGTTTGTTCACCGGGATGTTGAACACTTAAAAATAATGTTTTTCCATCTGGAGAAAACCATGGCCCTGTAAGCTCTGCATCTTTAGGTGCAGAAGCAACTCGAATTACTTTTCCTGCTTCTTCACCATATCTGGGAATTACATACAAGGCATTATTTTTAAAAGAAGTGTATTGGTTGTCTGTTTGATTCATACTGCTTCCAGAGATGTCTGAAGTAATCCAAAGATTTCCAGCCAAATCAAAGGCTAAATTGTCTGGACATGTAAACCCAGTTTCCTCACCACCAGCAATATGTGTAGAAGCCTTAAAGGTAAGGGCATCAAATTCTCCATTGGTTTCTTCTATTTTTAGAATAGAGCCGTGAAAGTCATTTTTTGGTTTATTATTAGTTAATGTAATTAAAATATTTCCCGAAATCGGATCAATTTCAATATCTTCAGGACGATTTAAAGCAGTAGCACCTATTAGTTTTGAAGCTTCTCTAGCTCTAATAAGCACCTCAGTTTGGCTTTTAAATTCTTGTTTTAGAATGGGCTGGTTTTCCCAGTCTAAAGCTAACCACTTTCCATTGATGGTATCTGCAACATACAGGGTGCCTTCTTTTAGAGAGCCAGGTTTAGAGGAGATAAACTTATACAAATGCTCGTCATTAGTATCATCTCCTGAGTAAGCTACTACTCGCTTATCTTCCAATTCATATAAGGTACAGCATTCATGAGCAAATCTTCCAAGCGCAATGTGTTTTTGGCATAATCCATCTTTAGGGTTTACCTCTACTACCCAACCATAATGTTCTGGAGGGTAGGTATAAAATTGTTCCCACTTGTTATATTCACTAGGTTTGTGTTGAGGGTTATTGTTTTGATCGTATACCGTTTCTCCATAAAAATTGTCATAATTTTCTTCACAGGTAAGAAATGTATTCCATGGAGTAATGCCTCCTGAACAATTAGCAAGGGTTCCAATGACTGTATCTTTTCCTTTAATTGGTTCATCCCAATTGAGTTGCATAGGAGTTTTAGCAGTAATTCGTCTGTTTAATGGGTCATTTTTTACGATACTCCAAGTGCCGTTTTCTTCTTTAATTCTAACGATACTTCCACCAACATTATACATTTCTTTGTCTACTTGTTGTTTGGTTCGTTTTTCATCTATATTTCTACGATTGTATCCCGAAACAAAAAGCGGATTAATATATTCATGATTTACCCATAGCAAACCATCAGTTGGGTCGTTTTTATCAAGAGGAATAAAACAAGTAAAATCATTATTAAACCCAAAAGTATCTGTAAAATTTATTTGATCTCCCCATTTAATAATCGTGTGATAATGAAGTCCTTCGGAAAGTACTAAATCATCTACATCTGTAGGGTCAATATTTTTTATAACTACTTGTTTTAATCTATCTAAGACGGTTTTAGTAATTTTTTCTTTTTCTATGGGTGAAGGAGTATTTCCACAACTCATTAAAAAGGGAGGAATAACAAATGAACCCAAACTGGCTTTTCCTAGGAAAGAAATAAATGATCGTCTACTGTGTTTCATTTTATATTCTAAATTACGTTGCATATACGCGTTCAATCGGCCAATGGTCATCATAACCAGTTTGCCATTGGAGTGAAATTAATTCTTCTGTGGTGGATAGACAAGCAGTAAGATCCTTTCTTATTTCTTGTTCATTTAGATTTTGACCTATAAACACGATTTCGTTTTTTCTATCCCCAAATTCTTTATGCCAGTCTTTTTCAATTTCATCTTGATTTTCTATGAAAACGAGATCTCTAATACGTTTATCAAACGACATGCTGCACAACCATACTCCAGCACTATCAGCCTTTAAAGAACCTCCTGCTTGGCCCCAAACTAATGCTTGCTGTGGTCTAGAAGCAAGCCAGAATAATCCTTTGCTGCGTATTATTGTATTGGGAAATTGTTGTTGTAAATAATTCCAAAAGCGTTGAGGATCAAAAGGTTTTTTGCTTCTAAAAACAAAGGAACTAATACCATATTCTTCTGTTTCTGGCGTGTGCTCCTCTTTATTTAGTTCTTCTATCCATCCGGCACTTTGTTCAGCCTCTTCAAAATTAAATAGCCTGGTATTTAAAATTTCTTTGGGAGCAATTTTCCCGTAGCTAGATTCAATAATGGTAGCAGCAGGGTTTAGTTTTTGTAGAGTTGCTTTCAACACCCCCAAGTGTTCTTTGTTAATTAAATCTGTTTTGTTAATAATAATTACGTTGGCAAATTCTATTTGGTCAGTTAGCAGATTTACAATAGTCCTATCATCTCCATCTATATCAGTGAGCGCTCTGTCTGTAAGTTTTTCTGGACTTCCAAAATCCTTGAAAAAATTAAATCCATCAACAACAGTAACCATGGTGTCTACATAGCTAAATCTGGAAAGATCTATACCGTTTTCTTCATCTACAAAAGAGAAAGTTTGCGCTACAGGAACAGGTTCACTAATCCCAGTACTTTCTATAAGTAAATAATCAAAACGATTTTCTTTAGCTAAGCGTTCTACTTCAACCATTAAGTCTTCACGAAGCGTACAGCAAATACAACCATTGCTCATTTCTACAAGCTTTTCATCAGTTCTTGAAAGGATGTTTTCACTTTTTACTAGGTTGGCATCTACATTCACTTCACTCATATCATTTACAATAACTGCCACTTTAAGGCCTTCCTTGTTATGTAAAATGTAGTTGAGTAAAGTTGTTTTTCCTGCCCCCAAGAAGCCGCTTAAAACAGTAACAGGTAATTTACTATTCTTCATGTTTTATCATATCAATTTACACCGCTAATTTTAGCGGAGCACAAATTTAATGATAAAAACTTTAATGCAACTGAGTTGCTTTTAAAAATTAAATTAAAATTAACATACTAGCTACCCACCTATTTTTAAGTAAAACAAGAGTTATATATATTAGTAGAGGTAACCCAAAAGATTAATATTTAAATAGTTTTTTAAGAGGTTAGGAGGGAAAGAAAATTAAACGTAACTGTTAAATAAGTCTAATTACAATCAGAATTTAATCTGAACAAACTATATTCGGGTGTTTCAAAAATTACCTCTCCACCATCACATTCAAATATAATTGGAGTAACTAATTCATTTCCAAAATTCAAATCAACCGTTAGAATATTATCTTCAACGGTATAATTATTTGTTCCTGGAAGATGATTTCCATCATTTGCTTCGTATGAATTGTACAAAGCATTACAATCATCTGCCACACAGTAATATGTGTAACGCACACCATCTTCATAGAGATACATCGTGTTTCCCGCAGGAATAGTCCCTTCTATTAACCACTTACCCTCTATAGTATAATTAGGTGCAGGTAAATTTTCTGAATTTTCACAACCTATAAGTAGGATTGCTACAAAACTAAAGAGTACAATTTTTTTCATGATGAGTTTTTAAGTCATTAGCAAACAAAAATGCAATAATTTTTAATATTAGAATCACTTCTTCAAGTTAAATTTATCTATGTTAAACTTTTAGCAAGACAAATACTATCTGGAATATCCTTTAATTTTCCATAGTTTTCTATGACAGAAAAGTTGTTTCTTTTATACAGTTTTAGGGCTTCCGGTTGATTAACTCCCATAAACAAAATGCATTTACTATGCCCTAATTCTTTGGCCCAATTTTCTAATTCGGAAAGTATGCGTTCTCCTATTTTTTGACCCCTATAAGATGGAGTTACATACATTCTTTTAACCTCCACGGCAGTTTGATTGTAATTAGATATGGCACCACAACCCACAGGTTTATTATCAAGTAGCACCAATACAACATACTTTAGATGCGTAATTTCATTAAACTGAGATAGGGGGTGGTCTTTGCCATCTCTGTTGGCTAGGTCTGTATTTAGTTGTGTAACAAGCTCTTGAAATGCAGGGTTTACATATGTTGTTCTGATGATCTTCATAGATTTTTTAAATATACATCAAAAAAAAGCCTTCTAAAAGAAGGCTTTTGTGAGTTTGTAAACAGTAAGATTACTCTTCTGTAGTTGTTTCTGTATCGGCAGCTAAAGAATTCATCATTCCTCCAAAATCAAACCAGTCTCCACCTCCAGATATTTTACCGTCTGTAAAGGCAAAGGCATGGTAGGCTGTAAGTTTAACAGACTTCCCAGAGGCTACGTGATCTGCCGTCCAAGTACCATATACTCGTGTACTACCGTCTAATAATCCAGTAGTTTCATCTACTCCAGGTAACCAATAGTCTGCAGTAAAATTCATATTGTCAAATTCTTTTTGGTAATTTACAATAGCATCTTTTAAGCCTTGTGCGTCTGCCATTTCTGAACCATATACGGGCATATGCCATTCTAAATCATCGTGAATCATTTCGAACATTTCGGCAGATTTTTCAGCTTGGTGAAGTTCAAAATATTTTTTTGCCATAGCTGTATTTTTTTCAAAATCAGCATGATTTCCAGTGGAGCAAGCGGTTACTAAAACCGCTAACATCATTAATTTAATAAAGGTTTTCATAATTTTTAAAAATTTAATTAATATTATTTTTTGATTTAGAGGGTTTTTAATTAATAAATCCAACCACCAACAGAGGTTCTGTATTCAATTGGATAGGCCTTCAATAAGTCTTTTAATTCGTCAGTTGCATTTCCAGCAATAATAAATTTATCTATTTCAAACATTTTCATAAAAGGAGCAAAGTTTGGACCTCCTTCAAAGTTGTTTGCGTGTAAGATCATATCTGCAGAGGTATGATACTTTTCTACTAAAAATACTCGTTTCCCATTTTCAGAAATAAAATACGTGTAGTCATAGGTGTTCGGTTCGTTAGCCCTAACAAAATCATTTAGCTTTTTAACGAGTGCTTGAACGTCTTCTTTAGAATTCCCTTTAGTTACCTTTAACTCCAGTAAAATCACTAATTTCTCAGAAACATTTTTGGCAGCTTGCATGGCGTTAAGCTCTTTGTCAAAAACAGCATTGTCAAAAAATTGAACTTCTCTGTTTATTTTAAGGCCATCCCATTGATACGATATGTGAAAAGGGAAACTTACCTTTTGTCCTGTATACTTCCCAGTAGCACTAAAGGTATTCCAAATGTTGGTCCATACAATTCCATTGTCATAGACTGTTGTTTCTATTTCAGAGCCGGTAGCGTCTCCGTCTACATCCTCAAAACTAATATCATCAAACATCTCAAATAACCCTTCAACTCCAGCGATAAAACCTGCTTTATCTTTTGTATTGTTTCTAGCATCTACAAAGGTCATGTCGTCAGAGAACACCTCTTTAAGATAGTCTATGTTTTCTTCACTAACTTGTTTAAAAAGGGTCTTAATAATTTCAGATCGTTCATCGTTGGTGGTCACTGTTCCATTTGGGCTTTGGCAAGAACAGATTATCATTAGAATTACTATTGCTAATTTTTTCATCTTTACGGTTTAGTTGTTTTCAACCACTAATATAGAAAAGAAATTAATCATTTGAAACTAGGTCAAGAAATTTGAAGAGTTTGTTTGTTTTTTTTAAATTATTTATATCCTATTTCTTGGGATAACGCTATTCTACTTTTGGTAAAATTACCTGTTCCAAAACCAATTTCTTTTCCTTCGGAATTGTATAGGTTGGCTTCAGCTACAAATATTTCTTTTGATGCATATTTTAACTTGCCAACCGCTTTTATTAATCCTTGATTTACAGGCCTAATTAAATTTATATTAAAAGAGGTAGTGAGTACAAATACATCTTCTACTAAGGATTGAACAGCAAAGAAACAAGCATCATCTAGTAATTTAAAATACACTGAACCATGTGTAGCGCCCAAGGCATGAAAATACTTTTCCGAAATTGTTAACCCAATTTCAGCCTCTCCTTCCTTAATATTACATGAAGTAGAATTGAAGATCATGGTATTTACATTTGCTTGCAAATACATTTGTTCAAGTTTTTTAAAATGTGTTGTATTCATAAAAAAATAAAAATTATTCTTTTGTAAATTTAATTTCTCCGCCCCCTTGAAGCAACACCATTGTTTTTTCTGTTGGATTAAAGTTAAATTTTGCCCCAACTTGATCCAAACTGAATTTGTCTTTTTCTGTAGCTTCAACAACAAAAGCTTGTTGCCCTGTAGCTTGAATAATTAAGGTGTTTTTATTTTTTGTCACAGTTATTTTCAATGGCATTTGTTTAGTGGCATATACCCCTAAATATTTATCTAGATCTTCTGAGGTTAGGGCGTAATTTGTATATACAGGGATTTGATAAGGTTTATTAAAAACGGCACTTAATACAGCAATAGAAATATCGTTGTTATTCATATTAGTCCCATTAGAAGTTAACGCATAAGAAATTTTATCATCTTCAAAATAGGAATAAACAGATCTAAAACCGTCAATTCCACCAGTATGTCCAAAGCCTATTCTTGAGTAGAAAGGAACTTGAAATAATCCACTACCATATCCTTCTTTTATTGTTTTCATTATTTTAAGACTTTCAGGAGTTAAAAGCTGTCCTTCAAACAATGCATTTGCAAATTTTATTAAATCTGTTGGAGTAGATGTAATGGCACCAGCACCAAGGGGAACACTAAAATCTGTTTCAGCTTCTTTTTTCCAAGAACCAAAATAATGATAAGACTTAGCCTCATTATTTTTAGGGTTAATCTTCCCAAAAACATAAGTATTTGTTAGACGAAGAGGTTTAACGATGTGAGTTTGAACTAGCTCAGCATATGACATGTTAAAAGTCTTTTCAAGAATAAAAGTTAATAATACAAAATTTGAATTGCTGTACATTGCCCTAGAATTTGGTTGAAAGTCACTCCCTCCTTTTTGTATAATCTCAATCATTTCCTTTTCAGTTTTTGACTGCGTATTCCATTGAAGGTAATTTGCATTATTTGTGAAGTTGTGAATACCACTTCTATGAGTTAATAGATGTTTTATGTTTATTTTATCTGAGTTTGTAATTGTGGGAAACCATGTGTCAATAGTTTCATTTATATCTAGTTTTTTCTTTTCAATTGCTTTGAAAATTAAAACTGAGGTAAATGATTTAGTTATTGAACCTATTCGGTATTTTGTTTTTTCTGTGGCTTTAATCTTATGCTCAAGGTCTGCATAGCCTATAGATTTTGAATAAATAAGTTCTCCATTTTTTGAAAGAGCAACACTACCCATAAACTTATTATTTTTTTCAAGTACCTGGAAATAGGCATCTAATTTTGACTTGTCAAAGGCCTGAGAAAATCCAATGGTTCTAAAAGATAAAAACAGCAGTGAAGTTAATAGTACTTTACTCATCTCTCATGTTTATTTGTTGAAATTTTATTTTAATTGGTTTCAATAAGTAAAGGTATTTATGAGCTTATTAATTAATATTCTGTTAAGCCGTTGAGAAAATTCAACATGTCATTCTCATACTCATTAAATACATTTTGTGAGGTGTATGTCAAAAATTGAAAAGCTCCATCAGCATTAGAATAGTAATATCCATAGTAAATAATTTTTAATCCCTGAATTGTACCTTTCATTTTCATCATAATGACTTCTAGGCCATTTACCGTTCTGTATTCTTTTTCAACTATTTTAATATCTGGAGCAGCATCAAGAGCATTTCCATAAGCAATATCAATTAATGCTTCTACTGTAATTTCTGTTTTTTCAGTAATTAGCATTCCATAAACGTCTAGATTTTTATGGCTAAATTTAAATTCAGATGGGCTGTCTGGATTTGCTTTTGAAAAACTCCAATTCTTAGGATTAATCCAAACACCAATATTTGTTTTTGAGCTTTTAACTAAAAAAGAAGATTTTTTTTCTTTAGTAAAGGGTTTATCATTTCGTAAGATTTCAACAATCTCATTAAGGCTTTCATTTGAGTATTTCCATGTGTTATCCTTATATAATATAACTTCATCTCCATTTTCAGTTACTGCATTTATTTGAGCATTAATTGATAGGGTTAACAGAAGAGTTCCAAGAGTAAGTAGTTGTTTAATCATTTTGTTGTTTAGAGGTTATTTACTATTTAACGCTTTTCAATATACAAATAAAAAAAGAGGAACTATAAAGCTCCTCTAATAATTTAGGAGGGTAAAACAAAACCCTTAAATGGAATTAACTATTAAACTTTTTATTTAGTGTTGAAGGGTCGTAATCATTTTTTGTGATTATAGAATGCAGTTCACTTTTTGAATCTTTTGATCTCACTAAAGGGAATAGCAATTGAATATACCAGGCTTCTTTAACTTGATTCCACGCTCCAAATTTTTTTGGATATTTTCGAGTAATTTTTGCTGTTCCAAAAATAATATCCCAAAGAAATAGAAGATTTCCAAAATTTCCATTTGGATTTGAAATTTCATCTTCATCGGTTAATCCATGATGTGCAAAATGTGTACTAGGTGTTGAAATTGTTCTTTCAATTACCCATGCAAGGGGATGTAAAATTTTATAACGATACAAATATTGATCCCATTTTGTTTCACTGTGTGCTAATAAAATTACAACTAATTTTATGGGTAAATAAATTAAATAAACATATCCCATTCCTAAATAAATTAAGAGCCCCGAGAACCAAATTCCAGGCATTAAAGCATAGTATAATATTGCATTTCTATAAGTGACTAAGACGCCCATTTCTTCAACAACATGGTGTGGCCTGTGTAATTTCCACATGATTTTACTAACGTGTGATAATCTGTGCCACCAATATTGTAGCATATCATCTAAGATTAAAAAAGCTAAAACATGCCACCATATAGAAATTTCAGAGAAGTAATTTTCATAAGAAGGGAAGAAACTATCTGCCATTAAAAAAATCAATAAAAAAATACTAGGCTGAATTAGAGTGGGTAATATTACTAAACTTAATACTTCAATTTTGAAGTCGTTTTTTGTTCTGCGATCATTTAAATATAAGCCTCCAATGGCTTCAATAAGTCCTGTAATTAATAGTACAATAACGGGAATAATTTTACTTATAGTCTCACCATTCATAATCACTTATTCTTTATTAAATCCTCCAAAATTTGATAAATATTCAGCTTGAGTCATTCGTTGGCCATAAGGCGCGTAATCACCAATATAATTTTTAGCATCATGCGTAATTACATGAGATGGATTGTTTGCAAAATCAGGTAAAGGAACTTGATGTATTGAATATGGCGCATCAGTATTTAAGGGTAAAAGATGGCGATATACTAAATATCCCTTTTTAACCTTCTCTGTCCATGGCATAAAGACATAGCCTGCATCTTCAGCTTTTTGTCTCAATGTTGAATTCTCCGCCGCAAGAACTAGGGTTACAAACCCTTTAGCATCTGTAAGATATTCGTGGTCATAAATTCCATCAAAGTTTTTTGTAAGATTATCGCCAAAATTCATAGAAGTGTAGCGTACTTCAGCGCCTTCATATTCTTCTTTGCTGGTGGGAACTTTAGGTGATTTCCATCTAATCATGTAAACATCACCATCATTATAATTTAAAAAAGTACGAACATACTGATTGTCATTATTTGGATATAAACCAGTTGCATCACCACGATAAAAACGCACTTTATTATCAATTTGAAAGGCATAAGCTACGTTTATACGAGCTAATGTTTGAGGTGTAACGGTTAAAATATCATTTGTTGCAGGAATAGTTACAGGTTCTTTTGTATCTAAATCAAAGACTTGTAAAGTAGGTAAAGGAACTCCAGCTTGGTCATTTTGTTCAGGAGCATAATAACGTAATATTAACGTTATTTTATCCTCTTTATCTCTAAATTTCAAAACATTATCCTCTGAATCATAGTCTGAAATTGACTCAGGAACAACAAATAGTGTGTATATGTTTTTATTCTTCTCATTTTTAGAAGACAAAGAATTTTCTACACGTCTAGTTTTGTAAGGATTGATGGAACAAACTTCAGGTTTAATTTGAGTATCAAACAAGGAAGCTGTTGAGTTTCTATCTGTGCTGTAGACATTATAGCTAAAGTATCGTGCATTTGGAAATTCGCCTTGAATCTTAAAGCCAATATTTGGAAATTTTTTCTTGTCAACCTCTACGGCCCAGTAATTAACATATTTATCTGGCCAAAAATCGACGGTTTCATCGTGTCCAAGGTACTCATCCCAATAGGTTGTTGTACCATTAATTGTTGAAGAGGTACATTTTGTAATTTTATTTTTAGAATTACAGCTTATTAAAAGCAGTACCAGTAGTGCAGATATAAAAGGAAAAGTATTTTTCATGGTTCTACAAATTAAAATAATTTGTAGAACAATATTTTTAACCTATGTGAAAAAATAAATTCTATTTAACAGAAATATTTCTAATTCTACTTAAACTCTGTTGTGTCATCCCTAAATAGGAAGCAATATGGCCTAAATTTACGCGGCGAAAAATGTCAGGATAATTTTTTATGAGCTCATTATATCTCGCTTTGGCATTTTTTGTTTGAAGATCAATGATTTTACGCCCTAAAGTTATCATTATTTGAGTGGTTAAAATACGACCAAAACGCTCTATTGTTCTAGAATCCTCAAATGCTTTTTCTAAAACTTCATATCTTATTGCGATTACTGTTGTGTCTTCAATTGCTTCAATATTAAAAAAACTTTTTTCTTGATTAAAAAAACTTTCAGGAGCAGTTGCTATCATTTTCTCTTTTGCAAACCAATGCGTTATGTCGTTTCCTTTGCTGTCATAGTAGAAATTTCTTAATAATCCATGTTCCACAATGAATAAATATTTACAAATTTCTCCTCCCTTTAAAATAACCTCCCCTTTTTTAAATGTTAGTGATTCTACTTTTTCAAGTAAAGATGTAAAAGCTTCGCTATTAAGAATAGCTGAATCTATTTTTATCATATAATTTATTTAACCAAATATTCTTGAAAAGTAATAAAAAATACTCAAGCTTTATTTGCATGGGTTAGCACGGGCTTTTGCAAATTCACACAAAGCTGAAAATTCCTGCGGGATTTTCGGGATAAGCCTGTAATAGCAATTGTTTATAGCCATTGTTGCCAGTAGTTTTTATTTAATTCGTTTTTTAATTAGTATTATTTGTCCAAGATGATAATAAGTATGTTCAATCATTGCATCAATATTCCTGTAATAAGTTCCATATTGTTTATCTACAAAGTCCGATAATATTTTTTTGTCAGGCATCTTTTCAACAAGTTCAATAAATTCTTCAGACTCCCGGCAAAACGTATTCACTAAATTTTCCCAATCTTGTTCAGACTTTATAGGTGGGGAATCAAAGCTATATTTGTCCCGTATATCAAGCGTTCCACCTTTCAGAACTTTTGCAACTCCAGCTATATAGTAATGAATATGAAAAGTCAAATTAGCTATAGTGTTTAAGTTGTCAATTTTTTGAGTTGCTTGATTCCAGTCTAAGTCAATAATTTGTTCTTTAAAATTTGTACCTAAAACCCATTTTCCTTCTGTAAAAACTTCCCTCAGACGGTCAGCTAAGTATACGTTTAAATTCATTTTTTGTGGTTTCTCAAATGGCTTACGGTTTCGTATTACCACCATTTACAGTTTAAATTTACTAATTATTAATTTATCACTTATGAAAGTAATTTTTAAAATTTTTGAGTACAGAAAGAATAGTTAGCCATAGACAAAATTACTTAAGACAAACTGTTAGCGGTTTATAAGCTCCTAATTTTTATGTGTCTTATACAAGAAATATCCAATTGTTCCGAATATTAAGAGTATAAATACTAGAAAAAACCAAGCCCCCAAACCGTTTTGTTTTCCCAATGCACTTTGTATTATTGAATAATTTATATAAGCAAAAATACACGAGATCATGGCATTTAGTGTTCTAATCATTCTTGTATTAATTGTATACAATCTTTCTGCATTTTCTTCGGTTATTTGTTGAGAATAGTTAAAAAGGTGAGGAAATTTATTTAGCCAAAACAAACCAAAATACATTGCCACACCAATAATTGGAAGCAACCATATCATTCCCTTGTCGCCAAAACCGTCTGGTTGTCCGTTTATTCCGAAGTGAATTGGAATTCTTTCTGGGAGATTATCAAAATAGAACAAGGGTAAACTTATTAAAAAAATCAATCCTAAAACCCCAATAATTATCGTTAGAATATCAACTAAATTTTTTTCTTTTTTTATATTTACTTTTAACATATTAAAAATTTTGTGGTCCTTTCCTCGTGATGAAAACCACTTTTATTAATGATCTGAACTTTCTTTCAGTTCGTTAAATAGAATTTCATGATTAAATTCAACTTTTGAAATATGTTTGATTTTATCATTCCAATCTAGAGGCGTCCAGTATTTTGGGTATTTCACAACAATTAAATTGCCAATTAACCTCTTTTTCAAATCAGTTAATTCTAATCCCATTTCTAGCCCTCTATTAATATAAAATCGACGTTGTACATTCTCTAAGATAAAAATAATATCATTTCCTTTATTGGCGTAAATTTCTTTTACAATTCCACTTTCCGAAATTGTATTTTTTTCAGTGACTATGGGGACAGGTCTAAAAATTAGGACAGCTATTATTAAAACAATTAGGCTGAAACTTACTAAAGTTATCTTTATTATTTTCTTCATAATCGTGATTTTAAATTGGCAACGTTGCGTCTAAACTAAGTTATATAATTTAGTTTAGACATTGTTATGGAGTTCATAAACAAATGGCTTATTTGATTGAGCTTGTTCTTTAATTCCAACCATGGCTCTTTTCATAATCCCTTTAATTTGAATTTTGACCAAAAGCCATGTTAATGGGTTATAGATCCATTTTTTAGAATGATATGTGTAAGTGTAAGTGATTTGAATTTTATTTTCATTTAATTTTTTAACATTCCATTCCCCAATAGCTTTTTGTATAAAAAAAAGAGAATTAAATTTAAAATCATAAATGGTCCATTTCCAATATTTGTTTTCTATTCGTTCTAGTATTACATCTTTAAACATTCTTCCTTTTTTAACTAGAATGTTCCCGTTATTTATTGGATATCTTAGACCATTGACTTCTCCCCAAGTTTTGTCATCTTCAAATCCAGTTACAGGAGGTTGAAATAAATAACCTTTCATGAATTTTGTTGCATCTCCAAGAATTGGGGCTTTAAATGCTCTTTCTAATGAACACTCAAACACATCAGTTATTTTAAAGCTGAAACTCATTAATTCTCCATAACGGTCTCGTATAACCGTCACTTACGGGTTTATATGCGTTAATTTTCGGTTTGGCACAGACGCTCGCAATTCCGAGTGGATTCGACTGCGTCCGAATCCACTCGGAATTGCGGTTATAAATTGTTGTGCGTAGGCTTTATTCGTTTTATTGTTCAATTCCATTTGATTTTTATTTTGTCCGACGAATTATAAATCCATTGTCAATTTTATCAAATCCAATTTTCGGATAGTACTCCATCGCTGTTTGTGCCGAAAGTAAAATCAGTGCAGTTTTTTTTCCGATTTCCTTTTCAGTCAGTTCAATTAGTCTTTTTCCAATTCCTTCTTTTTGGTATTCACTTTTTACAGCTAAATCCGACAAATAGCAAGCATAACAGAAATCAGTTATCGAACGTGAGATTCCAATCAGTTCGTTATTCAACCACGCAGTTATAATCAGATTTGAATTTGCATACATTTTCGTAATTCGTTCGATATCTTTTGTTGGTCTATTTATTCCTGAACTATCATAAACCTTAATTATTTCAGATGTCTTTGGTAAAATTCCAACTTTAAATTCAATGTTTTTCATTCGATTTCGATAGTTTTTCAGCTTACACACAACGGTTGGTATAAGAGCAGTAGCGTATTAAAACGCTGCTAACTTTTCAATTTGCAAGATACTTAATTAAAACAAAAAGCGGTTCAAGATTACTCCCAAACCGCTATTGCTTTTATACTTTGTTGTAAGTAGTCGTTACTTCAATTCTTTTAGTAGGGTGTTCGCTGCAAGTTTCCCTAATTCATTTGATGCTAGTGGACTAGACCCAGTAATCAATCTCCTATCAACACACACGGTTTTATCCATTTTAGTATTCATCAAATTGACACCGAGATTTTTTAACTTTTCACTTAGACCATATGGCATTTTTCCAGGAAGATATCCGAACATTGGTGTTTTATTGTCAACTGAATCGGGGAACACAGCCATATTATAACCCTTGTATAAGAAGTCTTGATTATCTAAAGTGGTTGATAAGAATGCTCCGGGTCCATGGCAAAGACTTATTGTGAATAAATTACTTTCGTGTGCCCATCTTAGGATTTTTGCAACATTTTCATCCTCAGGAATGCCAATCATTGCTCCATGCCCCCCAGGCACAAAAACAGCAGCATACGATTCTGAATGATCAAATGAAGACTTAATGAATTCAGAAAGCTTAAGCGGCTTTTCAAAGCTTGCTTTGTTTTCATTGTAGATGGCTTTTACATGTTCATCTTTTTCAGGGAAAGCCCACATTTCAAAAACTACAGGTTTTCCTGTTGGAGTGGCAATTTCAAATTCAAATCCTGCATTTTTCAAATGAAGCATGGGTAACAAAGCTTCTACTGGGTGATTTCCTGTGGAGAAGAATCTACCGTTTTTCATTTTTAAATTCTTTTCTTCTGTGAAAATGACCAGAATTTTTGATCTTTTACCTTGGTATTTTTGATAGGTGATATTTTCAAAATCTGTTTTGTCAGATACTCCCATCTTTAATGCCATTTTGGATGGGCTGTATGATCCGTCTGATTCCAATTTTGGAGCAAAACCTAATATTTTTTTGAGCATAACTTTTGTGTTTTTGATTTCAACATCAAAAGTAGGGGAGTGTTTTTGGATAAAAATTACCCTATGGTAATAAATCTATTTTTTTGCTATTTCTGCCCGAATTCTACTCAGACTTTGTTGAGTTATACCTAAATAAGAGGCTATGTGATAATTGGGAACGTGTTGTTCAATATTAGGGTATTGTTCAAGGAATAGATTATATCTTTCTAAAGCTGTTAACTGCAATTGATTTAAGATTCTTTTGTGCAAACTAACTACATGCCGTTCTAAGTTTTTTCTTTGAAACGCTTCAAATTCTGGAAATTGAAGGTAGATCTCATTTAATTTTTGAGCATTAAATTCAATAACAGCTGAATCAGAGATACATTCCACTGTAAGTGAAGCAGGCTCATTGTTGTAAATTGCAATAAAATCACTAATCCACCAATCTTTAATTGCAAACTGGAGCGTATGTTCCTTGCCTTCCTTGTCAACACAAAACGAACGTAGACTACCTTGAGTAACAAAGAAAGTCTTGTTTACAGTTTGACCTTCTCGGATTAAAATTTCTCCCTTCGAGAACAATTTTTCTTTGGCAATAGAATAGATATATTTCTCAGCTTCTGAAGAGAGGGAAATCGAATTTTTTATTTTGTTGATTAAGTTCTGCAATGATTATTTTCCAATTACTTACAACGGCTCCGGCTATGAGTAGTTGCGTGGTTTAGCACTAAACTTTGCAAGTACACACCAAACTGAAAATCCGCGAGGATTTTCAGAAGTAAGCGAGAACAAGCAATTATTTATAGACATTGTTCTCTGTAGTTTATTGCTTTTCTAACTTCACTTTAATCAAATTATAATAGATGGTTGTAGTAGCTTCAAAACCAGAATCAGTACCAACCACTAACCATAATTCACCTGAACTATCTGCGGAAACGGTAAGAATATCATTAGCCACTAAGTTTTTTAGAGTATATTCATTTTGATCAGTATCATTAGAAAAATCTCCGACAACAACCATATCTGAACCTCCAACACTTTGATTGTTTTTGTCAATGTTCATTTGATAAAATTCTGATTGATTGACTTTCTCGGGCTTAATCATTGTTGCACCTGCTTTTATTGTAACCCCCTCTCCTGGGGCTCCTCCAACCCCAAATTGCCCATCTGCAACATTACTTGCAAACTCAATTTCAAAAGAAACTTTATAATCGGTATTTGGCTCAAGTCCATTCAATTGTTTTCTAATAAACATAAATAAATCGTCCGAATGATTATTTCCTGATTGTTTCAGTGCACCTGAGTTTGTATTTAAAGGTATTGGTAAATTGGATAGTTCATAGCTCAATTCATAAAAATCCTCTTCACCAACAGGGTAATCTGCAAAGTCTCCCTCCCAAGATTGGATGTCATTTTGAAAATCAAAAGTTAATTCTACGAATTCAGGATTAGTAGTATCATTCTCATCATCGCTGCAATTTGAAAATAATAATGTAATTAGGGAAATAAATAAAACAAATTTTGGTCTCATAATTGATTTTTTTCAGGGGTATAATTTTAAAAAAAATATTCAATAATTGTGCCAAATTATTCAATAGGATCTATCAAATTATAGAGAACGGTTTGTATAAAAGGTTGTTTTAATGCCTTTTATACCTTGTTGTGCTCTCGTTTATTTTCTTGTATTATTTTCTTTCTGTGGTCTTTTCCCCAATTCGTCAATTCGATAATTAGTGGAACTAAGGTATACCCATAGTCCGTCAATTTATAAGTCACCTTTACTGGCAAAGAGTCATAAACTTTTCTTTCCACCAATTCATTTATCTCTAAGTCCTTTAACTCTTTGGATAACATTCTGGGCGATATTTTGGGAAGACCTTTTTCCAATTCGGAATATCTGAATTCACCATTACAAAGCAATGCGATAATTTGCATTTTCCACCTTCCTGAGATGATGTCTAAAGCATCCTGCATGGCTCTCAGTTCTTCTTTGTAATGTTCAATTATTTCTAATGGATGCTTATCAATTCGATAGCTTTTGAACTCTTCAATTTTTGCTTGTAATTCCTTATTCATTTTGAACGTGTTAAAGCAAATATACACTATACTTTGGTATAGTACTATATTTTGTATAGTTAATTGTTTGTAGCTTTGTTTTCACAAAACAGGATGCAGATGAATAACGAAATAACGATAACAGTTTTTGGCGCTAATGGGAACTTAGGAAGCCATTTTGTGAATCAGGCCTTAGAAGCTGGATTTAAAATAAAGGCATTTGTTAGAAGTGCAGCCAGCTATGAGCATTCCAATAATTCTAAAGTTGAAGTTATTGAAGGAAATGCAACAAACTTAGGGGACGTTGAAAAAGCAGTGACTAAAACTGACGTAGTTGTAAGTTGTCTGGGCAATCCAAAGAAGGTGCAAATCATGCATAAGTCACATGAAAATATTTTAACAGCTGCTTCTAAGCAAACTAATATTCCAAAATGCATTTTAATCTCAAGTATTGGTTGTGGTGGCACTTCATGGATTGTCAAACAAATGCTTACGCTTATTGGAGGAAAAGCGAGTTTTGCTGATTATGAAAAAGCAGATAAATGTATAAACGAGGAAAAATCAGTCCCATTTGTATTAGTAAGACCCTATGCTCTTACAGATAAAGAAGGGAAAGGAAAATATTTCGTTACCAAAAAACAAAATGGTACGTTCTTAAAATCAATATCCAGAGCAGATGTTGCAAAGTTTATATTAGATGCTGTAACAGATTCACAATGGGACGGAAGTCCAGGTGTTCTTTTAGGAGGTGCTAAAGCTTAGTATTTTTAATGAAGCACAACGTGTTTGTGCATGATTTTGTTGCGACGTTACTAGACTAAAATAGTAAAAAAACAACCAACATTGGAAGCGTCAGAGATTTTTCCAACGGAAAAATCAACCAGCAATAAATTATGCACGTTGTTACCCAACGTTTTTAACATCCGCAATAAAGTTCAATCATAGTTGTTTTTTCTTTTTCCTTAATTTTATAGTAACATCCAGGATTTATTTCTTTTGGTTCAAATTTTGAGTTATTTTCTTTCCATACATTTTGATCAAATTCTGTTCTGTCAACTTCATATATTTTTTCAACCCACTTCATTAATTTCTTCCGCATTATTTTCGGTAGTTCTAATTCTACAGTAATACCACCAGCTTCTTTGCATTCAAAAACAGAGTATTTAATTCCGTTTTTAAATTCCTGTGTAAATGCACATAATTTAGATTTTTCCCATTTGTAGTATTCTAATTCAGTTTTTTTAGAAGTAATTTTGTAATTATTAATTAAATAATTGTAGATAACTTCTGTATTCTTTCCGCTAGAAATCTGTTCTTTTAATTTTATAGTATTTGGTTCAATTGGATTAAAGTCTTGCCCAAAAGTCAAATTTGATATAGTGAAAAATATAAATGTGAAAATGGAGTTTTTCATAATGTTGGGTAAAGTCTCGTATAACCGTCAGTTACGGGTTAATATGCGTTAATTTTCGGTTTGGCACTGACTTTAGCAATTCCGAGTGGATTCGGACGTAGTCGAATCCGCCGTAATTGCGGTTATACATTGTTGTAAAACGTTTTTTTAATTCCATTCCACATTTAGTTTTTCCAATTCCGCATTCAATTCCGCGAGTGAATTCGGGTCAATAATTTGCGTATTTATAGTTAATTCTTTTTTGTCCGTTTTTAGAATATAATCTCCTGCAAACTTTTTTATCCGTTTTATTTCAGTCAGATTTAGTTTTTTCCCGAATGGTCCGTTCACGTTTATAATTCCGTTTTCAATGGTCAAATATTTATAATTCTTTTGGTAGAAGTAAAGCCCTAAATACATAAGAGAAATGAAAATCCAACCGTAATCAGTCCAATTCGGTTCTTCCTTTCCAAATACTCCAATAAAGAACCAAATTAACCACACTAGTCCTAAAATTAAATTCACATTCAGATGTTTCTTTTTGTATCCTATTTTCATTTCGTAAATGTTTTACAACGTGTTTGTATAGGATTTGTGCGACTTAAAAATCGGAGATTTTCGTTTGTAGCAAATCGATTGTTGAATGTTTGTCTGTTTGTATTTAGTTTAAATTTTAGCATAAATTTTATACATTGTTGGCAAATCGTTTTTTCATCTTATTAATGTTTTTATCTCATTTTTGAAGTTTTCAGATTTAATCAGATAATATATTAACCAATATAAATTCCAAAATGCTGCAAAAATCACAATCAGAGTCAATACATAATTATCAGTAGAATTTCTTATCGCTAAAAACAAAATCATAACTATAATTGATGAAATAAAATTGTACAACATCGTTCCTTTAATGCTCATAGAAAATGGCCATGATAAAAAATTCTTAGACCCTAATTTATCATTTAATTTTATCTTATCAGTACTTGACAAGTCAATTATAACTTCTAATGAAAAGTCAAGTTTGACTTTAATTATTTCTCCACTTTCTGTGAAATTGTAATTTAATTTATTCAGGTATTGAGTAATGGTTGATTTATTCATTGTTTTTAAGTTTTAATCAGTTTCATAGTGTTATTTTTAAATGTTTGCCAACGGTTTTGTATATGGAAAGTAGCGGTTTTTTAAATACTAATTTTTCGGATTATAACTAACTTTAAATTTATAATATTCCTTTTCGTTAAAGCACTAAAACCGCTATTTTTTATATACGCTGTTGGCATTTCGTTATTTTTTAATTTCTAAACATTATAGGAAGTTCAAATTTCATATTTTCTGGACTTGTTGAAGAGTTTACCCTCTTAAATATTCCAATATGCATCATATAATTGCAAAAATGAATTAATTCAAAATCTTCTTTTATGCTTAAGAAGTTCTTTAGTTCTTTTGCTCTGAATGTATATCTGTTTCCTATTTTTTCTTTAAAAAGTAGAATCTCTTTTTCAAATTCAGGATTTAGTTTTGAAAAATTGATATAAATATCTTTTTTAAAATCTTCATAGGCTTGAATAAAGAAGCCTTCTTTCACTAATTCAAAACAATTTAAATCAGATTTTATTATAGGTAATTCATCTCTATTTCTTAAATAATATTCAGAAATTCCATTAAAAATTTTATCTAAAAAGATAAGTACTAACCTAGGAATAGAATTACCAGTACCTAAATTAAAATTAGAATTTAAATAATCAAAAATCTCAACTTTTTCTATTTTTCCATTTTCATTTTTAAAACTTACATATTTAGGAAGAAAAGTAAGAATTATTTGTTTATTTAGATTGTCGTCTAAATTTACTTTTCTAGGAAACTTTTGCTCATAGTGTGTCTTATTTATTTTTTTCATTGCTTTTCTATACCATCTAACATAAAATAGAGGTTTAATATAGTTACCTGCATCAATTGATGTATCTATTTCTAGATTTTCTTGGGCGATAGAAACTTTTATTTGTTCTAATTCAAATACACTTTTAATGTTGTATATTAGTCGTTTAGCAATGAATTCTCTTATGTTTTCAGCAGTCCATTTTAAGTCAATCTTTTTTGCGATAACTTTATCGTATCCAATACCGTCAAAAGATAATTGATGAAATAAATCATCACGTAAAAATAACTTTAATTCTATATTAGAATAATTGCCATATTCTCTTTCAACAACTATTAATGCTTCAAGAAGTTCTTTTTGTGTTTCAATAGAAGAACGACTTACAAATTCATCTAATCTATCAATTAATATAATTATATTTAAATCATTTTGTATTAAGAAATCATTTACTTCTTGCTTATAAAAGTCTAAATCAATTTCTAGTTTATCTATTGCATTTCCTTTGAGATTTTGTTCTTGTACAACTGGTTCAGACGTAAAGTAAATATCTGGTAAAATATTTGTTGCTGTATCATATAATTTGATTCCAAAAGTTTTTTTTGTTTTTATAAATGAATCTAATCCGTTTTTTCCAAATATTGAATTTGTTAATTTAATTGCATCTTTTATTGATTCTGTAAGAGTAATATCTAATTTTTCAAGTCTTTGTGTTATTTTAAAAAACAGAAATAATTCCCAAACAATTTGATATTTAAAAACATCTTCTTCTGAATCTGTTTGTATTAGTTTCAGAATTTTGCCTTTTAAATTTTTATATTGAAAATTATCATCAATAGGTATAATTAAGTTTTTGTATCCGTGATTATTTTGAAGCCCTATTTTTTCTTCTTTTAAGAGTCGAAATAATGCAGTTTTTCCAGTTCCTTTCTCACCTAAAACAATATTTTTTTTTCCAGTTAGAAAATCAATTATCGAAGAAGTTTTACAAACACTATGAAATAACAATTCATCATTGTTTGCTTCGATATCACCAAAATTAAATGAATGTAAATTTTTATAGGTAATTTTTTTTGGTAAATTTTCTATCATAGTTTTATTTTAATGAATGCCAACGGTTTGGCTAAGCTGCGTTTTAATGCAGTTTAGGTTTTGTTGTGCGTTCGTTATTTTCTTTTTCAGAATTCGTTATTATAACTTCTGTCCTAATCTCAACAGTTTGTTTCGTTGAATTAGATA